>Ga0179592_10000039_pt1 | contig 58325 bp, 47 predicted proteins | sample CZODoug2_1_08_16_FD_148623 | JGI IMG/M metagenome (GOLD analysis project Ga0179592, IMG submission 148623) | Vadose zone soil fungal communities from Angelo Coast Range Reserve, California, USA - CZODoug2_1_08_16fungal (Illumina Assembly) | ecosystem: Environmental > Terrestrial > Soil > Vadose...
GCAGATTTCCCCTCATGCGGCGTTGTCGCCTCCTTATTGGGTGCATACCCAACTGCGTCGGCTCCGCCTTGCCTGAGGGGAAATCTGCCGCGGTCGCGGCCACGGGAAATACTCACACAGGCTCCTAAGGCGTTGCGGGCTCGATGGTCGGGAGCGCGACGTCGGCAACGAAACGCTGGAACTGCCGCTTGTCCGAGGCGTACATGTAGGCCTGCTCCGGATCGATTTCCTTGGCGGCGATGGCCGCGAGCAACGCCTGATCGAGGAGCTGCATGCCGTATTCCTTGCCCATCTGAAGCTGGCTCGGGATCTGGTGCGTCTGGTCCGTCATGATGAGCTTTCCGATGGCCTTGGTCATCACCATCACTTCGCAGACCGCGCGGCGCGCGCGCTGATCCGGACTCTTCACGAGAATCTGCGTGATGACGGCGATCAAGCTCGCCGCGAGAAAGCTCTTGGTCTGCTCGCGCTCCTCGGTGGGCAGGGCGTCGATGATCCGGTCCAGCGTCTTGGTCGCGCTGGTGGTGTGCAGCGTACCCAGCACCAGATGTCCGGTCTCGGCAGCCGTCATGGCCATGGAAATGGTTTCGGCGTCGCGCATTTCGCCCACCAGGATCACGTCGGGATCTTCGCGCATGGCCGCTCGCACGCCTTCGGCGAACGAGGGAAGATGGGTGCCGAGTTCGCGCTGGATGACCTGGCTCGACTTGCTGCGGTGAACGAACTCGATGGGGTCTTCGAGACTGATGATGTTGAGCGAACGCGTGGCGTTCAGATAATCGATCATCGAGGCCAGCGTGGTCGATTTACCGGTGCCGGTCGCGCCGGTGACCAGGATCATTCCCTGGTGGTAGTCGCATAATTTGCGCACCACCGACGGCAGCCCCAGTTGATCCATGGTGGGCATGGTGGTGGGAATGGCGCGAAAAGCCGCGCCGATGCCGGTTTCCTTGCGATAAACGTTGACTCGAAACCGGCCGCCTTCCCCCGTCACATACGAGAAATCGAGGTCACGCCCCTCGCGCAACACTTTCTGCTGCGATTGAGTCAGCACCTCGGTCACATACGCTTCGAGTTCGGCCTCGCCCAGATCGCGGAATTTAATGGCGACCAGGTCGCCGTGCATGCGCATCATCGGCGGCACGCCCACGGCCAGGTGCAGGTCGGAGCAGCCCTGTGCGATGGCGAGCTTGAGAAAGGCGTCGATTCTTGCCATAACGCCAAAGACTACGCGCAAGCGATTGGTTTTTCGAGTATTCCGGCAGGGTATGGGCCATAAACGTGAGGTCCGTCAACTGTCGGAGGGCGAAAGTCCCCTCCGCTAAGGGCCCGGCTACAGGAATTTCTCTAGCGAGGCGCGCAGCTCATCCATGGTCTGAGCGCGCTTGGCCTTGTCCAGCGACATGCATTTCATCACCAGGTTGTTCAATTCCTGCGGCAGTTCCTTGTTGATCTCAATGGGCTGCCGTGCCTTGCCTTGAACGTGCTGGTACATGACCGACATATGATCGCCGCGGGAGTAGGGCGGCACGCCCGTGAACAACTCGTACATGATGACGCCCAAGCTGTAGATGTCCGCACGCTCGTCGACTTTCTTTCCCAGAATCTGCTCGGGCGCCATGTACTTCGGCGACCCGATGACGTAGCCGGTCTTGGTCAGCTGAGTGTCGCCCTGGCTCTGCGCCGCGGCCACCCCGAAATCCACGATCTTGAGAAGGCTGTCGTTGTCGATGAGCACGTTTGCCGGCTTCAGGTCGCGATGCACGATTCCCGCCTGATGGGCCACCGCCATGCCGGTCGCGATGTCGATGCCGAACTTGACCGCGCGCTTGAGTTCCACCGGCTTCTCGTTGACGATCTCGCCGCCGAGCGTGTGGGATGGAAAGTATTCCATGGAGATGGCGTAATTGCCCTGGATGTACAAGAAGTCGTAAATACGGATGACATTCTTGTGCGTGATTTTGCGGCTGTAGCGCAATTCGTGCACGAAGCGCTTCATCATCTCTTCGTCCGAGGCCACGTTGGGGTTCAAGAACTTGAGGATGAGCCGCTCTTCGACCACGGTGTCTTCCATGAGCAGTACGGTACCGAAAGCGCCTTTGCCGATCTTTTCGATGAACTTGTAGCGCCCCTCGATCACATCGCCCGGCTTCAAGGTCGCAATGTCGAGCCGTCCCAACTGCGACTCGTTCTCCTTGACGACCTTGGCCAAGTCCTGATTGTCGATGAGCAGCGTCTTGGCGGGCTCCTGCAGGGCGACGGCTCGTTGATTGGCGGCAAGCTGTGTGCTGGAGAAGCGGTTGTCCAGCTCCTGCATGGCGCGCGCCACAGCCTGGCTGACGGTGCTGTCCCCCGTCGCCGCGGCTTGCAACCGGACGCGCACCGTTTCGGCCCTGCGCTCATCCGCCAGCTTCGCGAGCGCCGCGATAGTCTCCACTTTGACTTCGTTTTCCGGCCTCTGCAGCAGCGGCAGGAGGTGATCGATGCTCTTTTGGTCGCCTAATTTGCCGACGGCGCGAATCACGGTGGGCAGCGATTTGGCCTCGCAGTTGCCCAGCATTTCGATGAAGCGCGGCAAGGCCTTGTTGCTGCCGATCTCCGCCAGGGCGTCGACGGCGCGCTCGCACACCCACCAGTCCTTGTCCTTGGTGGCTTCGATGAGCTGCGCCACCGCGCGTTCATCCTTGGTTTGGTTCAGGATTTCGATGGCGGCACGCCGAATGTCCTGATTCTCATCCTTGATGAGGGTGAGCACGGCGTCCACCACGCGCGGGCCGCCGATCTTGCCCAGGGCATCGGCCGCCCGGGTGCGCACCCACCAGTCGCTGTCGGCGATCACTTCCAACAGGTATTTGACGGACTTGGAGGTGCCGACGACGTTAAGGACCTCGACCGCTGCGCGGCGCGCGTACTCGTTCTCATCCTTGAGCACGTCGACCAGAAATTTCACCGTTTCCGGGTGATTGGCCTTCACCACCACGTCGACCGCTTTGTTCTGCACCTCGATCTCGGGGTCCTTCAGCATCGAGCATATCAGCGGCATGTCGAAGGGCCCGTCCATTCGCGACAGCGCCGACAGGGCGGCGGCGCGAATGAACTTGCTGTTGTCCTTGAGCTGCCGCTGGATGGCCTGTTGCACCTGCGGAAGATTAAAACGGGCCAGCACATTGATGATGTGCAGCCGGGCGACCGGATCCTTGCCCTCGATTCGGGCGATCAGGTCGTCGAGCGACGATTCGTCGGCAATTTCGCCAATGATCTTGAACAGTCCGGCGCGTTCGCTGGTTTCCTGGCCGTAGGCGGTATTCAGCAATTCCCGCACCGTAAAGCGGGTCTTTTGCGCTGCGATCACGTCGATGATGGCCTGTTTCGGCATGTCGGGCTTCGCCAACGCGTCCAACAGCGCGGCGGCCGGGTAATTGCGGCTGGAGGACAGGGCCCACGCGATGCCCGACATGGCGCGGCCGTTCGTATCCGCCATGGTCCGCAGCAGATGGGGCAGCGTTTTGGCGTCGATGAGCTTGGACAATGCTTCGACGTAGGCGACGGTTTCCTTCTTTTCCGCAGTCGAGAGCGCGGCGACGATGGGATCGATGGCGTTCGGCCCCAATCCGACCAACTTTTCCAGCGCTTTTTGCGCCAGCGGGCTGCCTGGATTGCCGCTGGATTTAACTTCGGCGATCAGCCGATCGGCACGGTAATTGGCAAATAAACTCATTCGGTGCCTTGAAGTTGCACATTCCTCGGGAGCGTTCCATTCTCACGTTACGTGGCGGTGCCACCGCAGTAACGAGTCGAGACTGTGAATTATGCCACACCGCACGCGCTCCCCCGCGTGCGCTAGACTATGGAGCATACATGAACCATTCTGCCGTGACGGCCAGCGCGATCCGCGCAAAATTAGGTAATTTCACGGATCCCTACCTGGACCAAACCTGGTCCCAGGCGAAGGCGATCGTCGATGTTTCCGCAGATTCAAACCAGCTCACTGTCGAACTAAAATTCGGCTTTCCCGTGGCCCATTATGCCGACGAACTGCTGCCGGCGCTGCAAAGTTATCTGGAGCCGGAACTCGGGGGCGCCCGGATCAATCTGATCTTGAGATCGGAAATCACGGCCCACGCGGTTCAGAAGACATTGAAACCTCTCGGCAACGTCAAGAACGTGATAGCCGTCGCATCCGGCAAGGGTGGGGTCGGCAAATCCACCACCGCCGCGAATCTGGCGCTGGCCTGGGCCGCCCAGGGCGCCCGAGTCGGTCTCCTGGACGCGGATATATACGGACCCAGCCAGCCACTGATGATGGGCTTGGCGGGCAAGAAGCCGGAAATGACTGGGGACGGCAAGCAGATGATTCCGCTGCGCGCCCACGGCGTCCAGGTGATGTCCATCGGCTTCATGATCGATGCCGAGCAGCCCATGATCTGGCGGGGACCCATGGTTACGCAGGCGCTCACTCAACTGCTGGGCGACACGAATTGGGGCGAGCTGGACTATTTGGTGGTCGACATGCCGCCGGGGACCGGCGACATCCAGCTCACCCTCGCGCAGCGGGTGCCGGTGAGCGGCGCCGTCATCGTCACGACGCCCCAGGATATTGCCCTCCTGGATGCGCGCAAGGGCCTGAAGATGTTCGAGAAGGTCGAAGTGCGCGTTCTGGGCATCGTCGAGAACATGAGTGTCCACGTGTGCAGCCAGTGCGGCCACGTCGAGCATGTGTTCGGCAGCGGCGGAGGGGCCCGCATGGCGGCGCAGTACGGCGTGCAGCTCCTGGGCGAATTGCCCTTGGACATCCGTATCCGCGAGGACGCCGACGGCGGAGCGCCAACCGTGGTCGCCGAGCCCGATAGTCCGCGCGCTCTCGCCTATTTTCGCATGGCCCGGCGCACGGCCGCCCGCCTCTCAACGCTCAATAAGGACTACAGCAGGATGTTCCCCAAGATCACGGTCGAAGCCACGTAATGAGCATCAAAAGCGACCGCTGGATCAGGCGTATGGCCGCCGTGCACGGCATGATCGAACCGTTTTCGCCCGAACAGGTCCGGGTGTCGAACGGCCACAAGATCGTATCCTACGGCACGTCGAGCTATGGGTACGATGTACGCTGCGCCGACGAGTTCAAGATCTTCACCAACATCAATTCCACCATCGTCGATCCGAAGAGTTTCGACGAAAAATCTTTCGTGGATTTCAAGGGCCCGGTGTGCATCATTCCACCGAATTCGTTCGCCCTGGCGAGCACGGTCGAATTTTTTCGCATACCGCGCAGCGTTCTGACTGTAACAGTCGGAAAATCGACGTACGCAAGGTGCGGAATTATAGTCAATGTAACGCCTTTGGAACCCGAGTGGGAAGGGCACGTGACCCTGGAGTTCTCGAACACCACGCCGCTGCCGGCGAAGATCTATGCGAACGAAGGCGTTGCGCAGATGCTGTTCTTCGAATCCGACGAGGTGTGTGAGACATCCTATCGGGACCGCGGCGGGAAGTACCAGGGCCAGCGCGGCGTGACCCTGCCCAAGACGTAGGTTCCGGCCTCGCGAAGCGCGCGGGTCCCGTCGGTGAGGGTCAGCGCTTCAACGTCTTGATCCGCATCGCGAACTCGAGCTTGCCGTCCCGGGAACGTTCGGCCTGAACCGGTATGTAACCCAGCGACGGCGCGAACCACATTTTGAGCACGCGATTGTTCCCGGCGCGCTGACTGGCGACGACGACCGTGTCGAGTTCGCCCAACGGCGTACGCAGCCGCGCCGGGCCCTCCAGGGTGTAGAGAAAGTCCTTGATTTCGTCCTTGTCGACGATTTTGAACGTCTTGGGCAGATTCCCGTTCTTGAGGTCCAGCATCACTTCAACCTGAATGGACATCACGTCCTGGATGCCGTCCGTCAGCTTCAGGTCGACGGGTTTCTTTTCCGATTCGCCGCGTGCCCGTCCGCCGCTCCAATCGAAGTCGATGTTCACCGTCGAACCGCCCTGTTCGGCGCGGTACTTTTCCGGCCGAACGTGATCGGCGTTCACGCTGAACCAACTCTTCTGGACGACGTCGTCGTTGTAGACGATCCGAAAGACGCCGCGCGCCGTGATCCGCCATGTGTACTCGTAGGTCCCGTCGGCCGCATTCTGCTTCAGGTCGAGGTCGCTGGTGCCGACGCTCATGGATTTCCAATCCGCCGAGTAATGGGCGGAAAAGGGCGCGACAGTGGGCGGTACGTCCGCTGGCGCGTCGCCGGGCCGTGCCACGGCCGCGAGCGGTCCGGCGATCGTCAGCGGGCCTGCGATCGCGAGCAGTCCGGCGGTCAGCCTTCGGGCAGCCATCTAGGAGCCCGTTTCCCGGCGACTTCGTGACGGAGCACCGCCCTGGGGGGCGCCGCCCGAGAGGGCGCCAGCCGGGGAGGTATCGCTGACATACTGAACGGGCGTCAACAGCGGTGCACCGTCGAGCCATGCACGGCCTTCGCGGCAGCACAGGCGTCCCTCGCAGTACCAGCCGACCGCCAACGGATAGATGTGATGTTCCTCGGCCTGTACGCGCGCCGCGAGCGTGGTCTCATCGTCGTCGAGGCGCACCTGTACCACGGCCTGGATGACGGGCGGGCCGTCGTCGAGTTCCGCGGTGACGAAATGCACGGTGGCGCCGTGGACGGGATCGCCGGCCGCCAGAACCGCTCGATGCGTGTGCAAGCCCGGGTAGTTCGGCAGCAGGGAGGGGTGTATGTTCAAGATCCGGCCGGCATACCGGTTTACGAATTCGGGCGACAGGATCCGCATGAAGCCCGCGAGCACGATCAGCGCCGGAGCGCACTCGTCGATCGCCGCCGCGAGCCTGCGGTCGTACTCCGCACGGCCTGACGGACTCCCGGCTGCGCTGCCGGACGCCGGTACGGCTGCCGCCGCTACGCCGAGATCCTTGGCCAGGGCGAGTCCCGCGGCCGCGGGATTGTCGGACAGCACACGGACCACCTCGTACGAACCGGCTTGGGCGCGGCTGTGTTCGACGAGCGCCCGCATATTGCTGCCGCGCCCCGATATCAGGACGACGATGGGCAGCGGGGTGCGTTCGTTGCTCAAACGATGACGACACCGCGGGTGCCGCTTTTCACCTCGCCGATCACCAACGCTTCCTGGCCCGCCTCGCGCAGGATCGAGACAGCCCGGTCCGCATCTTTGGCCGCCACTTGAATCGTCATGCCGATGCCGCAGTTGAACACCCGGTACATTTCCTGATCCGCCACCCGGCCCGCGTCCTGCAGCCATTCGAATACGGGTTCGCGGCACCAGGCCCTGCGCTCGAGAATCACCTCCAGCCCGTCGGGAATGACCCGCGGGATGTTATCGACCAGGCCGCCGCCCGTGATGTGGGAAAGGCCATGGACCGGCAGCGCGCCCACCAGCTTCAACAGCGGCTTCACGTAAATGCGCGTCGGGGCCATGAGCCGCTCTCCCAGAGCGACGCCGTCGAGGTCGGTTTCGAGGTCGGCGCCGGACACCTGAAGTATCTTGCGGATCATCGAGAAACCGTTCGAGTGCGGCCCCGAGGAGGGCAGTCCCAGCACGATGTCGCCGGCCGCCGTGCGGCTGCCGTCAATGATGGCGTCCTTTTCCACGATGCCCACGCAGAAGCCCGCGAGATCGTAGTCGTCGCCGTGATACATCCCGGGCATCTCGGCGGTCTCGCCGCCCACCAGGGCGCAGCCGGCCTGCACGCACCCGTCGACGATCCCGGCAATGACCCGCGCACCGATATCGACCACGAGCTTCCCGGTGGCGAAATAATCCAGGAAGAACAGCGGCTCGGCCCCTTGAACCACGACGTCGTTGACGCACATCGCGACCAGGTCGATGCCCACGGTGTCGTGGCGGCCGGTATCGATGGCGAGACGTAGCTTGGTGCCCACCCCGTCGGTGCCCGAGACCAAGACCGGCTTTCGATAGCGGTCCAAGGGCACTTCGACCAGCGCTCCGAAGCCGCCGATGCCGCCCAGCACTTCGCGACGCATGGAGCGGCGCACGCCGGGCTTGATTCGCTCTACCAGCTCCTCTCCGGCATCCATGTCGACGCCGGCGTCGCGGTAGGTTACGGGCGCACGCTCAGTCATTCGGTTCCTCGAGCTCCAAAGGTGGGCCGACGCGGCAGGTCGGCAAGCTGTGGTATTTTACATGAGGGGACAACCGGCTTTCGTGATTACTCCATGGCACAGTTTTTCGGCAATAAATACCGGCGATATTTGCGTCTTGCAGTGATTCTGTGCTTGAGCGCCGCAGCGGGCCTTCCAGGCACGGTCTTCGGCTTGACGCGGGTCGAACTCTTTCAAGCGCAGGCGCCGGTCGACGGCCGCTCCGAGGCGGCACAGACGGCCGCTTTCCAGGCGGCGCTGCGAATCGTGCTCGTGCGGGTGACCGGCCGGCGCACGGCGGACGAGGACGCCGTCTTCGCGCCTCTGGTCAACAACGCCCGCCGCTACGTACAGCAATTTCGAACGGCGCAGGACAGTCAACTGTGGGTGTCGTTCGATGGTGCCGCCATCGAGCGCTGGTTGACCCAGAACGGCCAGCCCCTGTGGGGCCGCGAACGGCCGTCCACCTTGGTGTGGTTGTCGGTGGCCACCGGTCCGCAGTCCACCGCCGTTGTCTCGGCCGACGATAGCTCCGAACTCAAGGATGCCATGGACGCCGCCGCACTGCTGCGCGGCATCCCCCTGGTCTGGCCGCCCGCCGCGTCCGCGAATGCCGCCGCCAACGCGCCGGCTGACGTCGCTCGCCGCCTGGGTGCCGAGGGGGTGCTCATCGGCCGTGCCAACAGCGCCGCCGCGGCCGCCGCGGTGCGCTGGACCTTGCAGTTTCAAGATCGGAGCAGCGAGTTCTCGGGCGCCTTGGATGGCGTGAATCGCGCCGCCGATCTGTATGCCGGACTGTTCGCCGCGAGCGGCACCCTGGCGCCCGTCGACATCGAGGTCAGCGGCGTCGGCGACCTGCGCGAATACGCCAACGTTCAAACCTATCTCGAGTCGTTGACCTTCATCACCCACGTCGGGGTGCTGGCCTTGACGGCGGACACCGTGAGATTTCGCTTGACCACGCGCGGCGGTATCGAGACTCTCGCGCATGCGCTCTCCCTGAACGGCAAATTGCAGCCACTCCCGGCGGGTGACAACGGACTTCATCGCTTCCATCTGCGCCGTTAGATCATGGATCGCTGGCTGCGCCAACTTCCGAACGTCATCACGTCAATCCGGATCCTTCTGGTCGTGCCGATTGCAATGGCGCTCAGCCGACACCGGCCCGTCGAGACGCTGTGGTTGTTCTGCATCGCCGGCGCGTCCGACGGCATCGACGGCTTCCTGGCCAAGCGTTTCGGCTGGCAGACCGATCTTGGCGGCCTGTTGGACCCGGTGGCGGACAAATTGCTGCTGGCCACCGTCTTCGTCATGCTGACTCTGCTCGGCAGCGTGCCGGTTTGGCTCACGGCGGCCGTCATTGCGCGCGATTGCGTCATCGTGCTCGGGGCCGTGGCATACCGGATCGCACTGGGACCGGTTGCCGCCCGCCCATCCCGGGTGAGCAAGCTGAATACCCTGTGCCAGGTGATCTTCATCCTAGTGGTCATCGGCACGCCGCAGTTCTCCTGGCCGCCTGCGTGGCAGACGTTCTTAGGCGCGCTGGTGTTCGTGACCGTGGCCGTGAGCGGCCTCGACTATGTCCTGGCGTACAGCCGCCTGGCAGCCGAGCATACGAGATCCCGGCGTCGGGTCGTGCGCACCGGCGGATCGAAGCCGGCGTGAAACAGCTGGCGCTCGGAGTGCGCTTGCGCGCCGATGCGATCTTCGAGAGTTTCGTGTCCGGGTTGAACGGCGAGCTGATCGCCGCGCTACGAGAGGGAGGCCCGGTGCCCCTGTGGTTGTGGGGCAGCGAGGGATCCGGCAAGACGCACCTCCTACAGGCCGTCTGTGCAGCCGCGGCCGCGCCGCCCAATGCTGCCGCGGTCGACGCGGCGGCGGCCTACTTCCCGCTCGAGCGGTCTCCGGCATTGCCGCCTGCAGCCCTGGCGGGGTTCGAGAATTGCCGTGTGCTATGCCTCGATGACGTGGATGCAATCGCCGGCGACCTGCAGTGGGAACAAGCCCTGTTCAGGCTCTTCAACGAAGCGGCGGAGCTCGGTACCCGGCTGATCTTCGCAGCCCGGGCCGCGCCGCGCGGGATCGATTGGAGTCTGGAGGACTGGCGGTCGCGGGCCGCGGCATGCGTGGTCTATCAGCTGCGCGATTTGGATGATTCCGGCCGTCTCGAGGCCTTGAGATTACGGGCTGCGCAGCGGGGATTGCAGCTGCCTCCGGAGACCGCCGATTATTTGTTGCGGCGAATGCCCCGCGATTTGCCCTCGCTCTTCGAGATCCTGGATCACCTCGATGAGGCTTCGCTGGTCGCACAGCGCCGCTTGACAGTGCCCTTCATTCGCGATGCGCTGGAGAGGCTCGCAGAAACAAAACCATAGTACAGAACCATCCAAACACCAGGAAAAGGCTGATCGAGGCCACCCAACGCGCCGACGGGTTCACCAACAATTCGGTCAACGCGAAGGTAAGGTAGGGGATGGCGAACAAGGTGGCCCAGGCATACGTGTAGCGGCGCCCCTTGATCAATCCGTTGAGGGGCGCCAGCAGCGGCAGGACGGCGATAACGCAGACCGGCCATGGGTAGCCGACGAGGATCCACGCCAGCAAGCTCAACGTGACGGCGGTCCAGAGCCAGATGGCCAGCCGCTGCGTGCTGCGGGCCGCGCTCATGAGTTCCCGTGCAGCCGACTCGCCAGCGTCGCGACGCGCGCGCCCAGCGCACGCGCAAGTTCGCGTTCGGTGTCCGTGAGTTCCCCCCGGGCGCTCGCCCCGGCAGTATGGCTGGCGCCGTACGGCGTGCCGCCGCTCTGCGTCGCGGTCAATGCCTGTTCGGTATACGGCAGGCCGACCAGGTACATCCCGTGATGGAGCAGCGGCAGCATCATTGACAGAAGCGTTGTCTCTTGCCCGCCGTGCATCGACGCCGTTGAGGTGAACACGGCGGCGGGCTTGTCGACCAGGGCACCCGAGAGCCAGAGCGCGCTGGTTCCGTCCAAAAAGAACTTGAGCGGCGCCGCCATGTTGCCGAAGCGCGTGGGACTGCCGAGTATCAGCCCGCGGCATTCCACCAGATCCTCGTGGCTGGCGTACGGCGGACCCTCGTCCGGCACCGCGGGGTCGGGGTGGTCGATGGTGGCCGCGACCGGCGGAACCGTACGCAGGCGGGCGCGCATGCCGGCGACGCCTTCCACGCCGCGACATATTTGTCGCGCCAGCGCGGCGGTGCTGCCTTGGCGAGAATAATACAGAATCAAAATCTCATTCATCGGCATGCCTCAAGGGGAAATCACGGCATTTTTCGCCGGATGCAGCGCCGGCGCAACGACTGCGACACGTCGCATCGCGTATTGTATCGCGGCGCGTGGTTTGACGGCCCTGAGCACTGTTGTTAGTGTCCGTTACCCTTATGTTGCGCTTCATTGCGGTGTTTGTCGGGATTCTCGGCTTGGCGGGCTGCAGCAGCGCGCCTGTGCAAGAAATGAGCGATGCACGACAGGCCATAAATGCTGCCCGTGTTGCCGGTGCGACGGAAAACACCTCCCCCGATTTCTATGCAGCGCAAGCCGCCATCACCCGCGCCGAGAAGCATCTCGAGGCACAAGAGTACACGCGCGCGCGCTATGCGGCGATGGAAGCCAAACGCCATGCCCGAGCGGCTCTCGCCGGCGTGCAGCAGGCCGACGGCACGGGCGTTGTTGCGCCTCCGGGCGCCAGTGCTGCGGGAACGCCACCGCACTAACTCGGCCGCAGGCCGAGGCGCAGGAGCGACGAGTATTAGCGGGCTGATAACGCGCCGGTTTCTCATCACCGGCAAAGTGCAAGGCGTGTATTTCCGCCATAGCACTCGGCGCGAGGCGGAGCGCTTAGGCGTCCGTGGCATTGCGCGCAATCTGCCGGACGGGTCGGTCGAAGTGATTGCACACGGAACCCCGGAGACGGTGGAGAGCCTGCGCGAATGGCTCCACCGCGGGCCGTCGGGCGCGCGCGTGGCGGCGGTGGAAGAATTCGAACTCCCCTCCACGGGGCAGCTCGGCGAGGACCAAGATGGTCTCTGGACGCGATCGTTCAGGGTGGAGTAGGGGCGACCGGCGCTTTCAGGCGGTGCCAGCTCACGGATATTTGTTCTCCACGACGTCGCGGACCGGGCGCGTATCGTACACCAGCACGATCGACTCGATCCGACCCGTTTCCGGATCGAAATTGAAGACGTCGGCGCAGTCGAACGCCACATTCGACCCATCCTTCAGCGACCAATCGTACTGGTAATAGGCAACCGCCCGCAGATGCCCTTCCGCGCTCACCAGGACGTCGTAGACCTTGAGCTTCGTTCCGCTCGATGAGCGGGCCACCTTAGTGACGTAGTCGCGCACCGGCAGCCGGCCTAAGAAGGGCGACTGGACCCAGCCATCCGGGACGAACAAGGACGCCGCTTTCTCGGCATCGCCGGCCTCCAGGGCCTTCAGATATTTGTGTACCGCTTGCTGCATGGCATCCTCCAATTCGAGGGTATCGCCTACCAACATCGATAGGTGAGCATCATAGTTTAAAACCGCCACCCATGCTGCCAGCGCTGCATCACCAGCGCGGGGTAGGTATTCCGGCCGACGCTGCCGTTGTAGCGCGCGAGCGCGCGCGTCCAGTCATGGTGCTCGACGCGCAAGTAGTAGCGCAGTATCTCGCAGCCCATGCGGATGTTGGGGGCCACGCGGACCAGTTGGTTCTGCACTCCGAGTTGGCGCGGCCAGAAGGGCATCACTTGCATCAGGCCGACGGCGCCCGCCGGAGAAACGGCCCAGGAGTTGAAGCGGCTCTCGACTTCGATCAGCGCCAGCACGAGGTCCGGAGGCAGCTGCATGGACGGATCGCGCTTCGCTTCGCAGTACACGTGATCGAGGATCTCCACGCGCGCTTCATGTGTCGGCACGAAACGGGAGAGGCGCGGCTCCATCGCCTTGTACCAGACCACAGATTCGTACTTGTCGGCGAAGCAGTCGGTTTTGGCGATGATACTTTGCAACAGCGTCTTGAGTTCCGGGTCGCGCTGCTGATCCGTTGGTGGAGGGCCGGCGACCGCGACCCATGCGACTGCGGCGCCCGGCTGCACGACCGCGGCAAGGGCCAGGGCGAGGACAAGGGCAATGGCACACGCGCGGAAACACGGTGGCACCGGAGCACCTCAGAGGGTTAGTTTTTGATTTATGTAGCCTACGGGATTCGTCGCGGGTATTTCCACCGACTCGGTCTCGCGGCGGTGACGATACTCGAGATTTCCCGCATTGAGACCGCGCTCGCCGATGACGATCCGATGTGGGATCCCCATGAGCTCCGAATCGGCGAACTTCACTCCCGGACGTGCGTCACGGTCGTCGAACAGCACATCGATGCAGGCAGCGTTGAACTGCTCATACAGTTTGTCGGCGACCTCCGTCACGCGCGCGGATTTCTGATAGTTGATGGGCACCAGCACGACCTGGAACGGCGCCAGCGCGTCCGGCCAGATGATGCCGTTCTCATCGTGATTCTGCTCGATCGCCGCCGCCACCACGCGCGTCACGCCGATGCCGTAGCAGCCCATGAACATGGTCAATGCCTTGCTCTGCTCGTCGAGCACGGTCGCTTTCATCGTTTCGCTGTACAGCTGGCCGAGTTGGAAGATATGCCCCACCTCGATTCCGCGCGCGATATCGAGCGTGCCGCGGCCGCTCGGGGAGGGATCGCCTTTTTGCACATTGCGGATGTCCCGCGAGGCGGGGTCGGGCAGATCGCGCCCCCAGTTCACACCGGTGAAGTGCACATCCTTTTCGTTGGCGCCGCACACGAAATCGTGAAGGTGCGCCGCCGCATGATCCACATACATCGTGCCGGCGAAGCCCACGGGACCTAAGGAACCCAGGTCGCAACCGGTGGCTTCCCGCACGCTCTCGGCGCTCGCCATCCGAAGCGGGCTGGCGACGCCCGGCAGTTTCTGCGCCTTGACCGCGTTCAACTCGTGATCGCCGCGAAGCACGAACGCGACTACGTCGCCCGCGCTGCCGTCGACCAACAAGGTCTTGACGCATTGGGTTGCGCTGACTTGGAGGAACTCGCTCAACTGGGCGATGGTGCGGACCTGCGGCGTCGGAACCCTGGCGAGCGTCTGAGTCGCCGCGCCACGAGGAGCGCCGGACGGCAATGTCACCGCGGTCTCCACGTTAGCCGCGTAGTCGTCGCCGTCCGAAAACGCGATCGCATCCTCGCCGGAGTCGGCGAGCACGTGGAACTCCTGGGTCGAACTGCCGCCGATGGTGCCGCCGTCGGCCTGGACCGCCCGGAACTTGAGCCCCAAGCGCGTGAAAATGCGGGTGTATGCGTCGTACATGGCGCGGTAGGTTTGGGCCAGGCTCGCTTCGTCCACGTGGAACGAATAGGCGTCCTTCATCAGGAATTCGCGGGCCCGCATCACGCCGAAGCGGGGCCGAATCTCATCGCGGAACTTGAACTGGATTTGATAGAAATTGACCGGCAGCTGCTTGTAGCTTCGCAATTCCCGCCGCGCAATATCGGTAATCACTTCCTCGTGCGTGGGCCCATAGCAGAACTCGCGGTCATGCCGATCCTTGAAGCGCAGCAATTCCGGCCCGTACTTACTCCACCGGCCCGATTCCTGCCACAGTTCGGCCGGCTGCACTGTGGGCATGAGGAGTTCCAGCGCCCCCGCCCGGTTCATTTCCTCCCGGACGATGCGCTCGACTTTTCGCAGCGTCCGCAGGCCCATGGGCAGCCAGGTGTACAACCCGGCCGCCAAACGGCGGATCATGCCGGAACGGAGCATCAATTGATGGCTGACCACCTCCGCGTCGGCCGGGACTTCTTTGAGCGTCGAGATGGGATATTGGGATAGGCGCATGGCCGATATCTTACATGAGGCCCCCCGGTATTATGGGGCCCCCTGGTATTATGGGGCCGCATGAACGCCGAAGAAGATCAACAGACGCGACCTCGGGGCGTGTACTGGCTGCCGAACCTGCTGACCACGGCGGCGCTGTTCGCTGGTTTCTACGCGATCGTGGCGGCCATCGACCTGAAATTCGAAAATGCCGGCATCGCCGTGTTCGTGGCCATGCTGTTCGACGGCCTCGATGGCCGGGTCGCCCGGTGGACCCACACGGAGAGCGCATTCGGCAAGGAGTACGATAGCCTGTCGGACATGGTGTCTTTCGGACTGGCGCCAGCCATCGTCACTTATCAATGGGGCGTGGCGCGGATTGCGGAGTACGGACCCCTCTGGCGAAGGTTGGGATGGCTGGTGTGCTTTTTCTATGCAGCGACGGCCGCGCTTCGGCTGGCCCGGTTCAATGCGCGCGCCGCCACTCAGGATAAGCAGTATTTCGAGGGGCTGCCAAGCCCATCTGCGGCAGCCATCGTCGCCGCCCTGGTGTGGCTCGCGAGCGACCGGACCAACGTCGGCTTGCCGGGCTTGATTCTCGCGTTCGTCGTCACCGCGTTCGCGGGGGCGCTCATGATCAGCCGCTTCGCCTTCAATAGCTTCAAAGGCGTGACCCCCGGCGCGCGCGTGCGCTTTCCGTACATCATCCTGGTACCCCTGGCGTTCGTGCTGATCGCTTTGCACCCTTCCATCACGCTGCTCGCGCTGTTCGGCGGCTATGCTCTGTCGGCGCCCATCGTATGGGCCTTCCGGAAGCTGCGCAGGCGGTCGCGCGGGACTCCCGCGCCGCCTGCTGAGTCGCCGCCATGACTAGGGCGCTGCGCAAGGAATATCTGGCCCCCATCACTAGGGCGCTGAGCAAGGAATATCTGGTCCGCCATGAGTAGCGCGCTGCGCAAGGAATATCTGGCGGCGCTGGGCCTGGAAACATGGACCTTGCGGGGACCCGCCGCGGCTCCGGAACCTGTTGCGGCGCCGCGGGAGGCTGCCTATGATTGGCCGCAACTTCGGGAACGGGTGGCCGCATGTACGCGCTGCGGGCTCAGCGCCACCCGCACCCAGACGGTCTTCGGGGTGGGGAACCTTCACGCAGAATGGCTGGTGGTGGGCGAAGCGCCCGGCGCCGAGGAGGACCGCCAGGGAGAGCCCTTCGTCGGCCGCGCCGGTCAGCTTCTGAACGCCATGCTGCGGGCCATCGGTCTCAAGCGCGAACAGGTATACATTGCAAACGTCTTGAAGTGCCGTCCGCCGCAGAACCGCGACCCCGTCGCCTCCGAAACCATGGAATGCCTGCCGTTCCTCGACCGGCAGATCGCGCTGCTCCGGCCCAAGATCATGCTGGTGGTCGGGCGCATCGCCGCACAGAATCTGTTGCGGACCGACGCTAAGCTTGGGGCGCTGCGCCAACAGGTTCACAGTTTCGGCGCTTCCGGCGTTCCCCTGGTCGTGACTTATCATCCGGCCTACCTGCTGCGCTCGCCGGCGGAGAAGCGCAAGGCGTGGGAAGATTTGAAATTTGCGCGAGAGGTATTTGCCCGTGGCTAGCGTCACGCGAGAGGACGAGTTTCCCGAGCCGGAACTGCGGCCCATGCACGAATTGGACGTGCCCGTGGTCGTCACCATCGAGCGGTCCTCGTATCAGTTTCCTTGGAGCGAGGGAATCTTCAGGGACTGCCTGCGGGTCGGCTATGTCTGCCGCGTGGTGGAGGTCGGCGGCGACATTGCGGGCTACGGCATCATGTCGATGGGTGCCGGCGAGGCGCACATCCTCAACGTGTGCGTGCGCGAGGAATATCGATGCCGCGGATTGGCTCGCAAGGTGCTCCTGTATCTGATCGACCGCGCGCGCAACGCCGGCATGTATGAGGCCTTCCTGGAGGTCAGACCGTCGAACACCATCGCGGCGCGTTTGTATCATTCCTTGGGATTCGATCAGGTCGGCGTCCGGCGCGGCTACTATCAATCCGCCACCGGACGCGAAGATGCGGCCGTGCTGCGCCGGACGTTGTTTCCGGAAACGAAGTGACCGTCGCCTCTTGATTATCGGCGCGCTTCTTCCGCCGTAATGCATATCATCCAACCGAGGCGTAAATTGACCTGGCTTGTCGCCGTCGGTTTGTCGGCGCTGTACCTGATTATCTACGTGTTGCTTGATCGCCTGAGTTACATCTACGATCTCAACCACACTGAAACCACTCCTTGGGCTCCCGGCGTCGCCGTTCTGATGATGGTGGTCATTTACTACGGAGCGCGGGTGGCGCCCTTGACGATCCTCGCCCCGGGAGTCGCCGAATTCGCTTTGCGAAGTGAGGCGCCGCTAAGTGCGGCGGTACTCGGCGCGGTGGTCTGCGTCGGGTGCATCTACACCGTCGCCGGAGTTTTACTTCGCGCTCTGTTGCGCAAAGACTGGCAGCCGACCATCCGATGGTTCGCGATCCTATCGGTCGTGATTGCGGTCAGCGCGCTTCTTAATGCCATGCTTTATTCCGCGATTTTGGTTCAAACAGACAAGTTGACGGCCGCTACCTATCTCACGGCAGTACGAACCGACTGGGTCGGCGACGTCAACGGAGTCATCATCCTGGTACCGTTGATGATCATCCTGCGTTTCGGGGAATCCGGAAAATTACGCGAGGTCCGTAGTCACTTGGGGTTGCTGGTCCTGCAAGCAGTCGCGTTGGCATTCGTTTTTTTGATCACGTTTCCCGAGGCGTGGGGCGCTCCCGTCGACGACTCCCGCACCCCTTTTTATCTGTTGTTCCTGCCAATCATTTGGATCGCCCTGCGCTGGGGAGCCGGCGTCACCGCCATCGCACTGGCGGCTTTGCAGTTGGGCATCGTGATGTTCGTCGCGGAGCAGAACACGTCCGAGTCCTTCCTCGCCATCCAATTCTTGATGGTTCTGCTTGCGCTTACCAGCTTGTTCATGGGCATTTCGGTGTCGGAGACTGCACGAGTGAGCCAACTCATGCGCTCCAAGGAAGTCGAGTTGTCGCACCTCAATGCGCGCATGGCTGTTTCGGAGATGAATTCGGCCATAGGCCACGAACTCAACAACCCGCTGGCGGCCATGGTCAATTATCTGCGGTCTGCGAGTCTCATCGTGCAATCGCCGGGATTCGATCACGCAGTGTTGCAGCGCACGCTCGACAAAGCCCACGGCGAGGCCACCCGTTCGGTCAAGGTGGTGAAAAAACTTCGGGAATTCTTCCGTGCGGGGGTCGTGCGTCGCGAGAGGTTCGATCCGAAGACAGTCGCCGCGGAGGCGTTGGCAGCCGTGCAAATGAGATTTCGCCAGGCAGACATCGCTGCAGTCCTGGAAACATCGCCGGTTTTGCCTTTGATCGACGCGGACCCACTGCAACTCGCCATGGTGCTGCAGAACCTCTTGGCCAATGCTTTTGACGCCGTCCAGTCGAACGTCATGGGGCCGAAGCGCGTTTCCGTAAGCGTCACGCCCAAGGACGACGATGTGATGTTCACCATATCCGACACGGGAGCGGGGATTCCCGCCGAGGTGCGTGATCGCCTGTTTCGCCCCGTCAGTTCGACCAAAGCCGTCGGTATGGGATTGGGGCTCGCCATTTGCCGTTCATTGATCGAAGCGAATGATGGACGCATTTCGCTGCTGCGTTCGGGAGCTGAAGGAACCAGCATCGCGTTCTGGATTCCTATCGCGGTCCGGGAGGCTGACGAGGCAGACAGATGAGCCTGGACCGAACCATTTACCTCGTGGAGCTGGATCGCACCACGACTCGGCAACACTCTTGCGAGATCGCTACTCAGTCATGCCATACGCTCTGCAGAACTCTTACGCGTGAGTCGCGGACGGCGTCGTTGACCCATACATAACCCACCACGGTCGGGTCGGATGCGACGGCATCGATCAACGCGCCGCTCTTTTTGTAGACCGTGGGTTGAGCGCGGCCCTGGATGAGCATCATTCGCAGAAGGTACTGATGATAGGTGATCTCCGACATCGATACGATGTAACGCAGGAATAAATCCGTGATTTGCGGATCGGACTCGTTCAACAGGGGTCGCAGTCGTACTCCGTTTTGCGCCACCGTCAGTCCTAGAAACAGCCGTCGTGCCAATTGCGGATCCAGTTGACCGACCTGGCTTTGAGCGCCGGTAATAAGCACCAACTCTTGCCGCGCAAAAGCCGGTGCGGCCGCGCCCAGCAGCAGCAGAAGGACCGCCGCGACGCTCTTCACGGGACCACTGCGGACCATTGCAGGCGCACTTCATTGCCACTCTTCGCGAGGGCAATTTCATGGCCGAATTCGATGGTCAATGCCTGGGAGGACGCATAGTCCCACCGCAGACCACCGGTTTGCCGGCGGATCGCAATGTCGATGTCAGTTGAATGCCCGTAAATCTGGTTGACGTAGCGCGAGCGATGCATTCCAGGGGAGTCCTCAACGCGCGTAAACGCTGTCAGCTGATGCGGTAAGCGACGCTCCAGCTGGAGGTAAGCCGACGAGAAGCTCTCGTCGGGAGTCGGGTGATCCAAGCCGACGCCGACATGGTAGCCGGTGCCGATGATCCTCCATTCGTCGAGAGTCCAATTTGCGTATGCACCATAAATCGTAAGGATCACATGGTTCGACTGCAGCGTCGACGCTGCAACCTGGCGGCTCGCAAACAACTGGTCGTGGCCGAACAGCAGTCCGGCGCTGCTGGTGCCGGCGTAGTCCGGCATGAAACCCAACCGGGCCATGTAGGCGCTGCCATTGCGCCCCGGATTGCTGCCGACGAGGCTGAACGGTTCATTGTCGTCGGAGTTGAGGGCGGGTCCGACGCCTGCGCCTGCGGCAAACTGAATTCCGGCATTTGCGCGGATTGGCCAGCTCGATTCGACGAGAGCGCCGGTAATATGCTGGGGAACCAAGCCGTCTTCGTCTTCCCAGTTCTCGATCGACGGACGGGTAATGGCGGTTTGCAAGTAGCGCCCGTGATGATGTTCAGTGTCCCAAGCGCTGGCCGGTTGGTGGAACCGGCCGAGCCACACCACCGTGTCGGGCACCACCTCGTAACCGACTTGAAAGCGTTCGAGATCATGCTCCTGGCTGGTGATGAAGTATTCGCCGAAGACGCGAAATCGGTCACGCGTCAACCCGAACACCACGTCGGCGGTGAACCAGGCGTCGTCCTCTTCTCTTGGATGGGGCTGGCCGTGCCCGGCAACCCCCTGGGCCGACAGAAAAACGTCGAATTCACTGGCCGAATGTTGGTGTTGGGACCGGGCTGGTTGGCAGGCGAGAGTGGCCAGGATCACGGCACAGAAGATACTTTGCCACCAACGTGGCACTACCATGGGTTCAGTTTTTTGCATTAGACCGGTCAATTTGATTTTTGGGGATGTTTCGTACGGTAGCGGGATTGCCGCAATTGCATTTTGAGCCGGATCTAGTCCCTCCAAAGCCGCTCGTCGACTATACTCGTGCGCCGTATGGAACGGCTGAGTACTACTACGGGTCCGACGGACCTGCGTCGCGTTTTTGATTTCGCGCGATACGCAAATGACGGTGAGGTGCATGCATGAAGTCTGATGCAACGGTATTCATCGTGGATGACGATATCGCCGTACGCGATTCGCTGGCCCTGTTGCTCGGGCTCAAGGGCTTCAGGGCACGGATATTCGCCAACGCCGAGAATCTGTTGAATGCTTACGATGCCACGTGGTTCGGGTGCATTCTTGCCGACGTTCGTATGCCGGGCATGAGCGGACTCGAACTGCAGACGGAACTGACCATGCGCGAGAGCGACGTGCCAGTGATCATCATGACCGGCTACGGTGACGTGGCGACGGCGCGCATCGCATTAAAGGCCGGTGCGATCGATTTTTTGGAAAAGCCCATCGACGATGTGGTGTTGATCGATGTGCTGCAATCGGCGATTGACGCCCATGGGCGATCTAGGCAAAAGGCGGCGCCGGCCAAGGGCACGGCTCAATTGACCACTCGTGAGCAGCAAGTGTTGGATCTGGTCGGCTCCGGGCTGTCCGTCAAGCAGATCGCCGAGCAGTTGGGCATCAGTCCTCGAACCGTCGAGGTCTACAAGGCGCGTATGACCCAGAAATTGCGGATTCGTGAGGGTGAGGCCGGTGACCCGCCGGTCCCGTCTACGGACAGGGATGGGCCAGCGTGGTGAATGTCTCGTTTAGTATCTACTGACCCCCGGGTTACCTCAGCGCGCGAGCGCGCGGAGGGCCCGTGCGATCGACGGGCCCAACCCTTTCTGGCAGGAGACATTTCGCCTCTCGATTGGGTGATGCTCCCGCTCACTGTGACCCACTCCGGCGACGGCTCCTACAGCTAAACCCTTCCCGTACGGTTCTGTTTGACCCTTCCCGTACGTGGGAGGTATCCGCCGAATTGTTGGGCTGGTCCCCCGGCCTCAATCTCCCAGCACGAAGACAAGCTGAGCCGGGAGAAACCATGTTCAAAGCAAATCATCTGTTTCGCGGATTACCCGCGATAGTCGTTTCGTTGCTGGTATTTCCAGCGGGACCGGCGTCAGCCCAACTACTAAAGGTTCAATGCCCGGCTAGTACCGCACTGCATCCGTTGAGCCCCACCTCCGCGGTTGCCGGAGAAATCAAATGCCAGGAAATATCGGGTGGCGACGGCTACGCGACCATGGGCGACGGGACTCAGACCTACCTCTTCGGTTTCGGTCCTCTGTCCGGACTCGACTTGATCAGCCGTGGCTTGCCCGGTACGCAGACTGCCGCGGAATTCAACAAAGCTTACAACGTTCCGGATTTCCCCGGCGTGGATGTCAATGGGACAGGCTTCGCGGCACCAGACACCACGTACAAGAATAATCTTCCGCTGAGCATAAACGGCGGCGTGGCCGACCCTGCCGAGATGATGAACGTCGGCGTCCTGGCCGCACAGCAGCCGGCGCCGATGATCGCAATCAACGAGGACGACGAGCTGTTCCTCACGCTCTCGAACGTCGGCATGATCATGCGTCCCGACTTGTTCGAGCAGCATACGGTGCACTTCCACGGCTACCCGAATGCCTCGTCATACTTCGACGGTGTGCCCGACGCGTCGGTGGCAATCAGCATCTCGGGCAGCATGACCTATTACTACACGGCGCCCGATGCCGGCACGTATTTCTTCCACTGCCACATCACGCCGCCAGAGCACCTGCAGATGGGAATGGTCGGCCAGCTCTACGTGCGGCCGCGCCAGAACAAGGCGACCGGCGACCTGTACGCCGCGCTGACCGCCAGCAACACGGTGCACGGCCTCTCGAGCGACGGCTTGCATTGCGCCGACATCCTCTGCACCGGCGCCACTCCGGCGCCTGCGGCCGGTGATACGGGTGCCAGCCGCGATATCACTCCCGCGGCTCCTGGCTCGGCCGCTGCGGTCTCGGGCCTCACCAGTGCCGTCAATTACGCCTACAACGACGGCGACGGCACCACCGCCTACGACGTCGAATATCCCATCCAAATGATGGGCTTCGATCCCGCGTTCCACTTCGTCGGCATGACCTTCAACCCCGAGGACTTCTCCGGCATGAAGGACAAGTACTTCATGCTCAGCGGCCGCAGCTACCCGGACACGATCAACACGGCGATGATCCGCACGCAAAGCTCCGACGGCCTGGCGCGGCCCAGCCAGGTGGTACGTTCGAAGATCACGCTGCAGTCCTGCACCTCGCCGTGCGCAGCGGGTGTCACGCATCGTGCGCTGCTGCGGGTCTCGGACTTGAACGTTACCGAGTTCCATACTTTGGCGAGCAACATTCCGATGACGGTCATCGGTTACAACGCGCGCCTGCTGCGCGACATGGCCGGCAACAATCTCTACTACGACACGAACTCGATCACCATGGGTGGCGGCGAGTCGGCAGACCTCATCATCAAGTCGGATGACGTTCCCCAGGGTACGTACTTCCTTTACACCACCAATCTCGATCACTTGTCGAACGACGCGGAAAACGTCGGCGGCATGATGACCGAAATCGAAATTCTGTAGGAGCGCGGCAATGACTCACGCAATGAACCGAGTTCGCCGCACGCCGGCCCTGTTCGCCCTGGCCGCCAGTGCGCTTGCGGTGTTCTCACTGCCCACACAGGCCGCGGTGCCCGGCATCGCCGGCCCGAGCTTCAGCCTGGTGGCAGCGGATGCCTACACCTCGCAGCCTGACGGCTCGGCGCTGTATTCCTGGGGTTACGGCTGTGCGGACACCACGACGCCTGAGGTGCAGGCGCCGTCCGGATCGACGTGCCCAAGCATGCAGACTCCCGGCCCGACCCTGATCGTGACCGAAGGCCAGGTAGTCACCGTAACTCTGACCAATCACCTGCCCAGCGCGGCCGGCAACACCTCGATCGTGTTTCCGGGCTTCAACGTCACGGCAACGGGCGGAGCGCCCGGCCTGGTCGCGCAGGAAGCCACGCCCGCGTCGCCCGCGACGTACACCTTCACGGCGACCAAGCCGGGTACCTACGCTTATTACAGCGGCTCGCAGGCCGAACTACAGATCGAGATGGGAATGTTCGGCGCCGTGATCGTGCTGCCGACCAACCCGCCTGCGGGTTGCACCAAAGGCCCGTACTCGCTGGCTGCCTCCGCCTACGACAATGTGCATACCTGCTACGACCGCGAGTACCTGTTCCAGTTCAGTGAAGCGGATGCGCGCGTGCACGGCGCCGTCGATGCCGCCAAGAATGGTCCGCCCGGTTCGTTGAACGTCCCGATGGATCCCTACCAGCCGCAGTTCTACCTGGTCAACGGCCGCTCGATGCCCGACGACATGGACGCGCCGTTCTCGACCAGCTACGTACACCAGCCCTACAACGGCAACCCGCACATGCATCCGGGCGATCTCGTGCTGATGCGCATTATCGGCCAGGGCCGCATCCAGCATCCGTTCCACTTCCACGGCAACCATGCGCGCGTGCTGGCTCGCGATGGCAACCTCTTGCTCAGCGCCAGCGCCACGCAGCCCGACGCGCTCTCTGGTCCGCTGCTGTTCACCACACCGACGGTGCCGGGTCAGACGCAGGACCAGATCTTCGCCTGGACCGGACAGGGGTTGAACTGGGACGTCTACGGCCGCACGCAGGTTCACACCTGCAATGGCGTGACACTCACGGCTGCGATCGCGAATCTGGCCAACCCGGTGCAGTCGGTGACAAACCAGTTGGCCGGCAAGGGTAACGGCTACACCAGCCCGTTCGATGCCACCACCAAAGAATGGTGCCCGGATCACGGCAAGGACATTCCGGTAGCGCCGCCTGATCCGCAGGCCGTCGCGAACGGTCTCTGGTATGGCGGTACACCGTATCTGGGCATGCAGTCAGCGAACCCCACGCCGCTGCCCCCCGGTGCGGTTATCCAGAATCCGGATGCAGGCTATGCATACATGTGGCACTCGCATAACGAGCGCGAAATCACGACGAACAATGTGTTCCCCGGCGGCTTGATGATGATGCTCATCATCGATCCGCCGTCGGCATCCATCGACGAGACGAAGTGAGGTCGCCAGTGGAAAAGGTCAGGAGAAAGTTCATGCGTTACGAATTCACCAAGTCGCTGCTGCGTATGGCTGCGATCGCGGTCCCTGCATTGTTCGCCGTCGGCGTTGCGATGGCGCTCCCGCCCGCCACCGTCGTTTCGACAGGTACCGTCAATCTGACGGCAACCAGGCAGAGCGCGACGCTGCCCGACGGCAATACCGTGCCCATGTGGGGCTATTGCCTCAACGGGGCATCCTGCACGTCCTGGTCACCGGGTCCGACCATCGTCGTACCGACAGATGCCAGCGGCTTTGGCAGCCTGGCGATCAATCTGACCAACAGCCTGCCGGTCAACACTTCGATCGTCATCCTGGGACAGGTTGGCGGCGACATGGGTGCCTCATTGCCTCGCGAGGCCAGCCCCACCGGTGGCACACATTCCCTGCAGCAACCCCTCACATGGCCAGGTGCTGGTTGTTCGCCTGCGACCGCGCTGCCGACCGACCCGCCGTGCACAGATCCGACCTTCACCCCGGCCGGCCAGCCGGCCCGCGCCCTGGCATTTGGTGTTGAAGCCGCCGGTGGCGGTGGTGTGCATCTTTACAGCTGGACGCATCTGCGCCCCGGCACCTATTTGTACGAGACCGGCTCGCTGCCCTCGCTGCAGGCCCCCATGGGTCTTTACGGCGTGCTCGTGGTGACAAAACCCCCGGTCTCTGCGGCCTCGGGAGCCACGCCCGCTCCGGGCGATGCCTATCCCAACAAGGCCGTCACATTGGGTACGACGACGACCGCCGGCGCCCCCTATGACGCCGACGTGGCACTGCTGTTCAGTGAAATCGATCCGCGCCAGAACTCCGCGGTCGACGCGGCGGCGGGCGTACAGGCCGATCCGCTCAAGCTGTTCAACGATAGCTCGTGCACGGCGACGACCCCTTGCTACCCGCCAGTGGTCAATTACGCGCCGACTTACTTCCTGGTCAATGGCCAAGCCTTCGATCCGACGCAGCCGCAGAATTCCGGCTTTCCCGTCTCGGACAACGCAGTTCTCGGCGGGCATCTGCTGGTCCGCATGGTCAATGCCGGCCTGCGCACGCACGTGCCGACGATCGTCGGTCAGTCCGTCAGTTTGATCGGCGAGGACGGCAATTTCGCCCCCGGTCTGCCGAAGCGCCAGAGTCATGTGCTGATGGCCGCGGGCAAGACCTATGACGCCTTTCTGTTCGATGTTCCGTCAGCGAGCGGCGCCTACACGCCGGCCTCATACCCGGTTTTCGATCGCTCGCTCAGCCTCACCAGCGGCAACCTCGATCACCAGACCGTGCTCGCCAACAGCGGCATGATGGGTTTCATTGCCGTGCAGCCCGTGGGCACTGCGGTCGGCGGCACCGGTGGCACCAGCGTTCCGGCCGCGATGCAGGCCACCGCCAACAACGACGTGTTCGCCACCGCGATCAATACGCCGTTCAACGGCAATGTACTGACCAATGACGTCAACGTTGTGACGGCCGCGGTGGCCGGCACCGCCACCACCGCTGGTGGCCTGATCTCCTTCAGCCCTGACGGCAGCTTCGCCTATACGCCGCCGTCGGCGACGTTTGTCGGTCCGGACTCGTTCACCTATACCGGCAACGGCAGCGCCCAGATCACCGCGACCGTGAACATCACGGTCGGGACCAACTCCAAGCCGGTGGCCGTCGCCGACGTGGACGCTCCCGCGACCTCGACGACGCCTGCAACGCACGCATTTACCAGCGCAGTCGCCAGTCTGTATAAAGCGAGTGCACCGGGCGTGCTGGCCAATGACACCGCCACCGATGGAACGACCACCGTAGGTCTAACCGCCGTGCTCGATGGCGGCGGCTCCTGCCGCAGTGTCATCCTGAATGAGGATGGCAGCTTCACTGCCGTGCCGGGCTCTGCCGGCCAGCCCTGCACCTTCCGTTATCACGCGAAGAACGAGCTTGGCGCGATCAGTCCCACGGTGGACGCGACCGTCGCTTTCACCGCCGGCTCGAACCTGAATGTCATCGTGAAGGATACGCAGGACACGGCCCTGGCTCCTCTCGACGACTACAGCTGGGTGATCGAGGAAGACGACACCTTCTACCACGACCCCGCCAAACCCGATGCGGTCGACACGCTGGCCACGAACTTCCATCACAGCTACATGCCGATCGTGGCCTCGGGCTGCACGGGCGCGAATAGTTGCGGTGATGCGCAGTCGATTGGGGGCGTGCCGGTGAAGGGCACGGCCGCTGCCCGGCCGCGCTCGCTCCCCGGTGATGTGAAGCTCGACCCGACGAAGCGCTACTTCATCTCGATACTGCCCGGCGACGCCGACCAAGGCGACGCGCAGTACAACCAAAACGGCACCGTCACAGTCAATGCCTTTGGCCATGCCATGGGCGGTGTGACGATTCCGGCGCTCACTGCGACGCAGATCACCCGGCCTGACGCCACCGTGCTGGTGCCGCGCAATCCGCTGCCGCCCGCGCAGCTCAGCGTCATCGTGTTCGAGGACAACAACCCGACCAACGGCGGCGTCGATGACAATGAACCCGGTCTCGGCGGCTTCACAATCAACTTTTATGACACGCGGGGCAGTTCGGGCGATCCGGCCGGCCTGATGACTTATGACCTCTCGGCCATGCCCTTCACGAACTCGCTGGCCAACCAGATCGATAGCGCCACGGGTGCGAATCTGTGCCCGCTGACCACGCCCTCGGGTACGGTCATCACCTGCCCGGCGCTCGACGATAAGGGCAACCCGTCGCCGCTCGCCGGCATGGCGCTGATCAAGAACATCAATCCGGGCCGCTACGACGTCTGGGCGACGCCGGGCGCCGACCGCGCCGTGAAGGGCGAGACCTGGGTGCAGGTCTCCACGCTCGAAGGCACGCACGCCAACGACACTTTCATCAAGCCGGGTGAGCCGGGCTATTGGCAGGAGTTCGGTCCGCCGGGCTTCCACTCGTTCATCGGCTTCATCAATCCGGCCCACATCGCGGCCGTGAACAAGGCTCGGGGCGGCACAGCGACCGTGACCGGCCGCGTCCCCAGCCTGCACATGGATCGGCCGCGTCCGACCATGGCAAATCTCAACAACAGCTGCGCCAGCACTTCGAGCACTGATCCTTCGTGCCGTGCGACGCTGTCCGCCACCACCTGCTACGTGGCCGTGAACGAGACCTCCGGAACGGGTGCCACGGTGGCGCTCACCACCTGCGATCAATTCGGCAACTTCAAGCTCGACGGCGTGCCGGCAGGCCAGCATGAACTGGTCATCTGGGACCAGTGGCTCGACCAGATCATCTCGTACAAGGCGCTGACCGTTGCTGCCGGCGCCACGGTGAACGCCGGCGACATCCCGGTGTTCAGCTGGTTCACGCGCATCGAGCAGTCCGCCTACCAGGACTTGAATGGCAACGGTGTGCGAGACGTAGACGCCAGCGGCAACTACACGGAACCGGGCGTCGCTCAGATTCCGATGAACATCCGCTTTCGCGACGGCAGCATCTCGAACTTCCTGTCCACGGACTCGAGCGGTTCGGTGACGGCCAATGAGCTGTTCCCACTGTTCAACTGGTACGTGCTGGAGTCCGATACCACCCGCTACACGGGCACGGGTGTGATGACGGCCTATGACGCGGGTGGTAAACCCGACGCCGCGACGACGCAGGTCACCGATCTGAAGGGCGCACAGCAGACGAGGGATTTCCGCGGCGTGTTGCTGTCATCTGAGAGTAATCCGCTACCGGCCTTGCTGCAGGTGCCTGGTTCCCAGTACACCGCCAATTCGACGATGCGCATCGACTCGGGCGCGACACTGACCGAAGGCACGCAGGGCTTCATCAATCAGACCACCGTGGTCGACTGGGGCAAGCGCCCCTACGTGCCGGGCGAAAATGGCGGTATCACCGGCATGGTGTACTACGCCTCGACCCGCGGCTTCGATGACCCGAGCCTGGAAGTGCAGTTCTCCTGGGAGCCTGGCGTCGCCGGCGTGCCCGTGAATCTTTACCAGGAAGTCCCGAATGCCGACGGCAGCGTCACCCGCGTGCTGGTCGACCAGACCACGACCTGGAGCTGGGATGCCGCCGCAGCCAGCCTGCATTGCCCGGGCGACAACACCACCGATCCGTTCGTGGCGGTGACCCTGCGGCAGGCGATCCAGAAGCGGAATCCCGGCATGTCGGATGCCGACGCCGCTGCGATGGCCGCCACCCGGTGCTACGACGGCCAGCACAGCTTCAACCAGGTGCAGCCGACGGTGTATGACGGGCGTTACAAGTTCCCGAGCGCTGCCTGCCAGACGGCGGGGGCGACCTTCATTGCCACCAACGGCCAGACGGTGCATTGCGCGACGATTGCGAATCCCGCCAACGATCCGGCGGTCTTGAGCAACAAGCCGTCGTCGGTTACCTATCCCGCAGTGATGGCGAACGGTAACTACGTGGTCGAGCTGGTGGTGCCCACCGGCTATGACATCGTCAAGGAAGAGGACAAGAACATCCTCATCGGCGATACCTACATTGCTCCGTTCGCGGACACGCAGTTCATGGGCGTCGGCAACATCTTCATCGTGCCCGACCAGGCCACGCTGAACGATGCCAACGTGCCCGGCGGCAACCTGGCGAGCGCGTTCCCGCCCTGCGTCGGTGCCGGTCACGTGGTGCCTGACTACTTGACTCTCTTCCCGGACAGCGGGCAGATCGCTCCCTATGCCGGCCAGAGCCGCCCGCTGTGCGACCACAAGGAAGTGGGCGTGGGCGATCAGGGCCAGGGTGGTGCTGACTTCCAGCTCTTCACCCAGACGCCGATCGCCGGCCATATCAGCGGCATCATGCTCAACGATGCGGCCGCCGAGTTCGACCCGTACAACCCGGCGTTCCTCGAGAAGGCTTCGCTGCCGAATGCGCCGATCTCGGTGCGCGATTACAACGGCGTCGAGATTCAGCGCGTCTACAACGACCGCTACGGCACGTTCAACAATCTGGTGCCCTCGACCTGGGAAGCGAACATCCCGAATCCCAGCGGCTATGCACCGAACATGCTGACCTTTTGCATGAACGACCCGGGTCCGATCGCCGATCCGAGCGGTCAGGTCGATCCCGCCACCAACAAGGTGCGGATGATCACCGACCCGATGTACAACCCGATGTTCAGCAACTTCTGCTACAACTGGCCGTCCATGCCGGGCATCACGACGTATCTCGACACGCCGGTGCTGCCGGTCTCCGCCTACGCCTCGGCCTCGAGCTACGAGCCGGTGGACTGCGCGTATCCCACCAACACACCGGCGATCTACCGGGTCGACGGCACGGGTGCGACCGTGGACGCCAAGGGTCTGGCTGGCAAGAGCAACGTCGGTCCCTTCGTCGATGTCGCGACGGGCTCGTCCCGTCTGCTCACCATCACAGGGCTCGGCGATGTGATGGTGGCGAATCCGGCCTATGAGGGTCCGAACGCGGCCCCTGACGCCACCCATCCGACGGTCAACCAGCCGAAGATCCAACGTCACTACGGCTTCGGCGCCACTGCTGGCCGCGTGACCATCAACGGCACACTGGTGCCCACCACGACCTGGAGCGATGTGTCGATCACCCTGACGGTGCCGACCAGCGCGAAGACGGGCGAGCTGGTGATCACCACGGCCGACGGCAAGAAGTCGGTCGACACGGTGACCGTGAACATCGTCAATTCGAGCGCGGCCGGCTATCGCAAGCCCATCTATGTGGCACCGCCGGTGCCGGGCACCTCGGGCGCCAGCTCGTTGGCTCACCCGATCCAGGATGCGATCGACGTGGCGCATCGCAGTGACCTCATCATCGTCGACGCGGGCAACTACTCCGAACTCGTGGTCATGGACCGCCCGGTGCGCCTCCAGGGCGTGGGCGCGGCCGCGACGGTGATCAACGCTACCAAGTATCCGAATCAGAAGACCGAGCAGTGGCGCACGCGCATCAACGGTCTTTTCGGTCTCGACAACCAGGGCAATACCCTGCCGGGCAATCCGGCGGTGGATCCGCTGCCGGGTCAGGAGATCACCGGCGGCATCCTGCAGCTCGAGCCGTCGGTACTGGCCACGGAGGAGGGCGCGGGCATCACGGTGGTCGCCAAAGGTCTGCGGGCGAATGGCGAGCCGCTGCGCAGCTCCGGCAGCGACTGCAACCTGCTGCACAATTTCCGCTGCGCGACCTCGCGCATCGACGGCCTGTCGATCACCGGCGGCGACGCGGGCGGCGGCATCTACGTCAATGGCTGGGCGCATGGCCTCGAGATCTCCAACAACCGTGTCTACGGCAACGCCGGTCCTTTCGCGGGCGGCGTGCGCATCGGCCAGCCGTACCTCGAGGGTCAGGCCCTCAGCGGCAACTTCTCGGGCCTCGCCTACGACGAGGATATCCTGGTGCACAACAATGCCATCACCAACAATGGCACGGTCGAGGGCAATGCGGCGGCAGGCGCCACCGCGGCTGCGGCCGGCGGCGCCGGTGGCGGTCTGTCGATCTGCGCCGGCAGCGACGGCTACAAGGTGACCGGCAACTGGGTCTGCGGTAACTACTCCAGCAGCGATGGCGGCGGTATCGGCCACATCGGCCTGAGCAACCACGGCCTGATCCAGGGCAACAAGATCCTGTTCAACGAGAGCTACAACCAGTCCGGTCCGCAATTCGGCGGCGGTCTGGTCATCGAAGGCGAGGGCGCCTCGGCGACCGCGTTGTCGCTGGGCACCGGCAATGTGACCGTGGATCAGAACCTGATCCAGGGTAACTTCGCGCGCGCCGGCAGCGGCGGCGGCATCCGTCTGCAAAGCGTCAACGGTGCTGAGCTGACCGTCAACGGGCTTGGCCGCTGGACCGTCGACATCACGAACAACATGATCGTGAACAACGTGGCGGGTTGGGCCGGCGCGGGCATCTCGCTCGCCGACACGATCGACAGCCATGTGATCGGCAATACGATCGTCTCGAACGACAGCACCGGCATCGCCGGCAACCTGTTCAACACGCAGATCAGCTCGGCTTTCAACACGGGGCCGACGACCGCGGTGCCCAGTCCGGCCGGCATCAGCTCGGAGGCCACCTCCCAGCCGCTGCTGGCAGCCCTGCCCGCCGGTAATGGCCCGAACGGTCGTAATGCCAACCGGATCTCCAATCCGCACCTGGTCAACGACATCGTGTGGCACAACCGCTCGTTCTTCTTCAACATGGCCAGCGGTGCCGCGCAACTGAGCCCGTCCAACACCTGGGCGAACACCTCGGCACCGCCGGCGGCGCTGGGTGCACCGGCCCCGGCCGACAACGGTTGCGTGCCGACGCAGGAGAAGTATTGGGACGTGGGTGTGGTCGGGGATACCTCGGCCGCGTCGCTCAACCCGGCTTTCGTTACGGGCAATACGGTGCTCTCGACCACGGCCGGCACGCCGAACCTGACGAAGGTTTACTGCAACGCCTCGCGCGCTCTGCCGGGACTGCAGTTCGAACCGGGTACTCCGTTCCAGCCGGCGTTCAACGTCAGCGTCGCGGCGACGCTGGACGAATCGGGTAACTTCGTCGACCTGCATTTTGGTCCGCTCTCGCTGCAGGACCAGGCCACGGGCACCGTCTTCAATGGTGACTACCACCTGGCCGGCACGAGTGGTCTGGCGTACAACACAGGCAGCGTGCCGACGAGGGAAATCTCCTTCGTGAAGCACGACTACGACGGCGATACCCGTCCGCAGGCGCTGCTCTACGACAAGGGTGCGGACGAAATCCGCGCCCCGGCGCCGGTCGTGATGTTGTCGGCCACGTCACTGAGCTTCTCCACCCTGCAGGGCACGCCGGCGGCGACCCAGACGATCACTGTGACAAATATCGGCGATGCAAATCTGACCAACATCGTGGTGTCGACGACCGGGAGCGCGTTCGCGCAGACCAACACCTGCACGGGCCCGATCGGCTTCACCGCCGGGAGCAACTCGTGCACGATCACAGTCAGCTTCACGGGTACCAACGTGGGCAACAACTACAGCGGTACGCTGTCGATCGCCGACAACGCCGTGCCGGGCCCGCAGACGGTGTCGTTGAGCGGTGCGGTGGTTGCACGGTCGGTGCGGGCTGCGTTCAGCACGCCGAACCCGACCTACTGGAACCGCAATCAGACCGGAGCAAACTTCGACAAGACGTTCACGCTGACAGCCAATTCCAACAACAACGCGCCGCTCGTGATCTCGAGCATCCCCACGGTGAGTGGAAACTTCGCGATCGTGGCGGGCAGCAATACCTGTACGGCGGCGCTGTCCCTTGCGGCCGGCGGCAGCTGCCAGTTGAAGGTTCGACACACGGCGGCTGGAGGCACCGGGACGTCGTTGTCGGTGCAGACGAACACGACGAACCCGGCGAGCGGGGTCGTCAACTTCAGCCTGCAGGGGAACGGTGGATGATGGTTAGTGAACAACTGATGAACAACCGGAACATCGCCGTCTGCCTGGCCGCCTGCCTGCTGCTGGCGGGCAACCCAGGCGTCTATGCGGCAGACGCGAAGTCGGCAGCCGTAGCGACGACCGCACAGCCGGAAGGCGCCGCGGCCTGGCACGCGCGCTTCGGAGAACGCTACAAGCGCGACTGGGGCGTCGAGATCGTCGGTGTGCGGCCCGTGTCCTCGGGCTATATGCTGCGCTTCGCCTACCGGGTGCTCGACCCGGCGAAAGCCGCGCCGCTGTTCGATGAGCGCACCAAGCCCTACCTGTTCGACGCAACGAGCGGGGCGCGGCTGGCGGTGCCGGCGATGGAAAACATCGGTGAACTGCGTCAGACGCCGAAGCCGGTCGCGGACCGCACCTATTTCACCATCTTCGGCAACCCGGGCAAGCTTGTTCAGTCCGGCGGGCGCGTACGCATTGTGATCGGTAAATTTGAGATCGACGACTTGATCGTCGAATAGGAGACAACATGTCCAAGTTCAGTACGACCACCTTCGGTTTCATCGCCCTGGCCGCGGCGCTCGGCGCCCAGGCGGCGGCGCCCGATCTCCCCCTGCAGCAGATCATCGACAAGAATATCGCCGCGCGCGGCGGACTCCCGGCCTGGAAGTCCGTGAAGACGCTGGCGATGTCGGGCACGATGGATGCCGGCACCACCCTGCCGGATCCGGCCAAGATGGCCGAAGATCCGCATCATCCCTCGGCTCCGCGCCGGCGGCTGCACCCCGATCCGGCCAAGGCGGCCGCGAACGCCGAGGCGATCAAGCCGATCACGCTGCCTTTCCAGATGGATTTCAAGCGCCCGCGCATGACGCGCGTGGAGCTCAAGTTCAAGGACCAGACCTCGATACAGGTGTATGACGGCAAGAACGGCTGGAAGCTGCGTCCCTATATCGGCCGCCACAAGGTCGAGCCCTTCACACCCATCGAACTGGCCATTGCCGCCGGTCAGCAGGATTTGGATGGCCCGCTCATCAACTACGCCGCCAAGGGAACCAAGGTCGAGAAGGCCGGCATCGAGGCGGTCAACGGACGCGATGCCTACAAGCTCAAGCTGACTCTCAAAGGCGGTGAGGTCCGCGATCTGTGGATCGATGCGCAGACCTTCCTCGATGCGCAGATTGCGAGTCACAACCCGAAGGGCCGCAAGCAGCAGACCATTGCCACGGTGATGAGCGATTACCGCAACGTCGACGGGGTGCAGATTCCCTTTCGCCTGGAGAACCACGTGGGCGGCGTGACGATTCCGCAGCGGATCATGATCGCCCAGGTCGCGGTGAATCCGTCGCTCGCCGATTCCCTGTTCACGAAGCCGCAGTAGCCCGAGGCGCGGCGGGAGCGTTCATGAGCCGGGGCCGACCTTCGCTCGTGCTGCCGGCGCTGCTGGTCCTGTTCGCGCTGGTCGTCGCCCCGAGCGGCGCTTGCGCAGCGGCGCCCGATGTATCCGCAGGCGAGCGTATCTACAGGGAAGGTGTGCTGCCATCCGGCGCCCCGCTGCACGGGGCGCGCCGGCAGAGCATGGACGGCGAAGGCCCTGGCATCGCCTGCGTGAATTGCCACAAGCGCAGTGGCCTGGGCAGCGGCGAGGGAACGATTCGCATCGCGCCGATCACCAGCAAATACTTGTTCAACCGCAGCGGCGTGCAGGCCGGACGCCCGACGCTCGACGCGGCCGCGGCCAGCGATGCCAGCCGGGCCGCCTATGATGACGCAAGCCTCGCGGCGGCAATTCGCGATGGGGTCGGCCGCGGCGGGCGCCAACTCAATTACCTGATGCCGCGCTACCGGCTCGACGACGCCGGCATGGCGGACCTGATCGCCTACCTCGAGACCCTTCCGACCGTGACCTCGCCGGGGATCGGCGACAGCACGATCGAATTCGCGACGGTTTTCACTCCCGATGCCGACCCCAAGGTGCGCGAGGGCGTACTCGCCGTGCTCAACCAGTTCATCGCCGACAAGAACGCCTTCCAGCGCGGCGGCGCCAAGCCCCTGCGCAGTGAAGGGCAGATCGACTACCGCGTCACTCGCCGCTGGCGATTGCACGTCTGGGCGCTCAACGGGCCGCCGGCGGGCTGGGAGGCTCAGCTGCGCCGGCACCTGGCAACCGAACCCGTGTTCGCGGTTCTCTCGGGCCTCGGCGGACGCGATTGGGCGCCGGTGCACCACTTCTGCGAATCCGAGCGGTTGCCCTGCCTGTTTCCGAACGTGGCGGTACCCGTCGATGACGAGCGCGATTTTTACACCATCTATCTGTCGAAGGGTGCGTTGCTCGAATCCGAGTTGATTGCCGCACACCTGGCGCAGAGTTCTGTCAACGGCCGTCTCATCCAGCTCTACCCGCCCGGCGACATCGGGGAACGCGCTGCCGCCAGACTGCGAGCTCTGGCGCCCATGTCACTCGAATCCATCATGCGTCCCGTCTCTCACGGAAATGCGGCAGCGATCGCGAGGGCGGTCAGCGAGGTTCGTGCGGGTGATGTTCTCGTGCTCTGGCTCGGTCCAGCCGACTTGTCTTTGTTGGGGCCGCCGCCGAAGAACGCGACTTCGATCTACCTGTCGGGTTCGCTCGCCGGGTTCGAGCACGCTCCACTGCCGGCGGCGTGGCGCGCGGTTGCGCAATTGACGTACCCGGCGGACCTGCCCGAGGCACGTGCTGTTCGCATGAATTATCCATTGCGTTGGTTTCAGATCCGACAGGTAGCCGTGGTCGACGAAAAAGTCCAGACTGACACATATCTGGCCTGCGGCATCGTCGCCGAGGCGCTCAATGAAATGCTCGACAACTTCATGGGGGATTATCTTATCGAACGGATCGAATCGATGGTGAGCCATCGCCAGTTGAGCGGATTCTATCCGCACCTCGGCCTGGCTGCCGGACAGCGTTTCGCGTCGAAAGGCGGTTATCTGGTGCGATTTACCGAGCCTGGCGGGCCCGCCATCTCGCCGACGACGGAGTGGATCATTCCCTGAGGATCTGCACGAGGGCTTCGGCCAAGATGATGCTGCATCCGCTGATTCCGATCCTGGTGCTCGCCGCGTTGGCATGGCCGGCCGCGGCAATGGTTCCTGATTCCATTCCCGCGGCTCGCGGTGAAAGCATCTATCGCGAGGGACGGCTCGCCTCCGGAGCGCCGGTGCGCGCGGAACAACCTGGAAGCGTCATTCACGGTACCGCCGCGGCCTGCGTCAACTGCCACCGACGCAGCGGTCTCGGCAGCTATGAAGGGAGCGTCCTCGTGCCGCCCATCATCGGGCCTTACCTTTTTCGCGAGCGTGCTGCGAATGTTCAGGATTTGACGCTGCCGCACGTGCGAGGATTTACTCCGAACGGATACGCGTACACGGACGAAACCCTGGCAATGGCGATTCGCAAGGGAGTTGCCGGCGATGGCCGCTTCATGAATGCATTGATGCCGCGATATGCGCTCGATGACGCGCCGCTCGAGGAGTTGATCGCGTATCTGAAGACTCTTTCGGCCGGCCCATTTCCCGGGGTAGGTGACCAGGTCTTGGAGATCGCAACCATCGTAACCTCTGATGCCGACCCGGGCGAGCGCGAAGCAATGCTCAAGGTCATCGAAGAATACTTCGGCGCGCGCAACACTGCCGTCGCCTCGCGCATTCAAGGTGCAGTGCATGCGGCTGCCGGTGCGGCTGAGTATCGCGCCGCGCGTCATTGGCACCTTCAGGTCTGGGAGCTTGCCGGCCCCGCCCATACGTGGGAGGAGCAATTGCGGCGACGGCAGTCCGCCGACCCCGTCTTTGCGGTGGTTTCCGGTCTCGGAAGAACCACCTGGGCCCCCGTGCAGAGTTTTTGCGAGAGGAGCCGACTGCCTTGCCTGTTCCCGAATCTCGATTCTCCGCCCGCGTTGGCAAACAACTACTACTCGATCTATTTTTCCCGCGGCGTCCTGCTCGAGGCGGACATGATCCTCGCGGCACTATCGACGAGGACGGTGGCCGGCGCGCCTGACGGACGCATCGTTCAGGTGTATCGTTCCGGGGACATTGGCATGGACGCGGCGGAGGCACTCACCCGGTCCGCGCGAGAATTGCACCTTCCCGTATTCAATCGCGTACTGCCGGCTTGGTCCGCTACGTCGGCTGCCCGTGCAACGCCGGCCGAAACCCAGGTGCGGAGCGAATTGAAAGCGGCCCTGGCCGAATTGCGGCCCCAGGACACGCTGGTGCTCTGGCTGCGGCCGCCGGACATATCCTCCCTTGGCAATGATGCACCGGCGTCGGCCCGGATATACCTGTCAGGTTCCATGGCGAATCTGGAAAGTGCACCGCTGCCTGCAGCCTGGCGGGACGCCGTCCTCATGGCTTATCCTTACGATCCGCCGGACCGTCGCCGGGTGCGGGAGAATTTTCCGCACGCCTGGTTTCGCCAGCACGGGATTCCTCTCACTGCGGATCGCGTGCAGTCGAACACGTATCTGGCTTGCAGCATCGTTGCGGACGTTTTTGATTTCATGCTCGACAGCTATGTGCCGGATTTTCTCATCGAGCGCATGGAAATGATGGTGGGCAGCCAACTGAGTACGGGCTATTTTCCGCGGCTGAGCTTGGCGTCCGGGCAGCGCTTTGCCTCGAAGGGAGGCTACATCGTCAAATTCGATTCCCGAGATCACGTCCGATTGGTGGTCAACGGCGACTGGATCGTACCCTAAGGCCAAATACCCCGATGTTCACCGCCTGATCGAGACCCGCGTACAGGGCGTTTCGACCGCCGCATCGCACCTTCCATTTATTTTGGATGATGATGAACCGAAGCTCTCGACTTCGGTACTCACAAGCACGCAAAAATATTTCGCCGGGCAAACCCTTTGGCAGCAGGGCCTTCGCGTGCCGAGGATTTGGGCGTCGACGTTTTTCTGCGCCGCGCCTTCAGCGATCTTAAGCCGTGCACATGGCCGGTCGCTGAGTGGCTTCATCGTCGCCAGAATTTGCCGGGAGCTATCCAATGAAAGCGCACACGCTGACCTGGGCCACTGCGGTCCTTGCAATTGGTTTCCTAAACAACGCCTACGCCGAGCAACCGCCGGCGCCGTGTCACCCGAATCTAAACGCGGCAGCCGATCGCCTGACTGTCGCCACCCGCGGCGACGTCGTCAAACTGCCCGACCCACTGAAGGACCGGCTCGTGCAGTTCGCGGATCGGCCGCACACGTATCTGCCGCTGCAGGTGTTCGCCGAAGCGGATAAGCCCAGTCAGTTGTTCCAATACTATCTGCTCGACACGGAAGGTTTCGAGCCCAATGTCTTCACGAAAATCCTTCCCGGAATCAACGACACCGTTCAGCTGACTGCAACCGGCGGCGATTGCGGCTTGCCCACGCTTGGAACCGTCCGATTGGTGCTCGAGCCAAAGCCGGGGCTGCCCACCGATCCGCGTCATCCGAAGGCGTTTATCGATGTCTTTACGGACATATCGCCGCTATTCGTGATCAACAACGAGAGCGGATGGTACGAAGGCTGGATGATTCACGATCTCGCGGTTCCGGATGCGGCGCCGCCGCGCCGCGACGGGCATGCTCAATTCGGGAAGATCACGGCAGCAGATGCCGAAGAGTTGCGCGAAACGGGCAGTCACCACAATGTCGCCGGGGCGCTCTTCACGACCGACGGACACCCGGTTCACTTCCCCAGCAAGTCGGACCACTTCCCCGACAAAGTAACGAATGTCGTATCCCTGTTCGAGAGCATGGGCGCGTATAACGCCCTGCAGCAGAGCGACGTCCATTCCTATTGGGAGTTCAATTATCTGGGAACGAACTGGATACATCCGCTGTACGAGCTGCCATTTACCGGAGGCTTCCCCGATAACTTCGGTAAGCCGGCGGACACCTTCCGGGACGGCGAAATAGGTAAGCTGCAGTCGATCGTTCCCGGCTCCGGCCCGCGTGGAGTCACCAATGATCCGCGGGTGGTCGGGGACAATCCCAATCTGCCCCGCGATCCGGACAAGTTCGACGGCACCGTGGATGCGCAGCGAGAGTTCCGTGAGCGGGGCATTCCAAGCGGGCTTGCCAATGAAGTGTATCTGGACGTATACACTCGGCCGGCCTCGTTTGAGCCGGGAGTTAAAAATCTCCAGCGCCGGTTGTTCGATGCGTACGCCGCCGAGGTGGCCCGCGTCGATACCAACCATGATGGCATCATCTCCGCACCCGAAGGCGATCCCGACACGGCGTCCGACGGGTTCGCCGACAACTTTCGGCTGTACCTCCCGGCGACATCGTTCGACCGTTTTGCCGTCACACGCGAGATCAACGATGGCCTGCTCGCACCGCGTTTCGCTCCCAGCGAGCGAGCGTGGGTCTTGACCGGACATCGCGTCGCGGTCACCCCCTCAGTGCCCGCTTCCGGTGAGCGCGATTCCGACGATCGCTAGCAAGGCAAGCTAGCGAGGCAAGCCGCTACGAAACGGCGCGAGCCGCTACGAAACGGTGGTACCGCGAGTCCATGATCGCAAGATCGTGGACTCGCTTTGAGTGGAACGGGTGTGGAGACAGGGGTATAACGCTCACGTCAGGCGGTTGGCGAGCATCAGCGAGGAGCGCGCCGTCGACTTGGTTTTCGAGCGAGGACTCCCATGTTCACCTACCTCTATCTTGGAACGAACGACCTCGGGCGCGCGATCAAGTTCTACAATGAAACGATGGGCGTGCTCGGTCACCAGCGCGTCATTACCGGCGATGCGGAATGGGATTGCATCTCGGCCGGGTGGGGAATCTACCGGGATGGCGGCATCGAGGAACTCGCACTCTGGGTGGGCAAGCCCTTCGATCAGCAACCGGCCACCGCAGGCAATGGCTCGATGGTCGCGTTCCACGCGAAATCTTGGCGGCAGGTGGACGATTTCCATGCGGCGGCGCTCGCCTGCGGCGGCACTTCCGAGGGTCCCCCGGGTCTTCGGCCGCAGTACAACCCCGACTTTTACGCGGCCTACGTGCGTGACCCGGACGGAAACAAGCTGGCCGTGGTGTGCCGGGGATTCACCGCGCCTTAAGGGTCGTGCGGCAGGCCATGGCTTCTCTTGCGTGGTTCGTAGAACATGCTTCCCCTGCGGGTGATAGCTGCCAATTCGGGCCCTCCGCACACTATAATGCGCGGCTGGCCCGCTGGCGGCTAATTCATCTTCGCGAAATATGACCAACGATCTAGCCGAAAACATAGCCAAGAGGCGCACTTTCGCCATCATATCCCACCCGGATGCGGGCAAGACCACTCTCACCGAGAAGCTGTTGCTGTTCGGCGGCGCGATCCAGATGGCGGGAACGGTGAAGGGACGCAAGGCCACACGCCATGCCACATCCGATTGGATGGCGCTCGAGCAGCAGCGCGGCATCTCCGTGACTTCATCGGTGATGCAGTTCCCGTTCGACAATTGCATCGTCAATCTCCTCGACACGCCGGGCCACGAGGATTTTTCCGAGGATACGTATCGCACGCTGACGGCCGTGGATTCTGCGTTGATGGTCATCGACTGCGCCAAGGGTGTGGAGGAGCGCACCATCAAGCTTATGGAGGTGTGCCGATTGCGGGACACCCCCATCATGACCTTCGTCAACAAACTCGACCGCGACGGCCGCCCGCCCATCGAGCTTCTCGATGAGATCGAGAGCGTCCTCAAGATTCAGTGTTCGCCCGTCACCTGGCCGATCGGCATGGGCCGGGACCTGCTCGGGGTCTACCATTTGCTGGAAGACAGGATTTACGTCTACGTTCCCGTGGAAAAGGGCCGGGTGGGCAGCCACGAGACCATCGATGGGCTCGCGAGCGGCGAGGCCAAGGAGTTCCTGGGGCCGCGCTACGGTGAGTTCATGGACGAAGTTCATTTGGTGCGCGGCGCCAGCCCTGAATTCGATCTTTCACGCTATCGTTCGGGGAATCAGACGCCGGTGTTCTTCGGCTCGGCCGTCAACAATTTCGGTGTCCGGGAATTGCTGAGCGCCTTCGTGAAGCACTCCCCGGGTCCCCTGGCGCGTCCGACGCTGCAGCGAGTCGTGGAAGCGGACGAAGCCAAGCTCACCGGCTTCGTGTTCAAGATCCAGGCCAACATGGATCCCGGCCATCGCGACCGGATTGCGTTCATGAGGCTGTGTTCCGGCCGCTATGCGCGCGGCATGCGCATGCGTCATGTGCGGCTAGAGAAGGATATCCGCGTCGCCGATGCGTTGACGTTTCTGGCGGCCGACCGCAGCCAGGCGGAAGAGGCGTACGCGGGAGACATCATCGGGCTGCACAACCACGGGACCATCAATATCGGCGATACCTTCAGCGAGGGCGAGAGTCTCACCTTCACCGGCGTGCCGAATTTCGCGCCGGAGCTGTTTCGGCGTGCGGTCCTCAAGGATCCACTGCGCATGAAGGCGCTGCAGAAGGGCCTGTCGCAGCTCTGTGAAGAAGGCGCGACCCAGCTCTTCAAGCCGCTGCGCAACAACGATCTGATCCTGGGCGCCATCGGGCAGCTGCAGTTCGAAGTGGTGGCGTTTCGGCTGCAGGACGAATATGGCGTGCAATGCGTGTTCGAGGCCATCAACGTCGCCGTGGCTCGCTGGGTGCGCCTCGCCGACGAGAAGCGGTTGGGCGAATTCCGGCAGAAGGCCCATGACAATCTAGCGGTCGATCATGCCGGGGAACTCGTGTACCTCGCGCCGACGCGCGTCAACCTCGGCTTGATCGAGGAGCGCTGGCCGGAGATCGACTTCATGAAGACCCGCGAGAACCTCGCGGCCTGAACCTGCGAACGGCGGCCGCAAATCGGTTCGCGTCCGCCTCGACCCCGGCTCCAGCCCCAGCCCCAGCCCCAGCCTCTGCCTCTGCCCCCCCCACCGCAGCCCGGCCGGCGCCGTACCGGAGCGTCGAATACTCGCGACACAGAGCCATGACGGGCGCCGCCAAGTCGGGGCGAAGGTGGGACACGCGGGCGGCGTAGGCTTCGGGTCCCTCCGAGGGCATTCGTTCGCAGTCCACCGACTTAAGGCGCCGGCACAGTCGTTCATAGGCGCGCTGCAGAGGATCGCAGGGGCTGATTTTCAATTCGCGCCGCACCTGCCAGGTCAGCCACGTCATGCCGAGAATGAGGCATGCCGCGAGTGCCAGTGCAACCTTCTGGCCGTCGGGCTCAGGAATGTGCAGCAACTCCAGGAGTCGTTCCTGGGAGCTTTGATCGAAACGCAGGATCCGCTCGCGCCACAACAGGCGCAATGCGTCCAGGCGCAGCCACACGTCGCCGAGCCACGGCGTGCGCTGCTGCCATCGGCTGAACTGGGCTGCGTTGTCCGCTGTGACGATGTCGTTCAGCCCGTGCTCGACCCGTTCCGGCGCGATGGCGGCCGTGGGATCCACACGCACCCAGCCGCGCCCCTCCATCCACACCTCGTCCCACGCGTGCGCATCGCTCTGGCGCAAAATCCAGTAGTCGGCAAAGCGGTTGTAGGTGCCTCCTTGATAGCCCGTGACCACGCGGGCCGGAATGCCGGCTGCGCGCATCAACGTCGCAAACGCCGACGCATAATGACCGCAGAAGCCGCGCTTGGTGTCGAATAGAAATCCGTCCACCGGGTCCGCGGCGAGGCGCGGCGGCGTCAACGTGTAGAAGAATGCCTCTGAGTGGAACATCGCAAGGACCGCATCGATGTAGCTCGGATCGTCGGGGTGCGCACTGCGCAACTCTTGCGCGAGCCGCAGCGAACGAGGATTGCGGCCGGCCGGCAACCGTGTGTCGCGGCGGCGCATGCCGGGCCCGAGCGGCTGCGCCGCTTGCACGTGGCTGTATGACGTCGCCGCCACGTCGATGGGCTGCGACAGAGGATTGGGCTCCATGAGCATGTAATCACTGGTGAGGTAGGCGCGCTCCGCGTCCCACCGCGAGGGCCAGTCGAGCACGAAAATCCAGTTGTGCCGGCTCGGCTCGAGACTCACGGTGTAACGATAAGCTGGGCCCTCGAACCGCAGCCCCGGGGCAAGGACGGGGGCCGCTTCCGTGCGCCGCCACGAGTGCCCGTCGAAATCATGCAGCACCGGGCCGCGCCAGTAGCGTTCCTGCGGCGGCGGGGTGCCGGAACCTGCTTTGAACCGCACCCGAAACGCAATCTCGTCCGACATCGCCAGATTGGTGATGTCGCCCGGACTCATGCTATCGCTCAATCCCGAGGTGGCGTTGCCGCCGCTGTCGGGCATCTGCCACAGTGGTCCGCCGAAGCGCGGAAAGAACAGCCAGAAGGCCACCGCCAGCGGCAATGCCTGCGCGAGGATTCGCCCGGCGTGCCGCAGGCTGCCGCGCCAGTCGCTGTTGCGGGCGGAACTCGTCAACCGCAGCAGCGTCGATGTGGTGAGCCAGCACACCCCGATCAAGTAAATGAGAAGCCAGAAGGATTCGCCTTCCAGCAGCGCCGCGAGGCTCAAAAAATAGATGATCATCGTGATGACGTAGATATCGCGCCGCGTCCGGGTTTCCAGAAGTTTCAATCCCGCGATCAAGCTGAGCAGTGCGGTGCCCGCGGACAGGCCGTTGAAAGTACGGAACTGCAGGAACAGCAGACCGATGGCGAGAACGGCCAGACCTAAGCGGATGCTGCGTGGCGGCGCATCGTGCCCTCGCGCAGCCTGGACCAGGCGAATGCCGGCGGACGCGGCGATCGTGAGTGTTACCCAGATGGGAAGCGCCGCGATTCCGACCAGCAGCGTGAGGGTGAGACACGCGCTGATCCACAGCAGGCTGTCGAACGTGACTCGTTCGGCCGCGGCCGTCAACGCTCCTGCTGTCGGTTCGGCGCTCATGCGCTACTCCGACGGATACCGCGCGAGTGCGCGCAGGCATGCGGAGCGGTGCCCTGCGCCACGGGACGGTGCGATATCGGTTCCCGGGATCCGCAAGCCATACGCGCGCTGCGCGGCCTCGCTCAAAAGCACCCATCGGCACAGTTGCGACAGCCGGGCCTCGACTCCGAGCGGGTGCAGCGTCGTCCAGTCCAGCCATTCGGGCTCCGCAGCAGGGCCCGTATAGCTGCGCACCGCCGGTTCGCCGCCGCGCGCCAGGACCTTCCACGCCATGTGCTTCAGAGACACCCCGGCCTCATAGGCGCGCAGGCCCGCAAAGTCCTCGTCGCCGCGAACCTCCGAGTGCGCCGCGGTTCCGATCGCCGCCGATGCCGAGGGCAAGGCACGGTCGCCGCCGGGACGCGGCGCGACGAATGCCGTGAGCGGGCTGTGTACATAGGTCCATGCACGGAACCAGCCGAACGGATAGCGCGTGCGCAGTTCGAAGCGCTCCAGCCGGGTCACTCCGCGCCGCGTCACCGGCACGCTGACAACGCCATGCTGGTAGCCGCGGGCCACCACGCTCACGAGTGCGGTGGACACGCCGCCTACGCCTAAGTGCATGCGGATCTCGAGGTCGCACCGGTCGATGCCGGCCTGGTTGCGCAGCAGAATCTCGAAGCTCGCGAAGTCGCCGGCGAAGGCGTCAACCTCGACGATCGCATCGACGCTCAGATCGAGAAGATTGCGATGACAGTGATGCATGGCGACCAGCGCGAGGCTCACCATCAAGAATCCGAAGGCCAGGCCCAAATTGCTGTTGTAGTTGAGGCCCGCGATCAACATGGCCACCAACAACAACGCCAGGGCAATCCCGAAGCGCGTGGGAATGATGTAGATGCGGCGTCGGTTGACGATCATCGGCAACGTGTCCAGGCCGTGCCGGCGCGCCGACCACGAGGTCAGGCGCTTGATCGCCGCTTCCCGGACACGATTCACCTGAGGCTTAGCTCCGGTCGCTCAAGGGATGGGCACGGCCTCGAGGATGCGGTCAACCGCCGCGGGGCCGTTGTCGCGCTGCCTCAGACGGTGTTCGACCACGGACGCGAACACGGCTTGCACATGTTCGGGAACGACCGCATCGCGGCCCGCGATCAGGGCGCAGGCGCGAGCTGCCCGCAGCAATCCGATGGCCGCGCGCGGCGACAGACCCACGCTGATGGCGGACGCATTCCGCGTGTGAGCCACTAGCGCCTGCACGTAATCCAATAGAGCCGGCGCAACGTGGATGCCCTGCACGGCGTGCTGCAGCATCGTCAAGGTGTCGAGGCTCACCACGGGTTCCAAGGAGCCCACCAGTTCGCGGCGATCGATGCCGCGGAGCAGTTCGCGCTCGGCCGATGCGGCCGGATAGCCCAGGTGCACGCGCATCAAGAACCGGTCCAGCTGTGATTCGGGCAGTGGAAAAGTGCCTGCCTGGTCCTGCGGATTTTGGGTTGCGATGACGAAGAAGGGCTCCGGCAATGCCATCGACTGGCCGTCGAGGGTCACCTGATGCTCTTCCATCGCCTCGAGCAGCGCGCTCTGGGCCTTGGGAGAGGCGCGATTGATTTCATCGGCAAGCACCAACTGGGCGAAGATCGGCCCATGCTGGAAGCGGAACGAGCCAGTCTCGCGATCGTAGATCGATACGCCAAGCACGTCTGCCGGCAGCAGATCGCTGGTGAATTGCACCCGTTGAAAAGACAATCCCAGGGTCTTGGCGAGCGCATGGGCCAGCGTGGTTTTGCCGACGCCCGGGATGTCCTCGATCAGCAGGTGACCCTTCGCCAGCAGACAGGCCAAACACAGGCGGATCTGGTCCTCCTTACCCAGGATGACCTGGTTGAGCTGCGCAAGGATGGCCGCGATTTCGCGTTTCGCCGTGCTCATGTCAGGCGGTACGACGCCAAAAGTACGGGAAATACTCAGACAGGCTCCTGAGGCCGCGCGTTGCGCAAGGCGTCGACACGTGCGATCTGTTCGGCCAATTGGCCGATCTCCGTGCGCAACTCGGCCAGGCGCGCTCGGTCCTTGGCCACCACATCCGCAGGCGCGTTGCGCGCGAATTCCGCATTGGCGAGCTTGCCCTCGAGCTTGTTCAGATCGACCTCGACCTTGCGCTGCCGCTTGGCGAGCCGCTCCAGTTCCGCCGTCGGCTCGATCAGCCCCGCCATCGGTACCAAGATCTCGAGCGTCCCCAAGAGGGCCACGGCCGAGATGGGCGCGGCTTCGCCTTTGGGCAGCGACCGCGGCGCCGCGACGCCGGCGAGGCGGGTGAGGTAGTGAGCGTTGCGGTTGGCGTACTCGATGTCGATGGGCGCGGCATTCTGCAGCAGCACGTCGAGTTTGCGGCTGAACGGAATGTCCATTTCGCCGCGAATCTGCAGCACGCCTTTGATGAAACCCATGACCCAGCGCATTTCCGGCTCGGCGCGCGAATCGGTTTCGATGCGGTCGGGCGTAGGGAACTCGCTGCGCATGATGGTCGCGCCCGGGGCGCCGGCGGCGAGCTTCACGCGCTGCCAGATCTCTTCGGTGATGAACGGGATCAGCGGATGCAGCGCGCGGAGCAGCTCTTCGAGCGTATGCAGCAAGGTACGGCGGGTGCCGCGCTTTTGCGCGTCGGTGGCGTCCTCCGAGAACAGAACGGCTTTCGACAACTCGAGGTACCAGTCGCAGTATTCGTGCCACGTGAATTCGTACAGCGCGCCGGCCACGACGTCGAGGCGGTATTCGGCGAAGCCCGTCTCGACGCGCGCGAGCGCCGCCGACAGCCGCGATCGTATCCAGCGATCCGCCAGGCTGAACTCGGCGCCGTCGGGGTGGAGGCGCTCGGCGCTCGTGGCGGAATTCTCGCCCTCGACATTCATCAGCACGTAGCGCGCGGCATTCCACAGCTTGTTGCAGAAGTTCCGGGAGCCTTCGACTCGGGCCATGTCGAAGCGCAGATCGCGGCTCTGCGTCGCCAGCGACGCGAAGCTCAGGCGTAAGGCGTCCGTGCCGAACGCGGGAATGCCGTTCGGAAACTGCTTGCGCGTGGCACGCTCGATCGCGGGTTTCATTTGGGGCTGCATCAGGCCCGTGGTGCGCTTCGCGAGCAGGGCGTCCAAGGAGATGCCGTCGACGATATCCAGGGGATCGATCACATTGCCCTTGGATTTGGACATTTTCTGGCCGTCGTGATCGCGGATCAGGCCGTGGACGTAGACCTCGCGAAACGGCACCGCCCCCGTGAACTTGATGCCCATCATGATCATCCGGGCGACCCAGAAGAAGATGATGTCGAAGCCGGTGACCAGAACCGAGGTCGGGTAATACGTGCGCAGGGCGGCCGTATCGTCCGGCCAGCCCTGGGTGGAGAAAGGCCACAGCGCGGAAGAGAACCAGGTGTCGAGAACGTCTTCGTCCTGGCGCAGCGCCACGCCGGCATCGAGTCCGTGGGCTGCACGCACTTCGGCCTCGTCGCGCGCCACGTAGCACCGCCCTTCGGCGTCGTACCAGGCCGGAATGCGGTGGCCCCACCAGAGCTGCCGGCTGATGCACCAATCCTTGATGTTGCGCATCCACTCGAAATAGACGCCCGACCAGTTCTCTGGGACGAAGCGGATGTGTCCTGCTTCGACGGCGTGAATGGCGGGTGCCGCCAGCGGCTTGATGTCGACGAACCATTGATCGGTCAGCAGCGGCTCGAGGATTGCGTTGGTGCGGTCGCCGCGCGGCACGGTGAGCTTGTGCGGCTCGATGCGCTCCACCAGTCCCAACGCCTCGAGATCGGCGATCACCCGCGCGCGCGCGACCCCGCGATCGAGCCCGCGATAGGCCTGCGGAACATTGTCGTTGAGCGTGGCTTCCGGCGTCATGATGTTGATGATGGGCAGACCATGGCGCCGGCCCACTTCATAGTCGTTGAAGTCATGCGCCGGGGTGATCTTGACGCAGCCGCTGCCGAAGGCAGGGTCGACGTAGGCGTCGGCGATGATGGGGATTTCGCGTGAGGTGAGGGGCAGGCGCAGTTGACGCCCGACCAGGTGTCGGTACCGCTCATCGTCGGGATGCACGGCCACCGCGGAATCGCCCAGCATGGTTTCGGGCCGCGTGGTCGCAACCACCAAGTAGCCGCTGCCGTCGACCAAGGGATAGCGCAAGTGCCAGAGGCTGCCCATTTCTTCCTCGGCAACCACTTCCAAATCCGACAAGGCCGTCTTCAGCACCGGGTCCCAGTTCACGAGTCGCTTGCCGCGGTAGATCAGGCCCTCCTGATACAGGCGCACGAACACTTCCGTGACCGACCGCGACAATTCGGGATCCATGGTGAATTTGTCGCGCCGCCAATCCACCGAGGCGCCGAGCCGGCGCAGCTGGTTCGCGATCATACCGCCGGATTTGTTCTTCCATTCCCAGACTCGTGCGACGAACGCCTCGCGCCCGAGCTCGATGCGGCTCTCACCCAGCGCATTCAGCTGGCGCTCCACCACCATCTGCGTCGCGATTCCGGCGTGGTCCATGCCCGGCTGCCACAGAGTGTCGAAGCCGCTCATCCGCCGATAGCGGATCAGCGCATCCATGATGGTGTCTTGAAACGCATGACCCATGTGCAGCGTGCCGGTGACGTTCGGCGGCGGGATGACGATGGAATAGGCGGGCCCATGGCCGCTGGGACTGAAAAAGCCGCCGGCTTCCCACTGCGCGTAGATCCGCGATTCGATATCGCTCGGGGAAAACGCTTTATCCATGACTGGTGCTGCTCAATTGTCGGTTTTCGTTTCTGTCGAACCGGCCGCCGCAGCGTGCTCTACGTGTGCAGCGTGCTCCGCGTGTGCAGCGTGCTCGCGCAGGACGCGATCCACAAGCTCCGGAAGCTGCGCTCGAAGCTGATCGAAGACGCGCTCGAACAGGGCGGCTTCGATGTCCTTGGCGGCCCGATGCAACAGGGAATCCGCCAGGTTCAGCGTCTCCGTCACCAGCGCGGCATGCACGGCCTTGACATCGATCGACGCAAGGCTCGCATTCTTTTCGGCCTCTTCGGTCAGAATGGGGATGTCGCGCGGATCATGTGAATCATGGTTCATGGGATCTAAGCACCGGCCGCATCGTCCAACTGATGGGTCTCAACCGCGAGCTTCAATTCTCGATAGGCCTTGAATCGTTCGCGGCCCAGCCGCCGCCGCTCGTCGTCGGCGTCGATGATTTCGGCCACTCGCGCGAACCTGTCCAACCGGGCGGGCAGGCGCGTGCTCACGTTCACCAACAGGTCGGCGGATCCCACGGAGTCCAGATCCTGCGTTAGCTCGACCGCCGCCGCCGAGGTCGCCGCTGCCGCAGCCGACGGCCGGCCGCGATGAATGTCGTGAGGCACGAAGGAGCGTTCGGAGAACGTCCAAAGCAACCCGTCGATCGCCTCGACCTCGGCAAGCGTGTCGCCGAGGAGCACCACCTTGAGGTCGCGCAGATAGGCCTTCTCGGTCAGTCGGCAGGCAAACGTCCACCGCTGTTTCGCCGTCGAGCTTTTCAGAACATAAAAATCGACTCGTTCGGTCATTTCGCAGCGGCGCGATGGACCAAGAAGTCGACCAGCAGCGGGACCGGACGGCCGGTGCTGCCTTTTTGCGAACCGCTGAGCCATGCCGTGCCGGCCACGTCCAAATGCGCCCAATGCAGGTCCTTGGCGAACTTCCAAAGGAATGAAGCGGCGGTGCAGGCGCCCCCCTCGCGGCCGCCGACGTTCGCGATATCGGCGAAATTGCTTTTCAATTGCTCGACGTATTCCTCGCCGATCGGCATCGGCCACGCCCGATCGTCGGCACGGTTGCCGGCCGCCGTGAGTTCATCCGACAAGGCGGTGTCATTGCTCATCAGGCCGCTGAAATGATTGCCGAGCGCGATGATGCATGCGCCCGTCAAAGTCGCGACGTCGATGACCGCCGCCGGCTTGAAGCGTCGGCTGTAGGTGAGCGCGTCGCACAATACCAGGCGACCTTCGGCGTCCGTGTTGAGAATTTCCACCGTCTGACCCGACATGGTGGTCACGATGTCGGCCGGCTTGACGGCGCCGCCGCTCGGCATGTTCTCCGCCGCTGCGACAATCACGACGAGGTTGATGGGCAATCGCAGTTCGGCGACGGTGCGCATCGCGCCCAAGACCGTGGCGGCGCCGCTCATGTCGAACTTCATTTCATCCATGGCCGGCGGATCTTTGAGCGAAATCCCGCCCGAGTCGAAAGTGATGCCTTTGCCGACCAGACAGATCGGCGCGACGCTCTTCCTCGTGCCCCTGTACTCGCACACGATCAGCCGCGGCGGTTGGTCCGAGCCCTGGGCCACCGCGAGCAGCGCGCCCATCTTGAGGTTTCTGATTGCGCTCTCGTCATGAACTTTGGCCTTTATGCTGGGCCATTGCTTCGCGAGCTGCAGAGCCCGCTTTCCGAGATAGGTGGGTGTGCACACATTGGGAGGCAGGTTCGCAAGATCGCGGGCCAGCGTGATGCCGCTCCCGACGCCCACGCCGATTCGTAAGCCTTCCTCGGCCGCTTTCGCCGCCCGCGCGTTCTCCACGGCAACGCTGATCATTGCAAGCTTCGGCGGCTTCGGCTTGGGAGAGGTCTTCAAATCCGGGACCTTGTAGGCGTGGACGCTGAACACTTCCGCCACCATGCGGGCGCGGTACGGCACGTCGAGGTCGGCGACGTCTTCGAGCGTCAGATACACGACGGCGTGCACCGCACCGGTCTTGCTCAAGGACGCCGCCGCGGCCTGCAGCGCCTTGCGGAATTGCTTGCGGGCGAAGGTCGATTTCGCGCCGAGTCCGATCAACAGTACGCGGGCGGCCGCCGCCCCGGCCGGCAGGGACAGCAGCAGGGCGTCGCCCAGCTTGCCGGCAAAATCGCCACTGTTGTGCAGGTTGGCGATCATTCCGCCGGTCTGCGTGTCGATGAGACGCGCCCCGGCGCCCAAATCGCCTTGCTCATAGATGCCGACGACGGCGCAGTCCGCTGCTTCGCGCGCCTTGACATCGACAATTGCCTTGAATTCCATATCAAAAACTCCCTATCTGCCGCCGCGACGAATGTTCATACTGTTGGGTCAAGAGGCAAATAGTTTACTAGATTATTGCGAAGGCTCTAAGCTCGACGCCCATGAAATGGACCGTTCAACGATACGTGCTGCGCGAAGTCGTGCAAACATGGCTTGCGGTTACCGGTGTTTTGGTGGCCATTCTGGTGTCGAACCAATTGTCGAGGGTTCTGGGCCAGGCCGCCGACAATCAATATGGCCGGCACGTGGTGTTCGATCTGATCGCCCTGGGCGCCGTCATGAATCTCTCCGTGATCGTTCCGGTGGGGCTGTTGCTCTCCGTGGTGCTCACGCTCGGGCGCTTGTACCACGACAGCGAAATGGCGGCTCTGCAGGCCTGCGGCTATGCGCCGGCGCGCCTGCTCGCGCCGTTATTCGCGTTTGCGGCAGTGATCGCCGTGGGGCTTGGGTGGCTGTCTTTCTTTCAAGTTCCGCGCGCCGACAGCCAGGTGCAGTCGCTGCGGCGGTCGGCGATCAAGGAGGCGCAGTTCGGTCAGCTCGATGCCGGCCGTTTCCGCTCATTCAGCGGCGGTGCCGCCGTTTTCTACGCGGAGCGCGTCGATGCCGAAGGGGTGCTGCACAATGTCTTCGTGCGGCACGAGTCGGGCGGACGCATCGAACTGGCGCTGGCCGACACGGCCACCTATTCCAAGGGCGCCCTGAACGGCATGCACTTCGTGACGCTGTTCAATGGCCGCCGGTACGAAGGAACGCCGGGGACGAGCGAATTTAGGGTCATCGAGTTTCGCGAGCACGGCATCCCGATTTCGACGCCCGCCGACGTGATCGGGCCGCAGGACCCGGATACCAAGCCGACGCGCGAATTGTGGGGTACGGGCGCCGCGTCCGACATCGCGCAACTGCAATCGCGCGCGTCGAGTCCGTTGATGGCACTGGTGCTGACGCTGGTCGCCGTGCCGTTGAGCCGTCTGCGACCGCGGCAGGGCCGGTATGCGCGTGTCGGGTTCGCCATCGTCGTGTATTTCGTGTACTCGAACCTGCTCTCGGCGGCCAAAGTCTGGGTGGAAAAAGGCGATCTGTCGCCGGCAGTCGGTGTGTGGTGGGTGCACCTGGCGGTCCTCGGACTCGGCCTGTATCTGGTCTTTCGCGAGTCGAGTAAGGCATGAATACGCTCGACCGTTATCTGTATCGCACCGTGTTGGTGTATGCGGCCATGGCGCTCGCCGTCCTGATGACCTTGGGCGCGCTCTTTGTCTTCATCAGTCAGCAAGGCGATATCGGAGTCGGCAACTATAGTGCCGGCGACGCCTTTTTGTTCACGTTCCTGAATCTGCCCGAGCAGGCATTCGAGCTGCTGCCGATCGGTGCGTTGATCGGCGCGTTGATGGGATTGGGAAATCTCGCCGCGGGAAGCGAACTCGTCGTGACGCGGGCCTCGGGCGTCTCGGTGTGGCGCATCGCGTGGCCGGTCGGCCTCGCGGGTCTCACCATGGCGATCGTCATGTACGGGATCGGCGAGTACGTGGCCCCGCCCATGGCGCAACTGGCGAAGCGGGAGAAGACCACCAGCAAGCTCGCCGACATCAGCTTCGCCGGATCGAGCAGCGCCTGGGTCAAGGACGGCAATCTCATCCTGCGCGTGCAGACCGGAGAGGTCGACCAAACTTTCGGGGGTGTTTCGCTGTTCGAACTGGATGGGTCCAACCGATTGGTCTCCGTGAAACGCGCGGAGCGCATCTCGGTGGCGGATCCCGGCCATTGGCGCCTGCACAATGTGGCGACCACGCGCTTCAAGGACGATCACATCGAGAGCGAAGTCGTTCCGGAAGTCATCATGACGTCGTCAGTCAATCCGGATTTTCTCGGCCTTGCGGCTACCGATCCGGACCTCCTGACGCTGCGCGGGCTTGCGTCCTACATCGACCATCTCCGGCGCAACAACCTGGACACGGCATCCTACGAGATCGGCTTCTGGTCCCGCATTGCCCGCCTGTTCGCCGTCATCGTGGTGACGATTCTTGCGCTGCCCTTCGTGTTCGGGCCTTTGCGCACGACCGGCGCCGGTGCCCGGACCGTCATCGGAGTGCTGCTTGGCGTCGTTTTCTTTTTGATTACCGGGATGGTCGAGAAGGGCGGCCAGTTGTTCGGAATCAATCCCGCCATTGTCGGCTGGTTGCCGACCGCCGTCATCGGATTCTGCACCCTGATCGCGATCGCAAGAACCCGGTAGGAGCGGGCGGGAACTCACGAGCGCTCCAGCCGGACGACGCGCGTTCTGGACAATCGATCATGGATGGCCAGATGATCGGGATCGAGGTACAGCCACAGCACACCGAGGGCGGCGGGCGGCCATGCAAGGAATCCACATAGGAACCGCAGCAGCGCGGAGGTCGTGTTCAGCCGTGATCCGGCGTCGCTCACCGCCCGCAGGCGCCACGCGCGCATCCCCAAGGTCTGGCCGCTGCGGATCCAGTTGAGCACGTAGTAGGCCGCGATCACGGCGATCAATCCGGCGCGATAGAGGTAGACCCACGCACCATAGGTTTCAAGCAGCACGGCCCGGCGGGTGAAGATCAGTATCGCGCCGGTGTAAGTCATCAACAGCGCCGCCAGCAGGAACCCGTCGTATATCAGCGCCGCGAATCTCCTGCCGAAGCCCGCGCTCGCGCCCTTGATGATGGTGCTAACGCCCTTCACCTCCGCGCTGGCGCCGCCGGTCACGGTGTCGCGGCGGGGGCCGGCTTATCCTGTGCCTGCGGCGGCGCGGCGGCTCCGGAGGGCCGGGATTTCGGTCCGGGGGGCGCGGCGGCTGGGGCGGCCTTGGTGGCAGCCTTGGGAGCGGCCGTCTTTTGCGGCAGCGCTTCGAGGAACTGCTCCAACGGCTTGAAGATCTCGTCGTACCGGTAACTCGCGATTTCGAAGGCACGCCCCTGGGTCTTTGCGGTCAAGCCGGCGTCCTTGTTCGATGTGACTTGAATCCAGTGCTTGTCGGAAACGACGGTGCCGATGAGGGTGAGGACTTTACCGTCCGTGAGCGTCACGATCACCTGGGTCGGCGATGCGAAATCGATGGTGTTCGTCGCTGCGACATCCTCGGCATTGAGGCCCGTGAGCATCGACGGCGACGGCGCCAGGGCGTGTCCATCCTTGGCCTTGCGGCCCGCCGGAACGCCGTCGAGACTGAAGGTGTTGTCCGCCGGATTGAGACGATGCAGTGCGAACACCGCGCCCGCGGCGTGTTTGAATTCGATGCTTTGAATCAGCGCAACCGGCACATCGATCAAGCGCGCATCGATCCAGAACCTCGGCTCGGTCTCCAAGGTGATCGACGGCTCCACGCTGTAGGCGCGATTCTCTCCCTGGCGCCGCACGAAGTTCCCGCTGCCCACGGCCTTGCCCACGATCACCGCACTGTTGCCGCCGGCCGCCAGCACCGCGACCTCGGCGCCGGCCGCTCCGGCATCGACCGGGTCCTCGACGCCTATCTGAGGAAACCGCGCGGGATCGAGCGTCTTCGCCTCGACGATCCTGGCATCGCGAAGCGATACGAGCAGTTGACGCAGCTTCGACACATCCGCGGGGTAATCGGCGCGTTCCGCCACCGACCATTGCTGACCGACCTTGTGCAGGGTCAGGGTGGGCGTCGCGCTGCCCTTGCGCACCGTCACTGCCGTGACGGCGTTCAGGTCGCTGGGCAGCGCGGGCAGCAGCGCGAGGCCCGGAGTCTCATGCGGCGCATCGCGCAGCGTGCTCACGTAGAAGGCAGCCGCGATGGTCACGAGCGCTACGACGACCAGGAGAGCGAAGCGGTGGCGGCTCATCGGGAACTCGATTCGGCGGGCGAGAGCCTTGTGCGCGCCGAGCCCCGCGATCTACGGCGGCGGCGCGACGCCAGCACGAAGCCTCCGACCACAGCCACGATGAGCGGCGCGACGGCGATGTTGATCGCTTTCAAACGCGAATCGAGGCGCTCGATGTCGACGTTCAGGCCGTGCTGGGTCTCGCGCAATTCCTTGCGGGCCCGCGCTTTCTCGGCGGTGAAGCGCTTCAATTCCTGTTCTTGTTCGGGCGACAGCATGAGCGATGTCTGGTCGTTGCGCTTGGTCTGCAGTTCGGTCAGCTTGGATTCGGTCTGCTGCAGTTCGGCTTGCAGTTCCAAGGCCTTTGCGCGCAGCCTGTCGTCGGCGGTACGCCGCAGCGCTTCCACACGCTCGAACGGCCGTGAAAAACTGGCCCGCCCGCGAATGCTGATGAGCGCGCTGCTGCCGCCCAGGTTGTCGAGGATGTTGGACACGAAATCGCCGTTGTTCGCGAATGCCTGCGCAATCCTTTGCCCGAAAACTTCGCGGGTCTGCACCCACATGTAATCCATCAACAGATCGGTGTCGGCGACGATCACGATGTTCGCCGGCGCAACCGACTTCGCCAGGTGCGCGATCGGCGGGCCGGCCGCCGGTTTCAGTTCCGGCGGCGCGCCCTGTGGGAATGCCGATTCCACGGGCCCGGTCAAGCGCGCGGCAAGGGCGTAGCGTGTGCCGGTGGGCTTGAATCCATCGCGCAGCGCCGCAGGGTCGGGCAGCGCATTGAAGCGCTCGGCGGGCAACGGTTCGGCGCTCTTGGAACTCAGCAGCAAGGGCTCGAACGTGCTCTTGGCGCCGGGCCGCGCCGCGAGGGAGCCGGCGGTGGCCACGTTGATCACTTCCAGCGACGTGGTGAGCACGTCCTTGGGGTCCATATTGGCATGATGCAACCCGAGGATGCCGATGTGGCGCATGGGCGGCGCCTGCATGCTGGACCTCACTTCGAGGCCGAGTTCCAAATCGCCGATCACCTTACCGGCGTCGTAGCTCACGCCCCAGGCGGAGAGCAGCGGCTCCAAATTGGATGAATGATTGGCCATCGCCCCGGCAAGGGGATTGGAAGGATCCTGCCCGCTTGTATCCGCTCCGGCATTCGGATCGACGAACAGCAGCATTTTCCCGCCGTGCATGACGAACTGGTCGATCGCGTACAGCGCCTTGGTCGGAAGCTGTTTGGGATGGACCACCATCAGCACGTCGATGTCCTTGTCGATGTGATCGACATCCGACGTGACCGAGCGCACCGTGAAAATCTGCTGGATCTGAGTGAGGATGGGCCACGGATCGCTCATGCGGCCGCTCATCGGATCGAACTGGCCCTGCATGCTCAAGGAACTCATGAGGCCGATCACCGGCTTCTTCGGCGTGCCCAGCTCATGGATGAGTTTCGCCACGTCGTACTCGAGGAATTCCTCGCGTTCGGTTTGAAAACTCGGGATCGCCGAGCGGCCGTCGGTGGAATTGGTGCCGGCCAGCCCGAAGTACAGGGCATCGCCGCCGCCGGCCTGCAACGACTGCAGGCCGAATTCTCCGGCGCGATCTTCATCCTCCGAAAACGGTTGCGGATCGATGACGCGCAGCTGGACCTTGCCGCCGGAGCGGGCCGCGATTTCCTCCAGGAATTCGCGCACCCGGGTCGCATACGGCATGAGCAGCGGGGATTGTTTGGCGGCGGCGTCGCGCGAAAAATAGTAGTACAGGTTGACGGGCTCCTTGAGCTCGGCGAGCACGGCTTTCGTGCCGGGCGTCAGCGTGTAGAGCCTGTTTTGCGTGAGATCGAGGCGCACGCCGCGCAGCAGCCCATTCGACAGCATGACGACGCCCAAAAAGAGCACCGCCAGGGCTGCCAAGCCGCCCACTCCATAACCAGTTCTTTGCCAACGGTTCGCGTTCACCTATTCCGCCTTCTTCATATCGAGCACTCGCTCAATCGATACCGCCATCATGTCTACTCCGCCTTCTTCATGTCTAGGACCACCGCAGTGGCCGTCAGCCAGAAGGCGATCAGCGCTGCAAAATATACGAGATCCCGCAGATCGATGACACCCTTGGAAATGGCCTCGAAGTGACTGAAAAAACTCAATGAGGCAACGGCATCGACCACGGTTTGCGGCATCACCGCCCGGACGAAGTCGAGCACCAGAGGGAAGCCCGCGAGCAGGAAGACGAAACCCACCGATGCCGCGGTGATGAAGGCGATCACCTGGTTGCGCGTCGCCGCCGACATGCACATCCCGATGGACAGAAAGCCGCCCGACATGAGGAAGCTGCCCACGTAGGCGGCAACGATGGCGCCGTTGTCCGGCCGGCCCAGATAGTTGATGGTTATCCACACCGGAAATGTCAGCAACAGGGAAATACCCGCGAAGCACCAGGCCGCCAGAAACTTTCCGGCGACGGCCTGCCAGAGGGTAACGGGAAGGGTCATCAGAAGTTCGATGCTGCCGCTGTTGCGCTCCTCCGCCCAGAGACGCATCGATATCGCGGGTATGAGAATGAGATACAGCCAAGGATGCCAGCGGAAGAACGGCTGCAGATCCGCTTGCCCACGTTCGAACAATCCCCCGACCTGGAAGGTGAACACGGCGGCCAGCACCAGAAATATCACGATGAAAACGTAGGCCAAGGGTGTCGCGAAATAGCTGCGCAATTCACGACGGAAGACCACCATAACCTTGTTCAAGCCGGCGCTCCTTCGGTGCTGTGGGCGGAAGTACCGGCGCCGGTCGCGCCGCCGCCTGCTTGGGTCAACGCACGGAAAACTTCGTCGAGGCGCCCCGATTCGAGGTGCAACTCGGGAACCTCCCAATCGTATTTCGCAATCAAGGCGCTCACCGGAGGCAGGGCGTTGCTGCCCGGACGGGGAACGGCCGTGAGCCGCAGTTCGCGCTCGTCGGTTTCCACGGCCGCGACTTCCGCCAGGGCCGCGATCTCGCGCGCAGCGGCGGCGAGGTCTGCGGCCTTCTCGAACCGCAGGCTCACCGCATGATGGTATCGTGAGCGCGCTTCGAGGGCGCTCGGCGTCTCGTCCGCAACGATGCGGCCGTTCGCGATGATGATGGCGCGGGTGCACACTTCGTGCACCTCTTCCAGGATGTGGGTGGAGACGATGACCAGCTTGTCCTTGCTGAGCTCGTTGATGAGACGCCGTACTTCGTGCTTCTGGTTCGGATCGAGGCCGTCGGTGGGCTCGTCCAGGATCAGTACCCTGGGATCGTGGATGATGGCCTGGGCCAATCCCACGCGCCGCCGGAAGCCCTTCGACAGCGTCTCGATGACTTGGTCGATGACCGGCGCCAGCTCCAGGCGTTCGATCACGACTTCGCGCCGCTGCCGCCGCTGTGCGCCGGCGAGGCCGCGGATGTCCGCGACGAAATCCAGAAATTCGCTGACCGTCATTTCACCGTAGCTGGGCGCGCCCTCGGGGAGATAGCCCATGCAGGATTTAGCGGCGACGGGCGCGCGTTCGATGTCGTAACCGCACACCGAGACTTGGCCCGCGGAGGGCGCGATGAAACCGGCGATCATGCGCATGGTGGTCGACTTCCCGGCACCGTTGGCGCCCAGGAATCCCAGCACCTCGCCCGGCGCCACCGAGAACGTCAAGTCGTCCACGGCAAGTTTG
>Ga0179592_10000041_pt1 | contig 56531 bp, 48 predicted proteins | sample CZODoug2_1_08_16_FD_148623 | JGI IMG/M metagenome (GOLD analysis project Ga0179592, IMG submission 148623) | Vadose zone soil fungal communities from Angelo Coast Range Reserve, California, USA - CZODoug2_1_08_16fungal (Illumina Assembly) | ecosystem: Environmental > Terrestrial > Soil > Vadose...
CTCGTCGAACATCTCGCGAAAGAACGCGAACGCCTTGAAGACATTAGCCTTATCGACACAGGTTAATCCGCCGTTGACACGGCCGCGCGCCTTGCGTCGCTCGGCAAGGCGGAAGGAAAACTCGAACAGCCGCTCCGAGGTCTTGCGCGTGATCACGAGCGTCTCGCGCGCCTCCTCATGCGTGACGACGCCCTTTCCCATCGAGGCGAACAGGCCTTCGGTCGATTCGCGGATCACGACCAGGTCAATGCCGCGTTGATCGGCTCCAACGATCGGGCTCGGCACGCCCGGGATCAGCCGCGCCGGACGCACACCGGCGTAAAGGTCGAAATGAAAGCGCAGCTCGACCTGCGGCATGATCTCGGTGTTGTCAGGATAGCGCACCGACGGCAGACCGCAGGCGCCGAGCAGAATCGCGTCCGCCTCCTCGCACAGCCGGATGGTCGAGTCCGGCATCGATTTGCCGGTTTCGCGATAATGGTTGGCGCCGGCCGGCGCCTCGGTGAAGCGGAATTTCAGATCGGATTTCGCCTCTATCTTGCGCAGCATTTCGAGCGCCGGCGCCATCACTTCCGGGCCGATCCCGTCGCCAGCCAGGACTGCGATGTGGAGCGCGTTATTCGCGGACATGGAGTTTTCCTTACTAATCGATCTCGACGGGTGTTTATTGCGCGTCATGCCCGGCCTCGTGCCGGGTATGCGCACTTCATTGTATATCAGTGACGCGTGGATGGCCGGGACAGGCCCGGCCATGACGGAGAAATAGGCAAGGGCCGGCTACGGCGTCAGGATCGCGCGGCCGACCAGCCGGCCTTTCTGCAGGTCGACCAGTGCCTCATTGGCCTTGGCGAGCGGCATCGGTGTCACCGGGATCGGGGGAATATTCTTGGTGCGGACGAGGTCGAGCAGTTCCTGCGTTTCCCGCAAATTGCCGACATAGCTGCCCTGGATGGTGATGGCCTTCATTGGAATCAGCGGCAACGCCCAGGGCGCGCCACCGCCGAACAGTCCGACCATCACGAGCTTGCCGCCCTTGGTCAGGCAGTCGAAGCCGAGCTGCGCGGTGGCGGCATTGCCGACCAGATCGATCACCGCGCGGATCGGCTCGTCGGCCTTCTTCATCAGTTGCTCCAGCGCATCCGGTGCCTTGCCGTCGACGGTCGCGAGCGCACCCGCCTGCTCGGCCGCTTCCCGCTTCCTGGCATCGATATCGACCACGATGGCGCCCTTGCCGCCCATCGCCTTCAACAGCGACAGCGCCATCAGGCCGAGACCGCCGGCGCCGAAAATCACGATCGGAGTACCGAAATCCTTTTCGACCTTCTTGAGTGCGCTGTAGGTGGTGACGCCCGAACAGGCGTAGGGCGCGGCCGTAATGGGATCGAGCCCTTTGAGGTTCAGAAGATATCTCGGATGCGGCACCGTCATGTGGTCGGCATAGCCGCCGTCGCAATAGACGCCGAGCGAAGCCGGCTTCAGGCACATGTTCTCGTCGCCTGCGAGACAGCTCGCGCATTTGCCGCAGCCGAGCCAGGGATAGGCCAGCGCGACGTCGCCGACCTTGAGATCGCCCTTGTCGCTGTCCTTGACGTCAGGCCCGAAGGCCACGACCTCGCCGACCGTCTCATGCCCCATCGTGCGTGGCAGCGACACGCCGCGGTCTTTCAATGAGAGACGCTGGCGCCCATGGCCGAGATCGTAACCGCCTTCCCAGATGTGCAGGTCGCTGTGGCAGACGCCGGCGGCCTTGACCTTGACCAGGACCTGGGTGCCCGAAGGCTCGGGCGTCGGCTGATCCACTTCCTTCAAGGGAGCGTTGAAATCGGCTACCTGGAAACTCTTCATCTCGTCTCTCCCCGAAGTTCTTGCTTTCCGCGGACATTGCCATGTATCGCCGGGCAGCGTCGAGACGAAGCCGTGGTTTTCGTTCGGGATTTCATGATGGCCGGGCTCCGGCCCCTTCCGTCCCGCTTCGGCGGGCAGCACTCAACCCAATACTATCAGTGGATTTGTTCTTCCTTTGTGCTAATAGCCAAAAATGCACGGAGGTAACATTCGGTGGCAGGCAATTTCTGGTCCTACGTCTTCGACGGGCATTCACGGCCCCAAAAGTTTCGATTGCCGGCAACGGCGCGATTGCTGGCGATCGCCCTCATCCTTCCATCCGCGGCGGTTTGCGGGACCACGGGGCCGGGCAGAATCGAGCTGTTCGGGCACGAGATCGTCGTTCGCTCGTTCGTCAAGCATCAGGGCGAAGCGATTTGGGAAACGGATGTCCTCACTATCGACAAGAAGGTCCTGCTGAGGGATCGCCAGATTCACATCTGGGACAGCGGTTCTTTCGAAGGTCTCGGATTTGCAGTCGGCATGCACACCAGCGGAGCGATGTGTGACAATCATTTCTTCGTGCTGGTTTTTCCCGACAACGCGCCGCCGCGCATTGAAGGTACGTTCGCTGCCTGCTGGGTCAGGTACGCCATCGAAAAGGACCACGTCATCTTTGAAACGGAGAACGGGGACCCTGGCGTGCAAGATCAGGATCTCCGATCGCGCTGGATCTGGACAAGGCGCGGTCTTGGCGCTCAACAGCGCTTCAAGATCAAGACGGGCGTTGTGGGCAAGTTGCTGCAAAGTCGCTCCATCCAGCAGCCTTCCGACCTGCTGGAACACGCCGAGTTCACCGGTCAGATTGCCCAACTCGCCAAGGACTCGCACTTTGCGGAAGACGTCCTGTTTGGAATCATAAAAGGCCCCGGCACGGTGCGCTACGAGGGCAATGTCTTGCTCGGCAAGGCGTGTCAGGCCGGGGACTGCAGCTTGGGCTCTCTGCTTGTCGCCGTGGACCTTGCAACGAACCGGCTCTACCTCGCTTTGAAGCGCGGCGACAAATCCGCAATCATTGCGCCCGAGCAGACGACATGGCCATCCAGCGCGCAAAACGAGTTCGGCGAATGGACCTCGCAATCGGACGGCAAGTGATGAAAATCGGGCTCCGCCAAATGCCCTTTGTCGTCGAGATCAATGAATGACGGCAGGCGGCGAACTTACCGGGAGCGACCAGCCGGTATACTGGATCGTTGATCGCCTCACGTCAGATCGGCAGCAATCGCAACCGGCAAGTTGACCGGCTGCGAGAGCGAAGCGCTTTGCTAATTCCGCTCGGCGACAATCGGCTAGCCAGAGAACGCGGCGATCGCTTGTTCCGAAAGGCCGGCCTCCTTCAGCAACGCGCGCGTGTGCTCGCCCAAGGTCGCCATCCGCGGTGCCGCCGCGACCTTGGCGCCCGACATCCGAAACGGCAGATTGAGAACCTTGAACGTGCCGCCGGCGTCCTCCACTAGCGACATCGCGCCGCGATGGGCGATCTGCGGATCGCTCAAGGCTTCGCCGACGGTGCGATAGGCCGACGACGGAACACCCTCCTTGCCCAACGCGGCGAGACAATCTTCCGTGGTCACCGCGCGCGACCAGGATTCAACGCCCTGCATCATCTCCGCCCAGTTGCTGCGGCGGTCGGCATAGGCTGCGAAACGATGATCGCCGATCCATTCCGGACGCCCGATCACCTTCATCAGGCCCTGAAACGTCTTTTCGCTGGCGATCGCGACCATCACATAGCCGTCCGCCGTTTCGATCGGGCCGAACATCGGACGCGAAGTCTGCTGCACCTCGAATTGCGACCACTGCAATTCGTTCAAGGTCAGGCTGAGCATCGATTCCAGCATCGACACGTCGATATGCTGGCCGCGCTGGGTGACGGTGCGCTGGTACAACGCGGCCGAAATGGCGCCGAAGGCATAGACCCCGGTCAGGACGTCGGCGTGATAGATGCCGCAATAGTCCGGCCGGCTTCGGCCGGGCTGATAGGCTAGATGCGCCATATCGTACCCCGACGCCGCGTGGATGACCGGCGCATAGGCCGGAAGTTCCGCCGACGGGCCGGTCTGGCCGTAACCGGAAATCGAGCAGTAGACCAGCTTCGGGTTGAGTGCACGCAGCGTCTCGTGATCGAGCTTCAACCGACGCATCACGCCTGGACGAAAATTCTCCAACAGGATATCGACATTCGCAACGAGCTTGCGAATCACTTCGGCGCCGTTGGACGACTTCAGATCGAGCACCAAGCTTTTCTTGCCGACATTGAGCTGACCGAACGCGGTGCTGCAGCCGTTGCGCACCGGCGGGCGGGTTCGCATGGTCTCGCCGTCAGCGGTTTCAACCTTGATCACCTCCGCGCCCATGTCGGCGAGCATGCGTGCACAATGCGGCCCGGCGATCGTTGTTGAAAAATCGAGCACGCGGAGTCCTGCGAAGCATCCTGTCAAACAGCTCTCATCGTTCATGGTTAGGGTCATCCTTGAAAGTTCCCTCAGATCGCTTTGGTTAGTGAATCCAAAATGCACCGCTCCGCCAGAAAAAGCCCACGCCAAATAGAAACAAAAGCTTCGCTCTTGCATTGTATGGAATTGGACCCATTCTTGCATAAGTCCGTGGTTGCATAAGTCATCCGTGCATCAGCCGGTCTAGGGCGCGCGTCGAGGTCTTTTGTTGAAAGTACTCTTTGTCACGACAGAAATGGATGACTTCGTCCGCGTTGGCGGGCTCGCAGCGGTTTCCGCCGCTCTGCCTCGGGCGCTTCGCCCCTGGTCGGATATCCGGGTCTTGCTTCCCGGCTACCGCGATGTCGTCGAACAATTCACGCATATTCAGATCGTTGGCCACTGCGCCTCGCGCGGCGAAATGCCAGCCTGCATCCTCGGCCGGGCGGCCACCCGGGACGGCCTACCGGTCTACGTGCTGCTCTGTCCGCAGCTCTACGACCGGCCGGGCAACCCCTATGGCGACGAGCACGGGCGCGATTGGCCGGACAACGACATTCGCTTCGGCCGGCTGGCCTCGGCTGCGGCAGAGCTCGCCGCAGGCACATTGGACAAGAATTGGGCAGCCGACCTGGTTCACGCCAACGACTGGCAGGCCGCGCTCGTGCCGGCCTATCTCGCCTGGAGTGGCGCCAAGGTCCCCTCGATCCTGACTATTCACAACCTGGCCTATCAGGGCCTATTTCCCCGGGACACGCTGCGCCGGATCGGCGCGCCGGAAAGCTCCTTCCATATCGATGGATTGGAGTTCTACGACCAGTTGTCCTTCCTCAAGGGCGGCCTCATCTACGCCTCGCATCTGACCACCGTCAGTTCGACCTACGCGAAGGAGATCACCCAGCCGGAGCTTGGTTGCGGGCTCGAAGGCCTGCTGCGCATCCGGTCCGACGCGGCGCAGTTGACGGGAATCGTCAACGGCATCGACGAAAGCTGGGACCCGCGCTTCTGTGCGCAACTGGCGCAGCCGTTCGGCGCGGGCGATTGGGAAGGCAAGCGCGCCAATGCCGACTATGTGCGCGGGCAATTTGGACTCGCCGTGTCGCGCGGGCCGATCTTCGGTCTGGTCGCCCGGCTGGTGCATCAGAAGGGCATCGACCTCGTGCTGTCCGCCGCCGACGAGATCATCGATGCCGGCGGACAGATCGTCGTGACAGGTTCCGGCGAACCGGAGATCGAGCAGGCGCTGGTCGATGCGCATCGCCGCCGACCTGATGCGATCGGAGTGACGATCGGCTTCAACGACGGCCAGGCGCGACGCATTTTCGCCGGCAGCGACTTCACGTTGATGCCCTCGCGCTTCGAACCCTGCGGACTGAGCCAGATGTATGCGCAACGGTTCGGCTCGCTGCCGATCGGTCACCAGACCGGCGGGCTGGCGGAGACCATCACCGACGGAGAGACCGGCTTCCTGTTCGCGCAGCCCTCGATCGAGTCCTTCCTTGGCGGCATCCGCCGCGCGTTCTCGACCTTCATGGCGACGGATCGTCTGGACTCCATGCGCCGCAGCGCGATGGCGCGGTCCTTCAGTTGGGACCTGTCAGCCGCCTGCTACAGCGCGCTGTATCGCAAGACGGCATCGACTTGAGGGCGCGGTCTACGTCATCCATTCCACCTGCTCGTGCAAGATCACCGCGGAGAGCGGATCGAACTCGCCGGCCCAGGGCGCGCGTTCGAGCACAGCCTTGGTATGGGCGTAGCCCGCATTCCAGCGTCGCATGATGCCAGCCGGACTGAAATCGATGTCCTTGGTGTGAGTTTCGCGATCGAGCTGCGGCGCCAGCAGCCGGACCACATGCATCCGAGTCTGGCAGCCATAGCCGGTAAGCTCCCGCACCGCCGGATCGTTGCGCTCGGCTTCCGGCAGCCTTGCCGCGAGCTGATTGATGACGTGCCGCAGCCGATGCGCCTGCTGGTGGCGCGCGATGTGGCTCGATATCCGGCTGGAATATTGCACGTCCTTGTGGCGATTGAGCACGTCGGCCATTGTCGACGGCTCCGGGCCTTCCGGATTCCACAGATGCACAGAGAAGATCAGCGAGTCCTTGCGCGGATAATCGTCGAACACCGCTTCGGTCGGGGTGTTGGAGAGAATGCCGCCGTCCCAGTAAAGCTCGCCCTCGATGCGCACGGCCGGGAACGCCGGCGGCAGCGCGCCCGACGCCAGGATGTGCTTGACCCCGAGCGCGCATTCGCGGCTATCGAAATAGCGCATCTGGCTCGTGCGCACATGCGCCGCGCCGACAGTCAGGCGCGGCTTGCCGAGATTGACCAGATCGAAATCGACGAGTTCGGTCAATGTCGCCTCCAGCGGCGCCGTCGAATAATAGCCGGCAAGCTCCGCACCGAGCGGAAAACCGTCGCCGACATGAGCAAGCGGGTTCGGCCGGAAAAATCCGGAAATGCCGCGCGTGATCGTCGACCAATAGGACAGCCTATCGTTGATCCCGGGAAATACCTCGCGAAACTTCCAGATCGGATCCTGCTCCATCCGCTTCCAGAATTCCTCGAGCCGCAAAAGTCGGTCCGGCGGCACATTGCCCGCGATCAGGCTGGCATTGATGGCGCCGATCGACGTGCCGATGATCCAGTCCGGCTCGATGCCGGCCTCATGCAGCGCCTGGTAGACACCGGCCTGATAGGAGCCAAGCGCGCCGCCGCCCTCCAGAACCAGTACGATCTGGCCGGGCAGGCCTCTCGCCTGCGACTCGATGGTCTGAGACGAGTTGTCCTGCTGATTGTCCTGCACGTCGTTCACACCCGGCTTCCGATTGAGCCGCCCTATGCCCTGATATTCGCTGCCGAAACGAGGAGGTTACACGGCTTTTGCGCCACCGGCATGCGGCGACGCCGTCCGCGCGGCGTCTGGACGCACGCGAGGCGCCTACGCGGCCAACATTATCGTTTGGGGTTTACGACGGAGGTCAGCGGACGGTCACGTCAGGCTGCGGCTCCTGCGGCGGCTCGTCATCGGCGATCGCGCGCCAGGCTGCCCCATCGAGATCGTCATACTGCCCGCTCTTCAGCGACCAGAGAAAGGCCAGCAATCCGGCAAGGCCAAGACCGAGCGCCAGTGGCACCAGAATGACGAGCACTTCCATCAGGTCCTCCCGCCACGCAATGCTGGATCGGACGCGGAGTTTGAATCCGCTCGCGCGGCTCCGACCTCGCCGCGGGCGCTGCGTGCCCGCAACGCGTTCAGCATCACCAGGATCGAGGAGCCGGACATCGCCGCCGCCGCGATCAGCGGCGTCACGATTCCGCTGATGGCGATCGGCACCGCCAGGAAATTATAGCCGACCGCGAGCCAGAGATTTTGCCGCATCAGATGCAGCGCCGTGCGCGAAAGGTCGATCGCAGCCACCACGGGCGCCAGCGGCTTGCCGAGAAACACGAGATCGGCGGTGGCCTGGCTCAGATGCGCGGCGCTGATCGGCGACATCGAGACGTGGGCCGCGGCCAGCGACGGCGCGTCGTTCATGCCATCGCCAACCATCAACACCTTGAAACCGCGCCGCTTCAGCACTTCGATCCGCGCGATCTTGTCGGCCGGGGTGACGCCCGCACGCCACTCGCTGATCCCCAGCGCGCTCGCCGCTGCCCGGACCGCCGGCTCCCGGTCGCCCGACAGAATTTCGAGCATAATGTTGCGCTGCTTGAGTGCTGCGATCACCATGCGCGCGTCCGGCCGCAGTCCCTGCCGCACGGCAAACAGGTATCTGTCTTCGCCTCGGCTGAACACCACGATCGAGGCCTCGGGATCGGCCATCGCGTCATCTTCGGCCACCTGCTCCGCGCCGCAGAACGACGGCCGCCCCAACCTTGCTTCGACGCCGTCGATCGTACCGCGCACGCCCTGCCCCGGCTCCTCGACCACGCCGATCAAGGGCGACGTGGCGCCCGAGGCCTGCGCAATCGCTACCGCGACCGGATGATGGCTCGACAGCGCGAGCTGGCCTGCGAGAGCGAATATATTTGCTGGAATGTCGGCCGCGTTCACGACCTCGAGCTCCGGCAAGGTCAGCGTGCCGGTCTTGTCGAAGATGACGTGATCGGCCTCAGCGAGCCGCTCAATGGCGTCACCGGCATTGAGCAGCACGCCGGATTTGAACATCGCGCCCGATGCCACGGTCTGCACGGTCGGGATCGCGAGCCCGAGCGCGCAGGGACAGGTGATGATGAGAACGGCGATGCCGGTTACGATCGCATCATGCCAGCTTGCGCCCGCGAGTACCCAGCCCAGCACCGTCAACAGCGCAGTGGCGTGCACGAGCGGCGCATAGAGCCGCGAGGCGCGATCGGCGAGCCGCATGTAACGCGAGCGCGCCTGCAACGCGTTGTCCAGAAGCCGGGTGATCTCCGACAACAGCGTGGCTTCGGAGGCCGCGGCCACCCGCACCCGCAAGGTACCGGAAATGTTCAGCGAACCTGCATAGACCGCGGTGCCCTGCTCTGCCGCGACGTATAGCGTCTCACCGGTGATCAGGCTCTGGTCGATCTCGGATCGCCCCTCGATGACCGTGCCATCGACCGCGCAGCGCTCGCCGGGCCGGAGCAGCACGATGTCGCCGGGATGGATCGCCGCCACCGGGACTTCGGAAATCTCGTCGGCCCCGACGAACTTGGCCGCGGTCTCCGCTTTCAGGGCGGCAAGATTGCCCGCGACCGCTCTCGTCTTTCGCCGCATGTTCTGGTCGAGATAGCGTCCGACCAGGAGGAACGTCAGCAGCATGATGGCGGCATCGAAATAAGCATGTTCGGCGTGGTTGATGGTCTCGACCACCGACATGCCAAGCGCCAGGGTGACACCGATGGCGATCGGCACGTCCATGTTGACGCCGCCGGCGCGCAACGCCCGATACGCCGAGCGGAAGAACGGCTGGCCGGCATAGGCCGCCGCCGGCAGCGCGATCAGCGCGGACAGCCAGTGGAAGAAATCGCGCTGCTCCGGCAGCATGTCGCTGACGTTGCCGGACCAGACCGGGATCGACAGCATCATCACGTTCATGGTGGCGAAGGCGGCCACCCCAAGACAGCGCAACAGAAATCGCGACTGCTCGGCCTCGGTCGTCTCAGCGCTTGCCTTCTCGAATGGATAGGCCTTGTAGCCGAGTTCGGCGAGGCGATCGATGAAGCGGGCCGGGTCGAGCGTCCCCTGCTTCCATTCCAGCGCCACGCGACGGTCGGTCAGGTTGACCCGCGCCAGCGTCACGTCGGGAATTGCCGAGAGCCCGCGCTCGATCTTCGATATGCAGCCGGCGCAATTGACGCCTTCGACCGCGAGATCGATATGGCTCAGCCCGGAGCCCAGATCCTTCACATAATAAGAGAAGTCACGCGTCGCCTGCATGATGCGGCCTGCCTACTCGTTTGCGCATGATCTTTTCGGAAAACCGGTATCCACTTTTCCGGATCCTGCTTCAATTCAACACCACGCGGTTCTTGGACTGGAACATCCGCTGTCCCGCCGCGTCGCCCTCCAGCACCAGGTCCCATTGCCCCGGCGCAACCTGCGCCACGCTGCCGCGGTAGACGCCGATGCCGACTTCCGCGAGATCGACCGGCAGATCGGCGCGCTTGTCGGTCGGCCGTTCGAGGCGGCCCTGAAATTTCAACCCCGTCATCGGCCTGCCGCCATTGTCATGCGCCTCGACCTGCACCGTCGCGCCGCCGTCCGTGCCGCGTTGGATATGGGCGTCGACCCGCCAGTTGCGCGCGTACTGATCGTGCGCAGCCGCGATCTCCTTCTCGTAGCCCAAGCTCGCGGTATAGGCGCTGTCGACATCGGTGCCCGGCAACGTGCCGATCGCAAGCCTCATCATGATCACATTAACGCCGATCACGACGCCGAAAAACGCGACCAGTATGGCCAGCACCTTGCGCCCGGTCAGCGGTTTTTCAGAAACGGAGGGCTTGTACATCAAGGAAACTCCTGCGCGGCCCACGGTGCCACGAAATTGTCAGTCGCGGAAGCCGCCTCGCCAAGCCCGATATCGGTGACATGGAATTTCACTGGGATCGACTTCGCGGGATTGTCGTCCGCGGGCGTGGTGACGAGCACTCGTAGTTCGGCGGTCTGGTCGCGTCCAATCACGATCATCGGCCGGTCCGGCGTCACCGAATCGACGCCGACGATATGGATCGTCGCATTTTTTGGACCCTCGACATCGACGGCGATGACGCGGTCGAACCGCATGCTTGTTGAGCAGGCGGACCGTATAGGCGTTGCGGATCGAGCCGTCGCTGAGCCTGACCGCGATCGGATTGCGGTCGTGCAGCACGTTGACGTCAAGCAGCGAACGCGTCATCAAGGCATACAGCATGATGGCTCCGACCACGGCAATGATCAAGCAATAGACGATGGTGCGCGGCCGGACGATCCGGTAGATCGGCGGCTTGCCGGCCTCGCGGCGATGAATGTTGATGTCATTGTCGTAACCGATCAGGCGCGTTTCCCGGCCGATCTTCCTCATGACGCTGTCGCAGGCGTCGATGCAGAGACCGCACTGGATGCATTCGAGCTGCGGGCCGTTGCGGCGGTGCTGAATGCGTCGCTTTCAACCGGCGTCGATTGCTTTGTCATCGACCGACACCTGGTTTGCACGTAGCAATTGGCCATTCGCTGCGCCCCAAGGAGATGGCCCATGCTCACCCAGTCGCTCAGCACCACAACCGTCAACAAGACTTCCGCTGCAGGCCCCGCCCCCGATCAGTTCGGAGCGATTACCGGGCATGCCGGCTTGGTGGCAACCGAATTCAGCTACCGGAAGGATGAGGAAATCTACGGCGAGGACGAGCCTGTGGAATATGTCTACCAGGTGATTTCCGGCGCGGTTCGAAGCTACAAGCTGTTGTCGGACGGGCGGCGCCAGATCGGCGCGTTCCACCTGCCGGGTGATGTATTCGGACTTGAATCGGGAGCGACGCACCGACTGGCGGCCGAAGCGATCATCGACACGACCGTGCGCCTGGTGAAGCGACGCAGCCTCGAACACGCCGCCGGCAGCGATGTCAACGTGGCGCGCCGGCTCTGGGCGATCACCGCCGGTGAACTTCGCCATGCCGAGGACCATATGCTGCTGCTCGGACGCAAGACCGCGATGGAGCGCGTCGCAACTTTCCTCATGGAGATGGATCGCAGGCTCACGGTCGCGGGAATGATGGCGTTGCCGATGTGCCGTCGCGATATCGGCGACTATCTCGGCCTGACCCTCGAAACGGTTTCGCGCGCGCTTTCGCAGCTCCACGCCCAGGGGGTCCTGGGATTTTCCGGCGCCCGCCAGATTCAGCTCCGCAACCGCAACCGGCTGCGTAATATGGAATCCTGCGAGTAGCCGCGCTCCCTATCCAGCGCTTCGCCGCGTTTCCGGCATGAACAGGACGATCGTGAAGAAGCCGACCACCGCGATGCCTGAGAGCCCGGCGAACGCCACGCTGCTTCCGAACTTGTCGCTGGCATAGCCGGCGAGCACGGTGGAGAGTGAAGCCCCGATGCCCGTTGCGGTGCCGACAACACCCTGGGCAAGGCTGAAGTGTCCGCTGCCAAATGCTACATCTGCCACGATGAGGGGCACCATCACGGCAAAAACCGCCGCGGTGACACCGTCGAACAGCTGCACGGCCACCAGCGCATAGGGATCGCTGACCGTTGCAAACAACAACCCGCGGATCGCCAATGCGCCGAATCCGATCAGCAGCAAGGGCCGCCTCCCCCATGCCTGCGCCGTGGCGCCAACCGACGGTGACATCAGCGCGACGATCGCCTGCGGCACGATAATGCACGCGGCGATCAGAACCGGCGCCCATTGGCTCGATCGCGTCGTCACAACGCCGGCCATCAGCGGCAACATGGCGGCGTTGGCCAGTTGCAGAAGCAGGATGCTGCCGGCGAAGATCAACAGGGTACGCCGGCGCACCAGCCCCAGCATGCTCGTCGATCGGCCATCGGATGCCTCGTGCGGCACGGCGCCGTGCGCCCGCACAATGTCGATTTCGGCCTCGCGAATGCGGGACAGCGCGAGCAATGTCGGAACAGCCAGGACGAACGTCACCAGAAACACGCTCCGGCTGGAGATCAGATAGCCGCAGGTGCCCATGACAGCGGCAGCGACGCCGTTGCCGAGCGATGCAAATCGCGCGTTGCGGCCGAGCCGTTCGCCGATGGCCTGCGGCCCGACCAGGCCGAGACTGATTGCGGCGATCGCGGGACCCAGCACGCAACTCGCCGCCGCATGCAACGTCGCGGCCGACACCACAATTGGGAAGATCGGCCAGGCCGCATAGCCGAGCGCGCTGCAGCCGATGGCAGCGATCGCAAAGCCTGCGACCAGCCGCTCCGAACGCGCCGCATCGACGATCGCCCCGCCCGGCATCTGCCCGATCAGCCCGATCACCCCGCCGATCGACAGCACCAGGCCGATTTGAGCCTGCGTCCATTTTTCCGTCGTCAGATAAACCGCGATGAAAGGCCCGAAGCCGGTTTGTACGTCGGCGAGAAAAAAGATGAACCAATCGAGCCCACGCAGGCTGCCCCGCGAGGGCCCCGGCCCCGGCGCGACGGACACGCGATCCTCCGGCACCGCCATCGCCGGCACAACTTCGTCATCGCTGATCGACCGCCGGCGATGACCGTCGTCAACCTGATCAACCGATAGGAACGAACGTGCGGCCAGTGTGCCTCTCCGCTTCTCCAGATGATCGTTTGAGCGAGATTTGCTCTAGTGATCGAATTGCAGCGGCTGCAAACTGCCGGCCGCCCCCAGCACCACGATCGGCGTATCTTCCTTGTATTCAGGCGCCGCCATCACCTGTTCCTTGGTCAGTTCGAGCGATATCCTGTCGCCCTTGTTGGCGATCTGCCCGAAATGCAGCGCATTCCAGTCGACCACGATCTTTCGGCTACCGACACCGAGAAAGCCGCCGAAATCGATCACGGCGGCACGCACCGTTCCGGAGAGGTCGACGATCACATCGACAATACGTCCCATATCTTCGTCGGTCGGGCTGCGAACATCGCGTCCGAGCACACCATGCGCTTCCCTCGGCGCGATGATGGTAACAGACGGCGGCGGCGCGGGCTCCTTTGCCGCAGGGGACGGCGTCGGCTGCGGCTCGCTTTCCGCGTGCGACGCGACACCAGCGACGACGATCAGGGAAAGTGCGAAGATGATGAACCAGCGTCTTCCGCGCATGCGGCCTCCTTACCGGACGTGCCGGTGTTAGTGCGCCAGTACAATCGATACTTGAATCCTGCCGCGCCTGCGCAAGACCTCGAGCGACACGTCATCGCCATGACGGGTGATGCGAAGATCGACCGTCGAGGGTCCGAGCTGCAGTTGACGCAAGGTGACTTCGTTAAGGAATACGGGCAAATGCGGATTGCGCAGCCGGATTTCGCTGCGTGCCGCGTCGAACTCCAGCCCCAGTGCCGCCTCCAGCAAGGTGAACGGCGTCGCGCTGGCCCAAGCCTGCGGCGCGCAGGCTACGGGATAGAGCGTCGGTCCGCGATGCTTCTCGCGCCGGAAGCCGCAAAATAGTTCAGGCAAACGCCGCAAGTCCATATAGGCCGCGGCATCGAATAGGCCCCTGAACACCTGTTCGACCGAATGCTTCAAGCCATAGCGCGCAAAACCGAGCGTAATCAGCGCATTATCGTGTGGCCAGATCGAGCCGTCGTGATAGGACATCGGATTGTAGCGCGCCTCGCCGAGCGCCACGGTGCGGATGCCCCAGCCGGTGAAGAAATGCGGCCGCATGAGATCGGCAGCGACCCTGCGGGCACGATCCTCGCGCACGATGCCGCTGAACAGAAGATGCCCGGCGTTCGAGGAACGCACCCTGCACGGCTGCTTGTCGCCGTCGAGCGCAAGCGCGTAGGTCCCGAGATCTTCGCACCAGAAGGCTTCCTCGAAACGCTCGGCGAGCCGCTGCGCCTCGGCTTCGAGCTCTTGCGCCTGCTTGCGTTTCCCAAGCCGAAGCGCGCAGCGCGCCGCCAGCCGCTTGCCGGCGAACACGTAGCCTTGCACTTCCGAGAGCGCGATATAGCCCTCGGCCAATCGGCCATCGGCATGGAAGATCGCGTCGTAGGAATCCTTCCAGCCCTGATTGGCGAGCCCCTGCTCCGAGGCCCGCTGATATTCAACAAAACCATCCTTGTCTGGATCGCCGGCGCCGTCGATCCAGTCGAGCGCCGCTTCGATCGCCGGCCACAATTCCGCAAGCGTCTCCTCGTCGCCGGTCCGTTCGACGTATAAGCCCGCCAGCAGCACAAATAACGGCGTCGCATCAACGCTGCCATAATATTGCGCGAACGGCACCTCCCGCAACGCCGCCATCTCGCCGCCGCGCATTTCGTGCAGGATTTTCCCGGGCTGCGCATCGGCGAGTGGATCCACCGACTTGGCTTGATAGAAGGCAAGCCGCTTCAGCACGCCGCGCGCAATACGCGGATCGATCCACAACATCTGCAGCGCGGTGATGATGCCGTCGCGGCCGAATGTAGTCGAATACCAGGGAATGCCCGCATAGGGGTATCGTCCCTGCGGCGTTTCCGTCATCAGGATGTTGAGGTCGGCCATCGACCGGCAGAGCACCTCGTTGAAGATATTGTTAGAGGTTTCGATGCTGGTCGTACCGGCAGCGGAACGCCGCATCTCGCGGCGATGCGCCAGCAGGCCCGGGAAGAAACGCGCTGGCTTCTCCTCGGAAGGCTTATTGCAAGAGGCCGTCACGAACAGCGAACTGACCTCGTGCGGCGCCAGATCGAGATGGTAGGTTGCGGCATTAACGGTCAACCGGGTCGGCCGCGGGTCGAAATGCAGCACGGTGGTCCGTGACAGGCCGTCAAGCCCCTTATATTCAAGGGTCACATCGGCCGGACTGCGCAGTTTACCGGTGCCTATGCCCCTGCGCGGACGCTTCTCGCCGCGCACTTCGAACAGATCTGCGAAATCGCTATCGAACAGCAGCGTCAGGTCGAAGCTGGCCCGCCGGTCGCCGTGATTTTGCAAACCGATTCGCTGATACGCCGTCCCACGCCACAAAAAGATCGTGCGCACGATATGCAGCATATCCTTCTGCAGCACGATGCGACCCTGATGATAGATGTCGGGGTTGGTGAGATCGACGGTCAACGACGAATTGTCATCACGAAGATTGGAGCCGAGCAGCAGCGGCTGCAGCTCGTCGAGCACCAGTTCCAATCTGGCGAGATAGCGGGTGTCCGCATTGAACAGCCCATCGGGTCCGCCGGCAGACGCACCGATGTCGCCGTGGCTGTCGAGCACGATGAAAGTATCGTCGTGCTTGAGCGAGCGCCGGGGACGTGCTGCGGGGCCGGTCATCGGGATGTAGAACGGCTGTTCCTCAACCAGTTCGACCGTTTGTGACGTCGCGACGATCTGCGTAACGGCTTCGGCTGACATGTTGACCTCGAGCGGTTTCCACGCGCGCCCTTTTTGGCGCAACCAAATCTGGACGCTGACGACGCTACCTGATTTTACGCGGCGAATTTAGCGAGCCGGCTCATTTCCTGCGTCACGAGCTCGCGATATGGCCCCTGCCCCTGCATCAGCCGATCCGGCGGACCGTCTTCGATGATCTTGCCGGCTTTCAGCACCACCACCCGGTCGAAATTGCGCAACGTCGCAAGACGATGGGCGATGGCAATCACCGTCCGCCCACGCATCAGCCGGGCCAGCGCCTCCCGGATCGCTTCCTCGGACTCGCTGTCGAGCGCAGCGGTCGCTTCATCGAGCAGCAGGATCGGCGCGTCCTTCAGGAAGGCCCGCGCGATCGCGATCCGCTGCCGCTGGCCGCCCGACAATTTCACACCGCGATCGCCGACCATCGTATCGAGCCCCTCCGGCAACACCTCTACGAAATCGCAGCGCGCTGCAATCGCCGCGCGCAGCACCTCGTCGTCGGTGGCGTTCGGCCGCCCGTAACGGATGTTTTCCCGGATCGTGCGATGGAAGAGCGAGATGTCCTGCGGAACGACCGAAATCGCCTGCCGCAGGCTTTGCTGTGTGACCCTCGCGATATCTTGTCCATCAACGGTAATATCGCCCTGCTGCACGTCGTAGAACCGCTGCAGCAGCGTGAACAGGCTCGACTTGCCTCCGCCGGACTGGCCGACCAAGCCGACGCGCTGCCCCGGCTGCAGTCGCAGCGTGAACTTCTCGAATACCTGCAAACCGCCCGGATATTGAAAGGAGATGTTGTTGAAAGCGATAGCCGCGCCGCTTTTGACCAGCGGTTCAGCCTCGGGATGATCGCGCAATTCGTGCGGCAACAAGAGCGTGGCGATCGCCTCGGTCATCCGCGCGACATGTTGGGTGACGTCGACCAGCGCCACCGCAAGGTCGCGCGTGGCATTAAGAATAGAGAGACCGAGCGTGCAGACCAGCACGACATCGCCGGTGGTGGCGCCGCCTTGCTGCCAAAGCGAGATGACCCAGGCCAACAATGCTATGATCAGCGTGACCGTGATCGCCGCATGGGTCAGCCGTAATTTTTCGAGGTAACGCAGGCTGCGACCGCGCGCGGTGACCTCCCTATTCACGGTTGCGTCGAAGCGGTCGTGCTCATGGCTGAGGCCACAAAAAGCCCTCACCAAGGGCATATTGTTGATGACATCGATCATCTCGCCATCGACAGCGGCGGCCTTGTCGGCGAAATCGTCATGTAAGGGTTTGCCGGCCGCCGCCAAACGAAACATTGCTATCACCATGCCGCCCGCGATCACGATCAGGGCACCTGCCATCGGCAGGCTGACCGTTCCGATCAAGGTGATTGCCGCAATCGTGGCGGCGCAGGGCGGTAGCACGTTCCAGACGAACATGTTTTCCACGGTAAAAATCGCGTTGGATGTGGCCGTAATGCGGCTCGTCAGCATTCCCGGAAGGCGCTCGGAGAAATAGCTTGGCGCATGACCGGTGAGATGGCGAAACATGTCGCGCCTGAGGTCGCCGGTCACTCCCACAAATGTGAAGCTCGCGATCCAACTCGCAATTCGCCACAAGAAATTGTCCGCGGCGATGAGCGACATGAGCATGACGAATGCCAGCCATACGTTATCCGCGTGCGTCGGTCCCCCCGTCAAACTGTCGACCAGATACTTCACGCCATATTGAGTGCCCACTGAGCAGGCAACTGCTGCAACAACAGCAGTCAAGATGACCAAATGTGAGAGCCGCCGCTGGCGCAGATAGCGCAAAACGAAATGAAAAGGCCTGTGCGCATATCCTGATAGTTGGTCCATGTGGTGAAAAACCCCTCAGAGAAGCAGAAACCCTCACGTACGACGTCCGTGCAGGTGAACAAACGATGCGTCCGCCCGGTTCCCGTCGCATCGCATTGCTTCGCAACAATTTCAGCAACATCCCAAGCCACAAGACTTTGCAGGGAGGTGTTGGCATCAGCATGGCCGTTATCGAAGAAGTAACCTTTGTGGCAAGGAACTTCGCAAATGCGAGAGCGTTCCATGTTGGGCATGCCGGTGCCGACTCGAGCTGGGGGTATTTTCCATGATCGAAAAAGGAGATTGAGATGCGCATCGCGCAGGTGGCACCGTTAACGGAGGCCGTTCCACCCAAGCTTTATGGCGGCACCGAACGGGTGGTACACTGGCTGACCGAAGAATTGGTGGCTTTAGGACAGGATGTGACGCTATTCGCCAGCGGGGATTCGCAGACGTCCGCGAAACTCGATGCGACTTGGCCAAGGGCATTGCGTCTCGACGGCGCGGTCCGTGATCCCAACGCGCTTCACATGGTGATGCTGGAGCGCGTGCGGCGGAAATGTGACGATGAAGAGTTCGACTTTATCCATTTCCATCTCGACTACTTTCCGTTCTCCCTATTTTACCGTCAGCCGACGCCATTCGTGACCACGCTGCACGGCCGGCTCGATCTGCCCGAGCACCAGCCGGTGTTCTCGACCTTTTCCGACGTGCCGGTAATCTCGATTTCCAACGCGCAGCGACGACCGGTCCCGCAGGCCAAATGGGTGCAGACCATCTATCACGGACTGCCGGAAAACCTGCTGACGCCCAAACCCTCGAAACACGACTATCTCGCGGTGCTGGGCCGGATCGCGCCCGAAAAAGGCGTCGACCGCGCCATCAAGATCGCGATGCGATGCGGTATCCCGCTCAAGATCGCGGCCAAGGTCGACCGCGCCGATCAGGACTATTACGACCAGCTGATTTCTCCGCTGATCACGGGTAATCCGCTGGTCGAATTTATCGGCGAGATCGGCGACCATGAGAAATCCGATTTTCTCAGCGGCGCGATGGGCCTGCTCCTGCCGATCGACTGGCCGGAGCCGTTCGGCCTGGTGATGATCGAGGCCCTCGCATGCGGCACGCCCGTGGTCGCCTATAATAGAGGCTCGGTTCCGGAAGTCGTCGACGATGGCTTGACCGGCTTCATTGTCGAAGACGAAATCAGCGCTGTCGGCGCGGTCAAGCGCCTCTCGCAGTTGAGCAGACCCGCGATCCGCAAGCATTTCGAGAAGCGCTTTACCGCGCGCCGGATGGCACTCGACTACCTCGCGGCCTACCGAAGGCTGACGGAAGCCCAGGAGCCGCTGATCAAGCTGGTCAGCAGCGCCGAATAGCTCCTCGTTCAGCCGGCTTTGCCGAAGCGTCGTTCATAGGCCTTGATATAGGCCTCCGGCGACGGCTTGAGATGGCGCCGGGTGAGCGCGATCAGTTCATCCCGGCGCGAGCCGCGCAACGCCTTGATCATGTCGACGTGATCGCGGCGTGCGCGGTCGAGTGACTTCGGGAACGCATTGGCATATGAGCGGATGCCGTAGACCTTCTGTGCCAGCAGATCGATGGTTTCGATCAGGCAGGCGTTGCCGCAAAGGCCGAACAGGACCTGATGAAAACGCAGGTTACTGTAGAAGACTGTGAGCAGGTCGCCGCTGTTGATTGCCGCGGCGTGCTGGCGCTGCAATTCCTCCAATCTGCTGATATCGCCCGGCGCGACCGGAAACGGAATGATGCGGACCGCCATCACCTCCAGTTCTTCGCGCACCGCATAGATCTCCAGCACTTCCGACGGCGTCAATCCGCGCACCATCGCTCCGCGATTGGGAATGCGCTCGACGAGCCCTTTTTTTTCCAATTCGAACAGCGCCGACCGCACATCGCCGCGATGAGTGTCGAACAGATCACAGAGATCCTGCTCGACCAGCCGTTCTCGCGGATGACGCCGCCCGAGCACGATGTCTTCCTCGATGCTTCGCGCGATGACGAGCGCCGCGGCCGGCTCGCGCACGGTCGGGGACAGTATCTCGCTCCGACCGGCCGCATTCACCGCCAGCGGCCTGACCGCAGAAGATTTTGCTCGTGGTATCCTGGCCTGCTTGAGCGGTTTTCCGGCCATGTCGTCCCCGATCGGCAAAACGCCGCCTCACCGGCACAACCCGGAGGGCCAAGCAAAATCTTCGATTGTGATGATAATATTGCAAACTATATTGTAAACAATATTTGGCCGAGCTACGGTCCATCCCAATAACAAGCGGCGGAGCGACAGAGAACATCTGTGCCGGATCGCATCAGGAGGAAACGGCATGACCAACGATCGCCAGAAATCCGTCCTCAATTCCGCCCGAGACAATCAGGCGCCGTCGAAGCGGCCGAGCCGCCGCAAATTCCTTAAAACGGCCGCCGGCACGATCGCGTTCGGCGCGGTGCCCTTGCGCGGCTGGGCCGCCGATCCCGTCAATATCGGCGCGCTCTATCCGACCACCGGCAGCATGGCGCAGATCGGCGTCGGCTGCGTCTCCGCCGCCAAGCTCGCGGTCGACATGGTGAATGAGTCCGGCGGCATCAAGTCGCTTGGCGGCGCCAAGCTCAATCTGATCATCTCCGACGTGCAGAGCGACACCACCGTAACCCGCACCGAGACGGACCGGCTGATCACCGGCAACAAGCTGTCGGCGATCCATGGCTGCTACGCCAGCGCGTTGACCCTGATCGCCAGCGAAGTCGCCGAACGCGCGAAGGTGCCGCTGATTACCGGATCGAGCTCGGATCAGCTCAACAAGGGGCGAACCTATACTTTCACGCCGTTCTCGCGCGCTTCGCAGTTTGCGAAGGCGCAGTTGCAGATGGCCAAACTCGTCAGCGACCAGCCGAAGGTCGCCGTGATCTTCGAGAATACCGCATTCGGAACCTCGACCTCGAATGGTCTGAAGGAGCTGGCGCCGGGCGAAGGCGTCGAGATCGTGATGTTCGAGCCTTACTCGGCCGGTTTTACCGATGCGAGCCCGTTGATCAACAAGGTCAAGGCGTCCGGCGCCAACACGCTGTTCTCCCTCTCCTACCTGAACGACCTGATCCTGATCGCACGAACCGTCAAGCAGGTCGGCCTCAACATCGCGATCAATGGCGGCTCGGGCGGCTTTGTGATGCCGGATTTCTACAAGAATGTCGGGAAGATCGCCGAAGGGCTGCAGGGCGTCGCGCATTGGAACCACGATATCAACGACGACGCGCAGAAGGTGAACGCCGAATTCAAGAAGCGGACCGGCGAATTCGCCTTCGAATACGCCGGCGGCCTGGTCGCCCAGACCTTCATGCTGGCCGACGCTCTCGAGCGCGCCGCCTCCGCCGATCCCCAGAAGGTGCGCGAGGCCCTATCAACGCTCGACGTATCGTCGGGCTTTGCGGCAATGGCGCCTGGCGGCAAGGTGAAATTCGGCCCGGACGGCAAAAACATCTATGGCCGACCGGTCGGCGTGCAGTGGCAGAACAGCGATCTCGTCAGCGTCTTCCCCAAGGAAGACGCCCGCGCGCCGCTGCTGAAGACCTGAGCCGCGGTAGCACCACATGCTGGAAACACTGGCCCAGGCCGTCATCAACGGCCTGCTCATCGGGGGCATCTATGCGCTCGTCAGTATCGGCGTGACGCTGATCTTCGGTGTCGTCAAGATCGTCAATTTCGCCCAGGGCGAATTCGTGATGATCGGCATGTACATCTCGTTCTATCTGGCGACCCAGTTCGGCATCGACCCGATCCTGTCACTGCTGATCTCGATGCCGGTGCTGTTCGTGGCCGGCGTCCTGATCCAGCACTTCCTGATCCGCCGCGTGTTGGGACCGAACGACATGCCGCAGATATTCCTGACGTTCGCGCTGTCGCTGTTGTTGCTCAATCTCGCGCTGATGCTGTTCACGGCGAACTATCGCACCGTCCACACCTCCTATTCGGACGAAGCCTTCCATCTCGGCGGGCTCTATATTCCCGTGGCGAAGCTGATCGCTTTCGTCGTGGCGATGGGCCTGAGCGGCGCGCTCTGGCTGTTCCTGCACGCCACCGATCTCGGCAAGGCGATGCGCGCCGCTTCACAGAATCGCGACGTCGCAACATTGATGGGCATCAACCCCAACCGCGTCTTCGCCGTCGCGTTCGGCGCGGCGCTAGCGCTCGCGGGCGCCGCGGGCTCGCTCCTGATGCCGTTCTATTCGGCCTACCCATTCGTGGGCCAGGTCTTCGTACTGATGGCCTTCGTCGCCGTGGTGCTGGGCACGCTCGGCAACGTGATCGGCGCGCTGGTCGCAAGTCTGATGATGGGGGTGGCGGAATCGCTCGGCATTCAGTTCGTCGGCGCGGATTCCGGATTGATCGTGGTGTTCGCGATGCTGCTGTTGACGCTTGCATTCAAGCCGAACGGACTCGGCGGCGGGAGGGTTCGGTAGTGGCGAGCACGAGCAAATGGAAGCTGCCGGCGCTGGCCGTGCTCGTCGTCGTGCTACTGGCACTGCCGCAGGTGGTGAGAAGCTCGTTCGCGCTCGACATCTTCATTCGGATCCTGCTGTTCTCCTTCATCGGCGTTGCCTGGAACCTGATGGGCGGTTACGCCAAGCAGCTCTCGCTCGGCCACGCCGCTTATTTCGGGCTCGGCGCCTATACCTCCACCATCATGCAGGTCGACTTCGGCATTTCGCCATGGATCGGGATGGCCGCCGGCGGCATCGTCGCGATGCTGGCGAGCCTGCCGATCGGTTGGCTGTGTTTCCGCCTGCGTGGCCCCTATTTCACCATCGCCACTATCGCGACTGCGCAGGCCCTGATGCTGATCTTCCTGAAATTCCGGGACCTGGCCTGGGGGGCCGAAGGCACCACGATCCCGAATCTCGGCAGTTCGCCCTTGATGCTGCAGTTCGAGACCAAGGCGTCCTATTACTATGTCGTACTCGGCCTGCTCGCGCTCGGACTCCTGATCACCCACAGGATCGAGCCATCCTGGATGGGCTACTATCTCGTCGCGATCGGCGAGGACGAGGATGCGGCCGAGGCGATCGGCGTCAATGCGCCGCGGGTCAAGCGCGACATCTACATGATCAGCGCCTTCCTGACCGCACTGGCCGGCACCTTCTATGTCCAGTACATCTACTTCATCGATCCCGCGACCGCATTCAGCTTCAACATCTCGATCGAGGCCGCGCTGGTGTCGATCGTCGGCGGCATCGGCACCCTGTGGGGCCCGGTGATCGGAACGGTGCTGTTGGAAACGACCTCCGCGCTGCTGCAAAGCTGGCTCGGCAGCAGCATCGGCGGCATTCAGCTCACCGTCTACGCGCTGATCCTGATAGCGATCATCTTGTGGCGGCCGACCGGGCTGATCGGGATCATTACCGAGGCTTATCGGCGCCATCTACGCCACAAGCCGGCGCACACGTGAAAGCAGCCATGGCAGACGCGCTCGTCATCAAGGGTCTCAGCAAACGCTTCGGCGGACTGCGCGCTGTGCAGGACGTCAGTTTCACCGTGAAAGAGAACGAGACCGTCGCGCTGATCGGGCCGAACGGCGCCGGCAAGACCACGAGCTTTCACCTCATTACCGGCTTTCACCGCACCGATGCAGGCTCGGTGCTGGCGTTCGGACGCGAGGTGGTCGGTCTGAAGCCGCATGATGTCTGCGCGCTTGGGCTCGCCCGCACCTTCCAGGTCGCCAAGCCGTTTGGCGCCATGACGGTCTTGGCGAATGTCATGACCGGGGCATTCCTGCGCGACCGCCATGTCGCGGCCGCACAGGAGAAGGCCCGCGAGGCGATAGCCTTCGTCGGCCTCTCCGCCAAGGAGCAGACGCCGGCCAAGGACCTGACCACCATCGACCAGCGGCGGCTGGAGATGGCGCGAGCGCTCGCGACGGAGCCTCGGATTTTGCTGCTCGACGAGGTGATGGCGGGGCTCAACCCCGCGGAGATCGACCAGGCCGTGGCGCTGGTCGGAAAGCTGTCGCAGCGCGGATTGACCATTGTCATCGTCGAGCACGTGATGCGCGCGATCATGGCGGTGGCGCGCCATATCGTCGTACTTGATCACGGCCAGAAGATCGCCGAGGGCGCGCCGAAGGAGATCGTGGAAAATCCCGAGGTCATCCGCGCCTATCTCGGCTCCGGCTATGTGCACGCCCCCGCCCCCGGAGACGCGCATGCTTAAACTCAAGAGCGTCAGCGCGAGCTATGGCTCGGTGCCGGCGATTGCCGATGTCTCGATCGAAATCGGCGAAGGCGAAGCGGTCGGCCTGCTCGGTGCCAACGGCGCCGGCAAGAGCACGACGTTGCGGGCGATCTCCGGCCTCGTAAAGCTATCGTCTGGCGCGGTCACCTTTGCGGGGATCAATCTTGCGTCCCTGCCGTCTCACCGGATTCCCGAACTCGGCATCGCCCATGTCCCGGAAGGCCGGCAGGTCTTTCCCGAGATGACGGTGCAGGAAAATCTCGAGATTGGCGCCTATGTCCCCAAGGCCAAAGCCGAGCGCGCGCGCACGATGGAGCTTGTCTACGGCATCTTCCCGCGGCTTGCCGATCGCCGGAAACAACTCGCCGGCACCATGAGCGGCGGCGAGCAGCAAATGCTCGCGGTTGGCCGCGGGTTGATGCTGAAGCCGCGGCTCCTGATGCTCGACGAGCCCTCGCTAGGCTTGGCGCCCGTGATGACCGACGTGACCTTCGAGAAGATCGGCGAAATCCACAAGATGGGCACCGCCATCCTGCTGGTCGAGCAGAACGTCAGCCGCGCGCTGTCGCTGGTGCAACGCGCCTACGTGCTGGAAAGCGGCCGTGTCATCATGCACGGCACCAGCGAGGAGCTTGCCAACAACAAGCAGGTCCAGGCGGCGTATTTGGGGATCTAATCTCGCGTCATTGTGACGAACCGACCTCCCAAGGTTAGCGATTCGGGTGGCTCGCCCAAGATCTCCAATCAGACTACGTCGCTGATATCAATGCCGCACTCGTCCACAACTCGCCTATTTGCAAAGCCTGCCACCCGATTGCATACTTGATCGTCACCGGTGGCATTTGAGGAAATAAGCGATGGCGGACGCCGATCTGGATGTCGTGATTCGACAGCTTGCGAAACAACAGAACAAGGACATCATGGCCGCCGCAAAACGCAGGCGCGACCGCTACGTCAGTCTCGCTGCCAAGGCAAAGAACAGCGAGACCAAGGAACGATACAAGCAGATCGCCAGAAACACGATGGCGCAAGGCGCTGCAGTCGCCAAGCGGTTGCAACTCGCTGCCGATAACGCCGCGGATAGTTACGCCAGATTCATACGAAACGCGGCGGAGGCTGTCCCCGCCAAAAAGGCGGTCAAGAAAAGCAAGGCCTGATTCAGCCGTCGCGATTTCCTCGGCTCATGATCGCCCGCTTGGGTTCGACGATCTCGAACATCCGTGGAAACTCGTCCATCAACTCCATCAATTCGGCAAACCGCATCGGATTGCCGGACACCTTGATCTTGCCGGAGGTCACGGCCTCCGGAAAGCTCGTCTGCTTGGCGATCACCTCGTCCAGCGTTCCGCGCGCGAGAGTGAAGCTCGCGTCCGCATGGTCGTCCTGCACGCCTTCGCTGGAACTCAGCGCGCAATTCTCCAATGTGAGCACAAAACGCTCGCCGGTGTCGGCAAAGGACCAGTTCAAGACGATGTGCTTGCCTTCCGCCTTTGGCCCGTTGAGCCGCACGCCGAGCACATCCCATAATTGTTCGGTGCGTAAGGCGGCCAGCGTCTCGCGCGGCATCGGTGGGCGTGGCGGTGCCTTCGGCATGCCCTGCCGCAACTCCTGCGCGCCGAACAGATAGGCGTTGCGCCAGGTCGCGCTCTCCGCCGCGTAGCCGAGTTGTTCGAAGGTGTCCGCGAGCAGCGCGCGCGCCGCCTGATTGTCCGGATCGGCGAATACCAGATGGCTCACGGCCTCCGCGACGAAGCGAAACTCGCCGCCGGCAAAATCCTTGCGCGCCCGCGCCAGCAGCGCATCGGCGCCGCCCATATAGTTGACATATTTCTTCCCGGCCTCGACCGGCGGCAGCGCATCGAGATGAACAGGGTTGGCGTCGTACCAGCCTAGATATTTCTGGTAGATCGCCTTCACATTATGCCGGATGTGGCCGTAATAACCGCGTGTATGCCAGACACTTTCCAGGCTCTTCGGCAAGCGGACAGTTTCTGCGATCTCGCTCGCCGTCAGCCCATGGTTCATCAGGCGGATGGTCTGGTCATGCGCGAATTTGTAGAGATCGCGTTGCTGGCGGATCATCGTGCCGATCCGCTCCTGTCCCCAGGCCGGCCAGTGGTGCTGGCCGCACATTGCCTCCGCCTTGTCGCCCCACATTAGCAGCGCCTCGTTGAGGTATTTCGACCAGGCTAGCGCGTCGCGCACATCGGCGCCGCGGAACGGCAGCAGGTTGTGAAAATTATGCGTGCAGTTCTCGGCGAGGTTCAGAAGCCTGTAGCGCGGCAGGTAAAAATGCATCTCCGCGGGCGCTTCGCTATTCGGCGCCATCTGGAATTCGAATTCCACCCCATCGATGGTCCGCTTGTCGCCGGTCGCCATGATGAGATCGGTCGGGCGCAACAGCGCGACCGAGCCCGTCGCCATCGATTTGCCGAGACCGCAATCGACCTGTCCGCGCGGACCCTTGGCCAGGAACAGTCCGAATTGATATTGCGCGCGGCGCAACATCGCCGGCCCCGCGATAATGTTTTCCGAGACGGCATGCTCCATGAACAGATTGGGCGCGATGATCGGGACGCGGCCATTTGCCAGCATCTCGTCATCGAGCACGCCCCGCGCGCCACCCCAATGGTCGGTATGGGTGTGGGTAAAGATGACCGCAGCGACCGGCTTGCTGCCGCGATACTTGAAATAGAGCTCCACGGCTGCGCGGGCGCCCTCGATCGAGGTCAGCGTATCCACGACGATGACGCCGCCGTCGCCCTCGATCAGCGTCATGTTGGCGATATCGAACCCGCGCACCTGATAGACGCCAGGCACCACCTCGAACAATCCGTGCTGCATGTTGAGGCGCGACTGCCGCCACAAGCTCGGATCGACCGTCACGGGCGCCTCATTTTCTGACAGGAAGCTGTAGGGCTCCAGGCTCCAGACCACCCTGCCCTGCGCGGACACGACCTTTGCGTGGTCGATCGAGCCGAGAAACCCGCGCGCGGCGTCGTCGAAATCGGCAGTGTCGGCGAACGGCAGCGCGTTGAGCATAGCTGCGTTCTGCGTGGCTACGGAAGCCGCGGCGTCCTTCGGAACCTCGTGCGGCGCTTCGGCGTCGTCGGCCTGGATCATGGCGCCTCCTCCCCTTTCAATCCTTGGCCTGTGTGCACTTCTTCTTATCGAGTATCTAATCTCATAACGGAACAGATTGCAAATATGTTTCGTTATATTGACTAGATGTCCTATTATGTCCGATATAGCCCTCAAGATGGCACTTTCGATCGACCAAAACGATCCTTCGTTCGCGACAACCTTGGCGCATGGGCTCGACCTGCTGGCGGCGTTCCGCGGCGCAAGCGGCGCACTGTCCAATGCCGATCTCGCACAACACACCGGGCTATCACGGCCGACCGTGTCGCGGTTGACCTACACGCTGGAGCAACTCGGCTATCTCAAGCGCGACGCCAAAGGGCGCTTTCAACTCGGCCTCGGCGTGCTCGCAATGGCCTATCCATTACTGGCGGCGCTGAAAGTCCGGCAGATGGCGCGTCCCCTGATGCGCGACTTCGCCGCTTATTCCGGCGGCACCGTCTCGATCGCGATGCCGCTCGGCCTCGACTTCATCTATGTCGAAACGCTGCGTACCACCGACGCCGCGCCGCATGTGCCCGATGTCGGGTTCTCAAGCTCGCTGGCGCCGACCGCGGTTGGCCGCGCGCTATTGTCGCTGTTCACCGGCGATGAAATCCAGGCTTACCTCGAGCGAGGGAAGCACGAGCGTCCGGACGAGGCTGACTATGTCGAGCGTCGGACGCTGCCCGACATCGCTCTTTGTAAGGAGCGCGGCTTTGCGGTGTCGCTCGGCGAGTGGCGGCGCGAGATATTTGGCGTCGCCGCGCCACTCTATCGCACCGCGACCGGCGAATGCCTCGCCGTCAACTGCGGCATCCCGTCGTTTCGCTTCGCGCCCGAGCAGGTCGAGCGCGAGTGCGGGCCACGCATCCTGGGGCTAGCCCGCAGCATCCGGTCTCTGGTTGTTGGCGATCAGCCCGCCACGGTCCAGAATGCCGATTAGCTAGTCATTCACTTCTTCACTTTGCTTGCATCCATCTTAACTGACGGATCGAGCATCTTCGTCGTGAACACCGTCTGCACCTCAAACGGCTTCTCCATGCCGAGATAGGTCTGCACCAGTTCGTAGTCCTTCTTCATGCGCTCCGCGTCGATCCAGCCCAGCGCTTTCGTCGTCGTAAACTCGTCCGTCATCAGGAATTTGATCCGCTCCCACTGCCGCTCCTGGTTTTCCTTGTCGAGCCCCGAAACCTGGTCGAGCAGCGCCTTCAGGCATGGCGCGACGTCGGCGACGCAGGCGGCATAGGCCCGCTGAGTGACCTTGACGAAATCCTCAACCAGCTTGGGATTCTTGTCCAAGTAGGCCCCGTTGACGATCAGCGAATTGCCATAAGGGTTGAGGCCGATGTCCTTCCAATTGATATAGCCGAGGTCGGCCCCGAACTCGATCGCCTTCAAATCGTGTTCATTGTAGAAATCGCTGATGATATCCACGGTGTGGCTCTTCAAGGCGGCAATCTTGGCGGTCGGCCCGACATTGACGAAACTCACGCTGTCGGCCGCGATGCCTGCCGCCTTGGCAAAGGCCGGCCACATCACGCGTGAGGCGTCGCCCGGCGGATTGCCGATCTTGTGGCCGGAAAATTCCTTCGGGCCGTTCACGCCATAGCTTTTCAGCCAATAAAAGGTCTGCCCCGTGTTGGCGTAGATGCTCATCAGCGCCACGACGTCCGCGCCCTTGCTGCGCGCGACCAGGGCGGTTGCGAGATCGGCGATGCCGAACGGTGAGCCGCCGGAACCGACTTTCAACGAGGAAACGCCCGAACCCTTGCCGGTCTCGATGTTCAGGTCGATGCCGGCCTTTTCGTACCAACCCTGCGCCTTGGCATAATAGAACGGCGAGTGGTCCGCGGTCGGCGTCCAGTTCAACGTCAAATTGATGGACTCCGCGGCAACGGAGGGAGCAACCAAAACAAGCGTAAGCGCCAGACCTGCGATTCCAACATATCTCATGTCAACGCTCCTCGCTTGCAGGCTTCCCTTGTCGATCGACGCCGGCGGCGCTACCAATGCAACAAGGCGCAAGCCGAGTTGTCAACTGTTTGGTTGGAAATGCCTGAAAGACGAGCAGCACGAACCAAGACCCAGCGCAGGGACCCCGCCGCCACGCGGCAGAAACTTCTGACCGCCGCACGGCGGGAGTTCGCTCAAAGCGGGCTGGCCGGGGCGCGCGTCGATGAGATTGCGGCGCGGGCGGGCGTCAACAAGCAGCTCGTCTATCACTATTTCGGCGACAAGGATGCGCTCTATCTCGCCGTCCTTGAATGGGTCTATGAGGAGATCCGCGCCAAGGAACGCAGGCTCAATCTGGCGGGATTGCCGCCCGAACGGGCCATTCGAAAGCTGATCGAGAGCTCCTTCGACCACCTTGCCGACCACCCCGATTTCATCGTGCTGCTCAACGACGAAAACCGCGGCGGCGCGCGGCACGTACGCGGCTCAAAAAAGCTGGAAGCCCTGCACTCGCCTCTGGTCAGCATGGTTTCCAGGATTCTCGGCGAAGGCGTCCGCGCCGGGGTGTTCCGGAAAGGCATCAACCCGGTGCATCTCTATATCTCGATCGCTGGCCTGAGCTATTTCTTCTTCTCGAATACGCCGACCCTGTCGGCCATCTTCGGCAAGGATCTGGCCAGCCCGGCGGCCAGGCGCGCCCGCCGCAAGCACGTGGTCGACCTGGTGTTGCAGGCACTCCGGCCATGACCCTAATCAACCAGATGGTTGAAAGTGTCGAGCAGCCGGGATAGATTGCGATCGCACAGGTCTGTGGAACCGAAAGCGCGACATGGAGAGAGCGGTGGCCGGCAACGCGGCGCGATCGGTGCGGTCCCTGACGATCATCCTGATCGTGCACCTCGGCGTGATCCTACTCTGGGAAGTTCTGGTCGATGCGTTCCAGGTGCCGAAATTCATCCTGCCCTCGCCGCTAGCGACGCTGGCAACACTGGCGCATGCCAAATATGCCTGGGTGCCCAACCTCGCCGTCACGGCGATCGAAATTCTCGGCGGCTTCTCACTCGGCGCAGCCGTCGGCGTCGCGCTCGCCGTGATCTTCAGCTGGTCACCCTTGATCAGCCTGTTGCTGCTGCCCTTGTTCGTGACGCTGAACATGATCCCCAAAGTGGCGCTCGGTCCGCTGTTCATCGTGTGGTTCAGCTACGGCATCGTACCGAACATTCTGATCGCATTCAGCATCTGCTTCTTTCCCATTCTGCTGACGACCGCGCGGGGTCTGAGCGAGGTCGAGCCTGACCTGCTCGACCTCGTCAAATCGCTGCGCGGTTCGCGCTGGACGTTGTTCCGCAAGATCCAGTTGCCCGGCGCGCTGCCTTATGTCTTCTCGGGCATGAAGGTCGGCGCCATCCTCGCCGTGGCCGGCGCTATCGTCGGGGAGTTCATCGCTTCCGACCGCGGGCTCGGCTACCTGATGATCCAGGTGCAGTCCGCGCTCGATACGCCGGCCATGGTGATGGCGGTCGTGCTGCTGACATTGCTCGGCGTCGGGCTCTACTGCCTGGTGCTCGGCCTCGAGCGGCTGTTCGTGGTGCAGGACGTCCGGCTGCAATAAGACGATTGAGGAAACAATGCTGCTGACGCGCGATACCCTGCCCGAGACGATTTCCGATCTCGCCGCCCTCGATGAACTGCTGTGCCGGCCGAGCCAGGCGCTGATCGACGATCTCAGGACGATCGACGGCGACATCATGATCCTCGGCGTCTCCGGCAAGATGGGGCCGACGCTCGCGGGTCTCGCCAAGGCGGCGCTGCCGAAGCGCAGAATCATCGGCGTCGCGCGCTTCAGCGACGCGGGCACGAAGGAGTGGCTGCAGGCCCGCGGTGTCGAGACCATCAGCTGCGATCTCTTGGACGAGACCGCAGTCAGCGTCCTGCCGAAGATACCGAATATCGTCTTCATGGCCGGCCGCAAGTTCGGCGCCGAGGGCGACCTGTCGCTGACCTGGGCGATGAACGCGCATGTTCCTGCGCTGGTGGCGCAGGCCTTTCGGGAGTCCCGGGTCGTCGCCTTCTCGACCGGTTGCGTCTATCCCTTCGTGCCGGTCGACGGAGCGGGCGCCGACGAGGCGACCGCGCCCGATCCGCCCGGCGAATATGCGCAATCCTGCGTCGGCCGCGAACGCATGTTCGAATATTTCTCCCGCAAATTTGCCACGCCCGGCCGGCTGTTTCGGCTGAACTACGCGATCGACATGCGATATGGCGTGTTACACGACATCGCGACCAAGGTGCTCACGGGCCAGCCAATCGATGTCAGCCTCGGCCATGTCAATTTCATCTGGCAGGGCGACGCCTCGGCGCAAGCCTTGCGATGCCTTGCGCATTGCGACACACCGACCTCGCCGATCAATGTCAGCGGCCACGAAATCCTGGCCGTGCGCGATCTCGCCGCCAGATTTGGTAAACTGCTCGGCTGCGATCCGGTGATCGTGGGCAACGAGGAGCCGACCGCATGGCTCACCGATACTTCGCAAGCGACGAAAATGTTTGGATTGCCAGTCGTCGATACTGAGCGGCTGATGGTGTGGACCGCGAACTGGGCGGCCCGGTCGATGCCGAGCTTGGGCAAACCTACGAAATACGAGGTGCGCGATGGCAGATATTGAACGGTTTGCCATCTCAAGGCTCAATGCCGACGACGCGGCTGCTGGACTGGTCCTGTCTACCGAAGCCCACTGGAACCAGAACGAAGCGGATTGGTGCTTTTTCCTGAGCAAGGGGATCGTGTCCGGTATGCGCGACCATGACGGCCGCTTGATCGCGACCGCGGCGCTGTTGCCCTATTCTGCCGGCAACGCCTGGATCAGCATGGTGCTGGTCACGCCGGATTTCCGCCGCCGGGGTCTCGCCACCCGGCTGATCGACGCCTGCCTAGACGAGGCAAACAAGCGCGGCCTGACGGCTTGGCTCGACGCGACGCCCGCGGGCGCGGCCGTCTACGGCCCGCTCGGCTTCACACCGACGCTGCAATTGCGCCGGCTCTGTCTCGCGGCAGCGGTTCCGGGAAGCACAATACCCCTTGCCACGTGCGACCTCGATGAGCTTGTCGCCCGCGATTTCAAGGCGATCGGCTTCGATCGCCTTGATCTGATACGCGAGCTCGCCACGCGCGCAGGTTCGCGATTGATCGCGAACGACACTGCGGTGGCGCTTGTACGCGATGGCCGCACTGCCCGCCATATTGGTCCGCTCTTTACGGAACATCCCGATCATGCGCTGGCGCTGGTCGGCGCCATCGTCGCAAGCGAGACCGGCCCGCTCCTGATCGACGCCGTCGCCGGCCGGGAAGATTTCCTCAAGGGTCTGACGAATAACGGCTGGACGATCGAGCGTCCATTTCAGCGCATGCGCTTGGGCCGCGCAACGACAGAACCCGCCGCGTTTCAGTTTGCCGTCGCCGGCCCGGAATATGGTTAGGGAGAACCTCCGATGCACCACAGCCAGATCAAGTTCGGGGTGCGGCGCCTGATCGCCGACGGCACGGTGCTGCCCGCACATCCGCTGGCGCTCGACGCAAACCGCAAGCTCGACACCGTGCATCAGCGTGCGTTGACCCGTTATTACATAGATGCCGGCGCCGGCGGGCTTGCGATCGGCGTCCACACCACGCAATTCGCCATCCGCGACGTCGAGCTGTACCGGCCCGTGCTGCAGCTCGCCGCCGAGACGGCTTCCGCCTGGACCGAGCGGCCGCTGGTATTGGTCGCAGGCCTCGCGGGATCAACGCGGCAGGCGATCGCGGAGGCCGACGTCGCGCGTGGCATCGGCTATCACGCGGGGCTGCTCAGCCTCGCAGCGATGAAGTCCGCATCGGAAGACGAGATCGTCGCCCATTGCGAGGCCGTCGCGCGCGAGATACCGCTGGTCGGCTTCTACTTGCAGCCAGCGGTTGGCGGCGTTTTGCTGAGCGCGGATTTCTGGCGGCGCTTTGCGGAAATCGACAACGTGATCGCCATCAAGATCGCGCCCTTCAACCGCTATCGCACGCTCGACGTGCTGCGTGGTGTCTACGCGGCAGGCGCGCTCGACCGGGTCACGCTCTATACCGGAAACGACGATCACATCCTGCTTGATCTGACGCTGCCCTTCGACCTCCGCGACAAGGGCGTCACGGTCCGAACCCACATTCGCGGCGGGCTGCTCGGCCATTGGTCAGTATGGACCGCCGCCGCCATCAAGCAGTTCGAAAGGTGCAAGGCAGCGCGCGATCAGCCCACAGTGCCCGCCGATCTGCTCGCGCTCGACGCCCGCGTCACCGATTGCAACAGCGCATTCTTCGACGTCGCCAACGATTTCCATGGCTGCATCGCCGGCTGCCACGAAGTGCTGCGGCGCCAGGGACTTTTGAAAGGCATCTGGTGCCTCGATCCCGAGGAAGGCCTGGGTCCCGGCCAGATGCAACAAATCGATCGCGTCTACAAAGAGCACGCCGATCTCAGTGATGACGATTTCGTCACCGCCCACTTACAAAAATGGCTGGCATGACCACGCCGGAGCCTCTCATCAGCGAGCCTTTCGTCAGCCTGCGAAACGTCCGCAAGGTCTATCGTTCGGCGGGCAGCGAATTTCTCGCGGTCTCCGACGTCACCATGGACGTGCAAGAGGGGGAGCTGGTGTCGCTGGTCGGCCCATCCGGCTGTGGCAAGACCACCGTATTGAAGATTCTGGCCGGCCTGCATGAGGCAGATGGAGGCACTGTCGCAATCGGCAATGCGACAACACCATTCGACCCCGGACGTGACATCGGCATGGTGTTCCAGCAGGCGCTGCTGTTGAAATGGCGCACCATCCTCGACAATGTGCTGCTGCCCGCCGAAATCGTCGGCCTACCGATGAAAGCGGCGCGAGCGCGCGGCCGTGATCTGCTCAACCTAGTCGGACTTTCCGGCTATGAGGACAAATATCCGCAGCAACTCTCGGGCGGGATGCAGCAGCGTGCCGCAATCGCGCGCGCCTTCGTCCACGATCCCAAGCTGATCCTGATGGACGAGCCGTTCGGCGCGCTGGATGCGCTGACACGCGAGCAGATGAACCTCGAAATGCTAAGGATCTGGCGCGAGAGCGGCAAGACCATCATCTTTGTCACCCACTCGATCCAGGAGGCGGTGTTCCTCGCCTCGCATTGCGCCGTGCTGACCGCGGGCCCGGCACGCATGGCGGAATATTTCCCGATCGATCTGCCGTTCCCGCGCGCCCTGCCGATCAAGACCACAGACGCGTTCGGCAGCTATGCAGGACGCATCTATGCACAGCTCGGGCTCGGCGCGAATGTCTAGTCGTCGCTCGGCGGCGAGGTGATCACCAGGAACACCAGATCGACCAGCCCCGTGTTCGAGATGGCATGCTCGATTCCGGGCGGCAGGAAGATGACGTCGTGCTTGCGCACCACATGGTTCTTGCCGGCGATCTCCATCAAGCCCTCGCCTTCGAGCACGTGGTAGATCTGCTCCTGAACCTTGTGCTTGTGGCGCGCGACATAGGCCATCGGTTGGTACATCGAGATGCGGTAGTCGAGGTGGCGCACATCAGCCGTTTCCGGCATCACCAATGGCTTCGACAGTGCGCCACCGAAATGATTGGGAAATTCCCGCCAGGGCACTTCGGCGATGTTGCGGATGAAAGCGCCGCCCTGTTCTGGAGCCATGATGATTGCCTTTCCTCTAGGAGTTGTTTCTCGACAGGAAGCCGACGGCCTCGCGTCCAGCGATTCGTCCAAATGTCAGCGCGCGTAGCACGGCGACCGCGTTCGGCGCGGTGCCGTAGAAATGCCCTGTGGTTTCTCCGGCGGCATAGAGGCCAGGCACCGGGCCGCGCTCGGCGATAACCTCCGCCTTTTCATTGGTGGCTAGTCCGCCAAAGGTATAAGCGAGGCCGCCGACCAGCGGATAGACCAAATACGGCGGCCTCGTGATCGGTTGCGCCCAGTTCGATTTCGGCGGGACAATTCCCTGCGTCGCCAGTCCATCGCAGCGCGCGGCATCAAAACGAGTTACGTCACCGATGGCGGTGGCGTTGAAAGCGTCGATGGTCGCGCGCAGATTGCCGGCGGGGACGCCGATCTGCGCCGCCAATCCTTCGATCGTCCCGGATTGATAGGGCGCCACGTCCGATCTGACCGCGCGCTCAAAACCCTCGATATCGAACAGGCGGCTGTCGAGGACCGCGTAGGCGATCTTGCCTTGTCGCGCGAAATGAATGTCGCGGGCGAAGCTTTCCCAGGTCTCGTGCACGAGGCCTTTGCCCTCATCGAAAAAACGCTGTCCATCCTGATCGACGACGATTCCGTAGGGATAGACCAGCACCACAGGCGCTGGACGCGCGCTGCGCGGATCGATCGGCTCGATGTGCATGCCGCTCCAATCGCCCGAAGCCCTGGCGCCGAGGTCGAGCGCCATGCGAATGCCATCACCGGTATTGAAGCGCGTTCCCGGCGAGATCAGCGCAATACCATCGGCATCGACTCCGAATTGCTGGCGCATCATCATCGCATTGCCTTGAAAGCCGCCGGTTGCGAGCACGACCGCAGCGGCGTCAACGATCGCGGTGGCCCTGTCTCCCAACGTAAATTCGACGCCGCTGATCCGCCCCTCCGACTTGACGAGGCGTTTCGCCGGAGCCTCGTAGATAGTTCTCACCCCTACAGCCTTCGCTGCACGCGACAGCTTCTCGACGATCGCGGCGCCACCGCCGACGGGCTGGATGCGTGTGGGCCCCGTGCTGATATAGTAGATCGGCGTCGCAAAGGCGACGTCATGGCCCTGAAGCCATCCGATCGTTTCAACCGCATTGGTCGCGAGCGTATGGAAGTAGTTTCGGTTGGCCTGCCCGCCCGACACCGCCTGCATATCCTCTTCAAATCCGTCCGAAAGACGATCCGTCGCGTCCATTCTGATATAGGAGGGACTCCAGCGGGTGTTGCCGCCCGCTTCGTGCTCGGGCGCTTTTTCAAGCAGCGTGATCTCGATCGGCAGGCCGCGACTACGTGCCTGCTCGGCAGCCAATAAGGCCGCAGCGAGCCCCGCGGCACCATGGCCAACGATCACCAGCTTCTGCATCGGCTGCGCCATCCAGGAAAGCCACCCGAACCGACATGATCAAACGATCAGCGCTCCGCCATCGAGATAGACGATCGATCCCGTCGCGAACCCGATGGTCATGAACGCCAGGATCTGGCGGGCGATGTCTTCCCCCACGCCGACACGGCCGACCGGCAGCGCGGCGGCGGTCTTGGCGAGCATGTCGCGCCGCGCTTCTTCCGGCATCGCCGCACGGATCGGCGTATCGATGATGCCCGGCGACACCGCGTTGACGCGGACCGGCGCGAGTTCCAGCGCAAGGCTTCGTGCCAGCGATTCTAGCGCGCCGTTCGCGGCGCCGACGATCGCGGAGTTCGGCCGCGGCCGAATGCTCAAAAAGCCGGTGACCAAGGTCAGCGACCCGCCGGGACGAATCTCCGCGGCGCGTGCGACGCGCCAGGCACCCCAGAATTTTCCTTCCATGGTGGCGCGAACATCTTCCATTTTCACGGTCTTGAACGGACCGGTGCGCAGTTGCGCCGCGGTAACCACGACATGATCGACCGGGCCGCATCTACGGAACAACTCGGTAACGCTTTCATCGCTGGTGACATCGGCCGGAATCGCAGTCGCGTTCAACTTTTTCGCGGCAGCGTCCAGACGCTCCGCATTGCGTGAGGCGATGATAACCTCGGCGCCTTCGCGTTTCGCCAGTTCGGCGGTCGAAAGCCCAATGCCGGACGATCCGCCAACGACGACAACCTTCCGATTTGCGAGCAGCATACGTGTCCCTTGATACGATTGATACGATCAGGCCGGCTGAAAGCGGGCGCCGATGCCGGCCTTGCTTTGGCCGAGGCCCGGAAGTTCCCAGATGCCGGCGCCGGCAGGGTTGATGTCGGCGGCGATGTCGACGTCGATCAGATAGGGCTTGTTGGCGGCGATGCCCTTGCGGATTGCTTCGCCGATGTCGCCGGCGCGATCGACACGCACGCCCTCAACGCCGCAGGAGCGCGCCATCGCGGCGAAGTCCGGATTGTAACGCTCCCCCGTTCTGGGATCATGAAAGTCGGTGGCAAGTTCACGGCCGCCGAGATAGCCGCGCTGCAATCCACGGATCGAGGCATACGCGTAATTGTTCCAGACCACCCAGACCACGGGCAGATCATATTCCACCGCGGTGCCCAGCACATTGGCGTGCATGAAGAACGCGCCGTCGCCGCACACCGAGACGCAGGGGCGATCGGGCGCCGCGAACTTCGCACCCATCACGCCGGCGACGCCAAAGCCCATCGGACCAAAGCCCATCGAGCCGATCAGCGAGTCCGGCCGCCTCGGCTTGCAGAAGCCGAGCAGCCAATTGTGATGCACGCCGATATCGCTGACCAGGATGGCATTCTCGGGCAGCGCCTTGTCGATCTCGAGCGCCGCGCGCTGCGGATTGATCGGCGTCGTGTCGTCGGAGAAACCGGGCGCAACAAACTTGTCCCACTCCTTGCGATAGCCATCGATCTGCGCCAGCCATTTCCTGCGTGCATCGGCTTTGCCGTCGAGGCTGGCGCGGCGGTCGAGTTCGGCGTGAACCTGCCGCAGAAAGGTGCGGACATCGGCCATCAGGCCGAGCGCGACGGGATAGTTGCGTCCGATCTCCTCCGGATCGATATCGACATGGATCAGCCGGGTCGGCGGGATGGTGAAGGAATAGCCGGGAATCCACGAACTCGAGGTCCGGTCGTCGAAGCGCACGCCGAGCGCCAGTAGCACGTCGGCTTGGCGCGCCGCATGATTGGCCTGGTAGTGGCCGGCACGCGCGACGAGACCGAGCGCCAGCGGATGACTGCAATCGATGGCGCCAAGGCCACTTGCCGAAGCCGCCACGGGAATCTGCAGCCGCTCGGCAAGCCTCACGAGTTCTTCGGCGGCGCCGCCATAGCGCACGCCTTGACCGACCAGCATCACCGGCCGTTCGGCCGAGAGCAGCATGTCGACGGCCTTGACGACGCCCTCGGGATCGGCGCCGCAGCGGCTGGAAATGTTGCCGTTCCAGGCCACAGCGTTCGGCGCCTCCTCGGCGGCGGACTCCATGAACACATCGAACGGCACATCCAATACCACCGGGCCCGGGCGGCCCGAAATCATGGTCTTCCAGGCCTGGCGCACCGCGAGCGGCACCATCTCGCCGCGCGTCGGCTGGAATACCTTCTTGCAATAAGAACGCACCGTCGACGGAAAGTCCGCCTGATAGTGCCGATACAATTCCTGGAATGCGCCACGATTGAATTGGCTGGTCGGCACATTGCCGGTCACCGCCAGGAATGGCACCGAGTCGAGAAAGGCGTTGCCGAGCGAAATCGGCAGGTTCGCCGAGCCCGGACCACAGGAGGTGAAGGTGGCGGTCGGTCGGCCTGAGACGCGATAATAAACGTCGGCCATGAAACCAGCGACGCTCTCATGATGCGTGGAGATCGTCTTGATCTCGGAGGAGCGCTCATACAGTGCGTCGATGAACTGAATGTTGCCGTGGCCGCACAGGCCGAACACCTGCGGCACTTTCTCCTGGATCAGATAGTCGACAATGACCTGGGCCCCATTGAGCGCATTGCGCGGCGACATCGGATCTCTCCCCGTTCGTTGACCTTCCATGGAGATCGGCGCTGCGCATTGATGGCCGAAGCCGCCTCAGGTGCGCGGCACCCTATTTCTCATAATGCTGTACGTCAATTTATATTGTGGTAGAGATACCGCGCATGAAACGGCACCGACGAGCTTGGCAGTGGTGGCGCGGACCCGGACACCGGCCGCGCAGGGCAGCGCAATCGATCCATGAAACGATCGAGCAGCGCATTGCGCCGTTCGACCCGGGGATAGGCAGGGTCGAGGGTTGTGCGGGACCATTGGGGCGGCCCATGATGGGCGTCAGCCTATGTCGGCTTCGTCGCAGGGGGATTTGATCCGGTGGCATCACGCGCAAAACGAAAGATCCGCGAGAAGCCGGCGAATTTCGGCAAGGCTGTAAATCCAGACAAATCCGCCGTGGCCGAACTCGTGCAGCCGGCCGAGGGCGATATTGACGGCGAGGCCGAGGACCGCCAACGCGCCGGCGTGCAATCGCTCGGCCGCGCGTTCGGAATCCTGGAGGAAGTCGCGCGCCATCGTGAGGGCATCGGTCTTGCCGAATTGAGCAAGCTGGTCGGCCTGCACAATTCCACCACGTTTCATCTGGCCAAGACGCTGGTGTCGCTGGGCTACCTCCGCCAGGAGAAGGAGTCCAAGCGCTACCGCGTCGGCCGGCCGCTGTTCGCGCTCGCCGCCAGCGCGCTCGACGAAATCGAGATGGTCAATGTCGCGACGCCGATTTTGGAGGAATTGTCGCGGCAGACCGGCGAGAGCGGCCATTTCGCAGTGCGGATGGGCGACACCGTCGTCGTAATTGCGCGCACCAGCGGTCCCGGCGCCTTTCAATTGACCGACCGTGTCGGCGTGGTGCGGCCGGCGCATTGCACCGCGCTCGGAAAGATCATCCTCGCCTCGCTTCGGCCCGATCAGTTGAACCGCTTCCTCGCTCGTGTCGAATTGAAGCCTTCGACCAGTAAATCGATCACGGACATTGCGGTGTTGATGCGGGAAATCACCGAGATCAAGCGCACCGGCATCGCCTTCGACGACGGCGAATTCAATCCGGAAGTACGTTGCGTCGCCGTGCCGGTCACCGATTTCACCGGCCAGGTGGTCGGCGCGCTCGGCATTTCCGGGCCAATCTGGCGGCTCTCCAACCAGGCGCTGCACGCCAACGCCCAGGCCGTGCAGGAAGCAGCAAGCCACCTCTCCGCCGAGTTCGGCGCCAAGGGCACCGCGAAGTCCACCTAAGGTTGGCCGCATCGCGGATTTGACGTTGACATAGACGACGCTGTCCGGAAATATCCTCCTACAATACAAGATGACCTCTCATATTCTGGCAGAGGCCTGCCGTGAGGGGAAAAATCTTTTCCGACGGGAGGAGACCACGATGATCCGCACCAGCCGGCGAACCCTGTTGAAGGCCGGCGCCGCGTTCGCCGGCGCCTCCACGATCGGATTTCCTGCCATCGTGTATGGTCAGTCCGACACGATCAAAATCGGCCACCTCACGCCCCTGACGGGCTTTCTCGGCGCACTCGGCGCCTATGCGCAACTCGGCATCCGCATGGCGGAGGCTGAGATCAACGCCGCCGGCGGCGTCATGGGCCGAAAGCTCGCCGTCACCTCGGAAGATTCGGTGAACCCGGCGACCGCTGCGACCAAGGCCCAGCGCATGCTGGATCAGGACGGCGTCGCGTTCCTGATGGGCGAAATTAATTCGGCATCGGCGCTGACCATCATGCAGGTCGCCGAACGCAACAAGCGGCTGTTCCTGCAGATCGGCGCCCGCTCCGACGCGCTGCGCGGCAAGAACTGCAACCGCTTCACCTTCCATGTCGACATCCCGAGCACGGTGATGGTCAACGCGGTCGGCAAGGCGCTGGTGCGCGAGAACATGATGAAAGATAAGAAGTTCTACACGCTGACCGCCGACTACATTTTCGGCCATGACCTCGCGCGGGCCGCGAAGTCGTTCTTCGACGCCAATGGCGGCAAGCTGATCGGCGACGAGCTGGTGGCAACCGATGTCACCGACTTCAGTCCGTATCTCCTGAAGGTCAGGCAGGCGAAGCCGGACGTGGTCTGCTCCAACCTCGCCGGCAACCAGGTGACCACGCTGGTCAAGCAATATGCCGAATTCGGCCTGCCCTATCCGATCGTCGGCTTCAACCTCAACACCGCGGATGCCTGGGCTGCTGGCGATGGCAATCTCAGCGGCACTTGGCCGACGGTCTGGTATCACACCTCGGATCTCCCGGCGTCGAAAACGTTCGTCGCGAACTTCATCAGGAAAAACGGCAAGCCGCCGGAGAACCACGCCTGGATCGAATATGTGTCGTTGAAGATCATGGCGCATGCCATCAATGAGACCAAGTCGACGGATACCGAGAACCTGATCGCCTATCTTGAGAAGGAACCCGAATTCGACATCCTGAAGGGACGCAAAGGCTATTTCAGGTACTGGGATCATCAGTTGATGCAGGAAGCCTATCCCTTCACGGTCAAGAGCAAGGGCAAAGCGAGAGATCAATGGGATCTGTTGGAACTGGGCGCGGCCATCCCCGGTCCGAACGAATCCCTGGAATCGATTGAGCTGACCAAAGTGCAGAACCCCTGCGCCTTGTAGCCACGGCTCGCGTTTCCTTAGGCCCCGGGACGCCAGCATGCAGTTCGGTTTCCTGCTCGAACAGGTGGTGAATGGCCTCGTGCTTGGGGGCTACTATCTGTTGATCGCGCTCGGGCTGTCGCTGATCTTCAGCGTCGGCGGCATCGTCAATCTCGCGCATGGCGCGTTCTACGCGCTCGGCGCTTATGCTTCCGTCGAAATCACGAAATATCTCGGTTTCGGCCCGGCGGTCGTACTGTCGCCGGTCGCGGTCGCCCTGCTCGGCATTCTATTCGAGCGATTCATCCTGCGACGTTTTTATAACGCCGATCCGATCCTGAGCCTTCTGGTCACCTTCGGGATCGCCATGGTCACCGAGCAGGCAATCCGCATCGTCTGGGGCCCGTCGCCGCTCTCGGCATCGATCCCGCCGGCGTTTCGCGGTTCGGTCTTTCTCGGCGATTTCCTGTTTTCACGCTATCGGCTAGTCATTCTCCTCGTGGTCGCAGCCGTGCTGCTCGCCGTCTGGCTATTGCTGCACAAGACCTCGTTCGGCCGCGTCGTGCGTGCCGGCATCCAGCGGCCTGACATGGTTGCAGCGCTCGGCATCCGCCTGCAGCCCTATATGACCGCGATCGTCATGCTCGGGGTCGGGATGGCGGCGCTCGGCGGCGCGTTCTTTGCACCGATCACGATCGTGCATCCGGCGATGGGTGCCGAAATCATAACGGTCGCCTTTGTCGTCGTCGTAATCGGCGGCCTGGGCAGTTTCTGGGGTGTCGTGATCGCAGCCCTCCTGGTCGGCGTGGTGCGTGGCGTCACGATCCATTTCGTGCCCGCCGCCGGAGAAGCGTCGATCTACATCCTGATGTTCCTGGTGCTCCTGGTGCGGCCGCGCGGTCTGCTCGGCGAGCGGATCGAGAAGTTCGAATGACAGTTTCGACCGCCGAAAGGCTCCGGCCGCTATTGCTCACGGCGCTGGCGCTGGTTACGCTGCCGTTCGCCCTGCGCGCGCTCGGGCTGTCGCTCAACACCGGCATCAATGTCGTGGCGCTGTCGATCGCCGCCATGGGGCTCAATCTGTGTATCGGCTACACCGGGCTGGTATCGTTCGGCCACAGCACCTGGTTCGGCCTCGGCGCCTATGCGGCAGGCCTGATCCAGCTGCATGTGTTTCCCGGCGAGATCTGGCTGCCGCTGCTGTTGGCGGCGGTCATCGTCGCTTTATCGGCGTTAATCATCGGCGCCGTCATCCTGCGGCGGCGCGGCGTCTATTTTTCACTGCTGACGCTGGCGCTCGCTGCCCTCATTTATACGACCGCGTTTCGCTGGAGCGACGTCACCGGCGGCGAGGATGGCCTCGGCGGACTGAAGCGCGGCAGTATCGGCGCCTTCCATCTCGATGACCCACTGACGTACTACTTCACGGTCGCACTGATCGGTCTGTGCGTGCTCTACGTCCTGTTGCGGCTGGTGCGCTCACCTTTCGGCCATGCGCTGGTGGCGATCCGCGAGAACCAGCAGCGCGCGACTTTTCAGGGATATCCGGTCGAGCGCTACAAGCTTGCCGTGTTCGTGATCTCCGCCGTGGTGACTGGGCTCGCGGGCGGGCTGGTCGCATTCCAGAATTATCTGGTGTCCGCAGAAGCAGTTTCGGTGCCGTTCGCCGGCGAATTGCTGGCGATGGTCGTGATCGGCGGCATGCGCAGCATGCTTGGACCGGCGCTCGGCGCGCTGTTCTTCATCCTGTTTCGCGAATTGTTTTCGATCTGGACCCCGAACTGGCTGCTCTGGTTCGGGCTGACCTTCGTCGCCTTTGTGATGTTCTCGCCTGATGGGCTGGTCGGGATATGGACGACGATTGCCAGGCGCTTTAGACAGCTGCCTAAAGAAGACGCCGCGATGAGCAAACGCAAGATCTACGAGGGCCTGCCATTGCCGGCATTCCTGACGCCAGAAGGCCTTGAGGGAACGGTCCTGGAGGTTCGAGGCGTCTCGAAGCATTTCGGCGGCATCCGCGCCATCTCAGGCGCAAGCCTGCAAATCTGCGCCGGGCAGATTCACGCCCTGATCGGTCCGAACGGCGCCGGCAAGACCACCTTGTTCAATGTGGTGTCAGGCCTCTACCCGACCGACAGCGGCACCATCCGCCTCAACGGCCGGGAGATCCAGGGCGCACCATCGGACCTCATCTGCCATCAGGGGCTTGCCCGCTCGTTCCAGATCACCAACCTGTTTCGCGGACTTTCGATCTACGAAAACATGCGTCTCTCGCTGCAGGCCCGCCATCCCGCGCGTTTCAATATCTGGCGCGACATCGACAGCTACGCCGACATCCACACTGAGACGGCGGAGCTCGTGAAATTCCTGGGACTTGAGGGGATCGAGGACATCAGGGGCGGCGATTTGTCTTATGGCGGACAACGGCTGGTGGATCTTGGCATCGCGCTCGGCTCCAAGCCGCAGGTGCTGCTGCTCGACGAACCGTTGGCAGGACTTGCCGCGGCCGAGCGCGAGCGCGTTTCAAACCTGGTGAAGAATGTCGCCGCCAATATCCCGGTCCTGATCGTCGAACATGACATCGACCGCGTGCTCGGCTTCTCGCAGACCGTCACCGTAATGAACCAGGGCGAAGTGCTGATGAGCGATACTCCAGAGGCGGTCCGCGCCGATCGCCGCGTACAGGAGATCTATACCGGCAAGGGCATCCCGGACGTCATGCACCGGCGCCGCGAGGAGACCGCACAGGACGCTGCGCCGCTGCTGCGCTTTGAGCGCGTCAACACGTTCTATGGCAAGAGCCATATCCTGAACGACGCCACGCTCGACGTCCGCCAAAGCGAGATCATAGCGCTACTCGGCCGCAACGGCGCCGGTAAGTCGACGCTGCTCAAGACGCTGGCCGGGCTGGTGCCGGCCGCATCCGGCAACATCGAATTCGAAGGCAAGGATATCGCCCGCCTGCCGGCGCCCGACATTGCGCGCGCGGGTGTCGGCTACGTGCCGCAGGGGCGCGGCTTGTTTGCCGGGCTCACGGTGCGGGAAAATCTGTCGCTGGGGCGGCTCGCGCGCAAGACCGACGGCAGCCATGGCGTGGTCTGGAGCGAGGAGCAGATCTTCAACTATTTTCCGCGGCTGAAAGAGCGCATGAATGTCGCGGCCGACTATCTGTCCGGGGGCGAGCAGCAGATGGTGGCGGTCGCGCGCGCCATGTCCGGCAATGTCAAGCTCCTGCTGCTCGACGAGCCGTTCGAGGGCCTTGCGCCCGCCGTGACGCTCGAATTGTTCAAGGTCTTTGACCTGCTGCGTCAGCACCTGTCGATCGTGATCGTCGAACATAATCTCGATCTGGTATTGGCGCTGGCGGACCGTGTCTTCGCGCTGGAGCGCGGCGCGGTCTTCCATCAAGGACCCGCCTCACCGCTTTTGACCGATCTCGACTATCGGAAAAAGATCCTGTGGCTGTAACTAATCGTAGGATGACGGACCGGTATCGCGGAAGGCCCAGCAGGCCTCCTTGGGCAGACAAACCGGCGCCTCGACCCCGATCGCGTGGCGCGCGGCGGTGCCAAGTTCGAGCACTTCGAGCCGATGGCCGAACAGATCGATGTCATAGATAGTTTGCGTGCCCTGATAGCGGCGGTCCACGACGCTCGCCGTAAACGCATTCGCGTCATCCTGCCGGCCGATCGCAATGTTTTCCGGCCGCAACGCCACCCGCACCTTGTCGCCGGGATCGAGCTGTTGCAGGAGCGCCGCTTCAGCACGCCGTCCATCGCCGAAATCGACCGTGCCGAATTTGCCGTTGCGCGCGATGAGCGTGCCCGGGAGTTCGTTGGTGGCGCCGGTGAAATTGGCGACGAAGAGTTCGGCCGGCCGGTTATAGATCTCGTCCGGGGTGCCTATCTGCAGGAGCTTGCCGTCGCGCATCACCCCGATGCGGTCCCCGAGCACGACCGCTTCGGCCTGGTCGTGGGTGACGTAAAGCGCGGTGATGCCGGTCTGCTTGAGAATGACGCGCAGATCGTCACGCAGGCGCAGCCGCAATTTGGCATCGAGATTCGAAAGCGGCTCGTCCAGCAGCAGAAGCTGCGGCCGATAGACGATGCTGCGCGCCAACGCCACGCGCTGCATCTGTCCACCCGACAGCGCCACCACCGGCCGGTCGGCATATTCGGTGAGACCGACCAATTCCAGCACCTCCGCGACCTTGCGGTCGGCTTCGCTGCGCGCGATTTTCCGGTGCTTGAGCGGATAGACCACGTTCTGCCGCACCGTCATATGCGGCCACACCGCATAGGACTGGAATACCATGCCGAGCTCGCGCGAGCGCGGCGGCACGAGGATGCCGCGCGCGGGCGACGACACCAGCTTGCCGCCAATCTTGATCTCGCCACCGGTCGGGTGTTCGAGGCCCGCGACGCAGCGCAGCGTCGTGGTCTTGCCGCAGCCGGACGGGCCGAGCAGCACGACGATCTCGCCTGCCGGCACGGCGAAGCTGACGCCATCGATCGCCGGCCGGCCGATCGCAAATTGCTTGCGCAGGTCGGTGACTTCAAGCGGCGCGGTCATGATCCCACTATCTTCCTCGATATGCCGCTCACTGCCGGTAACCGAAAGTCTTGTCCCAATCGGCGACCCAGGCGGCATGCAGCTTCACATACTGGTCGAAATTCGGATACCAGACCTTGACCACCTTGGGATCGAAGCCTTCCGGATAGACCGGCGGCACCTTCAGCGATGTCAGGTTGCCCAACTCCGTGATCATGAAGGTTTGGCCCTCCTTCGACATGCACCAGTTCAGGAACAGCTTGGCGGCGTTCGGATGCGTTGAGGTTTTCGGGATACCGGTTGCATAAGGATTGACCGGCGCGCCCTCGGGCGGGAAGAAAATCTTGATCGGCGCCCCGTCCTTCTGTTTCGGATAGATCGCGTTGTAGAGCAGCGGCCCCATCGCAACTTCGCCGCGCACCAGCGCGTCCGCCATCGGCGCGCCGGACGGATAGAGGATCGGATGGGTCGTGGCCTGCTTGGCCCAATACTCCTCGCCCAGTACCTGACGCTCGAACATGATGCGGGTCCAGGTCGTGCCGCCGGACTGCGCGAACACCTGCCCCGTCATCTTGTCATATTCGGGCTTGGTCAGATCCATCCAGGTCTTCGGCGGCTCCTTCACCAATTCGGTGTTGTAGGCGATCGACCAGACCAGCGTGGCGCGCGGCCATAGCTTGGGCGAGACCTGCGCTTCGGGATTGTAATCGGCTGCATTAGGCGGCGCATAATCCTGGAACAGGTCGACCAGTTCGACCATCAGCGCGCGGTCGGAGTGATCGACTATGTCTGCGATCAGCTTGCCGGCGGCGGCTTCCGTCTTCACTCGCGTGATGAGCTGGCCGCCCGGTGCGCGTACCATCTCGATCCTGATCTCCGGAAAGCGCTTGTTGAACGCTTTGATGACCTGCTGTTCGACTTCAGCAAAATTGGCGGTGTAATAGACCAGCTTGCCTTCGGCCTTGGCCGCCGCGATCAATTCGGGCGAACCGAATTCCTCTTGCGCCTGCACTGTGGCGCCGCCGAGTGCCATGGCAAGGCTAGCGATGCCGGCCACGGCGACGGATCTGGCTATCCCTGCCCTCATACTCACTCCTCCCTCTTTTTATTTCGGCATGATCTTTCGGAAAACCGGCACTCGCTTTTCCGGATCATGTCCTTAGCTCGTGTCTTATCTTATTCGTTGCGCAATACCGTCCTGATTTGCCAATCGCGACAGCCAGGTAGCGCCGCCGATCAGGACGCCAAGCAGGACGGTCTGCACCAGGCTGAACGCCGCGGTCTTCCCGACATTGCCGCCTTCGTAATAATCGAGCAGCAATACCGACATCACCATGGTGTTGCTGGTGTAGAGAAACAGCGACGAGCCGAGTTCGCGAATCGACAGCACGAACAACAGCGTCATCGAGGCGATCACGCCCGGTCGCGCCAGCGGTAGCACGATCGTTCGGATGGTTGAGAGCGTCCCTTTGCCGCAGACCCAGGCCGCCTCCTCCAACTCGCGGTGGATTTGCAGGAACGACGTCGACAGCGCCTTCACGGTATCCGGCATGAAGCGCGCGATGAAGGCCAGTGCCAGGATCCAGATGGTGCCGTAGAGCCCGCCGGGAATGCCGATCCAGGCCCACAAATAGGCGACACCGACCACGAGGCCGGGGATCGCGACCGGCAAGGTCGAGATCAGGTCGATGGTCCGCCGCCCCTTCACATTGGTGCGATGGATGGTGTAGCCGATCGCAAATGCAAGCGCGCCTCCGATGACCGCAGTGATGATACCGACCTCGACCGCGTTATATATCGAATTGAGGGTCAGTGGGTTGTCGAAGATGCTGTAGAAATGCATCAGCGAATATTGCCGCATGTCGAACAGGCTCGCGACATCGCGGATGAACATGAACTTGCGGAATGCCGCTACGATCAGCGCCAGCGTCGGCAGGATCACGACCACGAGCAGATAGATCAATCCGAGTGCGAACGTCAGCCAGCGCCAGGGACCGAGATTGAGCGTGCGCGGACGGAACGCCTTGCCGGCGACGGTGGTGTAGCTGCGTCCACTCAAGACCTTCTGTTGCAGAAAGACTAACAGACCCGTGACTACCATCAGGATGATGGCGACCGAGGCGGCCGTGTTGTAGAGCGGCGGCGACCAGTTGGTGAGCTTGAAGATGTAGGTCGTCAGCACACTGATGTTGCTCGGCGCTCCGAGCACCGCCGGTACACCATAAATGCCGAGCATCACGATAAATGACAGCAGCATACCCGAGACGATCGCCGGCATGATCAGCGGAAACGTCACCGAGAACAACGTCGAGATCGCGCTGGCGCCGGAAATCTCCGCCGCCTCCTCCAGGCTCGGGTCCATGTTGCGCAGCGCGGACGAGGTGAACATGTAGACGTAAGGCGCGTAGTAGATGCCGAACACGAACACCAGACCAGACAGCGAATAGAGATCGATGTGCCAGCCGAGACCGGCCCATTTGAATACGGTGTTGATCAACCCGGTCTTCGGCGAGCCCAGGATGGACCACGCCACGCCCGCGACCAGCGGCGGCGCAAACAGTGGCAGGATGCTGGCGGTGGCGATCAAGCCCCGGAACGGCGTGTTAGTGCGCACCACGACCCAGGAAAACAACAGGCCGATCGCAACCGCGATCACGGTTCCCCCTGCGCAGACGATCAGCGTGTTGGCCAGCGCCTCGCCGACATTCGGGTTGGTGATCACGGTCAGGAAATTGGTAATCGACAGGTGTTTTAGGCTGATGCCATCGACCACCGGGTTGGTGTCGGTGAGCGCGCCGAGCAACAAGGTCAGCACGGGGTAGATGACCAGGAAGCCGAGTATCGCCAGCAGAAATGCAACCCAGACGCCGGCGAGTGTACCCCGCCGCTTGCCCTCAACGCCGCTCCGCGCGGCCTCGATGCCTCGGCCTACTACCTGTGCATCCAAAGCGCTTTCCCCTCACCGGGCGGTACTTATCTTGTCATTATATCCGCCTTAGGAGAGGAGCCTAGTCGATCAGCCGCCGGGCGGGAAGTAGCCGAAAGTCGGCCCGAATTTGGCGAGCCGCGGCGCATGGGCATCATGCAGCGGCACGGCTGGGGGCGCGACCGCCGCCGTAGTAAACGCCGCGTGTGCGGCATCGCGTCGCCGGCCCGGAGAACCCTTGAGCATGATCATCGACAAAACCGCAGCGAAGGAACCCCTGCGGTGAGCAGCGGTTCGCCGGATGGTGTGGCGGACGGCTTGCCTTGGGAACGCCGGCGATGGGCGGTGGCCGCGATCTTCACCGCCCTGGCAATGGCCTCACTGGATACCGCCATCGCCAACATCGCGTTGCCTGCGATTTCATCTGATCTTCACGTCAGCGCCGCGGAGTCGATCTGGGTCGTCAACGTGTATCAGATCGCACTGGTTGCAACACTGCTGCCGCTCGGCGCCCTCGGCGAGATCGTCGGCCACGAACGAATCTATCTCGGCGGTCTCCTGCTGTTCACGCTTGCGTCGCTGGGTTGCGCGTGCGCGTGGTCGCTACCGACTCTGGTCGCGGCGCGCGCGTTGCAGGGTCTCGGCGCCAGCGGCCTCATGAGCGTGAACACCGCGCTGGTTCGCTTCGTCTATCCGAGCCGGATGTTGGGGCGCGGCTTCGGCCATAACGCGCTGGTTGTCGCCACCGCCTTTACCCTCGGTCCGACCATCGCCTCCGGCATCCTGGCGCTCGGTCCCTGGCCCTGGCTGTTCGCGATCAATATTCCCTTCGGCCTGCTCGCCATGCTGATCGGCTTCAAGACGCTGCCGGCGACGCTGCGTGCCAAGCACGCGTTCGATTTTCCGGGGGCTATTCTGGCCGCGGGCAGTCTCGGCCTTTTTATCATCGGGATCGGCGGCGCCGCGCATGGCGCGCAGCCGGTCCTGGTGACCATCGCGCTGGTCGGCGCGGCCGTGCTGGGCTTCATCCTGACGCGCCGGCATGCGGATCATCCGGCGCCGATGCTGCCGATCGACCTGTTCCGCAAGGCGCTGTTCGCCTTGTCGGCTGCGACCGCCGTCTGCTCGTTCGCCGTGCAAGGCTTGGCGTTCGTCTCTCTGCCTTTCTACTTCGAGGATGTGCTGCAGCGGTCGCAGGTCGAGACCGGATTTTTCATGACGCCCTGGCCGCTGGTGGTCGCCGTCATGGCGCCGATCGGCGGCCGGCTGTCCGACCGGTTTTCCGCAGGCCTGCTCGGCGGCCTTGGCCTGCTGCTGTTGGGCCTCGGAATGGTGCTCTTGGCAACGCTGCCTGCGGCCCCAAGTGTCGCCAATATCGTTTGGCGCATGATGATTTGCGGAATCGGGTTCGGTCTATTTCAAACCCCCAACATGAAGGCGATCATGTCGAGCGCGCCGCCGCATCGAAGCGGCAGCGCCAGCGGCATTGTCGCCACCGCGCGCCTGACCGGGCAGACGGTCGGTGCGGCGTTGGCGGCCTTGTGCTTCAGCCTTGCCGGCCGCGACGGAGCTACGCTGGCGCTCGCGCTCGGGGCCGGCTTTGCAGGGCTGGGAAGCCTGATGAGTTTCCTGCGATTGACAGTCGCATCACCGCACGACATCTGACCAACACCGGAAAGCCCGATATCTTCCTCTTCGCAAACGCAGATTCTTGATTTGAACGGTTCCAGATTCCGGTCCAAGATTCGCCCGAAGTCCAATCGGAGGATTGGGCCAATCAGGGGATCGCGATGGCAAACCTCACAATCAATGGCAAAGCTCTCAATCTGGATGTCGAACCCGATACGCCGCTGCTCTGGGCGATCCGGGAAAATGCCGGCCTGACCGGCACCAAATATGGTTGCGGCATCGCACAATGCGGCGCCTGCACCGTTCATATCGACGGCGTCGCGACCCGTTCCTGCGGCGTCACCGTGAGCGAAGCCGACGGCAAGCAGATTACCACGATCGAAGGCCTCGCGGCCAATGGCGTCCTGCACAAGGTGCAGCAAGCCTGGATCGAAAATGACGTTCCGCAATGCGGCTATTGCCAGAGCGGCATGATCATGGCGGTCGCAGCACTTCTCAAGGACAACCCGAAGCCGACCGATCAGGACATCGACGACGCCATCACCAATATCTGTCGCTGCGGCACCTTCCAACAGGTGCGCGAAGCGATCCACGCCGCGACCAGCGTTTGAGGGAGCCCATCATGAACAAGCATGTAGCGCCCCAACTCAACCGCCGCGCTTTCGTCGTCGGTACCGCCACGCTCGGCACCGGTCTTGCGCTCGGCCTCGACATTCCCTTCGGCGGCCCCAGTATCGTCCGCGCGGCGGATGGTTCGCCGGAAGTCAACGCCTGGGTCGTGATCCGGCCCGATGACACCGTCGTGATTCGGATCGCGCGTTCGGAAATGGGCCAGGGCACACTCACAGGCCTTGCCCAGCTCGTTGCCGAAGAGCTCGAATGCGACTGGTCGAAAGTCACCACCGAATATCCCTCGCCGGCCCAAAGCGTCGCCCGCAAGCGGGTATGGGGCGAATTCTCCACCGGCGGTAGCCGCGGCATCCGCACTTCGCAGGACTACGTCCGCAAGGGCGGCGCAACCGCGCGCATGATGCTGGTTCAGGCCGCTGCGAATGAATGGAAGGTGCCGGTCACCGAATGCACCGCCGCCGACAGCGTCATCACCCATACGCCGTCTGGCAAGACCACGACCTACGGCAAGGTCGCCGAAGCGGCCGCGAAATTGCCCGCGCCTGCGGACGTCAAGCTGAAAGATCCGAAGGACTGGAAGATCGCCGGCAAGCGCCTGAAGCGGCTCGACACCTCCGACAAGGTGAACGGCGCGATGGTCTATGGCATCGACATCAAGCTGCCCGGCCTGCTCAACGCCGCGATCAAGGATTGTCCGGTCACCGGCGGCAAGCTGAAGAGTTACGACGAAGCCAAGATCGCCAGCATGAAGGGCGTCAAGAAGGTTTTGAAGGTCGGCGATAGCGCCGTTGCCGTTGTCGCCGACACCTGGTGGCACGCCAAGTCCGCACTCGATGCCTTGCCGATCGTCTGGGACGAAGGCGAGAACGCCAAGGTCACCAGCGCATCGATCGCGCAATGGCTCGCGGAGGGACTGGAGTCCGGTCCGGCCTATGTCGGCAACCAGAGCGGCGACGCCAAGGCCACGCTTGCCGGCGCGGCAAAGAAGGTCGAGGCGGTCTACAACTATCCCTACCAGAACCACGCCACGATGGAGCCGATGAACGCCACCGCGCTCTACACCGCGGACAAATGCGAGGTCTGGTGCGGCACGCAGAACGGCGAAGCGGCGTTCGCCGCGGTGCTGGAAGGTTCAGGCCTTCCGGCCGACAAATGCGACGTCCACAAGCAGATCCTCGGCGGCGGCTTCGGCCGGCGCGGCCAGACCGACTATGTCCGGCAGGCCGTCGATATCGCCAAGCAGATGCCGGGCACGCCGATCAAGCTGTTGTGGTCGCGCGAAGAGGACATGCAGCACGGCCGCTATCATCCGATTACGCAATGCAAGATGAGCGCGGCGCTCGATGCCGACAACAATCTGACCGCGTTGCATATGCGGATCTCCGGCCAGTCGATCCTGTTCAGCCTGCGGCCGGAAGCGTTGGTCAACGGCAAGGATCCGGCGACTTTCGCTGGCCTCAATGCCGATGGCGACGCGGCATTCGGGTACACCATTCCGAATCTCCTGGTCGAACATTCGATGCGCAATCCGCACATCATCCCGGGCTTCTGGCGCGGCGTGAACGTCAACCAGAACGCGCTCTACGTCGAATGCTTCATGGATGAACTGGCACATGCGGCGGGCGAAGACCCGCTCGCGTTCCGGCGCAAACTGTTGACCAAACATCCGAAGAACCTTGCCGTGCTCAACGCCGTGGCCGAGAAGGTCGGCTGGGACAAGCCGGCGCCGCAAGGCGTGCATCGTGGCCTCGCCCAATATATGGGCTATGGCAGCTATGTCGCCGCCGCGGCGGAAATCTCCGTCACGGATGGCACGAAGATCAAGGTGCACCGGATCGTGGCCGCCACCGACCCCGGCTACGCCGTCAATCCGGCGCAGATCGAGCGCCAGATCGCGGGCTCCTTTGTCTACGGCCTGACCGGGCTGTTCTACGGCGGATGCACCGTCAAGGATGGTCGCATCGAACAGACCAATTTCGACACCTACAATTCGATGCGGATCAACGAAATGCCGAAGGTGGAATCGATCGTGATGCCGAGCGGTGGCTTCTGGGGCGGCGTCGGCGAGCCCACCATCTGCGTCGCGGGACCTGCGGTGCTGAACGCCTATTTCGCGGCGACCGGCAAACGCATCCGTTCGGTACCCTTGCGGGACCAGAACATCACCTTCGCCTGACTTAAAGCGCGCGGCGGCTTGATGAGCCGCCGCGCCATTTTTTTCGGATCGTGCCCATGGACGCGCAGCGGCCGGTAACGCGGAGGGACGTCGTTGCGGGCATCGCGGCGGCGTCAGCGGCATCGCTGGCCCTGCCATCGATATCCCGTGCGCAATCCGCCGCGCGCGTGGTCGTGATCGGCGGCGGCTTTGGCGGCGCGGCTTGTGCGCGATCGCTCAAGAAGCTCGACCCCAAACTCGCGGTAACGCTGGTTGAGCCCAATCGTATCTATACGGCCTGCCCGTTCAGCAATGAAGTGATCGCGGGATTGCGGGACATCGAAGTGCAGCAATTCGGCTATGACAGGATCTCCGCCGACGGCGTGAAGGTCGTGACGCAAGCGGCAACAAAGATCGACGCGCAGGCGCGCACTGTCGTTCTCGCGGATGGCACGTCGCTCGCCTTCGATCGTCTCGTGCTCTCACCTGGTATCGATTTCAGGTTCGATGCGCTGGAAGGCTATAACGAAGCGGCGCAAACGAAAATGCCGCACGCCTGGAAGGCCGGAGCGCAGACGACGCTGTTGCGGAAACAGCTCCAAGCCATGAATGACGGCGGCATGGTGGCCATCGCCGTCCCCGCCAATCCCGCGCGCTGTCCGCCGGCTGCCTATGAGCGCGCCAGCCTGATCGCGCATTATCTGAAAGCAAACAAGCCTCGCTCCAAGGTGCTGATCCTCGACGCCAAGGACACCATCCCGCAGCAGCGCCTGTTCGAGAATGCCTGGAAGGAATTGTATGGCGGCATGATCGAGCGGATCGCGCTGTCGCAGGGCGGCCGGGTCACATCGGTCGATCCATCGACCAACACGATCGTCACCGAGTTCGGGAACTACACGGCCCAGGTCGCCAATGTGATCCCGCCGCAGAAGGCCGGCCGTATCGCCGAGATCGCGGGCGCCGCCGATCGCACCGGCTGGTGCCCGATCGATCCCATGACATTCGCCTCGAAACTACTGCCCAACACCCATGTCATCGGCGATGCCTGCCTCGGCGGCGGCATTCCAAAATCGGCGTCGGCCGCGAGCGCACAAGGCAAGGCCTGCGCGGCGGCGATCACAAACCTGCTGGCGGGCAAGCCACCCGAGACGCCGCGACCGACCGGCATCTGCTACAACACGGTGGCGCCAGGTTATGCGTTCTCGCTTGCCGGCATCTATCAGCCGAAGGACGACATTTTCGTCGAGGCCGAAGGCGGCGGCACGAGCGCGGTCGATGCGCCGCGCGAGACCCGCGCGCGCGAAGCCGATGAGGCGCGAAAGTGGTACCAGACCATCACGGTGGATGCCTTTGGCTAGAACAGTCGCCCATATCGCGTGGCTCGTGGCCGCCTTTCTCGCCCTGCCCTGCGCGGCCGGCGCGCAAGCGCTGGCATCCTATACGGTGGTCGGCGACGGCATTCCGGAGTCGCTGACAGGTGCTCCCGGTGACGCTGCCCGCGGCCGCGCACTGGTGCTTGAACGCGCCAGCACCTGCATTCTCTGCCACTCCGGACCGTTCCCGGAAACCAAGTTCCAGGGCGATCTGGCGCCGAGCCTTGCCGGCGCCGGCAGCCGTTCGACCATCAGCCAGCTTCGGCTCCGGCTGGTCGACGCCTCGCGCCTCAATCCTACAACCATCATGCCATCCTATTACCGGATCGACGGACTGGATCGCGTGAGTTTGAATTGGCGCGGCAAGCCGATCCTCTCCGCGGAGCAGATCGAAGATATCGTGGCGTATCTTGCAACGTTGCGCGACTAGGAGCGTTTTCAAGCGAAGTGGGTACCGGTTCGCGTGAAGAAAACGCGTCGAAACAAAGGACAGAGCATTCAGCTCTGATCTAATCGGAGCGGAAGGCTCCAGGAGCGTTTGATCTCTCATGCATGATTTCGATCCATCCACGCGCCGCCGCTTTCTCGGCCTTGCCGGTGGCGCGGCGCTGTGCGGCACGATCCCGATCGTGACCGTGCGGCCGGCAGAGGCAACGCCGGCGATGCTGGCCTCGGCGATCCGCAACCTGGTCGGCGAAGCGCCGGTGCGCACCGGCAAGGTCAAGCTCGACGTGCCGCCGCTGGTCGAGAACGGCAATACCGTGCCGATGACGGTGAGCGTGACGAGCCCGATGACCGCGGACGATCACGTCAGGAGCATTCATGTCTTCAACGAGAAGAACCCGCAGCCCAATATCGGCAATTTCTACATCGGTCCCGCTGCCGGTCGGGCGCAAGTCTCGACCCGCATCCGCCTCGCCGACAGCCAGAAGATCGTCGCCATCGCCCAGCTCTCCGACGGGTCGTTCTGGTCGACCAGCATCGACGTCGTGGTGACGCTCGCCGCCTGCACGGAGGAGGTGCTCTGATGCCCTCGGCATTGATCAACGTTCCGCCCAAGGCCAAACGCGGCGACATCATCGAGATCAAGGCGCTGATGTCGCACATCATGGAAACCGGTTATCGCCGCACCGCGGCCGGGGACATCGTGCCACGCGACATCATCACCAGCTTCACCTGCCGCTACAACGGCACTGAAGTCTTCCGCGCCGACTTTTTCCCGGCGATCGCCGCCAACCCGTTCATCTCGTTCTTCACAGTCGCCAGGGAGAGCGGCAAATTCGACTTCGAATGGATCGGCGACAAGGGTTTTTCCGAAACCGCCTCGGCCTCCATCGCGGTCGAATGATCCCCGTGCGCGCTATCGCTGTTCGCTCGTCTGTCTTGACCGTCCTCTTGGGGGCATTCGCGATCACCGCCGTTCCGCTCCGCGCCGGCGATATTCTCCCGAATGAACGTCGTTCGGGCTACAGCTTCATGGCGCCGGACACCAAGGCGATCCAGGACGACGACACCGCCAATCCGGGCATGCTCTGGGTGCTCGACGGCGAAGCGCTCTGGAAGAAGAAACAGGGTTCGGCGGACAAGGCCTGCACGGACTGCCACGACGACGCACGCGTCAGCATGAAAGGCGTCGCGGCACGCTATCCAGCGTTCGACAAGGAGCTGGAACAGCCGGTCGATCTCGAAGCGCGCATCAATCTGGAGCGCGTGCGACATCAAGGCGCCGAGCCGCTTGCCTTCGAGAGCCGCGATCTGCTGGCGCTCACCGCCTTCATTGCCGAGCAGTCGCGCGGCGTTGCGATTTCGGCAGGTGACGATCCGCCGCTCGCTCCCTTTGTCGCCAAGGGCCACGAGCTTTTCACGCAGCGACAGGGCCAGCTCAATCTGGCTTGCGCCGATTGTCATGACGACAATTGGGACAAGCGGCTGGCGGGCTCGGCGATCACGCAGGCCCATCCGACCGGCTATCCGATGTACCGGCTGGAATGGCAGTCGCTGGGCTCGCTGCAGCGCCGCCTGCGCGGCTGCATC
>Ga0179592_10000043_pt1 | contig 55488 bp, 46 predicted proteins | sample CZODoug2_1_08_16_FD_148623 | JGI IMG/M metagenome (GOLD analysis project Ga0179592, IMG submission 148623) | Vadose zone soil fungal communities from Angelo Coast Range Reserve, California, USA - CZODoug2_1_08_16fungal (Illumina Assembly) | ecosystem: Environmental > Terrestrial > Soil > Vadose...
CTGCGGCGGGTGGTACGGCGGTTACGGCTGGCGCGGCGGATATTACGGTCCGTGGGGTTGGGGATTGGGCGGCTTGGGGTTGGGCCTCTACTTTGCGACGCTTCCTTATTATTACTCGACGTATTGGTGGGGCGGCGTTCCTTACTACTACGCCGACAGCAATTACTACATTTGGAACAGCGGTGTGGGTCAGTACCAGACCGTGGCGCCACCCGCGGAAGTCTTGAGTCAGGCGGGCGGGCAGGCGGCAGGACCCGCGGAACTGATTGCCTACCCGAAAAATGGCCAGAGCGAGGAGCAGCTGGGCAAGGACAAGTTCGAATGCCATCGCTGGGCAGCGGCCCAGACCGGGTTTGACCCGACTCAGGTCGGGGGTGGGTCGGCGCCGGGCAAGCGATCCGACTATTTTCGGGCACAGGCCGCCTGTCTGGAAGGCCGCGGCTACAGCGTCAAGTAACGGCGGTTCCCTTGCCGCTTGCGTCGCGTTCCCGTTCCGGGTCGCGCCGCGTCAAATCGCTCTTTTTCTTCGACATACACCAGCCTGGCATGGCAAAATACCCGGCTTTTGATCGGCCCCTTATGGGCCTCCCCGAACTTTTACCTGAAACTTACGGAAATTTTGCTATGGCCCGCACTACCCCCCTTTCCGATATTCGCAATATCGGCATCATTGCCCACGTCGACGCCGGCAAGACGACGACGACTGAGCGCATCCTGTATTACACGGGGCGTAAGCACACGATCATCGACATTCACGATACCAAGGATCTGAAAACCTCGACGACCACCGATTATCTGGAGCAGGAACAGAAACGCGGCATCACGATTCAGAGCGCCGCGGTATCCGCCTTTTGGCGCGACAAGAAAATCAACCTGATCGACACGCCGGGACACGTGGATTTCACCATCGAAGTAAACCGCTCGCTGCGCGTGCTCGACGGCGCCGTGGTGGTGTTCGACGGCGTGGCGGGTGTCGAACCGCAGTCCGAGACGAATTGGCGGCTGGCCGACAACTATGGCGTCCCGCGAATTTGCTATGTCAATAAAATGGATCGCAGCGGCGCGAATTTCCTGCGTTGCGTCGACATGATCAAGAAGCGCCTCGGCGCCAGACCCTTGCCCGTGCAGATTCCGATCGGATCGGAAGACAACTTCAAGGGCATGGTTGATCTGGTCGAAATGAAGGCGCTCGTTTGGGAATCCGATGATAAGGATGCCGAATGGAAGGTGCTGGAAGTGACCGCTGATCTGGCCGACAAATTGCACATCACCGTGCCGAGCGACGTCAAGCTATTGGGCAGTGTCACTCAGTTCCGCACGGAATTGGTCGATACCTGCCTTGAACAGGACGACGAAGCCATGGAAGCCTTTCTGACCCATGGCACGATGCCTTCCGCAGATATTCTGCGCGCGTGCTTGCGCAAGGGAACGTTGAACTCCGCCTTTACGCCGGTGCTCTGCGGCTCATCGTACAAGAACAAAGGTGTGCAGCAGGTTCTCGACGCGGTGGTGGATTATCTGCCGGCACCGACCGACGTACCCTCCATCAAGACCGTGGACGCAGACGGCCATCCAATCGGCGAGCGCAAGACCGCCGACGATGAGCCGTTCTCGGCCCTGGCCTTCAAGGTCATCAACGATATCTACGGCGCACTGACCTTCATCCGGGTTTATTCGGGTGTGTTGACCAAGGGCGCGTCAGTGATGAACTCCACCCGCGGCAAGCGCGAGAAAATCGGCCGGATGGTCGAGATGTTCGCCAAGGAAGCCAATCCGGTCGAAGAAGCACGCGCCGGCGACATTATCGCCCTGGTCTCGCTGGCAGATACGGAAACGGGAGACACGCTGTGCGATGCGGCGAACGAGGTGGTCCTCGAGCGCATGCGGTTTCCCGAACCCGTCATCAGCGTATCCGTCAAGGCGAAGGTCAAAGCTGAACAGGAGAAATTCGGCAGCGCGCTCGGCAAGATGGTCCGCGCCGATCCCTCGCTGCATTTGGAGACGGATCGCGAAACGGGCCAAACGATTTTGCGCGGCATGGGCGAACTGCATCTGGAAGTTACGCTCGATCGCATGCGCACCGAGTTTGGAGTCGAAGGCATCATGGGCGAACCCCAGGTCGCGTATCGCGAAACCATCACCAAGAAGATCACCGAACAATATATTCACAAGAAGCAGACCGGCGGATCCGGCCAATTCGCCGAGGTGTGGATCGTGTTCGAGCCGCTGGAGCGCAGCACCGGCTTCGAGTTCATCGACGAGACCGTCGGTGGATCGGTACCGCGTGAATTCGTACCGTCGGTGGAGAAGGGACTGAAGGTGCAAAAGGAGGATGGGGTACTCGCGCACTATCCGACGGTGGACTTCCGGGCGACCTTGATCGATGGAAGCTTCCACGATGTCGACTCCAACGCGATGACCTTTGAAATCGCCGCCAAGGCCGCGTTCCGCGAGGGCATCCGCAAGGCTGCGCCGATTCTGCTCGAGCCGGTGATGAAGGTGGAAACCGTGACGCCGGGAGACTATCTGGGCGATGTGATCGGCGACATCAATCGCCGGCGAGGCTCGGTTCAGGACCAATTGGAACGCGGCACCAACATCGCCGTCGTTGCGATCGTGCCGCTGTCGGAGATGTTTGGCTACATCGGACAGCTGCGCGGCATGACCAGCGGCCGTGCTTCGTACACCATGGAGTTCTCGCACTACGAGCCGGTTCCGCGCAATGTGGCCGATGAAGTCATCGCCGAAGTGGCGAAGGCCAAGGCAGCATTGACGGCTTGATCGAAAGCGGTCGGATGAATTTGTGCTTTACAGCAGTAAGGTACCGGTTTATCGTCCGCGACGTTTGGGGTCATAAAGGTCGTACTCGTGAGTTGTTGTTCGAGTGGCAATCAGCGCTGTAAATGCGCGCGCGCTCCGGCTCGATAACGCGAAAGGGTAACCTGTAGCGTCGTCCCGGCCTGGCGCGGGACGATTTCCGCCAATATTCGATCGGGTCGATCGGGTCGGCATCTGCCGATCCTTGATCGAGACCGTTTGTGTGTGCGCATCAGCCTCGAGTCGTCTCCTGAAGGAGATCGACGATGGTTAAACTGCTCAAAAGCTTCACGGAGAATCCGCGGGTCAAGCAATTGGGGCCGGGCCTGATCACGGGCGCAGCGGACGATGATCCGAGCGGCATCGCCACCTATTCGCAGGCCGGTGCGCAGTTCGGATACAGCATGCTTTGGACGGTGCTGTTCACCTATCCTTTGATGGTCGGCATCCAGATGGTCAGCGCGCGGCTCGGCTACATCACCGGCAAGGGCTTGGCAGCGAACGTCAAAGCGGTTTTTCCGCGCCCCGTGCTCTACGGCATCGTTGGACTTCTGCTGATCGCCAACACCGTCAATATCGCCGCCGACATCGCCGCGATGGGGGAGGCGCTGCGCCTTCTGCTGGGCGGTTCCGCCCATCTGTATTCAGTATGTTTCGGCGTTTTATGCCTGGTTCTGCAGGTATACCTTCGCTACGAGACTTATGTTCGCTATTTGAAATGGCTGACCTTGGCGCTGCTGTCCTACGTTGCCGTGATTTTCGCCATCCACGTGCACTGGGGCGCCGTGATCGGCGAATTGGTGCTGCCGCGGCTGGTCCTGGACCACAATACCATCACCATGATCGTGGCCGTCTTTGGCACGACCATCAGTCCGTACTTGTTCTTTTGGCAGGCCGCGCAGGAAATGGAGGACCTGCGGGCGACCAATGCTCGAAATGGCAGCACCTCGATGCTTCCGCACACCTCCGACGTTGCGCGCCGGCAAATGCGGCGCATACGCTGGGATACGTATGTGGGCATGGGTTTTTCAAATCTGATTGCCTTCTTCATCATCTTGAGCACCGCGGCGACCTTGCACGTGGCGGGGATCGTGGATATCCAGACTTCCGCGCAGGCGGCCGAGGCGCTGCGTCCCTTGGGCGGCAACATCGCGTTTTTATTGTTCAGCTTGGGGATCATCGGCACCGGGATGCTGGCCGTGCCGGTGCTCGCCGGCTCTGCCGCCTATGCGGTATCCGAAAGCTTTGACTGGCAGTCGGGCATGGACCGCAAGTTGCCGGAGGCCTTGGGCTTCTACGGCATTATCGGTATCGCCACCATCGGCGGGGTGGCCTTGAACTTCACGCATCTGGATCCGGTGCGGGCGCTGCTGTGGAGCGCCGAGATCAACGGCATCATCGCCGTGCCCATCATGGCCATCATGATGATACTGGCCTCACGCCAAGACGTGATGGGCGCCTTCGTCATCCGGCCGCGGCTGCGCCGCCTTGGCTGGATTGCCACCGGGGTGATGGCGGTTACGGTCGTCGCCATGATGAGCACCGGGTAGGCAGTCGGCTCTTGAGGACCCCTGTAGACTACGAGTTCCGTGACCGGCCCGAAATCACAAAGCGACGAATCGCCCACCGCGGCCGCTGCGATACCCGTGGATGAACGCAGCGACCGCCTGAACACCAAGGCGGCGGGCATCATCGGCTTGGCGGTGATGTGCAGCCGCGTTCTCGGGCTGGCGCGCGAGCTGATATTCGCGGCTCTGTTCGGCGGCGGGCGCGCGCTCGATGCGTTCACCGTCGCATTTCGCATTCCCAATCTGCTGCGTGATCTGTTCGCCGAAGGGGCGCTGTCGACCGCTTTTGTCACGACCTTCAGCAAGACCATCGCACGCGGCGGAGATGAGGCTGCGTGGCGCCTCGCAAACAAGGTGGCGACGATGACGGCCTTGGTATTGGGTGCGTTGTGCATCCTCGGCATGGTGTTCTCAGACTCGCTGGTCGGGCTGCTGGCTCCGGGTTTCGATTCTGACAAGGCGGCGTTGACGGCGCATCTCACGCGCATCATGTTTCCCTTCATCCTGCTGGTGTCGATTGCCGCATTGGTGATGGGAATGCTGAACGCCAAGAATGTGTTTGGCGTGCCGGCGATGGCGTCGAGTTTTTTCAATATAGGATCCATCATCGGCGGGTTGCTGCTGGGTTACTGGATCGACCCGCATTTCGGGCCGCGCGCCCTGATCGGATTGGCATTCGCGACGGTCATTGGCGGGGCGCTGCAATTGGCGGTGCAGTTGCCGTCGCTGGCGCGCCTCGGATATCGGTTCCGCCCGGACCTGCGTTGGCGCGATGCCGGCGTCAAGGCCGTGTTGCTGTTGATGGGTCCCTCCGTGATCGCCGCCAGCACCACGCAATTCAACGTGCTGATCAACTCCATCTTTGCCTCCGGGCTGGAAGACGGCGCGATTTTCTGGCTGGCAGCCGCATTTCGCTTGATGCAGTTGCCGCTGGGGATATTCGGCGTGGCGTTGGGCACCGTGACATTGCCGCTGCTGTCGCGGCTGGTGGTGGCGGGACGCATGGATGCGTTTCGCAGCGAACTGGCGCGCGCGATGCGCTGGGCATTGCTGCTCACGTTGCCCGCGACGGCCGGTCTGATGATGCTGGCCGAGCCGATCATTTCCGTGGTCTATCAGCACGGAAGATTCAATGCCTATCAAGCGGAGCAGGCGGCCGGTGCACTGCGTTTCTACGCCATCGGCCTGGCGGGTTACGCGGCGCTCAAGGTGCTCGTCAATGCCTTTTATGCGTTGGACCGGCGCAAGACGCCGATGCTGGTGAGCTTCCTGGCTGTAGGCCTCAATCTGTTGTTCAACTGGATTTTCACGATTCGTTTGGGCTGGGGCCATCGCGGTCTCGCCTTCTCGACCGGATGCATCGCGACCTTCAACTTCCTGTTTCTGTATCTGTTGATGCGGTTCCACCTCAAAGGCCTCGAGTCGCGCCGGCTGCTCTTGTTGTTGGTCAAGGTGGCCGTGGCGAGCGGGGCGCTTGTGGCCGTGTGCGCCGCGTCCTCGCATTGGCTGCTGGCCGATTGGCGGGTGCTATCGCTGTGGATCAAACTTCCCGTGCTGCTGGCCACGGTGTTCGTGGGCGCATTGGTGTTCGCCGGCTGCGGAGTCTTGCTGCACATCGAAGAATTAAAAGAACTGCGCGACGCGGTCGCGCGCAGGTTGAAGCGTTAGCCAAATCCCTTGCCTAGCCCGGTTGCATGGGGATCGCGCTGCCGCGAATGACGGCCGGCCGAAGAGTAAAGGCCTGCAGCGCGCGCGTCACTTGCGCGAAATCCGAGATGCCCACCAGCACCCCGGCATCGTAGAAGCCGACCAGGTTTTTGATCCAAGGGAATGTTGCGATGTCGGCTACGCTGTAGTCATCGCCCATGATCCACGCGTTTTCGCCGAGCCGTCGATCGAGTACGCCGAGCAACCGTCTCGATTCGTCGGCATAGCGCTGCAGCGGCCGCTTATCTTCGTAATCCTTGCCCGCGAATTTGTGAAAAAAGCCCACTTGACCGAACATCGGGCCGATGCCGGCCATCTGGAACATCAGCCATTGAATGGTCTGGTAGCGGCGCGCGGGTTCCCGCGGCATGAACTGTCCGCTCTTTTCCGCCAGATAGAGGAGGATCGCGCCGGATTCGAACAGCGCAAGAGGCGCATTGCCGGGTCCGTGCGGATCGAGGATGGCAGGAATCTTGCCGTTCGGATTCAGCGATAAATATTCGGGCGACTTCTGATCGTTTGCATCGAAACTCACCCGCTGCGCCTCATACGGCAGAGCAGTTTCCTCCAGCATGATCGAAACCTTGACGCCGTTGGGCGTCGGCAGCGAGTAAAGCTGGATCCGGTCTGAATGTCGCGGCGGCCACTTCTTCGTGATCGGGAATGCGGAAAGATCATTCACGGTTCAAGACTCCTGTGCTTGCGCCCTTCACTGCGGCGATGCGCAATATTGTTAAATGGCCGCTCGCACCCTGGAGGCGAGGCCCGGCCAGGATCGGCTATGATAGCGGGCGAACTCGTCGATCAACCGGAGGGTGCCATGAAGTTACACCTGCCACTGTCAGTCTGGCCAATGCTGTTGGCATGCACGCTGTGCGCAACCATTGCCGAAGCGGTGCCGGTATCGCGCCTCGAGGTTCGAGTCGTCACCGGCGCACAGGAATTGAGTGCAGGCAGCGACTTGGAGTTGCGCATCTACGAAGCAGGCAAGAGCGTCAGACGCCTGCCGCTGGTGCATGGCGAGGCTTGGCTGCCAGATTCAACCCATTTGATTCCCGTAAAACTGAACGATGCGCTCGAGCCGCGGAATGTCCTGCGCTTTGCGCTTTACTACCGCGCCGGCAGCCCGTTGGCGCCCGCATGGGAAGTGGTCTCCGCGGAAGTAGAATTGCCATCGGGCCACGAGGGACCCGCACGGCTGCTCAACGCAACCTTGTACGGCGTGATCGCGAAGCAGGGAGAGCTCGCGACTGTGGAACGCGATCAGGCAGCCCTCGCCTGCGGCAGCGACGCGGATTGCGATGACCATCGGACCTGCAACGGCAAGGAGCGCTGCGCTCCGCACGCTGCCGGCGCCGATGCGCGCGGTTGCGTCAAGGGTTCACCGGTCGTCTGTCCCGTCAACCAGGTGTGCGGCGAGAGCGTGGGCTGCCACGGCACGGATGCGCTGAAAACATTTACCCCGGACTCTAACGCACCGAAGCCGTGATCGATCTTCGCAGCGACACGGTCACACGGCCGACGTCGGGCATGCGCGCGGCCATGGCCGCCGCGGAAGTCGGCGATGATGTGTTCGGCGACGATCCGACGGTCAATCGACTGCAAGCAGTCGCCGCCGAACGCTTTGGATTCGAAAGCGCCCTGTTCTTTCCAACCGGCACGCAAAGCAATTTGGCCGCATTGATGGCGCATTGCGGCCGCGGCGATGAGTTCTTGGTGGGGCAGGAAGCGCATACCTATAAGTACGAGCAGGGCGGCGCCGCGGTCCTCGGCAGCATCCAACCTCAGCCGCTGGAGCACGAACCGCACGGCGGGATCGCGGTTGAGCGTATCGCCGCGGCGATCAAATCGGACGACTATCATTTTGCGCGCACGCGATTGCTGGCGCTGGAAAACACCATTGGCGGCCGGGTGCTGCCGCCTGACTACCAGCGCGAAGCGACGGAATTTGCGCATTCGCAAGGACTCGCCACCCACTTGGATGGCGCGCGGATTTTCAATGCCATCGTGAAACTGAATGTCGACGAACGCACGGCGGTCGCGGGCTTTGACTCGGTGTCGGTGTGTTTGTCCAAGGGGCTGGGAGCGCCCGCCGGATCGATTCTGATGGGTGCCCGATCTGTCATCGCCGACGCGCGGCGCTGGCGCAAGGCGTTGGGAGGCGGCATGCGCCAGGCCGGCGTGCTCGCGGCGGCGGGGCTGTACGCTCTGGCGCATAACGTGCAGCGCCTTGCGGAGGATCACGCCAATGCCGAATACCTGGCTGCCGGACTGCGCGATGCGGGTCTCAAGGTATCGGCGCCGCAGACCAACGTGGTGTACGTCGAGGTCGCCGCGGCGCAAATTGCCGGCCTCAAGGCCCATTTGCAGCGCCGCGGCATCATCGCCACGGTCGCTCCTCGAACCCGGTTGATGACGCATATGGATTTGCCGCGCGCGAAGATTGACGCCGCTGTTCAAGCGTTTCGCGAATACCCCCATTGGTCGCATTGACTAGCGGCGGCGCCGAAAGGTTCGTCTGGCGGCCTCGAGATCCTGCGGCGTGTCGATGTCCGATGCCGCCGACGGCATATCCACGAGCACACGGCCGGCGGCCGGCAATTGCCCGATCAAATCGCGCAGACCCACGTCGCCCGTGATTCGCAGCGCGCGGGGGAAGAGCCGTCGCGGCAGGACCAGCGGCGCCGCGCCGATCCGGCCGATGCGGCGGGCAATCACGGCTCGCCGCGCACCTCGCCAGCGCTGGATCAGGTGCGCCAGCTCGCGGCTTTTGAGATTGCCCAAGTCCACCGGCAGGAGTAAAACCGCGGGCGCATGACGCGCCGCTGCAATGCCGCGGCGCACGGAACTCGACAGTCCTTGGTTACGCCGCGAATTGGTCACGAAGGTCACGTCAATCCCGCGCGCTTGGTCGCGATAGCGCGCGGAATGGCGCGCCACGACCGCAATGATTTTTGCGCATTCAAGAGTGGCGGCCAACTCGAGGGTACTGCGCAACAGGCTCACGCCGTGCACGCGGGCGAGGGCTTTGGGGCGGCCTAAACGCGAGGAGAAGCCGGCGGCGAGCACGATTATCTGCAGTCTCAACGAGGACGAAACGCGCATTTGATATTATGCGCAAATGAAAAGCGAACGCGCGAGTCTTCAGCACAGGCCATTCTTGATACCGATTTGGTTGACCGCGATCGCGGCGATCGCGGCGACCGTGGTTTTCGGACTCGCAGTGTTCGCCGCCTGGACATGGGTCACGGCGAATTCCACCACCGTCATTGTCATCCGCCATGCTGAAAAAGACACGGTCAGCGCGGCTGATCCGGCGCTGTCCGCGGCGGGGGAGGCGAGGGCAGCGCTGCTGGCCCGCATGTTCGGCGACACGAAGGGCGCCGGCCGCCTTGACGCGATTTATGTGTCCGCCACGTTGCGCAGCCGCTCGACCGCCGCTCCCCTGGCAGCGCGCCTTGGAATCGCTCCGGTTGTGGCTGCTGCCGACGATCCGCAGGGACTGGCGCGCCGGGTGCTGCGAGAGAACAGCGGCAGACGGGTGATGGTCATCGGGCACGTCAATACGGTGCCGGAAATTGTCGCGGCTCTGACCGGCAGAAGCGACATACCCAGCGTCGACGAACAGGACTTTGCGACGATGTATGTCGTGTCGGTGCCGCGCATCGGGCGCGCCAACCTGGTGAGATTGACCTATTGAGAATTTGCCGCCCGCACCATAATCGCCTTGCGCACGAAATCCGCATGCCGTCCGATCATGAAGTCCGCCAGCACCACGTCGCGAATGCGACGGCTGCCATCGACTAAAAAAGATGCGCGGCGGACGCCGATCCCCAAGGGGCCGTTGACCCCGTACATTTTGGTCACGGCCTTGTGCTGATCCGACAGCAGAACGAAAGGCAAGTTGTACTTGGCGCGAAACTTGGCGTGCGATTCCGGACTCTGCGGGCTGATACCCACAACGCGCAATCCGGCGCTCTCAATCTCCGCGTGCAAATCCCGCAAAACACAGGCCTGGCGCGTACATCCGGGCGTAAAGTCCGCCGGATAGAAATACAGAACGATTGCGCCGGTGCGCAGCAACTCTGTCAGGGACCGGTCTGTCGCCGTCTCATCCGGAAGAGTGAACTCCGGGGCACGTTCGCTTGCTTTCAGCATTGCTTGTACCTCCTAAATGTTATTATGCGCGATACTTTGGCAGAGCGAAGCTTTGCTGCTAGTATTCTTCGCCCTTTTCGGGGGAGTAGCTCAGTTGGGAGAGCGTCGCGTTCGCAATGCGAAGGTCGAGGGTTCGATCCCCTTCTCCTCCACCATCCATGAGGCCGGTTGTCCGTCTCCGGCCTCTCTTTCCCGCCTCGGTAGCTCAGTGGATAGAGCGAGTGCCTCCTAAGCGCTAGGTCGCCGGTTCGATTCCGGCCCGGGGCACTCTTTGCCGCAAGTGCGGGAAAATCAGCACTAGTGGACTACGCAGCCCGGACCTTGACAGAGTTGCCCCTGCCGCTGAGCAACCTGATTCTCCTCCGCCATCTCCACAGCTTGGGTCATGCCGTCTGCGGTCAAACACTCCTTCTGCGTCAGCCGCGAACCGAGCGGCGCGGTCGTACGGCAATAGAATTGTTCGCCGTGGCGCGTCTCAACGTGGTAACCCATCTCCCTCGCCCGCTTGTCCGCCGCCGCAACTCGCGGATCGTACGGGACACGGGGCTTTTGAACGGCGGCGGGCGGGGTGGCGGTGGGCGTCTCGGCACCGGGCGCCGCGGCAGCGGGCGGCACGACAGCCGTCACGATGGGAGTAGATGTGTTTGTCGAGGCGCACGCACTGAGCAACATTGCGGCGATGGCGATCGTACGAGTGCAGGCATTCATCGAATCACCTCAGACTCCGGGGAAAATTATCGCTACCTGACTGTGCAGGCCCCGCCTTGGCAGATTTGCCCCTGCCGCTGAGCGGCCTGATTCTCCTCCGCCATCTGCACGGCTTGGGCCATGCCGTCTGCGGTCAAACACTCCTTCTGCGTCAGCCGCGAACCGAGCGGCGCGGTCGTACGGCAATAGAATTGCTCGCCGTGCCGCGTCTCGACGTGGTAACCCATCTCCCTCGATCGCTTTTCTGCCGCCGCGGTTCGCGGATCGTATGGGACGTTCGGCTTTTGAGCAGTAACGGCAACGGGCGCAGCAACGGCAACGGGCGCAGCAACGGCAACCGGCGGCGGCGTCCGTGGCGATGCCGCACACGCGCTCAAAAGAATACCCAGCATCCCAGCCGGCCAAACGCGAACTTGCATGCAGTCACCTCTCCGTCATTTTGCAACGAACGCCGGAATTATTCCAGGAACCACGTATTGCTGCACGATGACGATGACCACCAACACCAGCGTCAGAATGATGCTGTGGATGAAAGTGCGCGCCAAAACCGCGCCTTCCTGGCCCTTGAGGTTGGTTACCGAAACACCGGTGGCGATGTTCTGCGGCGAAATCATTTTGCCGAGAACGCCGCCGGATGAGTTGGTCGCCGCGAACAATAACGGATTGAGGTTCAATTGCCGCGCTGCGACTACTTGCAAATTTCCAAACAACGCATTGCCGGAAGTATCGCTGCCCGACAGAAATACCGCGATCCAACCGAGGAAGGGTGAAAACAACACAAACCATTTTCCGGTCGAGGCCACGGCCAGACCGATCGAATACGCGAGCCCCGAGTAGTTCATGACGTATGCCAGCGCGACGATGAACATCACCGTGACAACGGCCTGCCAGATCTGGCGAATGGTGCGGACGGCGCATTGCAGCAGTTCTGCGACCGATATCCTGACGAGCAGCGCAACGATGAGCGCGGCAACGAGAATGGCCGTGCCCGTGGCCAGTGGCTGGAAAGACCACACCGCCGCGTACGGCTTATCCTTATAAAGCGTGATGGATACCATCTTGTCCAAACCCGGCCAGGGAATGGCGTGTTGCCCCACGGGCGCGATCTTCAACGAAGTCCACAGGATGACGACTGCCGTCACGACCAGCCACGGCATCCATCCCTGCCAGGCCGGCACGTTTCTGAAAGCTGGATTCGGCACCTCAGAGGATTTGTGGTCGATTGCGAATGCCGGATCCGGCACCGGACGCCAAACCTGCAGGAACAACAGCGTAACCGCCAACGACACCAGTGCTGCCAGCACGTCGGTCAACGTGTAGTCGATATAGTTCGATACGGCGAATTGCGCCAGTCCGAAACTTATGCCCGCAACCCCCAAGACCGGCCACAGCGCGCGGATTGAACGCCAACCGCCGTAAAGCGCCATCACATAGAACGGCAGAATGATCGCCATGATGGGAAGCTGCCGGCCGATCATTTGACCTAATTCGTGCGCCGGAAGTCCGGTAACAGCGCCCAGCACCGTGACCGGCGTACCGAGCGCGCCGAATGCGACGGGGGTTGTATTGAAGATCAACACGAACACTATGGCCTCGAGCGCCGGGAAGCCGCACATGATGAGGAGCGATGAAGTAATGGCGACCGGCGTGCCGAAGCCGGCGATCCCTTCCAGCAGCGCGCCGAAGCAAAATGCGATGACGATGAGCACGATGCGGCGGTCGTCGGGTAAATGCTTGATGATCCATGCGCGGAACGCATCGAAACGGCCGGAACAAACGGCGATGTTGTAAACGAACAACGCGGTGATGACGATCCACATGACCGGCCAAAGCGCAAACACGGCGCCGTTGGAGGCTGCGGCGAAGGCGATTGGCGCGGGCAGGCCCCATACCGCGATTGCGATAATCAGGCCGACAATGAGGCCCGCCAGAGCCGCCTGCCAGGCCGGGCGCCTGAGTATGCCGAGAAGGACGAGGACAGTTGCGATGGGTAGTATCGCCACGAAGAAAGACAACGCGAGACTGTCGCCGACCGGTGTCAATAACTGATGGAACATCAACTTCCCCTATTGCGGCTTGTTAGGGCCACCGCATTCAATTTCACGGAATGCTACTCTTTTAGCGGCAATTTCGTAACAGGGCAAGCTCGATCGCTCGGACAGCGTGTGTGACCGCTGGGCAGACGCTGCAGACTCCCGGGTGCATAATATTGCCGGTGAGCAGTTCAACGCGAGCCGAGTCCCAAGCGGACACTTCACGGGAGCAGCGCCGGTGCGACGTCGTTGCCGCGCTCAGCCAGGTGCTGCCGCGCGAAACAATCTTGTTCCGCCATGAAGACACGGTGCCCTTCGAATGCGATGCGCTCACCGCCTACCGCACCTCGCCCTTGGTGGTGGTGCTGCCGCACACGGAAGCGCAGGTCGCCGCGGTTCTCAAGATCTGTCATAACCTGGGCGTACCCGTCGTAGCGCGCGGCGCCGGCACGGGTTTGTCCGGCGGGGCTACGCCGCACCAGTCGGGCGTTGTCTTGTCGCTCGCCAAGTTCAACAAGATTTTGAGGATCGATGCGGCTTCATGCACCGCAGTCGTGCAATGCGGAGTCCGCAATCTGGCGATCAGCGAGGCTGCGGCCGCGTTCGGCCTGTATTATGCCCCAGACCCCAGCAGCCAAATCGCCTGCACCATCGGCGGGAACGTGGCCGAAAACTCCGGCGGCGTACATTGCCTGAAATACGGACTGACCCTGCACAATGTGCTGCGCGTTCGCGGATTCATGGTGGACGGTGAGCCGGTTGAATTCGGCTCGCAGGCCCTGGACGCGGCGGGGCTCGATCTGTTGTCGATCATCGTCGGCAGCGAAGGCATGTTGGCCGTGACCACGGAAGTGACGGTGAAGCTGATCCCGAAGCCGCTGTTGGCTCGCTGCATCATGGCGAGCTTCAGCGATATCGAATCGGCCGGTGCGGCTGTGGCGAGCGTGATCGCCCACGGCATCATCCCCGCGGGCTTGGAAATGATGGACCGGGCGATGACGGCTGCGGTGGATGCGTTCGTGCACGCCGACTATGACCTGGAAGCGGCCGCGATTCTGTTGTGCGAGAGCGATGGCACTCCCGAGGAAGTAGAAGAGGAAATTGCGCGCATGGAGGCGGTCCTCCAGGCCGCGGGGGCATCCCGGTGCGAGGTGAGCCGCGACGAGGCGCAGCGTCTGAAATTTTGGAGCGGCCGCAAGAACGCCTTTCCCGCATCGGGTGGCATCAGCCCGGACTATATGTGCATGGACTCCACCATCCCCCGCAAGCGGCTGGCGGAGATGTTGCGGGCGATCCAGCAGATGGAAGCCAAATACCGGCTGCGCTGCGTGAATGTGTTTCACGCCGGCGACGGCAATCTGCATCCGTTGATCTTATTTGACGCCGAGGATGCGGATGAGATGCGCCGCTGTGAGTTGTTCGGCGCCGATATCCTGGAGACCAGCGTGCGGCTGGGCGGGACAGTGACCGGCGAGCATGGCGTGGGCGTTGAGAAACTGAACTCCATGTGCGTTCAATTCTCGCCTGCCGAGCGTGCGCAGTTTCTCAGTGTGAAGCGCGCCTTCGACCCGCGGGAATTGCTGAATCCGGGAAAGGTAATCCCAACTCTGCATCGCTGCGCGGAGTATGGAAAGATGCATGTTCGCCGCGGCATGCTGCCCTTCCCAGAGCTGCCAAGATTTTAATGAGTGCGCAGGATCCGCTGCTGGCGCGCTTCGTTGACCGGGTGAACAGCGCGCGCGAGCATCACGCGCCGCTGGAAATTCGCGGCGGCGGCACCAAACGCTTCTTGGGCGGGTCTCCGGTCGGTGAGCCTCTCGACATGACTGAACTGAACGGCATCACCAGTTACGAGCCCACCGAATTGGTGGTGACCGCGCGGTCTGGGACACGGCTCGGTGATTTGGAATCCGCGCTCGAGGAGCAGGGCCAATGCCTGCCGTTCGAGCCGCCGCGCTTTGCCGCGGGCGGGACATTGGGGGGAATGGTTGCATCCGGTCTGTCGGGTCCGGCGCGCGCCAGCGTAGGATCAGTGCGCGATCATGTTTTGGGCGTGACATTGCTCAATGGCCGCGGCGAAGTTCTCACCTTCGGCGGGCAGGTCACCAAGAACGTGGCCGGCTATGATGTGTCGCGCCTGATGGTGGGTTCCTTCGGAATCCTGGGCATCCTTTGCGAAGTGTCGCTCAAGGTGTTGCCGGTCAGCGTCGCAAGCGCGACACTGCGCTTCGATTGGGACGAGCCCCGCGCGCTGGAACAACTTGTGTCCTGGGCCGCGCAGCCATTGCCCATCAGCGCCAGCGCCTGGCATGCGGGTCGATTGCATCTGCGCCTGGCCGGTGCGCGCGCCGCCGTGGAGTCGGCTTGCGCGAGGCTGGGCGGTGAACGAGTGGATCCGGCGCAGGCGAAGGACTGGTGGAGCCGTGTCCGGGATCAGAGCGATGAATTTTTTTCGCTCGACGATGCGCGCTTGGCGCGCGGTGAGTCATTGTGGCGGTTGTCCGTGCCCGCGACCACCGGCGCGCTCGCGCTTCCGGGGCAGCAGTTCATCGAATGGCATGGCGCGCAGCGCTGGTGGAAAACCGCCGCCGCCGCCCCGCTGGTTCAGGGCGCCGCCGCCCGCGCGGGCGGCCACGCCACACTGTTTCGCGGCGCCGATAAATCCCACGGCATTTTTGCGCCGTTGAGCGCGGTGCTGATGCGTGTCCATCATGAATTGAAGCAGGCCTTCGATCCCGCGCGCATATTCAATCCTGGACGCCTGTACGCGGATCTTTGACAGCCGTGCAAACGCATCTCAGTCCGGAGTTCAAAGATACGGCGGACGGCAAGGAAGCGGCCGCTATTTTGCGCAAATGCGTGCATTGCGGATTCTGCAACGCCACCTGCCCGACCTACCAATTGCTCGGCGATGAACTCGACGGTCCGCGCGGGCGCATTTATCTCATCAAGCAGGTACTCGAAGGCGCGGAGGTCACACGCAGCACGCAACTGCACTTGGATCGTTGCCTGACCTGCCTCAATTGCCAGACCACTTGCCCGAGCGGCGTTGAGTATGGCCACTTGGTTGATATCGGGCGAAAGCTGGTTGAAGCCCGGGTGGCGCGTCCGCCCGCGGACCGCGCGCTTCGCTGGTCGCTGAAGGAGGGACTGACCTCGCGCCTGTTTGCTCCGGCCATGCGATTGGGGAGGGCGCTGCGTCCGATATTGCCCAAGGTATTGCGCGACAAGGTGCCGGCTCGAGCGGTCGATCGCGCGCCGACCCAGGCAGCGCCGACCCAGGCGTTGCGAACACACAGTCGCAAAGTGCTGATGCTGCAAGGCTGCGTGCAGCCTTCGATGATGCCCAATATTGACCGCGCGGCGGCGCGTGTGCTCGACATCGCGGGCATCCAAACGGTGTACGCAGCAGGCGCGGGGTGCTGCGGCGCGTTGCGCACCCACTTGAGCGATCAGCAAGCCGGCCTCACCGACATGCGGCGCAATATCGATGCCTGGATGCCGCTGCTGGCCGCAGGCGACGTCGAGGCCATTATTTCCTCAGCCAGCGCATGCGCGCTCGCGATCAAGGAATACGGCCACGCGCTGGCTGGTGATGCGGCGTATGCCGGCAAGGCCGCGCGCATCAGTGCGTTGGCGCGAGACTTGAGCGAATTGTTGCCGCAGATCGCGCCGGCGCTCAAGGCGAGGCCGCGCGGAGGCGCCGTCAAACGGGCTGTTTTTCATGCGCCGTGCACGTTGCAGCACGGCCAGCGGCTGCGCGGCGGTGTGGAAGCGCATTTGCGGGCGCTCGGACTCGACGTGGTGGCCGCCGGCGAGGAGGCCCATCTATGCTGCGGCTCCGCGGGCACGTATTCGATCCTGCAGCCGCAGCTCGCGGCGCAATTGCGCGATCGAAAGCTGAGCAATCTTGCCAAGACCGCACCGGAAATTATTTTATCCGCCAACATCGGCTGCATTCAGCACCTGCAGTCGGGCACGACGACCAAGGTCATGCATTGGATCGAGTGGTTGGATGAGGCCGTGGCTTAAGTGGACGCCACTTCGAAGGCGCTGCTGGAAGCGCAAATCAAAGCTGAGGCTTTGTTCCAGGAGGTCGTCGACGCCGGATTGGTCAGCGCGGGCAAGCTTGAATCCGATCTGACGGACGAGATTCATGGGCTGGCGCAGTCGCGCTTTGGATTGCGCCGCCACTGGCACAAAAGGCTCGCGCGCTCAGGGCCTAACACGCTTCTGACCTACCACGAGGAAAGCGCCGATCGACGCATCACCGCCGACGACATTGTGTACTTGGATTTCGGGCCGGTGTTTGAGGAATGGGAGGCGGATTTTGGCCGCACCTATGTCGTGGGAGACGATCCGATCAAGCATCGCCTGGTCGGCGATCTTGCGGAGGCATTTCAGCGCGGCAAGGAATTCTACCGCCGCTCGCCGGACTTAACGGCGGGGCAACTGTACGACTACGCCGCCGGCCTTGCGGCGGACTACGGAGCGTCACGGAGGACGCGACCCAGCGGCGGCGGGTTGCGCAAGCAGAGCCGCCAGCTGCAAATGATGCTGGCTCACGCCGCAGTCGTTCCCGCATTTCTGCATGTTTTGACGTGTAATGACCGTTGCTCGACCTGCATACACGGAGTAATTTCGGTGATTGGATCATGGAGATCAAGAGTCAGCACTTCATCCGCACGCTGCGCCTGAAAGTAAAGGCTGAAGGCTATGCCTGGCTTAATGCCGCGGCGATCGAGGTCAATCAGGTATGGAACTTCGCGAATGCGACCAGCTACAAGGCTGCGCAGCCGTTTGCTGGGCAGCCTAAGTGGCTCACGGCCTTTGATCTCGACAAGCTCACCGCAGGGGCCAGTAAGTGCTTTGATCGCATCGGCTCGGAGACCATCCAGCGAGTCAATGCGGAATTCGCTACGCGGCGAAAGCAATTTAGTCGAGCGAAGCTTAGGTGGCGGGTTAGCCGTGGATCCAGACGCTCTCTCGCCTGGATTCCTTTTAAAGCAGCGCAGCTCAAGCGCAAGGGAAAGTCCTTGCGCTTCGCGGGCAAAACCTTTCGGGTCTTTGAACGAGAGCGTCTTGAGGACGTTAAATGGAAATGCGGCTGCTTTGCTCAGGATTCGGTCGGGGACTGGTGGTTATGTTTGCCCGTCACAGTCGAAGCCGCTCAGCAGGTTGCGCCGAAGAAGGAAGTCGGCATCGATTTGGGATTAGAGCACATCGCCACCACGAGCGATGGGGAGAAGCTGCTCTCGCGTCATTTCTATCGAAACATCGAGACAAAAATTGCCGCTGCGCAGCGCCGGGGTCATAAGCGCCAGGCTAAGCGCCTGCACCGGACGGCCGCAAGGCGGCGAAAGGAGGCCTTACATAGATTCTCAACCAAGCTGGTTAAGGAATACCAGAACATCATCGTCGGCGATGTGAGTAGCCGAAAACTGATAAAGACCCGGATGGCAAAATCCGTGCTCGATGCCGGTTGGGGCATACTCAAGGCGCAGCTGCAGTACAAAGGCCAACAGGCCGGCAGGTGCGTGTCCATCGTCAGCGAGAGAGACACAACGCGAACATGCAACGACTGCAAGGCCCTCACCGGTCCTGCAGGAATTGACATGCTCGTTGTAAGGACATGGGTATGTAGTGCGTGTGGTGTCACGCACGATCGGGACGTCAATGCGGCCCGAAACATATTGTCCGCGGGGAGGTCGCCCCCGTCCGTGAGCGGGAACGAGCCATCGGTTTCAGAGGCGCCGCCGAGCCAGACATCCAGTCGATGCGAGGCACGGAACCGCGCATTGAAAGCGGCGGCGTGAGCACCGGGGATGGGAATTCGGCAACCTCACCGCAGGGCATCTGATCGGTCTTTTCCCGCATGAACGCCGGCCGGCGGACCCTGATCATCTCCGAATTCGTCACGGCAATTCGATTCCATTGCGCGAGCCGGATGAGACCGGTAACCCGCGCCACTGGATCCTGGAAATCCACTTCATCGATCGCGCCCGCGAAATCGGCGGCTTCTACGAAGAGCTGTTGACCGTGGATGCGGGCGACGCGGACCCTCACTTGGCCGGGTGATTCAATGCCCACACATAGGCGGAGACCGCCATCACCTGATCGCTGCTGAGCTGCGCACCCCCCATCGCCGGCATCGGAGCGCGATACTGCTTGGGCTGCGCAACGCCTCCTGCAATGGTTGCTGCGATTCCGCCATAACTGCCGTTGCTCCACAGCCATTTGTTGGCCGTCAGATCCGGACCCAAGGTCGTGCCCTTCGCGTCCGCGCCGTGGCATCCGGTGCAGGTCGCGCCGCCGTCCAAGCCGTGATAGACGCGATTGCCCCGCGCCACCATTGCCGGCGTTGAACCGGGAGGGGCGTTTAGGCCGGCGGTATCGGAGCCTGCGTCGGGGTGAGTGCCCTCAGGCGGCTGCGCGCGCGCGGCAGCGATTGGACCCGGGGATTCGGTCAGGCTTGGGCAGGGCACCGGCTTCGGATCCGGGGCGCCTGCGCCGCCGCGATAAACGATGCGATAGATACGCCCCGACACGTCGTCCGCAACATAGAGCGCACCGTCAGGTCCGACGGCAAGACCCGTGGGGCGATGCGCGGCCTTGCCGGGCGACTTGTCCGCCCCGGCAAAGCCATCCGCAAAGATTTCGCATTGGCCCGATGCCTTGTCGCCGGAGAGCCCCTGATACACGACGTTGTAGCCTCCCTGGGCATAGGGGGCGCGATTCCACGATCCATGGAAGGCGATGAAGAGGCCGTTGCGATAGCGGGCGGGAAATTGCCGCCGGTCATACAGCACCATGTCGTTGGGCGCCCAGTGCGCCGGGAAGACCGCCGCGGGAGCGCCTTTCTGGGCGCAAGCCCCGGATGTTTTTCCGTCGCCGCCGTATTCGGGTGCGAGCACGAGCCCTTGCTGGAACGGATCGTAGTAGCAGCTTGGCCACCCGTAATCGCCGCCCTTTTTCAACAGCAGCACCTCTTCGGATGGCAATGTTGCTTCCTGATCGGCGTCCTTGATCACGTCCGGCCAGTTCGTGTGCAGCTGATCACGGCCGTGCTGCGTGACGAAGATATGGTGACCGGTCGTATCGACACCAAAGCCCTCCGCATTGCGAATCCCCGTCGCGTAGCGTTCCGCGGGCGAAAAAGCCTGGTCTGTTTTCTTCGCGTCATAGCGCCAGATGCCGCCGCGCGTCTCGAGCTCGGTGCAGGGATTGATGCCCGGCGATTTGAGCGTGCGATTTTTTTCCTGGCAGGAATTGGTCGCGCTGGCGACATCGATGAACAGATCGCCGTTCGAGTCGATTGCAAAAGGATGCATGGGATGATCGCCGCCCAACGGCAAGCCGTGCACCACGACTTGCGATTTCGCGTCGGGGAGGGCCGAGCCCTTGCTCAGCCGGTATTTGAGAATTTTGTCGTTGAGTTCCGCATACAGCCAGCCGTGGTAGATGCCGATGCCGGTGCCGCCGGCGCCGCCGCTCTGCACGGTCTCACCGAAACGCTCATCGACGTCCGCCTTGCCGGCACCCTGGCTGTCCTTGAGCGCCACCAGGAATCCGCCGGCATGCGGCGTGTCGTTGCCGAAATATCGCCCCGACCAGGTATTGACATAGATGACCCCGGCTTCAGAGACGGCCAGATGCCTGGCGTGACCGATTCCATCCGCGAAGACGCTGGCACAGAATCCCGCCGGCAGCGTGAGGCCGCTGTCATCCGCGGGACAGGCTGCGGCGTCGGCGGCCCGGCTTTCATCGGCTACTGCGAGGGCGATCGCGCCGCAGGCAATCAGAGCCACGGCGCCAGAAAACAACCCACACTGACTTTGATTCACGCGCATCTGATTGTCCTTGAGCTTATGGCGACGCTGAATCGAAGTGTATTCGTGCCCAGCTTGCGAGGCAACGCAGGGGTGGAGTTCTCGCCGCGGGGCGCGTAGCGTTGCGAGTCCTGCCCAAGGAGTCTCGATGTGCCTGGTTCTCGTCGCGTGGCGCGGAGACGCGGAATATCCATGTGTGATTGCGGCCAACCGCGATGAGTTGCATTCGCGCCCGACGGCCCCCGCGCAATGGTGGCGATCGCAACCCCCGATCCTTGCGGGCCAGGATCTCATGGCGGGCGGCACTTGGTTGGGCGTCACCCGCGGCGGGCGCTTTGCCGCGCTCACCAACTACCGCGACCCCGAACAAAGGCGCGATGGCACGCCGAGCAGGGGCACGCTGGTCACCTCGATTCTGATGTCCGATGACACCACGCAGCAGAGTCTCGATTATCTTCGAGACGTGGGCGCGAGCTACAACGGATTCAATTTGATCTTCTCCGATGGCGAGCGGCTCGCCGTATACGAAAGCGTGCTGGGCGCCGGACGAGAACTTGGGCCCGGCATTTACGGGCTGTCCAATCATTTGCTGGATACACCTTGGCCGAAGGTACAGACTGCGAAGTCGCGGCTGTCGACGGCGCTGTCGAATTTGCAGAGCACCGACGCGGCACTCGCGCTGCTGCGCGACGATGAACCCGCGCCCGATGATCAGTTGCCGCGTACCGGCGTGGGCCTGGCGTGGGAACGCCTGCTGTCGAGTGCCTTTGTGCGGGCGCCGGATTACGGTACGCGCTGCTCGACGCTGGTGCGCATTGATCGCCGGCGCAGCGCATGCTTTGATGAGTGGACCTGGGATTCGACAGGCGCGCAGACCGGCGCCGTCGGTTTTCAGTTCGAGCTGGAGTGAAATCATGTTCAAGCGCGTGCTGCTTTGCTATGACGGCACCGCGGCGGGTCGCCGGGCTCTGCGCCGCGGCGCCGAGCTGGCCATACTGCTCGGCGCGCAAGTTTACGTTTTGTCGATCGTTCCCACCGGGGTTGCGAACGCCGCGGTGCTCGCCGGAGCCGCGGGTCAAGCCTGCATCATCGATGAGGCGGCGGATTTTCGCAGACTGCTGAACGAGTCCATCGACTGGCTGAAGGCGCGCGGCGTCATCGCCGACGGCTTCCTGGCAAGCGGCGACTACATCGATCAGATCATCGCATTCTCCAATCGGCTGAGTATCGATCTGATTGTGTTGGGCCACTACCCGCAGCCGAGCGGCGGCTTCTGGTGGTCCGGCGCGTCGCGCGCGTCATTGGCGGAGCGAGTGAAATGCTGCGTTTTTGTTGCGGTCAATTCGTCGGACGAGCCGGTCTCTGTGTCAAAATAAGGCATGGCATCCGAAGAACTGTCCGCTCGCGACCCGCCGGCGCCTCCGATTCGCGATCGCGCATTGGGAATCATTGCGACAGCGACGTTGCTGGCGCTGCTGTACTTTGCGCGCGACGTGCTGGTTCCGGTCACTCTGGCCGTCATCCTCAGCCTGTTGATCGCACCGCTGGTGCGCGCGTTGCGCCGCCTCAAGTTGGGGCAAACGCTGTCCGTACTGGCGGCGGTGCTGGTGTTGGCGCTGGTATTCGGCGCGATCGCGGCCGTCATCGGCTCGCAAATGGTGCACATGGCGGAAAGCCTGCCGACCTACGAGAGAACTCTCGAGGACAAGCTGGAAACTTTGAACGACATCACCGTGAGGCGCATGAACGCGCTCACGGCGCACGCCGACAAAGCCCTGAACCGAAATACCGAAGCCTCGCCGCCATCGACGCTGCAGTCCGACGCGGCCGGTCCGAAGAGGCCTATTCCCGTGGAGTTGCACGAAGCGCCCGCCAATCCCTGGCAGGTGATCCAAAAGGTCTTGGGGTCGGTTTGGGTGCCGATCGAAACCACAGGCATCGTGCTGGTGGTGCTGGTGTTTGTTCTGCTCGAACAAGAGGCACTGCGTGACCGGTTCATACGCATCGTCGGCGGTGCGGACATTCGACTGACCACCATTGTGATCAATGACGCGGGAGACCGCTTGTCGCGATTTTTCGTGTCGCAATTCGCGGTGAATTTCGGCGTCGGCTTTTTGATATGGATTGGCCTGAGCGTCATCGGACTGCCTCACCCCATGGTATGGGCGGCATTGACCACGCTGCTGCGTTTCGTGCCTTACATCGGGGTATGGATCGCGGCCCTGTGTGCCGCGGTGCTCGCCGCCGCGGTCGATGCCGGATGGAGCATGGCGTTTGCGACATTCGGGCTTTTCGTCATCGTCGAGTTGATCGCCGCGCAGCTGGTCGAGCCGCAGTTGTACGGGCACACGACGGGACTTTCGCCGCTCTCGGTCGTTATCGCCGCGATATTTTGGAGTTGGTTGTGGGGACCGATCGGCTTGATCGTATCCACACCCTTGACGCTGTGTCTGTTGGTGGCCGGCCGCCACGTCAAGGCGCTGAGTCTGCTCGATGTTCTGCTCGGCGACACGCAGGCGCTCACCCTGCCGCAACGCTTCTACCAGCGGGCGCTATCCGCCGATTCCGATGAGATCATCGCGCGCGCGCGTGAATTTCTGAAGCGAAACTCCTTCGCCAATTATTGCGATCTGGTATTGCTGCCCGCGTTGCATCTGGCGCGGCTCGATCTGGAGTCGGGCACCATCAGCGCCGACCAACAAGCCAGGGTTCGCAGCTGCATGGTTGCCGTCATTGCCGCCATCGGCGGGGACCGCCACCGGCCGTCACGCCGCCGGCTGCGATCCTCCGTGCTCGATCATTCCACGGCGGGCCGCCAGCTGCGTCAGCAGCGCGAACAGGTGAGCGGCCGCTGGCAGGGCCCGCTGACGGTGCCGGCGGGATCAGTCATCGTGTGCGCGGGTTTGGGTTCCATCGCGGATGACCTGGCCACCGAGCTGCTGGTGCGCATATTCCGCGATCAGAAAATAGACGCCCGCCACATGTCGATTGAAGATCTCGATGCCGCACCGCCGCCGAACGCCGCGGAAATGGTATCCATGGCGTACGTGGTCAGCGCCTTTCCGAGCGAGGAGCGCAGCCGCGGCGACACGACGGCAGAGAAGATGCGACAACGATTCCCGAGCGCCTGCATCGTGGCGGTGTTTCTTCCGGGCATGCTGTTGCAGCCGGAACAGCAGGGCGAGGGCGCGAGCTTGCGCGGCGCTGACAAGTCGGCGGGATCCTTGGGACACGCCGTTCAGATCTGCCTTGATATGCAGTCGAAGCCCGCTGGCGCATGACGGCGCCGCTCAAGACCATTCTGATCACGGGGGCCGCGCAAGGGGTTGGCCTGGCCATGGGCTTGAGCTGAGGGATAACGTCAACAAGATGTGGCTGCAATCAACGACCGCGGAGGAACGGCGCGCGCTGCTGGCCGCATACGCCGGCTACGGACTGGACGGTTTTGACCTCATGATCTATAGCTTCATGATTCCGACGCTGCTCACCCTGTGGGGCATGACCAAGGCGGAGGCCGGCCACATTGCGAGCGGTGCCTTGATTACCTCGGCGATAGGCGGTTGGGCAGCCGGCGTGCTCGCGGACCGCTACGGCCGCGCGCGCATCCTGCAGCTCACGGTGCTGTGGTTCGCGGTGTTTACCTTCCTGAGCGGCTTCACGCATTCCTTCGGTCAATTGTTCTTTACTCGAGCGATGCAGGGATTCGGGTTTGGCGGTGAATGGTCCGTGGGTTCAGTCTTGGTGGCCGAGATCGTCGATGCGCGTCATCGCGGCAGGGCTACCGGCCTGGTGCAAAGCAGTTGGTCGGTGGGCTGGGCTGGCGCGGCGCTGGCATTCTGGGCGGCGAGTTCTTTGATGCCGCCGGAAACGGCGTGGAAGGTGGTGTTTTGGCTGGGCATACTGCCCGCCTTGCTGGTCGTTTACATTCGCCGCAGAGTGCCGGAGCCGGCGATCTATCTTCAGATGCGTGCGCGGCGCGCGGCTCAGCAGAACAAGGCGGCACGGCGCGGCGGAGAGTTCTTGGATATATTCCGGCCGCCGCTCCTCGGCACGACGGTCCTGGCAACCTTGCTGTCGACGGGCATGCTCGGCGCCTATTACTCGATCACGACGTGGTTGCCGACTTTTCTGAGCAACGAACGCCATCTCTCGGTGGGCGGTACCACGGGCTACTTGTTGATGGTGATTACCGGTTCTTTGGCTGGATACCTGGTGAGCGCCTGGCTCACGGATACCATCGGGCGGCGCCGCGGCTTCATGCTGTTCGCCGGCTGTGCAATGGTATTGATCCTGCTTTACGTGCGGCTGCCCGTGGCGGGCGGGATGTTTCTGATCGGGTTCCCCTTGGGCTTCTTCGTCCTGGGAATATTTTCCGGCATGGGCGCCTGCCTGGCGGAGCTATTCCCGAGCACCGTGCGCGGTTCGGGCCAGGGATTCACTTATAGCGTGGGACGGGGAATCGGCGGCTTCTGTCCTTCCCTGATCGGTCTCTTGAGCACTCGCTTCCCCTTGGGGGACGCCATTGCCGGATTCACCGTGGCTGCCTATGCACTGGTCATCGTGACCGCCTGGGCCATCCCAGAAACGCGCGGCCGCGTACTCATCGCGGACAGCACCCTCGATACATGATGCGCTGGGAATTTTGGATCGATCGCGGCGGTACCTTCACCGACATCATCGGGCGCGCGCCCTCCGGGTCGCTGCGCACCCTGAAGCTGCTCTCCGAAAATGCCGCGCAGTACGAGGATGCCGCGGTGGAGGGCATCCGTCGATTGCTGGATCTCCCGCCCGGTGAACCGATCACGCCGCTGCAGGTGGCTTGCGTGAAAATGGGCACGACGGTCGCCACGAATGCCTTGTTGGAACGCAAGGGTGAGCGCACGGTCCTGGTGATTACCAAGGGTTTCCGCGATGCCTTGAGAATTGCCACTCAAGCCCGGCCGCGCTTGTTCGACCGCCACATCGTATTGCCGGAAATGCTGTACGAGCGGGTCATCGAGGCTAAAGAGCGCGTGGCTGCGCACGGCGAAATCATTGCAGGTCTGGATGCCGCGGCGCTCAGCGCTCAATTGCAGCAGGCCTATGCCGCCGGCTTGCGCTCTTGCGCCATCGTTTTCCTTCATGGCTACCGGTACGTCCATCACGAGCTGGCCGCGGCGAACCTGGCGCGAGAGATTGGATATACGCAGGTTTCCGTCTCGCACGCAGTGAGCCCGTTGATGAAATTGGTCCCGCGCGGCGACACCACGGTGGTGGATGCCTATCTTTCGCCCATCTTGAGGCGCTACTGCGACAAGCTCGCTGAGCTCATGCCCGGCGTGCCGCTGTTTTTCATGCAAAGTTCAGGGGGGTTGACCCAGGCGCATCGATTTCATGGCAAGGACGCGATTCTCTCGGGCCCGGCGGGCGGGATTGTCGGCATGGTGCGCACCGCGCAGGCACGAGGGCATGCCAGGTTGATCGGCTTTGACATGGGCGGCACCTCGACGGATGTCAGTCACTTCGCCGGCGAGTACGAGCGCGCCTTCGACACCGAGGTCGGCGGCGTCCGGGTTCGCGCGCCGATGATGAGCATCCACAGTATCGCGGCCGGGGGCGGTTCCATCATTCACTTCGATGGCGCGCGGTTGCGGGTGGGCCCGGACTCCGCCGGCGCCAGTCCCGGTCCCGCGTGCTACCGGCGCAACGGCCCGCTTACCGTGACCGACGCCAATGTATTGCTCGGGCGCATTCAGCCGGCATTCTTTCCGCCGGTGTTCGGCCCGGCCGCCAATGAAACCTTGGATGGTGACATCGTTGCGCGCCGCTTCGGTGAGCTGGCTCAGCGCATGAGCGGTGCGACCGGACGATTGATTGCCGCGGAGGAAGTCGCCGGCGGTGCCCTGAGAATCGCGGTAGGCAGCATGGCCAACGCGGTGAAGCGGATCTCGGTCATGCGCGGTCATGATGTCACCGGCTACACGCTGCAGTGCTTCGGCGGCGCCGGGGGTCAACACGCCGGTCTGGTGGCTGATGCCTTGGGCATGTCGCGAGTCTTCATTCATCCCTTGGCCGGCGTGCTGTCAGCGTATGGCATGGGACTGGCCGACCAAATAGCCATGCGGGAAGCAGCGGTGGAGCGGGAGCTGAACGAGGAAGGCTTCAGTCACGCTCTGATCATCGCGTCGCGTCTGGTCGATGAGGCGGCGGCTGAGCTGAAAGACCAGGGGCTGGCGGGCGATGCGCTCAAAAGCGTGGTACACGTCCAAGTGCGCTATCAAGGCACCGACACCGCGTTGCCTTGCGCGCTCCCGGCGCGGGTAACGCCGGCGGAGGGCGTGCGCAAGGTCCGCGAGGAATTCGAGCACAGCTATCGGCGCCGTTTCGAATTCGTGGTTTCAGAGCATGCGCTGGTGATCGAGGCGGTGTCGGTGGAATGCATCGCGCCGGGCGCGGACACGCCCGAATCGGATGCCATCGACGCGGCGGCGCTGTATGAGCCTGCGGCGGACGCCGAGATTTCCATGTACTGCCTGGCTGACACGCAGCCCGCGGACTGGCGCGACGCGCGGCTCTATCGCGCGGAAACATTGCGTCCCGGTGCGCGGGTTCCCGGCCCGGCCATCCTCGCCGACCGCCATGCGACGACGGTGGTCGAGCCCGGATGGGAAGCGCGGGTGGTTGCCGGCGGCTGCATCGAACTCGAGCGCGTTCGGCGCCGAATCGGCGAACGCGCCGCCGGAACGCACGCCGATCCCGTCATGTTGGAGTTGTTCAACAATATATTCATGAACATCGCCGAACAAATGGGCCTGCGCCTGCAGAATACCGCCTATTCGGTCAACATCAAGGAGCGTTTGGATTTCAGCTGCGCGCTGTTCGACGGCACCGGCGCCTTGATCGCGAATGCGCCCCACATGCCGGTGCACTTGGGATCGATGAGCGAGTCGATTCGCGCGGTCATCGATCGTAATCCGCAGATGCGCAACGGCGATGTGTTCGTGCTGAATGATCCTTATCATGGAGGAACGCACCTTCCCGACGTCACCGTCGTCACGCCGGTTTATTTGAGCGCCGCCGACGCAGCGCCCAGTTTCTTTACCGCTTCGCGCGGCCATCATGCCGATATCGGCGGCATCACGCCCGGATCGATGCCGCCGTTTTCCGCACTCATCGGCGAAGAAGGGGTTTTGATCGATAACTTCAAGTTGGTGGCGGGCGGCGCGCTGCGCGAGGCGGCCATGCGCGAACTGCTGCTGAGCGGCGCTCACCCGTCGCGCAATCCCGCGCAAAATCTGGCCGATATGCGCGCGCAAATAGCCGCCAACGCCAAGGGCAGCGCGGAACTCAAGGCGCTGGTGGCGCAATACGGGCTGAGCACCGTGACCGCCTACATGCGGCACGTGCAGGACAATGCCGAGGAGTCGGTGCGCCGCGTTATCACCTCGCTCAAGGACGGTCACTTCATCCTGCCGCTCGACAACGGCTCGCACATTGAAGTGGCGGTGCGCGTCGATGCCATCAACCGCAGCGCGACCATCGACTTCACCGGCACCAGCGCGCAATTGCGGGATAATTTCAATGCGCCGCGCGCCGTGACCACGGCGGCCGTGCTCTACGTGTTTCGCACGCTGGTGAACGATGACATTCCGCTCAACGCGGGATGCTTGAAGCCGCTGCAAATCATTCTGCCTGATGCCTGCATGCTGAACCCCCAGTCGCCTTCGGCGGTGGTGGCCGGCAACGTCGAGACCTCCATGTGCGTGACCAACGCGTTGTACGGAGCCCTGGGAGCGATGGCCGCCAGTCAATGCACCATGAATAATTTCACCTTCGGCAACGGTCAGTACCAGTACTACGAAACCATTGCCGGGGGCTCGGGTGCAGGACCCGAATTCGGCGGCACCAGCGTGGTCCAAACTCATATGACCAATTCACGGCTGACCGATCCTGAGATTCTGGAATTCAGATTTCCCGTGCGCCTCGAGTCGTATGAAATTCGTGCAAGCTCAGGCGGCGCCGGACGCTGGCAGGGCGGCAACGGCGGCATCCGGCGCGTTCGCTTCCTGGAGTCGATGACGGCGTCCATCTTGAGTAACGGCCGCACCGTCGGCTCATTCGGCATGGCGGGCGGCGAGGCCGGCGCGGTCGGCGAAAATTATATTGAGCGAGCCGACGGCCGAGTGGAGAAGTTGGCGCATATTGGGCAAGTGGATGTGCAGCCCAATGATGTGATGGTGATTTGTACGCCGGGCGGCGGCGGTTACGGGAAAAGGAATGCATAACTGACATGATGTATAGTTTGTAACTAATTGTAATAGATAGTTATTATGGCGAGTTTAATTTGCGTAAATTGGACCAATCTTAAAGTGGTTTCTAGTTTGATCTAGACTGGCAGGCGCGCGCAGAGGCTTTTAAAAGATGTCTGAGATTGAAAATGTCTGAGATTGAAATTGTTGAGGTCGGTCCGCGAGACGGCTTGCAAAACGAATCGGTGCTGTTCAACACGCAGCAGAAGCTGGCGTTTATCGAGCGCGCGATCCAAGCCGGTGTGCGCCGCATCGAAGTCGCCAGTTTTGTAAACCCCAAGCTGGTGCCGCAAATGGCTGACGCCGACGCGGTGTCCGCAGGATTGGTGCCACGCGACGATGTGATCTATATCGGTTTGGTGCTCAACAAGCGCGGTGCGTTGCGCGCCATTGAGGCGGGTCTTGATGAGCTGGGTGCCGTGTGCGCGGCTTCTGACGGATTTGCAATTCGCAATCAGGGTCAAACTTCGGACGAATCGCTGGCGATGTGCTGTGAGGTGGTGCGCTTGGCGCGCCAGGAGGGGCGGCGCGGCCAGATCACGATTTCCACGGCGTTCGGATGTCCGTTCGACGGCGAGGTCGATCCGCAGCGGGTGGTCGATATGGCGAAGACGGCAGCCGCCGCGGGTCCGGTCGAAGTCGCCATCGCCGATACCATCGGCGTCGCCGGGCCGCGCGATGTGGCCGACTTGGTGGCCAGGGTGAAGACCGCGATCGCGCCGTTGCCGGTGCGCGTGCATTTTCACAATACGCGAAACACCGGCCTCGCCAATGTATGGGCCGCGGTCAACGCCGGCGCCGGCACGGTGGATGCGTCGTTGGGCGGCCTGGGTGGCTGCCCATTCGCGCCTCGGGCCACGGGCAATGTGCCCACCGAGGACGTGATCTACATGCTGGAACGCTCGGGATACCACACCGGGCTCGACATAGACCGGTTGATCGAGGCAGCCGCGTGGCTCGCGGGTGAGATGGGCCGCGAATTACCCGGCATGTTGAGCAAAGCCGGTAATTTTCCGGGCGCCGCGGTACGGCGTTGACATGACTAGCGGGTATTCAAGCAGCGCTTGAAACGGTCATCGACCCGATGAGCGTACCAATCGGTGGTGAGACTTCGTTTTATTTTCGGTCCGCCCAGTTTGATGCGCGGTACCACGGCGGGCGGCAGCTGCCTTCCGGCCTTCTGATTGGCCAGCGCGAACACGCGCTGATACAGCGGCGTGGTTTCAAAGTCATTGGTTTTTCCCTCGGCCAGGGCGGCATGTATGGCGCCGTCACTCATCTTGAGCCGCGCGGCGAGCGCGCGCACCGCAAGTTCCGTGTTGCCGGGATTGTTCGCATCGCTGTCATGCGGCAATAACGCGCCGTCAGCGACCAGAGAGATCCCGGAGGCAACGCTGACCGCACTTTGAAAGGCGGCATTGCGGCTCGCATATTGCCCGGCATTGAAATCCGCGAAACGGTACAAGTACTGATCGTACGGAGCGCGGTAGTCCAGAAGATGCGCCACGCCAAAATACACGCCGCCGCGGCGGCTGAACAATTCATCCGGGATGCTGTCCTTCACCGGATAGGGATAGGGGGCGGCGGCTGAAAACTGTTCCGCAAAGGCAACATTGACCTGCATGGGTCCGCGTGTGCGTATCGGATTGCGATCAGAGAACAGCGTGCGGCCCAACGGCACCGCCGCGAGCAAGTCCTCGTAGGCATCGCTCAAGTCCTTTTCGGTTTTTGCCGCGTCAATCCGCGCGCCGTAGCTGCGGCCGTCCGACGATTTCAATTGCAGCACGCCATCCACGAGCAGCATCGGCACATGCGCGCGCGCGGCGCGGCTGTTGATCTCTTGCCGAGCGATCACGCCCAGGCCGGGTATCGCTGGGTCGACTCGAAATCCCGATTCCTGTTCTATCACGGCAACCACGGCACAAATGTTTTCGTGGTTCGGCGTCACGGTGAGCGCCGTGAGAGCGGTATACATATCGGTGGCCCAGCCGGCCCGATCCGGCACATTCTGCGGCAACGATGCTTCGATCAGGGCGCGCGCGTCGGCGGGGTTCAACGCGGGCGCAGCGGTGGGCTGCTGGCCGGCGCAGCCCGCCAACACCAGTGCGGTTCCCAACCCGATCAGAGCATTGATTTGATGCATTGCAGTCTTAAGGTATATCAGGCAGGGCGTGTGGTACCGATCCGATCGCGGGCGTACTCTTTGTCCAGGTTTTTGCATCATAACTAAAAGACTGAACACGCAATTCAAGGAGACCGGGCCATGGGTATCAACGAAGCGAAGCTCAACGAATTTCTCGGCAAGGCGGTGGGCGATTTAGGTGCCGCATTGAGTGCAACGCTGGTACTGGTAGGCGACCGGCTGGGTCTCTACAAGGAACTGGCGAAAGGCGCGGTCACTTCCGCCGAGCTCGCGCAGCGCACCGGCACCAACGAACGCTATGTGCGCGAGTGGCTGGGCAATCAAGGCGCCAGCGGATACATCCAATACGACGCGGCGAACGGCAAATGGTCCATGACGCCGGAGCAAAAGCTGTGTCTGGCCGACCCGAGCGGACCGGTGGATGTGCCGGGCGCGTACAACATCGTCGAGGCGACATTCCACGCGCTCGGGCGGACGCTCGAGAATTTCAAATCCGGCGAAGGCATGGAGTGGGGCGAGCACCATCCCTGTCTATTCCACGGCACTGAGCGATTTTTTCGCGCGGGCTACAACGCGAACCTGATCACGGCCTGGCTGCCGGCGCTCGAAGGGGTCGTGGATAAACTCAACCGCGGCGCGCGCGTCGCGGACGTAGGCTGCGGCCATGGCGCCAGCACGGTTTTGATGGCCAAGACTTATCCGAAATCAACGTTCATGGGCTACGACTACCACGGCGAGTCGATCCGGGTTGCGCGTGAGCGCGCCGCCGCGGCGGGAGTTGCCAATGCTCAATTTGAAGTGAGCGATGCGGTCAGTTACTCGGGCAAGGAGTTCGACGTGATCGCCTTCTTCGACTGCTTGCACGACATGGGCGACCCGGTGGGCGTTGCGCGTCACGCGCGTCAGGCGCTCAAAGCCGATGGAACGGCGATGATCGTCGAGCCTTTCGCAAACGACAAGCTGCAGGACAATCTGAACCCTGTCGGGCGCGTCATGTACGGCGCCTCCTCGCAAATATGCGTGCCGGTATCGCTGGCGCGCAAAGGGCCGGCGCTGGGGGCGCAGGCGGGCGAAGCGCGATTGCGGGAAGTCGTGGTCACCGGCGGCGGATTCGGTAAATTTCGGCGCGCGACCGAGACTCCGTTCAATTTGGTGTTGGAGGCGCGGCCGTAGCTTAGCGCGGCGTCGGCGCGGCCGGCGGCGGCGTGCTCAACGGGGCTGCATTCTGACGGCGCCGTCGAGACGGATGGTCTCGCCGTTCAGCATCACGTTCTCCAGAATTTGCACGATCAGCGCCGCGAATTCATCGGGCTCGCCGAGACGCGGTGGAAAGGGCGTCTGTTTGCCGAGCGAGTCCTGCGCCTCCTGAGGAAGGCCCTTCATCATCGGCGTCGCAAACAATCCCGGCGCCACGGTCATGACGCGTATGCCGCTGGATGCCAACTCACGCGCCATGGGCAGGGTCATGGCAACGATGCCGCCCTTGGAGGCCGAGTAGGCAATCTGCCCGATTTGTCCGTCGTACGCGGCAACGGATGCCGTCATGACAATGACGCCGCGCTCGCCTTGTGCATTGGGCGCATTGGATTGCATGGCCACGGCGGCCGCTTTGGCGACCAGCACGGTGCCGAGCAGATTGATCTCGATCATCCTGCGGAAAGAACCGCCCGCCATGGGGCCTTGCCGGCCGACGAGGCGGCCTGGGGTCGCGATGCCGGCGCAATTGATAGCTGCGCTGATGCGGCCCATGAGTGCCTGCGCCTGCTTCACTGCAGCGTCCACCGCCGCCTCATCGCTGACATCGGCGGTGATGAAAGTTGCACGCTCGCCCAATGCCGCGGCAGCGGCGTTGCCGGCCGCAACGCTCAAATCGAAAATGGCGACTTTGCCGCCGCCCTGGACGATCCGATTTGCGACCGCGAGGCCAAGACCAGAGGCGCCGCCGGTGACGATGGCATTCACTTCCTTCAATTGCATGCAACAACTCCTTCCAAATTGGCCAGCGGATGCTTCGCGCCCGCCCAGGGATCGGCAAACATCGCCTCGACGGATGCCTCGTTGACCTCCTCGATGTGCGGCGGACGCCACACCGGCGCGTTGTCCTTGTCGATGAGCAATGCGCGAACGCCTTCGATGAAGTCGCCTTGAATGAAGCAGTGGCGCACCAGCCCAAGTTCCATTCGCAGGCACTCGGCCAGGCTCATGGATTTTCCACGCTTTAGCTGCTCCAGCGTGACGGCCAACATGGTGGGCGAGCGGGTGTTGATCAGATCGATGCTCTGCCTGGCCCATTCCAGAAACTGCGGCCGGTTCTCCTCTTCAAGAGACCGAAGCAGGGCAGGCACACTGGCAGCGGCGAAATGCTGATCGATGGCGGGACGGATCGCCGCGAGCGGCGCCGGCGGCAGGTCAACGCCGCCCAGTCTTTGAATGACGCCGTTGATCGCGGCACGCCAATCCTCGTTGCGGTGCGCAGCGCTTAAAGTCAGCGCGGCCAATTCTGATTCCAGCAGGTCCACGCCGGCGCGCGGCAGGTACACGTCGGCCAGTCCGGCATACAAGGCGTCGGCAGCGCGGATCTGCACGCCGGTCAAGGCCAGATAGGGTCCCAAGGCGCCGTCAAGGCGCGACAAGAAGTAGCTGGCGCCCACATCCGGAAAGAATCCTATGGCCACTTCCGGCATCGCCATGCGGGTGCGGTCCCCGACGATGCGCAGGCGCGAGCCTTGGGAGATGCCCATGCCGCCGCCCATGACAATGCCGTCGATCAGGGCGATGTAGGGCTTCGGATATGAATGCAGCAGGTAGTCGAGCGGATATTCCGTCACGAAGAAATCGCGGTGCAGGCTGCCCCCGCTTTGAAAACTTTCATAGATCGCGCGTATATCGCCGCCGGCGCAAAAAGCCTTCTCGCCGGCGCCTTTGATGAGCACGGCGTTGATGCTCGCATCGGCCGCGAATTGTTCCAAGGCTGAGCGCAGTTGCACGATCATGTCCAGCGACAGCGCATTGAGCGCAGCGGGGCGGTTCAGGGTGATGAACGCGATGCGGTTGCGAACCTCGCTCTGGATCAAGCGTTCCGCCAATTGGGTTTGCGCTTCTCTAAAAAAGCATTCACGCCTTCGCGCTGATCCTCGCCGTCGAACAAGTCGACGAAGCGCTCGCGTTCCATCGCCAGTGCGGCGCCGCGCGGCGTGCCTTGCCGGGCCTGATGTATCAAGGTCTTGCTGTAAGTGACGGCGCCGGGACTCAAGGTCGAGACGCGCTTGGCGAGTTCCAGCGCCGCGGGTTTTGCCTGGCCGCGAGCCACGACTTGTTCCACCAGGCCGATGCGCAAAGCGGTCTCGGCATTGACCCGTTCATTGGTCAATATCATGCGTTTCGCCCAGCCCTCGCCCACCAGCCAGGGCAAGGTCTGGGTGCCGCAGCCGCAGGGGAGCAAACCGACCGAGGCTTCCGGCAGCGCCATCTGCGCATGCTCCTCGCAGATGCGCATGTCGCAGGCCAGGGCGCATTCCAAGCCGCCGCCCATCGCGTAGCCATTCATGGCGGCAATGAACACCGGACGCGATTCCTGCAGCGCCTCGAAGGTCGAGCCGAATCTTTGCGCCATCAAGCGGGCGTGTACCTTGTCGCCGCTCGCAAATTCCTTCAAATCGGCGCCGGCGCTGAAGAACTTCTCGCCCTGACCCGTGACCACCACCGCGCGCACCTGCGAATTGCGATTCAAATCGCCGATGAGCGCGTGGAATTGCTCCAGTCCCGCCGCGGTGAAGGTGTTGGCCGAAGGATTGTTCAAGGTCACCAGGGCGACGGACCCGTCGATCGAGCATTCAATCATCGTTCAGCTCCGGCCTTAAGACTTCTGTTTATACAAGTTGATGATGGCGGAAAAGTCCTGGCCGCCCGCGCCCTGCGCGCTGAACATCTGGTACAGCTGCTGTGCCAGCGCGCCCAACACGACGGGTTGCTTGGATAGCTTCGCCGCATCGACGGCGAGTCCCAGATCTTTGAGCATCAGGTCCGCGCCGAAGCCGCCGGTGTAGCCGCGCGCCGCCGGCACATTTTCCATGACGCCCGGATAGGGGTTGTAGGTGTCCGAACTCCAGCAGCGGCCGCTCGAGGTATTGATGATTCCCGCCAGCACCTTCGCATCGATGCCGAGCGCGGCCCCTAAATTCATGGCCTCGGACACGCCGATCATGCTGATGCCGAGCAGCAGGTTGTTGCAGATCTTGGCGACCTGGCCGGTGCCGCTCTCGCCGCAGTGGACGATGTTCTTGCCCATGTGGTGCAAAACCGGCTTGATCTTCTCGAACACGCCGGCGTCGCCGCCGACCATGAACGTCAAGGTGCCCGCTTCGGCGCCGCCCGTGCCGCCCGACACCGGCGCATCCGCCATCGGATTGCCGTGCTGCGCGGCAAGCACGGCAACTTCACGCGCGGTATGCGGATCAATGGTGCTCGAATCGATGAGCGTCACGCCGGGCGCCACACCCGCCAATACGCCGTCATTCCCAAGGTAGACCGTTCTGACGTGCGGCGAGGACGGCAGCATGGTGATCACCAGTTCGGCGTTGTCCGCTGCGCGAGCCGCCGAATTGGCGGCGCCGGCCCCGGCGGCCTTCAACGCATCGACGTTGCGCTGCACGACGTCATAGACGACCAGCGAGTGTCCGGCCTTGAGCAGATTGCGCGCCATGGGCGCACCCATGTGGCCCAGGCCCACGAAGCCGATTTTCATTTGAGGCTGATCGTCGTATTCACACCGCCCGAGGTGGTGCTGTCATCGAACCAACGCGAGGTAATCGTTTTGGTCTGAGTGTAGAACTGAATCACTTGTTTGCCGTAGGGGCCCAGATCGCCCAGCTTCGAGCCGCGCGAACCGGTGAAACTGAAGAACGGCACGGGCACCGGTATGGGCACGTTGATGCCGACCTGTCCGACGTCGATTTCATTTTGGAATTTGCGCGCGGCCGCGCCGCTCTGCGTGAACAGGCCGGTGCCGTTACCGAAGGGGTTTTTGTTGATCAGATCAATGGCTTCGTTCAAGGTCTGCACGCCGACGATGACCATCACGGGTCCGAAGATCTCGGTGGTGTAGATTTTCATGGTCGGCGTGACGCCGGAAAATATCGTCGGTCCGATGAAGTTGCCGTTCTCGAATCCGTTCACCTTGACGCCGCGGCCGTCCAATTCGAGCTTGGCACCTTCCTTGATGCCGTCCTCGACCAATCCCAAAATGCGCTGCTTGGCGGTGCGCGAAATGACGGGCCCGATGTCGGTGCCTTTTTCGCTGCCGGAATTCACCTTGAGCGTCTTCGCCTTGGCGACGATGTCGGGGATCCAGCGCTGCGCCTCGCCGACCAGCACCGTCACGGAGGTGGCCATGCAGCGTTGCCCGGCGGCACCGAATGTCGCGCCCACCAAGGCATTCAGCGATTGCTCCTTGTTGGCATCCGGCATGATCACTGCGTGATTCTTCGCGCCCATCATGGCCTGTACGCGCTTGCCGTGCTGCGTGCCCAAGTTGTACACATGCGTGCCCACCGGCGTCGAGCCGACAAAGGAAATCGCGACGATATCCGGATGCGTGCAGATCGCGTCGACCGCGCGCTTGCCGCCGTGGATGATATTGAGGACGCCCGGAGGCACACCCGCCTGAAGCGCGAGTTCTGCCAGCAGCATCGGCGTCAGCGGGTCCTGTTCCGAGGGCTTGAGGACGAAGGTGTTGCCGCAGACGATGGCCATGGGAAACATCCACAGGGGGATCATCGCCGGAAAATTAAAGGGCGTGATTCCCGCACATACGCCAATGGGTTGGCGAATGGTGTAGGTGTCGACGCCGCCGGCGACATTTTCAGCGAACTCGCCCATCTGCAGGCTGCCGATGGAACACGCGTGCTCGACCACTTCCAGGCCGCGAAAGACATCGCCCTCGGCGTCGGCAACGGTTTTGCCTTGTTCCGCGCTCAAGGTTTGTGCGATGCGGCTCATGTGCTCTCGAACCAGCGCCTGCAGTTTCAACATGATCCGGGCACGTGCCGCCAGCGGCGTGTGCTTCCAAGTCTTGTAGGCTTCCTTGGCCGCGGCCACGGCAGCGTCAATTTCTCCGTCTGTCGCGAACGGGACTTGCGCCAGTAATTCCTGTGTCGCGGGATTGATGACGTCGTGCCATTCGGTCGTCTTGGATTCGACGAAGGCGCCGTTGATCAGCAACTTGACCGTGTCCGCGGCCCGGCCTTGCAATGCGGGTTTGGGCGTCATATCAATACCTCTCTCTTAAAGTTTCGAGTGCTCGAGCAATTCCCTGGCGATCACCAACCGCTGGATCTCGTTCGTGCCCTCATAGATCTGTGTGATGCGCGCATCGCGGTAATATCGCTCGACATCGTAGTCCGCCAGATAGCCATAGCCGCCGTGAATCTGTATGGCCTGGGAGCACACCCGTTCGGCCATCTCCGAGGCGTACAGTTTAGCCTGGCAGGCCTCCGAAAGGCAGGGCTCCCCGGCGCTACGCAGGCGGGCGGCGTGATGGGTCAGCAGCCGCGCGGAATTGATGGAAGTGTGCATGTCCGCCAGCATGTTGCTGATGCTGCCGAACTTCACGATCGGCTGATCAAATTGCTTGCGGGTCTGCGCGTAGGCCAGCGCCGCCTCGAATGCCGCCCGGGCAATACCAATGGCTTGCGCGGCGATACCGATGCGCCCGCCCTCCAGATTGGACAATGCGATCGACAATCCCTTGCCGCGGGGACCCAGCAGTCCATGCGCGCCGATGCGGCAATTATCGAAGGTGATGGCGCAGGTATCGGAAGCGCGGATGCCCAGCTTGTGCTCGGGACGCCCCACGAGAAAGCCCGGCGTATCGGTCGGCACGATGAAGGCAGACAGTCCCTTTTTGCCCAACTCCGGATCAGTGACCGCAAAAACGATCGCGACCTTGGCGCGCTTGCCGTTGGTGATGAACTGCTTGGTGCCGTTGAGCACCCAGGTATCGCCGTCCAGAACCGCGCGGGTCTTCAAATTGTGCGCCTCCGATCCTGCCTGCGGTTCGGTCAGGCAAAAGCAGCCGATGATGCGGCCTTGCGCCATATCGGCGAGATAGCGCTGCTTCTGCTCGACATCGCCGAACCTGAGGATGGGCGCACAACCGACGGAGCTATGCACGCTCACCAGCGCCGCGGTGGCGCCATCGCCGGCGGCGATCTCCTCGATCGCCAGCGCGTAGGCGATGTAGTCGGTGTATGAACCACCCCACTCATCCGGGACCATCATTCCGAGAAGCCCCAGCTCCCCGAGTTTGGCGACCGCCGAATCGCTGATCCAGCCGTCCTTTTCCCATTGGGCGGCGTGGGGTTTGAGTTCTTGAAGCGCAAAATCCTTCGCGGAATCGCGGATCATGCGTTGTTCGTCGGTGTAGAAATCCATAGGGAAGCCCCGGGCGCGTCGGCGGATGGCCGTATCGCGTAAACTATAAGGTGGAGTAGTCATTGCGGCGTGCCCAAAGCGTTCAAAATGCGTGAGCGAAAATGCAACAGTTGCCGAAGGGCTTGAGCCGCGCCGCGGGCGCCGAGGCGGCGAGGTCCGAACCGGGAACGATAGCGATTTGCTTCGTCGCAGCAGCGCTGCAGAGCGTGCGCGCCCGCGGGCTGGATGCGGACGGACTGCTGAGGCAGATCGGACTTTCCCCGGGGCTGTTGCAGTCACCGCAGACGCGCGTGTCGGCCAAGCATTACGGTGCCCTGTGGCGCCTGGTCGCGCTGACCCTGGACGATGAATTTTTCGGTCAGGACTCGCGCCGCATGAAGGCGGGGAGTTTTGCGATGATTTGCCATTCGGTGCTCAACTGCGAGACCTTGGGATCGGCGATCGAGCGCAGTCTGCGCTTCTATGCGCTGATTCTGGACGACATTTACGGCAGGCTGAATCGGGATGGCGCCGAGGCAAGCATCACGCTGCATGAGGGTGCCGCCGGGCCGCAGCGCGTGTTTGCACACGAAGTGCTCCTCATGCTGCTGCATGGCGTGGCCTGTTGGCTCGTCGGCCGCCGGATCCCGATCAAGCGTGCTCAGTTCAGCTACGACGAGCCGGCGCATAGCGGCGAGTATCGACTGATGTACAGCACGAACATCGGCTTTCGAGCGCCGCATACCGCCATCATTTTCGATGCCGCTTATCTTGCGCTGCCGATCGTTCAGAACGAACGAACGGTGAAGGATTTTTTGCGCAACGCGCCGGAAAACATTCTTCTGAAGTACAAAAACGGCAGCAGCCTGGGCGCGAGGATCCGGCGCCGCTTGCGTCAGTCGCTGCCCGGAGACCTGCCCGAATTCGAAGCGCTGGCCGAGGAAATGAATCTGACCCCGGCAACGTTGCGCCGGCGGCTGCACGAAGAAGGCACGTTCTATCAATCGATCAAGGATCAATTGCGCCGCGACCTGGCCATCGGATACTTGAGCCATTCGAAGCGCAGCGCCATGGACATCGGCCTGGAACTGGGCTTTTCCGAGCGCAGCGCCTTTCATCGCGCTTTCAAGAAGTGGACCGGTGCATCGCCGGGCGAATTTCGCCGGCGCTTTCAGCCCGCGGAGCCCGTCTAAGTGTTGCGCGTGAGCTATTGCGCCCCAACGCAACGCGTGTTGCAATTTCGCGCACTCGCTTTGAGAGTTTTTGTCACGGGGCATCGGCCGCCTTCCTCTATAGTTTTGGGTACCACGAGGACGATGAATTGAGCAGCATCCAAGTCGATTTTTCCGGAAAGGTGATTGCCGTCACCGGCGCGTTCGGCGCGATGGGTTCGGCGGTCGCTGCCACACTCGCCGGCTTTGGCGCGCAGGTGGCGCGGCTCGATCACGCCGCCGTGCCGCCGGGAGCACCGTCCGGCTCACTGTCCTACGGCGGCCTGGACTTGGCGGACGATGCGGCCGCGGCTGCGACCATTCGGAAGATTGTTCAAGAGACCGGCCGTCTGGACGGACTGGTCAATATTGCCGGCGGCTTTCGCTTCGAGAAGCTCGAGCAAGGTGCGTTGGAAACGTGGGATTCACAGTACCGCACGAATCTACGGACCGCGGTCGCCTGCTGCAAGGCCGCGCTGCCGTATCTGATCAAGTCCGGGCACGGCCGCATCATCAACATAGGCGCGCTCGGCGCCGTCAAGGCGGGCGCCGGCATGGGCCCGTATGCGGCCGCCAAAGCCGGCGTCGCCAAATTAACGGAGGCACTGGCCGATGAGCTCAAAGATCGAGGCGTTACCGTGAACGCACTGCTGCCGAGCATACTGGACACGCCCCGCAACCGCCTCGACATGCCGGCCGCGGATTTTAGCCGTTGGGTCGCGCCCGCTGCGATCGGCGAGGTCATCGCCTTCCTGATTTCAGATTCCGCCGGCGCGGTCACGGGTGCTCTGATACCCGTTGCGGGGCGTGTATGAGCGGGTCGAATGAACCTTCCGCCGGCGCGCGCCTTCGCGCCGCCGTACTCGACGAAAGCCCGCTGCAAATGGTCGGCGCCATCACCGCGTTTACCGCCAGGATGGCTGCCGCATGCGGCTTCAAGGCGCTGTACTTGGCCGGCAGCGGCGTTGCCGCCAATTCGTTGGGAGTTCCGGATTTGGGCATCAGCACCATGGATGATGTGCTGGTCGATATCCGCAGAATCACCGATGCCTGCCCGTTGCCGATGTTGGTCGATGCGGATACCGGGTGGGGTGGGGCGTTCAACATTGCGCGCACGGTAAAGTCCTTCACCAAGTTCGGCGCGGGCGGCATGCACATCGAGGATCAGGTGCAATCCAAGCGCTGCGGCCATCGTCCCGGCAAGGAAATCGTTTCCAAACAGGAAATGGTCGATCGCATCAAAGCGGCGGTGGATGCTCGAACCGACGAGAAATTCGTGATCATGGCGCGTACCGATGCGTTGGCGGTGGAGGGCATGGACAAAGCCCTCGACCGCGCCGTCGCCTGCGTCGAGGCGGGCGCCGACATGATTTTCCCGGAAGCCATCACCGAACTTCAGATGTACCGGCGCTTCAAGGATGCGGTGAAGGTGCCGATTCTCGCGAACATCACGGAGTTCGGCCAGACCCCGTTGTACACACGAGATGAACTGGCGACGGTGGGAGTCGATATCGTTTTGCACTGCTGTTCTGCCTACCGTGCGATGAACGCCGCGGCGCTCAACACCTACCAAGCCATTCGCCGCGACGGAACACAAAAGCATGTGCTCGCGACCATGCAGACGCGCGCCGATCTGTACAAATACCTCGACTACTACGCCTACGAAGCGAAGCTGGATGAACTATTTGCTGAAGGAAAGGAAAAGTGACAAGCAATTCCGAAGCGGGGGCCGCCGCCGGCTTCAAACCGAAAAAATCCGTCGCCTTATCCGGCGTCACCGCGGGCAATACGGCGTTGTGCACGGTCGGCAGAACCGGCAACGACTTGCACTACCGCGGCTACGATATTCTGGATATCGCCACGCAATGCGAGTTCGAGGAAATTGCGCACTTGCTGGTGCATGAGAAATTGCCCAATAAGCCGCAACTCGCGGCCTATAAAGCCAAGCTCAAAGGCCTGCGCGTGCTGCCGCCTGCCGTCACTGCCATCCTCGAGCAACTCCCGCAATCGAGCCATCCCATGGACGTATTGCGCACCGGTGTGTCGGCGCTGGGCTGTTGCGTGCCGGAAGCGAACGATCATGCTGCCGCGGGGGCGCGCGACCTGGCGGATCGGCTGTTGGCCTGTTTGGGCTCGATGCTGTGCTATTGGTACCACTACGCCAAGAGCGGCCGCCGCATCGATGTGCAGACCGACGATGACTCCATCGGCGCGCACTTCCTGCACCTGTTGCACGGCCGCAAGCCCTCCTCGAGCTGGGTGCGCGCCATGCACACATCGCTCAATCTGTATGCCGAGCATGAGTTCAACGCCTCCACGTTCACGGCCAGGGTGATTGCCGGCACGGGTTCGGATCTGTACTCCTGTATCACCGGCGCGATCGGTGCGCTGCGCGGACCGAAGCATGGCGGCGCCAACGAAGTGGCTTTCGAGATCCAGAATCGTTATCCGGCGCCGGACGCGGCCGAAACGGATATCCGCCGGCGCGTGGCGTCCAAGGAAGTCATTATCGGATTCGGCCACCCTGTGTATACGGTGTCGGATCCACGCAATCAGGTGATCAAGGAAGTATCGCGAGCACTCGCGCGCGAGGCGAACGACATGCTGGGATTCGAAGTGGCCGAGCGGATCGAATCGGTCATGTGGGACATCAAGAAAATGTTTCCCAACTTGGATTGGTTCTCAGCCGTGTCGTATCACCTGATGGGTGTACCGACAGCGATGTTCACGCCGCTGTTTGTGATCAGCCGCACCTCCGGCTGGGCGGCGCATGTCATCGAGCAGCGCGAGGATGGGAAAATCATCCGCCCGAGCGCCAACTACATCGGACCTGAAAACTTGAAATTCATACCCCTTGCGGAGCGACCTTAAGTCCATGTCATCTCACGATATCAGGTCCGCCGAAAGGCCGGCTCCCGATCAGGTTCTCACCGCCATCGCGGATTACGCGCTGAGTTACGACATCACCAGCACGTTGGCGTACGAGACCGCCGCGTATTGCTTGATGGATACGCTGGCCTGCGGTTTTCAGGCGCTGAAGTATCCGGCCTGCACGAAGCTGATGGGGCCGGTGGTTCCCGGCGCGACGCTCAACGGCGGCGCACGGGTTCCCGGCACGGCCTATGAACTCGATCCGATCGCGGCGGCGTTCAACATCGGCGCCATGATTCGCTGGTTGGATTTCAACGATACGTGGCTGGCGGCGGAGTGGGGGCACCCTTCCGATAATTTGGGCGGGATTCTTGCCGTGGCCGACTATCTGTCGCGCTCGGGCAAGCGGGTCACGGTGCGCGACGTCCTCACCGGCATGATCAAGGCTCATGAAATTCAAGGCATCCTCGCCTTGGAGAACAGCTTCAATCGCGTCGGACTGGATCATGTACTGCTGGTCCGGGTGGCATCGACCGCAGTCGTCACGGGGATGCTGGGCGGCTCGCGTGAGCAGATCATCAACGCGGTGTCGAATGCCTGGATCGACGGCGGGGCGCTGCGAACCTACCGGCACGCGCCGAATACCGGCTCGCGCAAGAGCTGGGCCGCGGGTGATGCCACCAGCCGCGCCGTGCGCCATGCGCTGTTCGCACTCAAGGGCGAGATGGGATACCCGTCGGCGCTTTCCGCAAAAACCTGGGGCTTCCAAGATGTGCTGTTCAAAGGGAAGCCCGTGGTGCTGCCCCAGCCCCTGGGCAGCTACGTGATGGAAAATGTGCTGTTCAAGATTTCATTTCCCGCGGAATTTCATGCGCAGACGGCCGTGGAAGCGGCCATGACGCTGCACCCGCAAATCTTGACGAAGATCGATCAGATCGATCGGGTGCTCATCGAAACGCAAGAACCCGGCGTGCGCATCATCGACAAGACCGGCCCGCTCGCCAACCCGGCCGACCGCGATCACTGCATTCAATACATGGTTGCCATCCCGCTGCTGTTCGGCAGGCTGGAGGCGTCCGACTATGAAGACAAAGTCGCGAGCGATCCGCGGGTCGACGCGCTGCGCTCGAAGATGCAGGTCAAGGAGAATCCGGTGTTCACGCAAGATTACTATGCGGCGGACAAGCGCTACATCGGCAACGCCGTGCAAGTATTCTTCAAGGACGGCACGTCGAGTCAGCGCGTGGCGGTCGACTATCCCATCGGGCATCGCAAGCGCCGCGCCGAAGGCATGCCGGTGCTGGTGAAGAAATTCGAGGCCAGCGTGGCAGCCCACTTCCAACCCAAACAAACCGAATCGATCAAGGGGATGTTTGCGGATCAACGCCTGGCGGCCATGCCGGTCAGCGACTTCATGGCCAAGCTGGTGACCGCGTCTTGAAAAAATAGTCGCCCGTTGGCGCGCATTATGACGCATCGGGCTTGCCTAAGATGGCGCTAAGTCAGGATAGTGGCGCGAATGAAGGATGCTGGCCGCTCGCGGCGAATCAACGACTGGGTCAGCCGGCAACTGCAGGGCACGGCGGCGCGGCCTGCGGCCTACGGTTCGGAGCGCCGAGAGCGGGCGGATCGTCGGCGCCAAGCGTGGTGGTCCGTTCTTTACGGCAGTTTCAATCCGCGCCGTAGACGGCCCGCGCGACGGCTCGGCGATTCTCGCTTTCATCCTGTTGATTGGTATTCCGCGCATTTGCTGGCCGTATCCGTGGGCATCTTGCTGCTGAGCGCAGTGGACGCCTTTATGACGACCATCTTGCTGCTGCACGGCGCCGACGAGATGAATCCCATCATGGCGGTGCTCGTGTACCGCGGTGTCGCCACGTTCGCGGCCCTCAAAATGGCCATGACGGGCGCCGGCATCGTGATGATGGTGTTTCTCGCGCGCTACCGGTTCATGCGCATGATTCGCGTCGAAATTGTCTTGTACGCCGTGCTGACGGTCTATGCATGGCTCATCGGCTACGAAATTTGGATGCTGAACGGCTCGGGCGAGCCGCCGCTCTTGTAAATTCCCGGCGCGCCGTCACATTCCATATTACGGCGCCTTCGGCTAAACTAGGGCCGCTGCCCAAGATCCACTATTCTCCTCATCATATTGATGTACTTGAGGTTTTTTGCCGCCTGCTGCGCTCATGAGCCAATCACTTGCTGACCAACTAGCCACCACGGCGCTGTCCGGTGGAAACGCCGGTTTCATTGAAGATCTCTACGAACAGTTCTTGCGGGACCCAAGTGCGGTAGATCCCGCCTGGCGCGAGTATTTCAAAGGCTTGAACGGCAGCGGCGCCGATGTCGCCCACGGCCCCATTCGCGAGCGCCTATTGGCGCGCGTTCAGCAACCGCCGACCCCTGCCGCCGCTGCAGGCAGCCAGTCGGCCGGCGCAAGCGCCAAACAAGGCGCGGTGTCTCGCCTCATTCAGGTTTATGCGAATCGCGGTCATCTGATCGCCAACCTGGATCCTTTGGGTCTCCAAGAGCGCGCCAAGCCTTATGTGCTCGACCTGCAATATTTCGGCTTGTCCGACGCCGATCTGGATACGGAATTCTTCACCGGCAGCCGCAATCACGCGATTCCCGAACGCACCACGCTGAAAAATATCCTGGCGGACCTCAAATTCATTTACACCGACACCATCGGCGCGGAGTTTGCGCATGTGTCGGATACCGAAGAGCGCTTGTGGCTGCAGGATCGGTTTCAAGTGGCGCGCATGCAGCGCCGTTTCAGCGCCGCTGAGAAGAAGAACATTCTGTGGCAGCTGACCGCGGCGGAGGGGCTGGAACGCTATCTGCACACCAAGTACGTGGGTCAGAAGCGTTTTTCGCTGGAGGGCGGCGACAGTTTGATCCCCTTGCTGGACGACTTGGTGCAGCAGGGCGGCAAAAGCGGTGTGGAAGAGACCATCATCGGCATGGCGCATCGCGGACGCCTCAATGTGCTGGTGAATTTGCTGGGCAAATCGCCGAAAGATCTGTTCAGTGAATTCGAGGGACAGTACGACCTCGCCAAACTGCGCGGTTCGGGCGACGTCAAATATCACAAGGGATTTTCCGCCGACCTGAAGGCAGAATCGGGCAACGTGCACGTCGCACTGGCATTCAACCCCTCGCATTTGGAGGTGGTGAACCCGGTGGTCGAGGGCTCCGCCCGCGCACGCCAGGAGCGGCGCGGCGATGCGCTGGGCGACAAGGTGTTGCCGGTGCAGATCCATGGCGATGCCGCCTTTGCCGGGCAGGGCGTGAACATGGAGACCCTGCAGCTATCGCAGACGCGCGGCTTTTATACCGGCGGCACGGTTCACATCATCATCAACAACCAGGTCGGATTCACCACCAGCGAGCCGCACGATGCGCGCTCCACGCTGTATTGCTCCGATGTCGCGAAGATGGTCGAAGCGCCCATTCTGCACGTGAATGCGGATGATCCCGAGGCCGTGTGCTTCGTCACGCGTTTCGCGCTCGAATATCGGATGAAATTCCACAAGGATGTGGTGATCGACCTGGTGTGCTACCGGCGCCACGGGCACAACGAAGCGGACGAGCCGGCGGCCACGCAGCCGCTCATGTATCAAATCATTCGCAAGAAGCCGACGGTGCGGCAGCTGTATACCGACAAGCTGGTCGCCGAGGGCGTCTTGAGCGCGGCTGAGTCGGCGGCGATGATGGAGCAGTATCGCAGCGGTTTGGACGAGGGCAAGCCGCAGGCACGCGCAGCGTTGGGTCTGATCGGCAACCGCTACACCGTCGACTGGAGCGAGTACTTGGGTGCGGACTGGGAAGCGGTGAACACCGGCGTGGATTTGGGACGCCTGCGGGTCCTGGGAAAGGCCATCACGACGTATCCCACCGATTGGGTTTTGCATCCCCGCGTCCTCGCCATCATGCAGTCCCGCGAGAAGATGGTTAATGGCGATCTTGCCTTGGATTGGGGCTGTGCGGAAAATTTGGCGTACGCCAGTCTGGTGCAACAGGGCTATCCGATCCGCCTGACGGGTCAGGACAGCGGCCGCGGCACCTTCTTCCATCGCCATGCCGTTCTGCACGACCAAGCCACCGGACGCGCTTACGTGCCGCTGCAGCACGTAGCCAGCAATCAACCGAAGTTCACGGTGACCGATTCCATCCTGTCGGAAGAAGCGGTGATGGGTTTCGAGTACGGTTTCTCCACCACCGAACCTCGCTGCCTGACCATTTGGGAAGGACAGTTCGGCGACTTCTGCAATGGCGCGCAAGTCATCATCGATCAGTTCATCAGTTCGGGCGAGGCAAAATGGGGCCGCGTCTCGGGCATCACTCTATTCCTGCCGCATGGCTACGAGGGCCAGGGACCGGAACACTCCTCCGCACGCCTGGAGCGGTTTTTGCAGCTATGCGCCGAGTTCAACATGCAGGTATGCGTACCCTCGACGCCGGCGCAAATGTTTCACATGCTGCGCAGACAGATGCTGCGCTCCTTGCGCAAGCCGCTCATCATCATGACGCCCAAGAGTTTGCTGCGTCATCCCCTGTCCGTGTCGCGCCTCGAAGAGCTTTCCGGCAGCGGATTCCAAAACGTCATCGATGAAATCGACGACATCAAGCCATCCGCGGTGACGCGCGTCGTCCTGTGCAGCGGCAAGGTGTACTTCGACCTGCTGAAGGCGCGCCGCGAGGCCAAGACCGACACGGTGGCCATCGTCCGCGTCGAGCAGCTCTACCCATTTCCGTCCGATGAATACGAGGCCGTGCTGCGCAAGTACTCGAATGCGCGGGAAATCATCTGGTGCCAGGAAGAGCCGCAGAATCAGGGCAGCTGGTATCAGATTCGCCATCGACTACAGTCGAAACTCGATGATCGGCACGAACTGCTGTATGCCGGCCGCGCGGGCGCTGCCGCGCCCGCAACCGGCATCGCGGCGTTGCACGAACAGCAGCAAAAGAATTTGGTCACCGCGGCCCTGCAGGGTGTTCCGTCCGAGGAGACCTCACGGCAAACCATGCGCATCCCGCCCGCTCAAAGGACAGGTTAATGACTATCGAAGTTCGCGTGCCGCAGCTGCCTGAGTCGGTGGCTGACGCCACGCTCGTCTCCTGGCATAAAAAGCCCGGTGACAGCGTCGTGCGGGATGAAAACCTCGTCGATCTGGAAACCGACAAGGTGGTGCTCGAGGTGCCTGCGCCGATAGCCGGGGTGCTCAAGGAAATCAGGTTGAGCGACGGCACCACGGTCACCAGCGGTCAAATTTTGGCCATCATCGAGGAAGGGGCGGCAGCCGTGCCGGGTGCGAGCGCGCCCGCCATTCTCGCAGCCTCGAGCGGCGCAACGGCTGCGGCGAAGGACACGGTTGCCAAGGGCGCTGGGGCGAAGGACAGCGCCAAGCCGGACACCGTCAAGCAGGACACGGCGGGCGGTAAGCTCAGTCCTGCGGCGAAACGCGTGGCCGAGGAAAACAAGGTCGACCCGAAAACGGTCGCCGGTTCCGGCCGGGACGGTCGCGTCTCAAAGTCCGATGTCGTGAATTATCTCAAGGATGCGGCGTCACCGGGCCCGGCTGCGGCTGCGGCTGCGGCTGCGGGCGCGGGCGCGGGCAGCCCCGCGGCGAAGGCGCCGGCGCAGTTCGTCCCCGCACCGAGCGCACGCACGGCGCGCGCCGAACAGCGCGTGCCCATGACGCGCTTACGCGCGCGCATTGCCGAACGCATGGTGCAGGCACAGGCCACCCAGGCGCTTCTGACCTCTTTCAACGAGGTTGACTTGCACGCCGTCAATGAGCTGCGCGCGCGCTACAAAGATCAATTTGAAAAACAGTACGGCGTGAAGCTGGGTTTCATGTCCTTCTTCGCCAAGGCCTGCGTCGAGGCTCTGAAGAAGTTTCCCGCGGTGAATGCCTCGGTGGATGGCAATGATATCGTGTACCACGAATATTTCGACATCGGCGTCGCCGTCTCGACCGATCGTGGATTGATCGTCCCGGTGCTTCGTGACGCGGATCAACTGAGTTTCGCCGACATCGAGAAGTCAATCGGCAATTTTGCGGCGCGCGCGCGCGCCGGTTCCATCACCATCGAAGAGCTCACGGGCGGCACGTTCACCATCACCAACGGTGGCGTCTTCGGATCGCTGTTCTCGACGCCCATTGTAAATTCGCCGCAAAGCGCCATCTTAGGTATGCACAAGATTCAGGACCGCCCGGTGGTCATTGACGGACAGGTGGTGGTGCGCCCGATGATGTACATCGCACTGACTTACGATCACCGCATCATTGACGGCCGCGAGGCCGTGCAGTTCTTGGTCACGGTTAAACAATGTCTCGAGGATCCCGCACGCATGGTGCTGCACATATGAGTGATGTTTACGATGTAGTTGTCATCGGCGCAGGGCCGGCCGGATATCCGGCGGCGATTCGTGCCGGACAGAACAAGCTGAAGGTTGCCTGCGTCGATGAGTGGCAGAACACCGATGGCACCTATGCCTTCGGCGGCACCTGCTTGAACGCGGGGTGTATTCCGTCCAAGGCGCTGTTGGAATCCTCGGAGCTGTTTCAGCGGGCGAAGGACGAGTTCGCCATACACGGCATCAAGGTGGGCAGCCTCGCGCTCGATCTTGGCGCGATGCAAAAGCGCCGCGCCTCGGTGGTCAAGACCATGACCAATGGCATCAACACCCTGTTCAAGGCCAATGGTGTGGTCGGCATACAGGGTCATGGGAGGTTGCTGCCCGGAAACAAAGTGCTGGTGAAGGGGGCCGACGGCACGGAGAAAACGCTGGAGGCGAAAAATGTGATACTCGCTTCCGGATCCACGCCGATTCGATTGAGCTCCGTACCGCACGACGGCAAGTACGTCGTCGATTCTTGGAACGCCCTGGAATTCGATGCCGTGCCCGCACGCTTGGGCGTGATCGGCGCCGGCATCATTGGCCTGGAGCTCGGCAGCGTTTGGCGGCGGCTGGGTAGCGAAGTGGTGGTGCTCGAAGCCCTGGAGCAATTCCTGCCCATGGTGGACCAGACCATTGCGAAGGAAGCTCAGCGGCATTTCAAGAAACAAGGTCTGGACATCAAACTCGGTGCCAAGGTGTCGAGCGCCGCGGTGTCCGGCAACGCCGTGGATGTTGTTTATACGGACGCGCAGGGCGAGCACACGGTGCAAGTCGACAAGCTCGTCGTCGCCGTGGGACGCCGGCCATTTACCCATGAGCTGCTCGCGGCGGGCACCGGCGTCGAATTGGACGAGCGCGGATTTATCAAGGTTGACGAGCATTGCCGGACCACCGCGCCGAACGTGTGGGCGGTGGGCGATGTGGTGCGCGGCCCCATGCTCGCGCACAAGGGCAAGGAAGAAGGCGTGATGGTTGCCGACCTTATCGCCGGCCATTACGGCGAAGTGAATTACAAGGTGATTCCCTCGGTGATCTATACCGCGCCTGAGATTGCCTGGGTGGGACAGACCGAAGAGCAGGTCAAGGCCAGCGGCCGTCCCTACAAGGTCGGCACCTTCCCCTTTGCCGCCAGTGGCCGCGCGCGCGCGATGGAAGCGGCTGCGGGCATGGCAAAGATCGTGTCGGCGAAGGACGACGATGAAGTGCTCGGCATTCACGTGATCGGGCCGATGGCCGGCGAATTGATCAGCGAAGCGGTACTGGCGATGGAATATTCCGCCAGCACCGAGGACATCCAACGCACGATCCACGCACACCCGACCTTGTCTGAAGCCATACACGAAGCCGCGTTGGCGGTGGACAAAAAAGCCATCGACGGCCTGAATCGCTAGTACTTCGGCCCAGTGATTTTTGACCGGTTGGTGTCGCGCTCGCCCGGTAGTGTAAGAAGCCTCGAGGTAACGAAGAAACAGTTACCTCGAGGCTTCTTACACTTCCTGGCGGGTACTCGAACCGGTCAATATCACGATGCCGATTATACCGGCGGGTGTTGGGCACTCGATTTTCCGTCCTACGAGTGCGAATGAGGCCACACAACCGCGGATGGCCCCTCGAAACTCGTCCTCCCGCGCCGTAATGTTGGCGGTCCAGCGCGAAAGGACTAGGGGATAGGAAGCTTCGAGGCAACTGCTCTTCGTTGCCTCGAAGCTTCCTATCCCCCAGGCCATGCCGAACCGCTCAAATTCACGGTGCCGAGGACTATTTTTTGCGTCTCGCGCTGATGATGTTTGGCAATTGTGCAATGCGTGACAGCACTTTGGATAGCTGTGGCAGCCCGGAGATCGAAACGCCGATGCGCATGCGCGCAATATTCTCGCGCTTGTCGGTGACAGTAGTCATACCTTGGATGCTGATTTTCTCATCCGCCAGCGCGGCGCTCACGTCGCGCACCAAGCCGCGGCGATCGTAGGCGTGCACCTCGAGGTCGACCGGGTATTCGCTTCGACCCATGTTCCCCCAGTCGACCGCCAGCACGCGCGCCGGCGCTTTGATGCTTAGGCGCGCAAAATTGGCGCACGCCTGACTGTGGATGCTGACGCCGCGGCCGACGGTGATGTAGCCCACGATCGGCTCCGGTGGAACGGGTTTGCAGCAACGCGCGTAGGTCGATAGCAGGTCGCCGATGCCCTGTACCTCGATGTCCGGCGCGCGCAAGCTGGCCTCGCGCGCCGGCGGGTGCTCGGGCGGCGCCTGGCGCGCATGCAGCAGGCGCTGCATCGCGCCGGCGACTTGGGCGGCGCTGACTTCGCCCAAGCCCAGCGCCTCATGCAGGGAGTCGGCGCTGTCGAAGGCCAGCTCCCGAAGTAGTTCAGCGATCGGCGGACTCTTCTCGCCGAGCCGTTGCAGTTCGCGCTCCAGCATGGCGCGGCCCTCGGTCTTATTCTGCGACGTATTCTGCTTGCGAAACCAGGCGCGCACTTTGTTGCGATGGCGCGGGCTGGCGAGAAATCCGCTTTGCGTCGACAGCCAATCGCGGGAGGGCTGCGGGGTCTTGGCCGTAATGATTTCCACTGTTTCGCTGTTCTTCAGGCGGTAGTCGAGCGGCACCATGCGGCCGTTGACCTTGGCGCCGCGCGTGCGATGGCCGAGATCGGTGTGGACTTGATAGGCAAAGTCGAGCGGCGTGCCGCCGACGGGCACATCGACGATTTCACCCTTGGGCGAGAGCACGTAGACACGGTCCTGAAACAGGTCGACGCGCACCCGGTCGAGAAAATCGCGGCTTCCATCCGCGCCCTCGGCCGGTGCCAACAGCGAGCGCAGCTCATCGATCTTGCGCTCATAGGCCTGATTGCTGCGCCCGCCCTCCTTGTAGCGCCAATGCGCCGCCACGCCGCGCTCGGAGTTGGCATGCATCTCGTGGGTGCGAATTTGGATTTCGACCGGCTCACCGCCGGGACCGATGACCGCCGTGTGTATGGAACGGTACAGATTGTCCTTCGGCGTCGCGATGTAATCGTCGAACTCGCCCGGAATGAACTGCCAAAGGGAGTGCACGACGCCCAACGCTGCGTAGCACTCGGCGATGCTGCCCACGAGCACCCGCGCCGCGCGAATGTCCATGAGCTGCTCGAACGCCAGCTGCTTCACCTGCATCTTGCGCCAGATGCTGAAAATATGCTTCGGCCGGGCATCGATGACGGCCTCGATGCCGGCGCTGCGCATCTCGGCTTGCAGCAGCGTTTTCAACTCCTCGATATAACGCTCACGCTCGGCGCGGCGCGTTTTCAATGCCGCGGCAATGCGCTTGTACTGCAGCGGTTCGAGGTAACGAAACGCGAGGTCTTCCAGTTCCCATTTGACCTGCCATACCCCGAGGCGGTTGGCGAGGGGCGCATACACTTCGCGGGTCTCGATCGCCAGTTTGCGCTGGCGCGCAGTCCCCACGCCCTTGGCGGAGCGCATTTTTTGCAGCTGCTCGGCGAGCCTGACCACGACCAGGCGCACGTCGCCAATCATCGCCAGCAACATCTTGCGCAGGGCTTCGGCTTGGGCCGCTTCGAGCCCTCGATCCGGCGTCCAGTCGGCCGGCAATCCGAACTGCCCGAGCTGACTCAGCGCGCGCGCCAGCCGCGTAGGTGTTTCGCCGAAGCGTTTCTCGGCGCCGGTTCGGTCGATGTAACCGCCGTCCAGCAGCGGCTGAATCATGGCGGCGATGACCACATCGTCGTCGGCATCCAGGCTGCGCACGATCTCGGCCACATCCAACGCTGCGCGGCGTACCAAGTCCCCCTCCGGCGGCAGTGCCATGTCGAGCAGCGCCGCGGTGCCGGCATGCAGTCGGCTGCTGGCGGTGCGAGTGCTCGCGGTGGTTTCCATGTAAGCGATTGCTGCGGGTGGGATAAGGTGCCTATTGTCGGTATCATACTAGGGCCATGCCAGTTCCAACGACGAATCAAATTGCGCGCGCCTGAGATCGCGACCATTCGCGTGCTCGGCATCGACCCGGGCTCGCAGCGCACCGGGTTTGGCGTATTGGATGCCACGGGATCCCGGTTGACCTACGTGGCCAGCGGCGTCATCCGCACCGGCCAGGTCGATTTTGCCGCCCGGCTGTGCGAAATTTTCCGCTGCATGCAAACCATCGTTGCGCAATATCAACCCCAGGAAATCGCCATCGAAAGGGTCTTCGTCAACCGCAACCCGGACAGCGCCTTGAAATTGGGCCAGGCACGCGGCGCGGCCATTTGCGGCACCGTGGATTCCAAGGCGGAAGTCTTCGAATACGCAACGCGCCAGATCAAGCAAGCCGTGGTTGGATCGGGAAACGCCGAAAAGGCCCAAGTGCAGCTCATGATGAAAAGCATGCTCAAACTGGACGGACCCGTGGCCGCGGACGCGGCCGACGCCTTGGCGGCCGCCGTGTGTCATGCACTTCGCGGACGCGCGATGCTGCTGCAGGCGAGCTTGCGCTGATGATCGGTTTTCTCAAGGGCCGGCTGGCGATGAAGCAGCCGCCCATGCTGATGCTCGACGTGAATGGCGTGGGCTACGAATTGGAAGCCCCGATGTCGACGTTTTACGGCCTGCCCTCCACCGGGGAAGCGGTGGCGCTGTTCACCCACTTGGTGGTTCGCGAGGACGCTCACATCCTGTTCGGATTCGGCACCGAGGCTGAGCGGCGCCTGTTTCGCGGGCTGCTCAAGGTATCGGGCGTCGGACCGAAAATCGCCCTGGGAATTCTCTCGGGAGCGAGCGTGGAGGATTTTTTGCGCACCATCGAGGCAGAAGATGTGGCCATGCTGACGAGGATTCCCGGGATCGGGCGCAAAACCGCTGAGCGAATCATCATCGAGATGCGCGACAGCGTGCAAAAACTCTCGATGCCGGCGCCGGCGGGCAGCGCGCTGGGTCCCGGCGTGGCGCAGTCCCCGCAAAGCGAGGCCTTCAGCGCGCTGATTGCCTTGGGTTACAAGGCGCCGGAGGTGACGCGGCTGCTCAAGTCGGCCGATGAACCGGGATTGTCGACCACCGAAATCATTCGACGCGCCCTCAAGTCGGCCGTGAAAGCTTAAAATCGCGCATGAGCATCGAACCAGACCGCATCATCGCCAGTACCGGGGGCCGCGACGACGAAGTGGTCGATCGGGCCGTGCGCCCGAAAACCCTCGCCGATTACATCGGGCAGCCGAATGTCAAAACGCAGATGGATATCTTCATTCAAGCGGCGCGAATGCGCGGCGAGGCTCTGGATCATGTGCTGATATTCGGGCCTCCGGGTCTTGGCAAGACCACGCTGGCGCACATCATCGCCAATGAGCTGAAGGTGAATTTGCGTCAAACATCCGGGCCCGTGCTCGAGCGCGCCGGCGATCTGGCGGCGTTGCTCACCAATCTCGAGCCGCGGGACGTGCTGTTCGTGGATGAGATCCACCGCTTGAGCCCCGTCGTGGAAGAGGTGCTATATCCGGCCATGGAGGACTCGCAACTCGATCTCATGATCGGCGAGGGTCCGGGCGCGCGCTCGATCAAATTGGATCTGCCGCCATTTACTTTGGTCGGCGCCACGACGCGCGCCGGCCTGCTCACCTCGCCGCTGCGCGATCGATTCGGTATCGTGCAGCGGCTCGAGTTCTACACCACCGAGGAATTGACCAAGATCGTCATTCGCAGCGCATCGATATTGAAACTGCACTTGCAGCCCGACGGCGCGGACCGAATCGCGGAACGATCGCGCGGCACGCCGCGCATCGCCAATCGACTGCTGCGGCGGGTGCGCGATTTCGCCGAGGTCAAAGCGGCCGGCCACATCAGCGGCGAGGTTGCGCTGGCGGCACTTACCATGCTGGAGGTCGATCCGGAAGGATTCGACATGCTCGACAGAAAGTTGCTGCTGACGGTGATCGAAAAGTTCGAAGGCGGTCCGGTGGGTGTCGACAGCCTCGCGGCCGCGATGAGCGAGGAGCGCGGCACCATTGAAGATGTCATCGAGCCCTTCCTCATTCAGCAAGGATTCTTGATGCGCACCGCGCGTGGACGGGTCGCAACTCGGGCCGCCTATGCGCATTTCGGCCTGGCTGCCCCCGCCATCGAGCGCGATCTGAATCTGCCGTTGTTCCGGGATGGCCAATAGTGTCCCCTGCGCCGCGCTACACCCACACATACTCGGTGTACTACGAAGATACGGACATGGGCGGCGTCGTGTATTACGCGAACTATCTGAAGTTCATGGAGCGTTGCCGAACCGATTGGCTGTGGGCCATGGGTGTCGACCAGCAGCGGTTGCGCACGGATCGGCAGGTGCAGTTCGTCGTGGTCAAAGTCGACGTCGAT
>Ga0179592_10000044_pt1 | contig 55392 bp, 46 predicted proteins | sample CZODoug2_1_08_16_FD_148623 | JGI IMG/M metagenome (GOLD analysis project Ga0179592, IMG submission 148623) | Vadose zone soil fungal communities from Angelo Coast Range Reserve, California, USA - CZODoug2_1_08_16fungal (Illumina Assembly) | ecosystem: Environmental > Terrestrial > Soil > Vadose...
GTGATCGAGACGACCAGCGGATCTTGGTGCGTCTCTCCCACCCAAGGCGCCGCGGACAACCCGACCCGCTCCAGTGCAGAGACTTCCCCAGCGCTCAATGACCCCGCCACCGAGGGCGAAACGGCATGATCCCGCAACGGCTCATTCTCGAGCAGCCGGCGTCGGGCCTGGGCGTACAAACGCGCCGGAACCTCGACCGTGTCGGAATCGTTCATCGCTGCACCTCCTGTGTCGAGCTATATTCCCGTATTCTCCTGGCGCGTGCAAGCGGTAATTGTGACTTGGCGGAGCTTCCGAGCGGCCGCGAGATCGTGCAACTCCACCGCGGTGGCCGCTCGGGCAGCACTTATACGTTCGCTCACTATGGCCCGCGGCGCCCTCGAATGCCGAAACCCCCAGCCCTACGTGGGAATGATGGACGGTATCCCGAGCCGCGGCTGCGCTGCGAAATCGAAGGCTTCGAAGAGATCGCCGGATGGATCGCCCTTGGCGAGCGCCGGTGCGTTCCACGCGGTGAGACCGAATAGTCGAATACAGAATTTCACGACGCTGGCGTGAGAATAGAAGTGGTGGTTGACCTCTTGCTTGGCGTAAGGGCTGACGACGAGGCAGGGCACGCGGGGCCCATAGCGGAATTGCGAGCCCTGATAACCCGCGGGACCGGTGCCGGTCCATTTGGATTGCTCCGGCGCGGCCACATGATCGTACCAGCCGCCCCAGTCGTCCCACGTGATGATAATGGCGGTGCTCGCCCACAAGGGACTCTTTGCCACCTGCAGTACGCGCTGCGCCGTCCACTGCGCGCCTTGGTGAACCGTCTGACTACCGGGATGCTCGCTGTCGCCGAACGGGGCGTACAGCCAGGAGACGTCCGGCAGGAAACCCTTCGCTACATCGGTGTCGAATTGCGAAGATGCGACATTCCACGGATTGCCTTGCAGCGCCTTGATGTGCTGGAAGTACGATGAGTTGGCCTCCGCGTAGTTGCGCCAGGTGTGCTTCGCGTCGGCGAGAGCTTGAGGGAGGCTCGGGATGTCGAAGGGCGGCTGTGGCTGGTAGTTCCGGCCATGACTGGTGTTGTCGATCACGGGCGAATTGGCGGCGATCAAGAAGAGATGGTTCGGCTCCGACTGGCTCGCCACGTCGGTAAAGTAGTTGTCGCACAGGGTGTACTGCTGGGCGAAGGCCCAGTAGGCGGGAAAGTCGCTTGCCTGGTACTGCGTCTTGGCGGTGCCGGTCACTCCGCCGGCGCCCTTGTTCTTAAGCCACGCACCGTGGCCATGTCCCTGATCGGGGTGGGGATCCTTCGCATGGGGGAGAACTTCGCCCTTCGCCCCGGGGAACGCGCCGAAGTAGTTATCAAAGGTGTGGTTCTCTTTGGTGATGATGATTACATGCGTGATGGGAGAGGCCATTAGCTGCTATACCTTTACGCGCCGCGACGCGCGTTTGATACCGAAGTTAGGACCGCGCGAACGCTGGCATTCATTTGATGCGCCTCCTTGCCCTGGACGACGTCATTCAGGATCGCCGCAAACACCTTCCCGGCGAGTTCCACCGTCCAGGGTGGAATGTGGGTCAACTGCGCGGGCTGCGCGGCCCCGCCGAAGGGATCATCGTTGGTCACGCCGCCGGGTAGCGCCTGAACCGCGGCGAGAAAGGTCGGCCACGCATTGGATGTGACGGCGCCCGTCAAATTCCCATAGAGTTGGGCAAGCGTTCCCCGGTCACCGAGCGCAACCATCGCCGGCGCAATCGTGTTCAAGGCGTGACCCTGGCTCATCAGCCACGAGAAAAATGCCATGCCGCAGCCGGTGCTGTCGGCATCTTGGTCGGTGGGGGCCGTTTGATCAACGAAGTTTGGCATGCCATCCTGGGCCCACCGCGGCGCCGTTGCGAAGTCCGACAGCGCGTTGCCGCCGACGACCGCGGCACACCATCGCGACAAGGCCTCGCCGGTGCTCACTCCGCACAGATTGCCTCCCATCGAACATTCGCTGAGCTCGGCTTCGAAGAGTGCCGAGACGCGCGCCGAATTGCCGAACGCGGCGCACACCTCGATGGCGGCGCCGGTTTGGTAATCGCAGCCAAGATGATCGGCGCCCCCGGTCCCGTCGGTCTGCCCGCCCAGCGCGAACACGATCACGCTCACCGGTCCTCCGGCGCTGCCGAACAGGGCATCGTTCGCGCTCGCGACTCGATCGCCATCGTTCAATAAATCTTGGGCGTTCTGCAGCCCTGGCGCGCCCAGCGACGGATCGGCATAAATGGTCGCGCGTCCGCTCGGACTGGTGCCGACGAACTGCGAAGTTCCGGTGTAGCTGGGCCACGCCGGTGGGTTGATCGACTCCCTGCGAATCGGCCGGCGGTCCGTGACCGTGGGTAATCGTAGTGGATGATTCATGGCTGAACCTCCAGGCTCGGGGTTGAAACGTGATGGCTACGGCAGACGGTTATCTGCAGTCACTGCCACCCTAATCATAGTCAAGGTGGGTTTCAAGCGTGTGGCGGCAATCCAGAGTGGGGTAAGTCAGAAGAAGTGACCGCTGTGTGACCACGCTCAGCGCGCTGAGTTGCGCCATGGCCGCTGGTCCGAGTTTAGACGGCCCGTTGTTTCGCCGAACCCGCTATTCCATCGATAGAATCATGTTGCGTACGATGGGGTAAACCTGTGACTCCCATCGACGGCCGCTGAACACACCGTAGTGTCCGACGCCGGGTTGCATGTGATGACGCTTCATGTGCGGTTTGAGGGCGGAGCACAGATCATGGGCCGCGGCGGTCTGGCCCAATCCGCAGATGTCGTCACGCTCACCTTCCACGGTCAGCAGCGCCGTGTGCCGAATCGCGCGCGGCTCGACTTTGCGGCCTCGGTGGGTCAATTCACCGCGAGCCAGCAGCGCCCGCTGAAATACGATGTCAACGGTCTCCAGGAAGAATTCGGCCGGCAGGTCGAGCACCGAGAAATATTCATCGTAGAAGTTCTTGATAGTTTGCGCTTCGGCGTGCTCGCCCCTGGCCAGATGGCAGAAGAGGCTCTCGTGGGCTTTCGTGTGCCGGTCCATGTTCATGGCCATGAATGCACTCAGTTGCATGAATCCCGGATAGACACGCCGTTGCGCCCCGGGATGCATCCAAGGAACACGCGAGATCAGATTGTGTTCGAACCAAGTCAGCGGTTTGCTCACAGCCAGTTCATTCACCTTGGTTGGACTGACCCGAACATCCACCGGACCGGCCATCAAGGTCATGCTGCGCGGCTGCGCCGGATGGTGATCCTGCGCCATGAGGGCAACCGCGGCGACCACCTGAACGCAGGGCTGGCAAATCGCCAACAGGTGCGCTCGCGTCCCGATCGCAGCGAGAAAGGCGATCACGTGCTCGACATATTCGGCAAACCCAAATGGACCGGCCGAGACTGCAATGTCGCGTGCGTTGTGCCAATCGGTGATGTATACCTCGTGGTCCGGCAACAAAGTACCTACCGTGTCGCGCAGCAGGGTTGCAAAGTGGCCGGACAACGGCGAGACAACCAATACGCTCGGCATGGCTACGAGTGGGGCCGCGGGCCCGAGTTTACGAAAATGCAGCAGCGTGCCGAAGGGCGTAGACATCACCGCCTCTTCGACCACCGGGATCTCGCCGGCAGCGGTGGACATCGACTGAATGCCGAATGCCGGGCGAGTATGGCTCAGAGTCATCCGGGTGAGCAGTTCGCACGCCGCTCCCATGGGACGCATCAAATTGCGGCCATAGGCAATCGGGAACGCGTTGATGGCGGCCGTAGTCCCCGAGGCGGCCAGGCGAAATGGACTCATCAAGTAGGACTGCAGCTCGTAGGCCAGGTACACCATGCTCAATGAGCCCTCTACAGACGTCGTGGTTGCCAGATATGCGCTCCCCAGGTAAACATGAGGGAGATCTTACATCCAGGTGCGAGACATTATCGGTCTGAGCTTGGCAACCCTGATTCGAGAGATGACATCATGGCCACGCCCGTGCTGACGATTTCCAGCAAGAACTACTCCTCCTGGGCGCTCCGCGGGTGGCTTCTGTGCAAGATGTCGGGCCTCAAGTTCGAAGAGCGCAAGTCGTCTGTTGACGATGCGTCGATGCGGGCGGAACTTCTGCTGCTCTCCCCATCTTGCCTGGTGCCGTGCCTTGAACACATGGGGATCAAGATCTGGGATACCTTCGCAATCGCGGAATATTTGAGAGAAATCAAGCCCAAGGCGGGCCTGTACCCGGCCGCACGAGGCGCGCGCGCGCACTGCCGGGCGGTTTCCGGTGAAATGCATTCGGGTTTCTTCAATCTCCGCTCCGCACTACCGATGAATCTCAAAGCACGTCATCCGGGATTCAAGGTGTGGGCCGGGGCGCAGCCGGACATCGCGCGAATAACGGAAATATGGCGAACCTGCCTGGGGACCTATGGGGGTCCGTACCTGTTCGGCGCGGCGCCGACGGTGGCAGACGCCATGTACGCACCCGTGTGTACACGCTTTCGGACCTATGATGTGCCGCTGGATGCCGCCTGTGCCGTCTACCGTGACACCATTCTGGCGTGGCCCATTCTCCAGGAATGGATCCGAGACGCGGAGAGTGAGCCTGACGATGTGGCGGAGCTCGATGTCGAGTTTTGAGGCCGAACCTAGGAACGCGGGGCTATCGTCTGCACTCAGGTGCTCCGGCTGTCAGTCACTGCCCAGACAGTACTTGAATAGATCGGCGTGCAGCAGCGTCTCGAGGGCCAGTCGCTTGCGCTCGATTTCCTCGAGGGCCGCCGCCAACTGGGTTTCATCGTGGTCGGACCCGTCACCAGGCGGGATGTTTTGCGATGCCGGAGGCGGCCCGAGAGGTTGCATGTGCCTCCATCGCTTGTGTCGAGTTCACAGTGGGGGGAGAACGCAGTCAAGATGCTGCAACATTCGCGCCGCGCAAGTCCGGGGGTTGAATTCCTGCAAACCCATCCGCGACCGTCCCGACCGAAGGCCGAGGGCGGTTTGCGATCGCAAATTGTGCACCGCATAAAATTCATGCGAGAACGGGCGGATTATCCAGAGATTATTTAATATAATCAATAAGATATAAGCATAAATGCCGCTATATACGAAGCACTCATTCTTCTTGCGTCGCATACAAAGACTGCTATGATGGCTCACGATCCTAATTTAACGAGGAATGGACATGCCAGAGTTCAATTTCGATCCGAGCACCGCTTTGGATACTTACCGTAGCGTCTTTGCACCAACACTTCGCGCGCAGCAGGAAGCCCTAAAGACGATCGAGCGCTTTAGCCGGTACCAGTTCGCGGTGGCCACTGACTACTTCGAATGGGGTGTGGCGCAGGCGAAGGCCAGCCTTGACTTCGGCACGCCGGCCGAGCTTGCTGCAAGCCAGACGACTCTCGCCACGCAATTCGGTGAGAAGTTGGAAGGCCGCGTCCGGGAATTCGTGAACTTAGCGACTGAGGCGCGGGCTTCATTCAACCAGATGGTCGGCGAGACCACGGCCAAGGTCGCGGAGGCCATAAAGAACGGTTCCTGAGAGTCTAAGCCGGGCGGGAAACTCCAAACATCATGAGGTGGATATGGCTAACTCAGGAAGATCTAGCGGCCAGGCGCCGAGCGGACGTCGCGGCCCGAAGGCCGGAAGTAACATTGCAGCACGCACCGTTCCTGCTCACCTGAATTCTGATCGGGGCGTTGCGCTCGATGCCTGCCGCGATGCCTTGGCGCCGACATTGCACGCGCAGATGGAGGGCCTCAAGGCGATCGAGCGATTCGGCCGCTACCAGTACTCAGTTGCCGGCGACTACCTCGAATGGGGCGTGGCGCAGGCGAGGGCCAATCTCACGCTTGGCACTCCGGTCGAGCACTTCGCAAGCCAGACGACTCTCTGCGCGCAATTCGGCGAGAAGCTGCAAGGTCGCGTCCGGGAATTCATGAATCTTGCGAGCGAAACCCGGGCTTCCTTCAATCAACTATTGGGTGAAGCGACCGCCAGGTTGGCCGAGACCATCAAACAATCCCCCTAAAGCGTCGCGCCGCGCGCACGGCGGCGACCGGTCAATACGTCTTGACCGTCCGGCCTTCCTGGTCGATGGATTCGAGTGAAACATCGAAACCCCACAGCATCTGCAGTTGCTTCAAGGTTTGCTCGGCCTGGGCCTTCATCAGCACTTTTCCGTGATAGCTTTGGTGGTGCAACACGAGCTTGCGGTCGGTGTCGCGCGCATAACGCACGGCGGATATCTCGGGAATGGAAGACTCGAGACGATAAGAGGCCGCCAGGTGGCTGCGAATGTCCTTGAAGCTCGCGGAGCCCGCGGTCCCCGTCACCGTCCAATGATCGAGTCCTTCGCGGGTCAGAATATTCATCAGCTTGAAATCACGGACCAATTTCGGCGTCAAGAACTGCAGGAGGAAACTTTCGTCCCGATAGTTGTTCATCGTATCGTGAAAGGTCTCCAGCCAATCCTTGCCTGCGATATCGGGCAGGTACTCACGGTCTTCGTCGGTGGGATTCTCGCATACGCGCTTGATCTCGTTCCAGGCGGCAAACCCGAGCGCGTACGGATTCACACTCGAGTATTCCCGCTGCCGGACCACGTTGGTATGGGAGTGCAGGCATTCGAGCAGGATGCCCTGATCGATCTGGCCGGCATCGTACATGTCATTGATGAGCCGATGGTGCCAGAACGTCGCCCACCCTTCGTTCATCACCTGCGTCTGGCGCTGCGGATAGAAGTACTGCGCAATCTTGCGCACGATACGGGCCAGCTCGCGCTGCCACGGCTCGAGCTTCGGCGCGTGCTTCTCGAGGAAATAGAGCAGATTTTCCTCAGGGTTGAGCGGGAATTGGGCGTCCTTCACGGCCGACTGCGGCGCCTGCGGGACGACGCTGTAGTACTCGGCCTGGCGCATCGTTTCCTGCGCGGCAAATAATCTCTTGGCCTGCTCGGCGCGTTCCTTGCGGGAATCCAATTTACTCGGCCGCTTGTACTTGTCCAGTCCCTGATCGCGCAGCGCATGCAGCGCGTCGAGCGTCTGTTCCACCTTGTCGAACCCGTAGCGCTCCTCGCATTCGGCAATATAATTGCGCGCGAACAGCATGTAGTCGAGGATGGCATCGGGCTGGGTCCACTGCCGGAAGAGATAGTTTCCCTTCGAAAAGCTGTTGTGCCCGAAGCAAGCATGGGGAATGACCAGCGTCTGCATGGCGAGCGAGTTGTCTTCCATCAGGAACGCGATGCAGGGGTTCGTGTTGATGACGATCTCGTATGCGAGCGAATTCTGCCCGGATCGGTACTTCGCATTCTCGATCAGATAGTGCTTGCCGAAACTCCAATGCGCATAGTTGACCGGCAGTCCGGCGGAAACGTAGCTGTCGAGCATTTGCTCGCTGGTGATGACTTCCATCTGGTTGGGAAACGTGTCGAGCGCATAGTTCGCCGCATGGCGCGAGCAGATATGCTCGATCGCGATGAGATCGTCCAGTGTCCATTCGCTGCCGCTGAGCATGCATGAGTCCCGCATGAGATGTCAGGGCCCCCGTTGAAATAGCTTGGCCAACGCGGGATACACTTCGTTGCGGGCATTCACCGAGGCCATGTTGAAGCGCTCGCTCTCGATGGAACGATAGGCCGACCAGAGGCTGGTCGTTCCCTGCAAGGGGTTGCTTCCGACCTCGGCGTAGACGAAGTAGCGCGACAACGGCAGCAGTTCGGTGCACAGATACGTCGAGGACTCCGTCGAATCGCCGCCGAAGGAATCGCCGTCGCTGGCCTGGGCCCCGAAGATGTTGTAGCTGGAAGACGGATACCGCGATGCGATGATCTCGCTCATCTTGGCGAGGGCGGATAGCACCTTGGTGCTTCCGGCCTGGGTGCCGTTGAAGAACGTATCTTCGTCGACCTCCTGAGCGGCGTCGGTGTGGCGGATGAAGACGAGGTCGACTTTCTTGTACTTGCGGGTGAGAAAGAGGTGCAGGAGCATGAAGAATCGTTTCGCCAGGTCCTTCCGTGTTTCATCCATGGAGGACGATACGTCCATGAGACAGAACATCACCGCCGCCGTGCACGGGCTCTGAACTTCCACGAGACTGCGGTGGCGAAGGTCGACAGGGTCCAGGAACGGGATCTCGCCGGTGCGCCCGGAGACGTCGGCCAGCGCACGTTCAGCCGCCAGGAGAAGCACCGGATTCCCGGTCCGGCGCGCGGCGATAAGCGCGGCCTCGGCTTCCGCCACGTCCTCCGCGTGCTGCGCCTCCGCAGCCACCCGCCGGCCGATGGAGGCCTTGAAGGTTCGCGCGACGCACACGCTCCCCGGGTTGCCGTAGCGCTGCACGCCGCCGCGCCGAAACCGATTCTCGTCGATTTCGAGCAAATCCTTCTTGATGAGTGCCGGCAGCTCGAGATCATCGAAGAGAAGGTTCAGATATTCCGTGCGCGACAGGACGAAGCGAAACGTGTCTTCGTCGTCGGAATCGCCGTCGCCCGCGCCCGGACCGTTGCCGCCGCCCCGGCCCTCGGACGAGCTATTGGCGATTTTATCGCCGATTCGATATTTGTCGTTGCCGGGAATGATTCTGCCCGTCGATCCGGTGGCGGGATCCAGGATGAGGCGAGGTTCCGTGGCGTCCTTGCGCTCGATCGTCACCTCGGCCGGTTGCGCCGCATCTTGCAGCTTATGCCGCGCGATCATCTTGCCGAGCTGCGCCTTGAGCGCGCCGTCGAGGCGCTTCAAGAGGCGCTGACGGTTCGCCGTACTCTTGCCTTTCTGAGTTCGCCGATCGACGATGACGCTGGTCAAGGGGCTGCCGCCTACTGCCGCCGGGCCATGGACCACCACTCGATCTGCCGACGTACCTGAGTCGGCGTGTGGCCCCGCGACATCATGCGCGCGATGAAGGCCTCGTGCTTCTTCTCATCCTCCGCGTTGCCCTTGGCGAAGTAGGAAACCACGGGCAACAGATCGTCGGTGGCCGCGAACATGCGCTTTTCGATCACCTCGCGGAGCTTCTGGTAACTCGTCCAGACCAGCTTGTCGCCGCCGTTCTTGTTCTGCGCACGCAGGACGTGATTGACGATCTCGTGCCGGAAGTCCTTGGGATTGCCGATGCCCGCGGGTTTTTCCAATTTCTCGAGCTCGGCATTGAGCGTCGCCTTGTCGAAGGCAACCCCGGTCGCCGGGTCCACATAGACTTCTTCCTGGATCCAGAAATCCGCGAACGCCACATAGCGATCGAAGAGTTCCTGGCCGTAGTCCGCGTAAGATTCGAGATACGCGGCCTGAATCTCCTTGGTGAGTTCCTCGAGGTAGCGGGGGATCAGAAATTCCTTCAGGTGCACCGTGCAGGCCTTCTGCACATCGGGACTGAAATCGGAGCTGAGGATGCTCTCCTCGATGACTTTCAAGAGCGTCACCGGATCGGCGGAAACTTCCGCCGGGTCGCGGTTGAACGCCTTGGAAATGAGCTTGAAGGCGTAGCGTGTCGAGAAGCCGCTCATGCCTTCCTCGACGCCGCTCATCTCGCGGTACTCGGCCACGCTCTTGGCCTGCGGATCCGATTCGCGCAAGTTTTCGCCGTCGTACACGCGAAGCTTCGAATAGATGCTGGAGTTCGCGGGTGCTTTGAGCCGCGAAAGAACCATGTAACGCGCCAGCATGGGCAGCGTGCCGGGAGCGCAGGGCGCCTTCAGCAAAGTCGATTCGCGCAGCAGCTTCTGGTAGATGTCGGCCTCTTCGGTTACCCGCAGACAGTACGGTACTTTGACGATGCAGATGCGATCCAGAAAGGCCTCATTGTCCCGATTGCTGCTGAACTTCTTCCATTCGCTCTCGTTCGAATGGGCGAGCACCGTGCCCTGGTACGGCATGGCGCCGAAGCCTTCCGTGCCCTTGTAGTTGCCTTCCTGAGTGGCGGTGAGCATGGGATGCAGCACCTTGATCGGCGCTTTGAACATTTCGACGAACTCGAGCAGTCCCTGCGTCGTCAGGCACAGACCCCCGGAGTAGCTGTACGCGTCGGGATCATCCTGGCTCAGCTTGGAGAGCTTGCGCATGTCCACCTTGCCGACGAGGGTGCTGATGTCCTGCGTGTTCTCGTCTCCCGGTTCAGTCTTCGCGATGGCCTGTTGATTGAGCACCGAGGGAAAAATGCGCTGGACTCGAAAGCGGGCGAGGTCGCCGTGATAGGCGTGCATACGCTTCTGCGCCCACGGACTGGAGAGGCCCGTGAGATACCGGCGGCTGATCCCGTACTCGCCTTCCATGCGCGCGCCAAACTTCACGGGATTGAACAGACCGAGGGGGGACTCGAGCAACGGACTGCGTTCCCCGGTGTCGCCGTCGACCAGAACGTAAATCGGATACTGCTCCATCAGGCTCTTGAGCGTGATGGCCAGGGTGCTCTTGGCGCTGCCGACCGGCCCGAGAAGATAGAGGACCTGTTTGCGTTCCTCGAGGCCTTGGGCCGCATGCCGATAGAAGGAAACGATCTCATCGATGACGCCGCCTTCCATGCCGTAGAACTCGGCGAACGCATCGTAGTACTTCAACGTTCGGTTGCCGTACAGACGCAGCAGCCGGGCGTCGGCTTTGGTTTGGACGAGACGCGGTTCGCCGATCGCCTTGAGAATGCGCTCCGCGGCGAGCGCATACGCCATCGGGTCATCGCGGCATATCTCTAAATATTCGGTCAGGGTGAACGTCGTGGCGACGCTCTGGTCATAGGAAGTCTTGAAGTCCTCAAACAGCACTGCACTCGCGTTCACAGTTAGGCCCTCGCTCATTGCGCCGACGAAAGTATCGGTTGGCATTCCGTACCAGAGTTTTGTATACCCTCATAGTCAGGGCATAACGGCGTAGCGGTTCACAGCTTTAGCATTATGTCGCGCGCGAACACGGGCCCGCGAACTGTGCACTGGAGCAATGCACTAAGCGCGACTCTGCGCGCTTTTGAGAGGCGCATCACGTGCGACTGCGGTTTGTTTTTCAGTGTGCGAGCCGGATCGACTGCGGTTCATCGATTCGGCGATCAGCGGGCTGCGCCGGGCCAACGCGACCGCTCAAATGCAGCGCAACATGAACGTACCGGGCACCTGACGCGGGACTTGGCGTCCCAATGCGCGATAGGCGATCCCCTGAACTCTACGACAGTGTGACGGCCGTCGCATGAAAAGGAGGTACCGTGGATCTCAATACCGCGTCACCGTGGCCGCGGCATAGGGATTGTCATGGAACACCGATGGGGGAGAAGGCAATCGACGGACGTACGGGTCCGCTTCGTGTCGCAGGCCAAGATCGGGACCGGATGCCTGTCGAACGTCAGCGTTACCGGCGCGTTCATGAAGACGAAGGTGCATCTGCACCTATTGTCGGTGCTGAATCTGTCGAGCGCGTCTCACTCGAGAAAAGCGAGAGGCAAGGGTGTGGCAGCTTTCGTGGTTCGTCAGGACTCCGCCGGAGTCGGGCTCGAGTGGTGCGAGGCCGGACAGATCAGCATCGAGGCTCGTTTGGCGCTCCTGGCGGGCTACGCGCCGCCGACTTCGAGATCTGCGGCGGCCCGGCTCTCCGGCGAGTGCTTGCAACGCCGAGTGGCGAGCTCGACGCCGGTCGAGACCGAGAAGACCTCCGGCAGGATGGCCTTGAAGTTCTTCAACCGCCACACCGAGTGAACGAAGTGACCGGGGCGACCACCCGGTCCGGCCGCCGAGGAGCATCGAGGCACCGAAGGTGTGCGCGGTCCTGGGCACATACGGTCCACCGTGGGGCGGCACTGCCGAACGGGCGGGGGTTGCAATCAGGCGTCCATCCTCCATAGCATCGCACCATGTCGCAACTCAACGAGGTTGGTATGACTCAGCAGAAAAATGCCCAGCGGCCCCTGATCGTGGGCAAACCGGCGCTCATCATGGTGGACTTCCAGCGCGGCGGACCGTATGTGCCCGGCACGGAAAACGGCATATCCCACATGGATTTCGCCGAGGAGCGACGACGCATCGCGCGCACCCTGGTCGCCGCGGCACGCGAAGCGCAAATCCCGGTGATATTCATTCAAGAAGTTCACCGGCCCGACCACGTGGATTTCGGACGGGAACTCGACGGCGCCGAAGACGTGCATTGCATCGAGGGCCTGCGCTCGACCGAGATCGCCGCCGAGGAGGTCGATTTCCGGCCGGGCGACTATTTCGTGCCGAAGCGGCGCTATTCGGCGTTTTACGGCACCGATCTCGAGATTCTGCTCAAGGGCCTCAAAGTGCAGACGCTGATCCTGACCGGCGGATTGACCGACGTGTGCGTGCACTACACCTTCGCCGACGGCCACCAGGGCGACTATTACTGCCGGGTGGTCGAGGATTGCGTGGGCGGATCCAGCATCGAAGCGCATCAGGCATCGCTGCGAGCCATGGAATATCTGCAAAGCGGCGCGCGCCGCACGAGCGGGGAAATTCTCGCGGCCTTCCATGCCTGGAAAGCGTCCGAGGCGGCGTCGAGGGCGGCGTAGTAGCGGAGGCGCGGGATGACCTTGCGGATTGCCGATCGTTGGTTCGAGTTCGAGCGGCTGTCCGACGGCATCACGAGAATTTGGGAGCCGCATGTCATTCGCGTCATGCAATGCAATATCTGGCATGTCCGGGGACGCGACCGCGACTTGATTGTCGATACGGGGATGGGGATTGCGAGCTTGCACGATGCCGCCCGGCATCTGTTCGATAAGGCGCTGGCGGCCGTCGCCACCCATACTCATCTCGATCACGTCGGATCGCTTCATGAATTCGATGAGCGCATCGTGCATCAGGCCGAGGCGCAACACCTGGAGCAACCCTCGGAAAATTTCAGCATGCTGCGCGAGGAACATTCGGTCGAACTCATCGCGTCGCTCGAACGCGCCGGGTACGTGGTCGATTCCTGTTTTGTCACGGCGCTGCCGCGCGCCGGTTTCAGTCTCTCGCAATTTGCCTGCCCGGCCGCACCCGCGACGCGGCTGGTGCAAGAGGGCGACACGATCGATCTCGGCGACCGGGTGTTCGAGGTGATGCACCTACCCGGGCATTCGCCCGGCAGCATCGGCCTGTGGGAAGCGCGGAGCGAAACCCTGTTCTCCGGCGACGCCATTTACGACGGGCCGCTGCTCGACGAGATCCCCGGCAGCGACATCCCGGTATACCTCGACACCATGCGCCGACTCGAGAGACTCCCGGCGCGAGTGGTCCACGGGGGTCATGACCCGAGTTTCGATGGCGCGCGGCTCCGGTTGCTGGCTCGGGAGTATCTCGAGCGGCGCGGCTGACGGCGGGGGATGATGACGGGAGGCGTACGGGGAGCCGCTTGGACCGTACACCGCCCCGTGGTGGCGAGACTCCCCGGTGCAGTGCAAATCATCGACCGCTCAGCGCATGATACGGACCCATGGGATACCTTACCCCGCGCTACGACCTCTCATTGGTCGCCGCTTCGGTATTGATCGCAAGCTTCGCCTCCTACGTTGCGCTTGATTTGGCCAAGCGCGTACGCGACGCGAACCGCAGCGTCGCTCTCACCTGGTGGGTCGGCGGTTCGATCGCGATGGGCACCGGCATCTGGTCCATGCACTTCGTCGGGATGCTCGCCTTCTCGCTGCCCATCACCCTGGGCTACACCGGCCTGTTGACCTTCGTTTCATGGGCGGCTGCAGTAGCGGTATCGGCCGTAGCGCTCGGACTCGCCGGCCGCGGCTCGCTTACACCGGCGCGTCTGGCGGGCGGGGCGCTGGCCATGGGCGCGGGAATCTGCGCGATGCACTACACCGGTATGGCCGCGCTCGACATGTTGCCGCCGATCGAATGGAGCGCCGCGCTGGTGGCGGCGTCGGCCGCAGTGGCGGTGGTTGCCTCGACGGCGGCGCTGTTGATCTTCTTCTGGCTGAGGGGCGTGAGCAAGCGCCGCGAACTCACCTATCAGGTGGCCGCCGCCACGGCGATGGGCCTCGCGATCAGCGGGATGCACTACACGGGGATGGCGGCGGCCCGTTTTCCCGTGGGCTCGGTGTGCCTGAGTGCCACTGCGCTGTCGGGCGGCACCTTGAGCCTGCTGGTGGGCGCTGCGACACTGACCCTTCTCGGGCTGACACTGTTCGCGTCGATCATCAACGGACGCATTCAGGAGTCGCGGCTCGCGGGCTCGCTGCTTATCGCCAATGCCGAACTGCAGCGAACGGGCGAGAGCCTCAAGGCCCAAATCATCGAGCGCGAACGCGCCGAGGTCAAACTGCAGGCCCAGCTGGAACGCCTCATGTTGCTGGATCAGATCACGCGAGCGATTGGCGAGCGGCAGGATCTGCAAAGCATTTACCAGGTGGCAGTTCGCAGCGTGGAGGAGAACCTACCCGTGGACTTCGCGTGCATCTGCCGCCACGACCCGGCGGACCACGCGCTGACCATCGTCCGTGTAGGCGCGCGCAGCGAGGCGCTCGCGACGGAACTGGCGCTTGACTCGTCGTGCATCGAGATCGATCAGAGCGGACTTTCGCGCTGCGTACGCGGCGAGCTGGTGTACGAAGCGGATATTCAAGCCACGCCGTTCCCGTTCCAGCAGCGGCTCGCACGTGGCGGCCTGCGCTCGCTGGTGGTGGCGCCACTGCAGTCGGAGGGCCAAGTGTTCGGCATCCTGGTGGCCGCCCGGCGGCGGCCGCGCGCCTTCAGCAGCGGCGACTGCGAGTTCCTGCGTCAACTGTGTGCGCACGTGGCGCTCGCAGCCCAGCAAGCTGAACTGTACGGCGCTTTGCAGCAAGCGTACGATGATCTGCGCCAAACGCAGCAGAGTGTCATGGACCAGGAGCGACTGCGCACGCTGGGACAGATGGCAAGCGGCATTGCGCACGACATCAATAATGCGCTCTCGCCGGCAGCCCTCTACGCCCAGTCGCTGCTGGAGAGCGATCAGTCACTCAGTCAGCAGGCGCGCGCCTACCTGGTGGTGATTCAACGTGCGATCGAGGGTGTCGCCGGCACGGTGGCCCGCTTGCGCGAGTTCTACCGGCCCCGTGAGCCAGAGCTTGCGCTCGTGCCGGTGGATCTGAACACGGTGCTAACGCAGGTCGCCGAGCTCACGCGGGTCCGCTGGAGCGACATGCCGCAGCAGTTTGGGTTTGTCATCGAGCTGCGGGCTGAGCTGGCATCCGCTCTGCCCAAGATCCTTGGCGCCGAAAACGAGATCCGGGATGCTTTGACGAATCTTGTGGTGAACGCCATCGATGCGATGCCCGCAGGCGGCATCCTCACGCTTCGCTCGGGCTCTGGAAATACGGACGCCGATCCGGCGGCAGCCGTTCCTGATCGCGCCTGGGTGGAAATCAGCGACACAGGCGTCGGCATGACCGAGGAAGCACGACGGCGCTGCGTTGAGCCATTCTTCACGACCAAGGGTGAGCGCGGCACCGGTCTCGGACTCGCCATGGTCTATGGCATGGCGCAGCGCCACAGCGCAGATCTCACGATCAGTAGCGAGCCGGGCAAGGGCACGACGGTGCGTCTGGCCTTTCCGGTCGCTCCGGCCCGCCAGGATTTGCCGCCGCAGCCTCAGGCGCGGGCGACGCAGCCGCTGCGAATCCTGTTGGTGGACGATGACCCGATGCTGCTCAAGTCACTGCGCGACATTCTCGAATCCGACGGCCATCGGGTCGTCACGGCCGTCGGCGGACAGGCCGGCATCGACGAATTTCTGGCTGCCCACGCGCGCGCCGAGCCGCTGGCCGCGGTGATCACCGATCTCGGCATGCCGAACGTGGATGGGCGCGCCGTGGCATCCGTGGTCAAGGCCGCAGCTCCGACGACGCCCGTCCTACTACTCACGGGATGGGGTCACGGTCTGCAGGGCGATCAAATGCCGGAATATGTCGATCGCGTACTCAGCAAGCCCCCGCGGCTTGCCGAACTGCGTGCTGCGCTTGCGGACATCGCCTCTGCGCGGCTGATGGGTTCCAACGCACGACGCTGACGATTACTGTCAAATTGCCCCGGCACTTCGCCCGGCAGCTCCTGGCGTAGCAGGATTGAAAAAACTACAAATCATTGTCTAGATTCGTACGACGACTAGAATGTCCCCTATGGAATTTGCGTTGGCGCTTGTTTACCGTTCATACCTCTGAGCTTTACATAACTCACTCGGGCCGAGTCGAATAAAACAGATGAGCAACACCTCGAGACCAGTTGATCGGAAAATTTCTTCTTCCGCTTCGCTGTTCAAGAAAGTCTTGCAAGCCTTTGCGAACGGTGATCTCCCGTATTCGGATGTCGAGTCTCACTTGCAGCGCTTGCTTGGCTCCGGCGCATCGGCCGAGGAGCTGAGGGAAGTTTTGCAGCGCTACCAGTCGATCGAACCGTTGCCCGCGTACGCGCACGTGGAGATCCTTCGCATTCTCAATGAGGCGATAGCACGGACCGCGGTGCCGAACGTGGACTCTGATCCCGCGCGAAGCCAACCCCAGGATGGTCAGTCCGCACCTGCGTCGATCCTTGAAAGATCGGCCGAGCCGATTGCCGCGGCAGTGGAGGCTCGAGTGCTGTCGTCGGCCACAGTTTCCGCGGTGGCGGCAGTGCCGCGGCCGGTGACGGCGCGCGCGGCCGCTGTGGGTGGGGAGGCAACGACATCCGCGGCCGAGAACGTAAGCTCGATCGAGGATCGAATCGCCCGCCAGAAGGCCGACTACAAGGCGCTCAATCATGCCTACGAGCGCGTCCGGGATGCGGGGTCTGCCGCTTCCGCTCGCACGATCGCTCTCGCCGCGGAACTCGCAGCGATCCGAGACGCTCTCGAATCTGAACAGGAAAAAAACCGGGCATTTGAAAAGGCATTGGCCGAGTCGGCCGCATCGGGCGAGGCGGCGCGCCAGCGCAGCGACGAGGCGCGGCGGGAATTGGAGCGCGTCCGGCGGCTCGAGGCCGATTTACAGGCGGAGCGCGCGCGTTCCACCGCGCTTGGCGCGGAGCTTGCGGGTGTCCGAACAGCGCTGGAATCGGCGCAAGTCACGATCCGGGAAGCGGACGAGGCATGGGCCGAGAAACTCGCATCCGCAGAGGCGGCGCGCCTCGCATCAGCCGAATCGGCGCGCAGAGAAGCCGAGGCGGTGCGCAGAGAAGCCGAAGCGGCGCGCAAAAGGGCCGAAGCGGCGCACAAAGAAGAAGTGCGGCGGGAGTCAGAGCGACACCAAGTTGAATCGGGCTCGGCCCGCGACTCGCTCGCAACGCTCCGTGCGCAGCTGGAGGCGGATTTACAGGCGTCACGTGCGCGCGCCACCGCACTCGCGGCGGAGCTGGCGTCGACGCAGGCCGCACTGGAATTGGAGCACAGCAAGTCCCGGGAAACTCGCAAGGCGCTGGCCGAAAGGGTCACAGCCGAGGAAGCGGCGCAATCGCAGGGCGAAGACGCGCTGTGGAAATTGGAGGGATATCGCACCGAGTTGAGCAAGGCGCGCGACTTGCTCACCACGCGGCAGCACGAACATACGAGAATCGTAGCCGCACTTGAGGCGCGTGCGAAAGACCTGGAAGCGCGGTTACAGGCCGCCGAGGCCCGTGTTGATGTGAATCAGCTCGAGTCGAAGGCGAGTCACGAAATCACGGTTGCGATCGATCCGCCGCGCGAACGCGGTGCCGCGCGAATCGATGTCCAGGAGTACGCGCCGGCCGCGCCAACCGTGCGAATCGATACGCGGGAGACAGCACCGATCGCGGCGCTCAAATCCAAGCGGGCCGCGCAATTTTCGGAGTTCCCCCTGTTCGGGTCTCGCGGACGAGGGCTGGCCGGAGCGGTTGCCCGATTCGCGTGGGTAGGCGCTGCGCTGGCCGTGCTTGCGGCTGCCATATGGGCCTTTAACCACCATGCACCGGTCTCGGAAAATGTGTCCGCCGTCGTTCCCGCCGCGGGCCCGAAACCGGGCTCGGTCATCCGCGACTGCGCGACCTGTCCCGCCATGACAATAGTGCCCGCAGGTCGATTCAAACAAGGATCGAACCGCGCCGACGGCAGTTCCGCGGCATTCGAAAAGCCGCCGCATTGGGTGCTGATCGGCCGCCCGTTTGCAATCTCCACCAGTGCCGTCACCGTGGACGAATTCCGCCCGTTCATTGCCGCCACCGGGCGGGATATGCGTGGCTGCGATGTGTACGAGGACAGGTGGCGGATTCGGCCGGATGACAGCTGGGAGAACCCGGGTTTCGTACAGACCGGATCGCACCCCGTCACGTGTGTCTCTTGGGATGACGCCAAGGCCTACGCCGGATGGCTATCGAGGACGACCGGACATCCATACCGGCTGCCAAGTGCAGCGGAATGGGAATATGCCGCGCGCGCCGGCGGCGAGCCCGTTCGGCCGTGGAATCCCGATGGATCGGGCGCTTGCGCAAGCGCCAATGTGGCCGACCAACGCGCGGCACACCGTTATTCCGGGTGGACGGCATTCCCGTGCGATGATGGATACGTCTACACGGCGCCCGTCGGGTCGTTCAAAGCCAACTCGTTTGGTCTCAACGACATGCTGGGCAACGTCTTTCAGTGGACCGACGATTGCTGGCACGCGGACTATACGGGCGTGCCGACCGACGGGTCATCGCGCACCTACGGAGACTGCACCGAGCGCGAGCTTCGCGGGGGCTCCTGGTTCACGACTCCCGACTTTGTGCGAGCCAGCTACCGCAACCACTTCGGCGTGAATTATCGGACGAGCAGCGTGGGGATTCGGCTGGTCCGGGACATCGCGCCCTAGCGATTCGGCTTTCCGGCGATCGTCCTGGTAATGGCTTCCGCCGTTACCCGTGTCCGGTATTCCAAGAGTTCTCGACCCCATTCAATCGTCTTTTCCTTGTTCGCGATCGAGACACCGTCGATGGTCGCCTTGCCGATCTTGACCCGCTCCTTCCAACGAACCGTCTTCGGATCCGTGATCATCATCAGACCGGTGACCGTGGGATCATCGTGCAGCCCGTCCGTGACGCCCGCCTTGCCAAGGCCCTTCTTGTAGAGCAGCTCGACCGCCCCGTCCCAGCTCTTGTAATACTCCGGGATGTAATACACGGCGGGCGAGAATTTCCACGCGTCCTGCAGCTTTGCGGCAACCGCCTTCATGCCATCCTCATCGCCGCCGTGATCGCCGATGAGAATGATGTTTTGGAACCCATGCCCCTTCACGGTGTGCGCCAAATCCGTCAGCAGCGCTTCGTAGGTCTCCTCTCGAACACCGATGGTGCCCGGCGATTTCATGTGATCGGTCTTGGCGTCGATGTCGCCTTCCGGAACGAAGGGGATGACCGGTGCGCACAACGCATTGCCCAGCTTGCGCGCGATCGCTTCACACAACGGCCGGACGATGTAATTGTGCTTGCCGAGCGCGACCCATGGTCCATTGGGTTCGATGCCGCCGGCCGGAATGATCACCGTTGTCTTGCCGGCGGCCAGGGCATCGCGAACATCGAGCCATGTCATCTCCTCGATCCACACCGTGTCGGCCGGGGGCAGAGGATTTGGTACGCCGATGCAGTTATAAGCGTTCTTCGTGCAGTCTCCGCCGCCGATCGATCGCGGATCATGGTCCTCTTGTGCGCCGGCCGACACGGCGAAGATGGAGCCCCCACAGAAGCACACGGACACCAGGAAGCGCTTCAGGCCGATTCTCAATTTTCCCCCTAACATGAGTGGCGTTCGGCTCGGGCTTGCGAACGAGCCGTTTCGCAGATCCACGGTGGGCTGTTATCGCGAAAACAGGCAATGGCATGGCCGGTTCGCAAATATACTAGGCTCTGCCAATCCAATTGCATAGCCACCGAGAGCGCGAGCCGTGAGCTGCCGGAGATACGCTGCGTGAATTTGCCGGGCCATCTTGCCTCCGAGCATCATCGGAGGCCCTTCGCTTGCGTACTCTGGATCGCCCTCATCGCGGGCGCGCAAACGGGGTGCTCCAAGAACGAACCTTCGGCGAACAATTCGGCGACTGCGGAATCGGCGGCGGCAACTCCGGCGCTCATCGAACGGGGCCAGTACCTCGCTTTTGCCGGCAACTGTGGTGCTTGTCACACGACGGCAGGGGGTGCGCCGTTTGCGGGTGGACTGGCGTTCGAGACCCCCTTCGGAAAAGTATATTCGGCCAACATCACACCGGATCCGCACACCGGCATCGGCGGTTGGACCAGTGGGCAGTTCCTGCAATCGCTGCGCAAGGGACTGCGAGCCAACGACCAGCACCTGTATCCCGTCTTTCCCTACCCGGCGTTGACGAAAATCACCGATGAGGATGCGGCGGCGCTGTTCGCCTATCTCAAGGGCGTGCCGGCCGTGCGCTACGAAGTCCCGAAGAACGAGATGTCGTGGCCGTTCGGTCAGCGTTGGCTGCTCCGCGCCTGGAACGCGATGTTCTTCGATGAGGGTCCCTACCGGCCGGACGTGGGGAAATCGGCCGAATGGAATCGCGGCGCGTACCTGGTTACCGGGCCCGCGCATTGCTCCGCATGCCACTCGCCCCGGAACCTGCTCGGCGCCGAGCGAGCGGCGAAAGCCATGACCGGGGGTACCTATAGGGACGACCGTGCCGGGGGAGTGGTGCGTCCATGGTCGGCGCCGAATCTGACCTCGGCGTCGAGCGGCCTGGGGGGTTGGTCCGTGGAGGACATTGCCGCGTACTTGAGGACCGGCACGAACTCCTACGCGACCACGTTCGGGCCCATGAATTCCGTCATCTTGAAGAGCACAATGCATCTCCGCGATGCCGATTTGCGGGCGATGGCGGCCTACTTGAAGAGCCTGCCACCCAACGAGGGTGATTTCGCAGCACCGGCGAAATCAGAGGTTTTGCAGGCGGGAGAGACCATCTACAACGTCAATTGCGGTACCTGCCATCAGCCCGACGGCATGGGCGCGGACGATGCGGGGCCGAGGCTGGCCGGCAGTCCGGTGACGCAGGCGCCCGATCCGGCATCGCTCGTCAACAGCATTCTCTATGGACCGGATGTGCCGGAGCCTGCGCCCGGCGGTCATCAATGGCGGCCCATGGAGGCCTATGGCGACAAGCTCAGCGATGAGGAGGTCGCGGCGCTGGCAAGCTATCTACGAAGCGCCTGGAACAACAAGGGCGGCGAGGTCACGGCCAAGCAGGTGTCGAAGCAGCGTTAGTTTTAGATCCGAGGGCGCGCGGCCGGTCAGCCCTTGGCCGACCAGGAATCACAATGCCCTTTGGGGTCCACTTTGTCGTTCATGATCGAGCAATTGCCGCACTTGCCGCCCGCGGCGAAAAACGCGCACGCGCTGCAGGACTGCGCGGGGACGGGTGAAGCGTCCTTGTAGTTGAGCGATGCGCGCAGCGACTCCGAGGATGCGTCACTACAGGAAGCGGCGGCGCCCGCTCGCTCGATGGCCAACGGCGCCACGGCCAGGGCGGACAGTATCTGCAATCCGCGGCGCAGAACGGCTCGACGGGTGGGTTTTTTCATCGTCATTTACGCTACTGTTTAATGCGATCAGTGTCAACGAAAGAGCCGGCCTGCTACCTGGCGCAGGCTTGCTGATCGAGCGTATAGTATTGGCGTATCGCAAAGGCCTTCACGATCGACTTAAGGGTCCGGCGCCCATGAATGGCAATGCTGCATTGAAAACTTCGCCGTTCAAATCGCAGGTCTGCCGCACGGCATGCGTGCTCGTGACGGCGCTAGCCCTGGCCGGCTGCGCGAAGGGCCCGGGAGAACCCGAAGGCAGCAGCTCGCCGCTGCGTGTTCGGCTGATGACCGGCAGGCAGTATTCCCAAACTCTCGCCAATATTTTCGGGCCCGACGTCAGCGCCAGCGTCACCGCGCCTCTGCCTCCGCTCACCCGGACCGACGGACTGCTCGAATCGGGAGCGGCGTTCATCGGGGTGACCTCGGACCAGCTGCAGCAAATCCACGAAACCGCATCGTTCGTGGCGGCGAAGGTCGTCGACGAGCAGCATCGCGATTTCCTCATTCCATGCAAACCGGCATCCGACAAGGCGGCCGATGCGGACTGCGCCACCACCTTTTTGCGGCAGGTCGGGCGTCTGTGGTATCGGCGTCCCGTGGACGACGCCAAGCTCACCCGGCTGGCAGCGGCGGCCGGCTCCGCCGCGGATCAACAAAAGGACTTTTACGCCGGATTGGCCAGCGTGCTCGAGGCGATGTTCATCAGCCCTGAAGCGCTGTTCATCGTGGATGCGGCGGAACCCCACCCCGATAAGGCGGGCCATCGCCGGCTGGAGGCGTATTCCATCGCGTCGCGCCTCAGCTTCCTGTTGTGGAATTCGGCGCCCGATGATGCGCTGCTGCGGGCGGCCGAGAGCGGCGACCTCAAGACGAAAGCCGGGCTGACGCGGGAAGTCGACCGCATGCTGTCGAGCGCGCGGCTCGAAGAGGGCGTTCGAGCCTTCTTCGATGACATGCTGGGCTTCAACGATTTCGACAGCATCGCCAAGGATCCCGTGAAGTATCCGGTGGTGACGGGGGCAACGCTGGCGGATGCCCGAGAGCAGACCCTGCGCACGGTGGTGGATCATCTAATCGCCCGAAAGGAGGACTATCGCGATCTGTTCACGACGCGCAGCACCTTCATGTCGATGAATCTGGCGGCGGTATATGGCGTGCCCAGCGGCAATGGCTGGAGGCCGTATGACTTTCCGGAAGGCAGTCCGCGCGCCGGCCTCCTGATGCAGGTCGCTTTCCTGGCCGCACATGCGCATCCGGCGCGCAGTTCGGCGACGCGCCGCGGCAAGGCGCTGCGCGAGGTCTTCCTGTGCCAGAAGGTGCCGACGCCTCCACCGAACGTTGATTTCTCGAAGCTGGACGATCCTGACCCGAGTTTGAAGACGGCGCGCGATCGGTTGCATGTCCACGCGACGAATGCGTCCTGCGCGGGCTGCCACAAGATCATGGATCCGATGGGGCTCGCACTCGAGCACTTCGACGGCGCGGGCGCCTATCGTGCAACGGAGCAGGGCGCGCCGCTGGATACAAGTGGTGCACTGGACGGCAAGGCGTTCAACGATGCCGACGGATTGGCCCGGGCTCTGCATGATCACCCGGCGCTGCCGTCCTGCCTGGTCAACCGGATTTACAGCTATGCGACCGGCGGGCCCGTCGCGCTTGCGCAAGACCGAAAGGTTCTCGAGTATTTTACCCAGCGGTTCGCGGTAGCCGGATACCGCTTCCCTGACCTGCTGCGGGAAATCGCGCTGAGCGATGCGTTTTTGGAGGTGCGGGAAAGTAAGAGCCGGGCGGCAACAACCGTAGTGAGTGCGGCAGGCACGGCGGCGCCGTCCATCGCTTTGAATCGCAAGCAACCCGGGACGGAGCGGCAATAGTCATGAGAGACATCAGCAGGCGTCGTGTTCTACGCGGCCTATTGAACGGCGGCGCGGTGTCGGTCGCACTGCCGTTTCTCAATTGTTTTCTCAATGACAATGGCGATGCGCTGGCAACGAACGCGCCGCTACCGCTGCGCTTCGGGACCTGGTCGTGGGGCCTGGGGATGAGCGAGGCCGTCTTCGTTCCGAAGAAAAAAGGGCTCAATTTCGACCTGCCGCCTGAAATCGCGCCGCTCCAGCCGATCCAGCAACACATCAACCTCTTTACCAATTTCAAGACGTACAAGGATGCCGCACCCAACCTCTGCCATCACACGGGATGGGTGATTTTGAGAAGCGGAATTGCGCCGCTGACGCCGGAAAACCGTCCGGGCGAGACCATCGACGTCACCATTGCGCGGAAGGTCGGCAACAACAGCCGCATGCGGATCTTGAGCGCAACGGCTACCGGAGACGTTCGGGATAGTTTCAGCTACGAAAACGGCAACTCCGTCAACAACCCGGAATGGTCGCCGCTGCGGCTGTATCAGCGATTGTTTGGTGCGGATTTCCAGAATCCCAACGCACCGGAGTTCAAACCGGACCCGCGCATCATGGTGCGCAAGAGCGTGTTGTCGGGTGTGATGGACGAGACGCGCGCCTTGGGAAAGGAACTCGGAGCGGAGGACAAGGCGCGACTCGATCAATATTTCACGGGCTTGCGTGATTTGGAGCGAAGGTTCGATCTACAGCTGACCAAGCCGGAGCCGATCGCGGGCTGCCGCGCGCCGGGGCCTCCGGAGGAGCTGCCGGCCGGTGTGGATGCCGATCTGGTATCAAAGCGCCACCGGGCGATGGCCGATCTGATGCTGATGGCGGTGCAGTGCGATCAGGTGCGAGTTTTCAACATGTTCACCGCCGCCGCATTCGCGGGCACGACAAAGCGCGGCTATGACAAGCCGCACCACACCGCGACGCATGAGGAGGCCGTTGATCCACTGCAAAAATGCCAGCCGCATGTATCCTGGTTCACCCACCGGGCAATGGAGGAGTGGGCGTACTACGTGCAGGCCTTGTCGAAGATCAAGGAGGGCGCCGGTACGATGCTCGACAATGTGCTGATCTACGCCTCCACGGATCAGTCCTTCGCCAAGACCCATTCGATCGAAGGTATTCCGATGTTCACGGCGGGCCGGGCCGGAGGGCGCATCAAGACCGGACTGCACATCGACGGTGGGGGCAGTTCCGGTACGCGACTCGGCTACACGGCCATGCGTTTGATGGGGTTGGATGTGCCGTCATGGGGCGCCCAGAGCAACATGACGTCCAAGGAAATCGGAGAGATACTGATTTGACGCGCCCGGCGCGCTGGTACGTCCGGTTGCTGGCGGCGCCGCTGTTCCTATCGTGCACGGCCGCCCCGCAGGCGGACAGCGCGAGCATGCTTGAATCCTATGTGTCCGTGCCGATGCCGCCGGGATTCAAGGTCGTGATCTCTGAGCTCGAGGGGCCGATATTCGCGGATGCGCGCGGTCACACTATATATATGTGGCCCTCGAAGAAGCTGCGCAACGGCTACAGCGGTGAGATGAAGGGCAAGCCCGCCTGCTACGATGAGGTGCGCAAAGAGACCGCCGGTTTGATGAGCCCGTATCCGGCCGGCGTGCTGCTGCCGCAACTTTCGACGCGGCCGAGCTGCATCACGTTGTGGCCGCCGGTGCTCGCCTCCGACGACGCAAAACCGGTCGGAAAATGGACCATCCTCACTCGCAAGGACGGCACCAAACAATGGGCCTATGACGAGCAGGCGCTGTATATCTCCATCTTGGATAAGGAGCCCGGCGAGGCCATCGGCGGCTCGACACGAAAGGACAACGAAGAATCTCCGGCGGTGCGCGTTCCAGTCGCTCCGCCGCCGAAGGTTCCGCCGGGATTTGCCGTCAAGACGACGAGCAACGGCCGGTTGCTGACCACCGACAAGAACTATTCCGTCTACGCCTACGACAAGGACAGTGCTGCCGAGTCGAAGTGCGATTCGGTTTGCGTACGCACGTGGATTCCCCTGATTGCGCCGCAACTGGCGCAAGCTCAAGGCGAATGGTCGACGATCGAGCGCTCGGCCGGCCTTCGGCAGTGGACGTTTCGGGGTAAGCCGCTCTACACGTATGTCATGGACACCAATCAGTGGAGTCAGGAGGGCAGCGATGTTCCCGGGTGGCGGAATGTCTATACGCAGCGCGTGCCGGCGCCGCCGGCCGACTTCACCGTGCAAGACTCGGTGAGCGGGCAGGTGCTGGCCGATCATCGCGGCATGACCATTTATCGCTACAACTGCGGTGACGATTCGGTCGATCAGCTGAGCTGTGATCATCCGGATGACACGCAGGTTTACCGGCTCGCGATGTGCGGCGCCGGCGATGCGGTCCGATGCCTGGAGAATTGGCCGTATGTGCCCGCGGACAGCAATGCGAAAAGCACCGGCCATGCCTGGACGGTGATGCGGATCGATCCAAAGACCGGGCGCGGCGCCGCCGCGGGACAACCCGGCGCGGTGAGCGTGTGGGCTTATCGCGAACGCCCGGTGTATACCTACGCCGGCGACCGGCAGCCGGGCGATGTCAACGGCGATAGCACCGGAGAATGGCGGGGGTATCGCAACGGCTTCAAGGCCTTTTGGCTGCGAGACGACTACTACAGCGGAGCGCTTTGATGATCAACCAACCCTGGGGAGCACTCGCGGCCGGCATCGTTGTTGCCGCTGCCGCTGCCGTTGCGGTTGCGGTTGGCGCAAGCGCCGCGCGCGCCGCCGCCGGCGCCGCCGCGGCGCCGAAGGAGCGGACCATCGGTTACGTCATGACCTCGCTGTACTGGTCGATCTATCAGACGCCCGATGGAAAGACGGAATGTCCGAAGGGGTTCAATGATGGCCCGCGCGAACAGTATGCGGTGCTCTTCCCAGCCGGGAAAAAACGCACCGTGATCGACACGCAGCTGAAGCTCGAGAGCGAGACGTGGTTTCCATCGGCCTCTCCGGATCCCACGCCCTTTCATGAAGCGACGGGCCGCGTGTCTTATGGAATGAATCTCGACGGCAAGATCGGGCCGAATGATTTTCTGAGTCCCGACGGCGAGGCCGGAATCGACAATCAGCTGTACCGCGCCCTGGGCTGCATCATCGGCTTCAGAGGGCCCGATGGCGTCGAGTTCATTTTTGAACAGAAGGAAATCCGCGACAGCCGCTTCAATCGGATGATGATCGAGCTTACCGACGTCGACGATCTGGTCAATGACGATGATGTGACGGTGACTTTCTATCGCGGCCTGGATCGGCTGCTGACCGATGCCAGCGGCAACCGGGTGATGCCGGGCGGGTCGCAGAGAATCGATGCAAGGTTCGGGAAAAGCTTCATCACGCGGATGCACGGCAAGATCGTCGACGGCGTGTTGAGCACGGAGCCGGTCGACCAACTCACCCTTCCCTGGACGACCCTGGACGAGCCGCCGACCGAGATCATTCGCGATGCCCGCTTTCGCTTGCGGCTGACGCCGACTTCCGCGGAAGGAATGATCGGCGGCTATGCCGATGTCGACAGTTGGTATCGACTGATGCTGAGAAACGATTCAACGCACCACCTGAGCAATGGTCAAATCTCGGGAATTTCGTTGTACAAGGCACTGCGGCGCCTGGCGGATGCTCATCCAGACCCAAAAATCGGCGCCATGACCGCGATTTCAGCGGCGCTCGACGCAAAGCTGGTACAGGTTTTCATTCAGCACCCGCAAGAGAACGCGGGCAAAGCCGCATCGCTGCGCTGAGGCTAAGGATTGCGCCGAGGCGCAAGGAAGGGGCGTCCGCCCCGGAGCGTGTCAGGCGGCGCTGAAGCGCTTGAACACGCGCTGAATCATCGTGTCGCTCAAGGGACTCTCCGTCACTTCGATCTGCGATTCCTCGACGAAATCGATGATGTCCGAGGGCAGTACGGACGTCGCCGGCGGCGCTTTCATCGGCGGACGTTGATTTGTGCTCTTGTCTTCCCACTTACTCGACATGAAGGAGAAGTAGTCGTTGCTCATCGAATTGCTCATCGAATTGGCTCCTGTCCAAAAATTACGTCAATCGCCATGCACCAGCGATGGCGCAAGTATCCGCAGAGGGGGAACGCCAGAATATGTAACTGCGCACATAACGTCTGGATTCAGGTTTCCCCTTAACAATATTCAGGCTCTAAATAGCATAAACGGCTCAATGGCGTGATCCGGAGCACAGTTTGGCGCGCGCTACACCAGAGCGATTGCCTCCCCGATGAGCCGCTGCAACTCCGGCACGCAGGAACCGCAATTGGTGCCGGCCTTCAGCCGGCGGCCGATGGAGGATAGATCCTGACAGCCGGCGGCAATCGCGGCTTGGATCGCGTTGCGCCCGACGCCGAAGCACGCGCACACCGTGACGCCTAAGTCCTGGCGCGGATCCGCGGGCCGGGCCGTCAGTACGCGAGCGCGCTCGCTCGCCGCAAGGCGTGGTTTGTCGAACAACGACTCCAGCCATGATCGAGAAAGAACCAAAGGTTGCGAGCTGACGAACAGGCACGCCTCCAGACGCTCGTCTCGAAGGCACGCGGCCCGATAAGTTCCCGCATTGGCATCCTCGTAGTCGATCCAGTCGGCTGAGGACTCGGCCCGTACGAGAGACCGCCCCCACGACGACCAACTGTGCGGCACGCTGCGGCCGGCGATCTCATAGCGGCGAAACCGGCCGCCCTCGGCGCCGGCCCACCAGCTCAAGTCCCCGAGCGACAACGAACCGCGGGTCAGCGCGAAGCCGTACCAATTCACGACGAACGGCTCGACGCGTGCGGGCGTATTCTTGAACTCCGGCTCGCCGCTGATTGGATCGACACCGGGGCCCACGAGCGCGCCCACGCGCGCATCGGAGGCGTTCGGGCCGCTCCAGTGAATGGGCACGAAGATCGTGCCGCGCGCGATCTCACCGCTGATGCGCAGGCGAGCCACCAAGCGCCCCCAGCGCGTGACGACGCGCACCAGCGTTCCGTCGCGTGCGCCAAACAGCAGTGCGTCGGCGGCATTCATGTCGACGAAGGGCTCGGCGAGATGCGAGGCGAGACGCGCCGAGCGCCCGCTGCGTGTCATGGAGTGCCATTGATCGCGGATGCGCCCGGTATTGAGCACCAGTGGGTATTCTTGGTCCAGTGCGAATTTTGGCGGACGGGGGCGGGTCGCCACCAAGCGGGCCCGCCCATCGGCGTGATAGAACCGGCCATCGGCGAACAGTCGCGGCGCGTCCTCGCCGTCCTGCCGCGCCATTGGCCACTGGGTAGGCGTCAGGTCTGCGTACCCCTGTTCGCTTAGGCCGACCAGTCCGCCGAGCTGGAAGGCGCGCGTGCCGTCGTTTCCTTGAGCGCTCAGGCGCGCATGCTCGTCGAAGATCTCGGCCACGCTCGAGAATTCAAAACCGTCGCGAAAGCCCAACCGTTGCGCGACCTGGCAGATCATCCACCAATCCGGCCGTGCCATGGCGGGCACCGGCAGGAAAATGCGCTGGCGCGAGATATGCCGATCCGAATTCGTGACTGCGCCTTCCTTTTCTCCCCATGCCGCCGCCGGCAGCAGTATGTGTGCGAGCGCGGTGGTATCGGTCTGCGCCACGCAATCGGATGCCACGACGAGATCGCAGCGGCGCAGCGCCTCGCGCGCGCGATCGGCGTTTGGGAGACTGACCACCGGATTGGTGGCGATGATCCAGACCGCCTTTATCCGGCCGCGATGCATCGCCTCAAACAGGTCCACGGCTTTGAGGCCGGGCCGCTCCGCAATTCGCGGTGCCGCCCAAAAATCTTGCACGATGCGCCGATGCTCGGCATTCTCCAGTTCCATGTGGGCGGCCAGCGTATTTGCCAGTCCGCCCACTTCGCGCCCTCCCATGGCGTTCGGTTGGCCGGTAATGGAGAACGGTCCGGTGCCCGGCCGGCCGATTCGCCCCGTCAAGAGATGCGCGTTAATGATGCTGTTGCCCTTATCCGTTCCGGATGAGGATTGATTGACGCCCTGCGAGAACAGCGTCACGACGCGGTCGGTGCTCCCGAACCATTCGTAGAAATCCTGCAGCGTCCGGGCATCGAGCCCGCACAAGCGCGCAACCGCTCCGATATCGCCCGCGGTGTTCTCGGCCACCAGGAGTGCCTGCGCGGCGCCTCGCGTGTGGGCGTCGACAAATGCGCGGTCAACGAGCTGATGCTGCGCCAACCAGCTCAGCAGGCCGTTGAAGAGGGTGACGTCCGTGCCTGCGCGCAACGGCAAGTGCAGCTCGGCCATATCGCAGGTGGGGGTGCGCCGCGGATCGATGACGACGACACGCAGCGAGGGGCGCAGTTCCTTGGCCTTCCGGATGCGTTGATAGAGCACCGGATGGCACCAGGCCAAGTTCGACCCCACCAGCACGATGAGATCGGCCAGCTCCAAATCCTCGTAAGTCGTCGGCACCAGGTCTTCGCCGAAGGCTCGTTTATGTGCGGCCACCGCCGAAGACATGCACAGCCGTGAGTTGGTATCGATGTTGGCCGATCCGATGAAACCCTTCATCAGTTTGTTGGCCACATAGTAGTCCTCGGTCAACAACTGGCCCGAGACATAGAACGCCACCGAGTCGGGACCATGCCGCTCGATGGCCTCGCCGAAGCCCCGTGCGACCGCATCGAGCGCGACATCCCATTCGACCTCGACGCCCCGCACCTGGGGACGCAGCAATCGGCCTTGCAGGCCGACGGTATCGCCGAGGGCACTACCCTTGGAGCACAACGCGCCACGATTCGCCGGATGCTCGGGATCGCCGCTGACCTCCGCTCCGCCGTCGACGGCGCGAGCCAACACTCCGCAGCCCACACCACAGTAGGGGCACGTGGTGCGAACCGTCATTGCGGCCGCGGTGCGCCGAACAGCAGCTGGTCGCGCAGGGCCTGAACGTTGCGGCCTTCGTTCATCAAGTCCAGATACCAGCCGCCATCGCGGACGTCGCCGTACAGCACCGCCCCGCGGATCTTGTCCTGCTCTATCACCAGCCGCTTGTAGATGCCGCGCTTCGGATCGCGCAGCACCAGCGACTCTGACCCCGGTCCCGCGTGGTGGTTGCCGGCGGAGAAGACCTGGATGCCGGACACTTTGAGCTGCGTCGATGGCTGCGACGCGCGATAGCCCCGGGTGCCTCGCTCGGCGAGGTAGGTCGCGCATACACGAGCCTGTTCGAGCAGCGGCGCCACCAAACCGAAGGTCTTGCCGCGGTGCTGCACGCATTCGCCGATGGCATAAATGGCCGGATCATTGGTCAGCATCGTATCGTCGACCAACAGACCGAGATCGCACGGCAGCCCGGCCGCCCTGGCAAGCTCGATATTCGGCTGCACGCCGACGGCCATCACCACCAGATCGGCCGGCAGCTCGCTGCCGTCGGCAAGGACGACACCGGTGACGTGAGTGTCTCCGCACAGGTGTGAGGTCCGGGCGGCCAGCCTGAATTGCAGGCCGCGTCGTTCGAGTTCAGCGCGGAGCAGGTCTGCCGCCTGCGCATCGAGTTGCTGTTCCATCAAATGCGGGTGAATGTGCACGACGGTCACATTCAGGCCGCGTTGCAGCAGCCCGCTCGCGGCCTCGAGCCCGAGCAGCCCGCCCCCGATCACGACCGCGCGACGCCGCGACCCCGTCGCGGCGAGCATGGTGTCGACATCCTGCAGGACGCGAAAAGTGATGACGCCGGGAAGGTCATTGCCGGGCACCGGCAAGAGGATCGGAAGTGAACCGGTCGCAATCAGCAGCCGGTCGAAGGATGCCTCGATGCCGCTGCGGGACCGCACGCAGCGGCGCACGCGATCGATGCAGGTCACGGGATCCTCGCGATGCAGAGTGATCCCATGCCCGGCGTACCACTCCGGCGGGTGAGTGACGATGTCCTCGATGCGCTTTTCGCCGGACAATAGGGGTGAGAGCAGGACGCGATTGTAGCTGCCATGAGGCTCGGCGCCGAACACGGTAATGTCGTAGCCTTGAGGCACCAGTCCCCGTAGCTCCTCGATCGCGCGCACGGCGGCCATGCCATTGCCGATGACGACCAGGCGCGGCTTGCGCCCTTGATGACGCTGCAGCAAGGGCTTCGCGCGCACCCAAATCCGTCCATTGCGCACTTCCGCCATATAGGCGGGGACCGCGAATCGCGGCTCTTCGAGACACCGTCCCGTGATGAGACTGAAGTGCTGCTTGTAAATCGGCGAAGCAACCACGATTTCCCCGCCGATATCGCCGACGATGCCCCGGGACAGCACGTTGGCGCCGCTGGCGGGATCGTGGTTGCCGATGGCGAACACGGCATCGCCCACTCGGAATACCGCGATCCCCTTCCCGTCGACCAGCGCCGCGGCGCCGCTCTCGGGCAGAATATCCTCGAGCGCGCAAATGGCGTGCCAGGGGGCGGCGATGGGCAGCGCCACGGCGGCGCTCATACGGTCTCCATGAGCCGCGTGCGTTCCGCCGGCCGCGCCGGTCGCGGCTGTCCGCGCTCATCGACGAACACCACATGACTGTCCGGATGATCGCTGTTGATGAAATGGCGAAAACGAGCCAATGCCTTCTCATCGCCGATGGTCTTCTTCCACTCGCACTCATAGGTGTCGATCACGCGCCGCATATCGGCTTCGAGTTCGGCGCCGATACCGAGCTTATCCTCGCACACCACTTGTTTGAGGTAGTCGAGGCCTCCTTCGAGATTGTCGCGCCATACGGAGGTGCGCTGCAGGCGCTCGGCGGTGCGAATGTAGAACATCAAGAAACGGTCGATGTAGCGGATCAGGGTCGCCTTGTCCAGGTCGGATGCCAGCAGTTCGGCGTGGCGCGGCTTCATGCCGCCGTTGCCGCAGACGTACAGATTCCAGCCCTTCTCCGTTGCGATCACGCCCACATCCTTGCTTTGCGCTTCCGCGCATTCGCGGGTGCAGCCGGATACCGCGAACTTGAGTTTGTGGGGCGAGCGCAGGCCTTTGTATCGATGTTCGATTTCCAGCGCAAAGCCCACGCTGTCCTGAACCCCGTAGCGGCACCAGGTCGATCCTACGCAGCTCTTCACCGTGCGCACCGACTTGCCGTAGGCGTGGCCCGATTCGAAGCCTGCGTCGACCAGTTCGCGCCAAATCAAGGGCAGTTGATGGACCTGCGCTCCCAACATATCGATGCGCTGGCCGCCGGTTATCTTGGTATACAGCCGATACTTTTGGGCGATCTGTCCGATCGCGATGAGCTGCTGGGGCGTGATTTCGCCGGCGGCAACCCGCGGCACCACCGAGTAGGTGCCGTCCTTTTGGATATTGGCGAGGAAGCGGTCATTCGTGTCCTGCAGGGGCGCCTTATCGCGCGCCAGTACAAAATCGTTCCAGCACGAGGCGAGAATCGATGCGACCGCCGGTTTACAGACATCGCAGCCGCGACCGCGGCCATGCTTGGTCAGCATCTCTTCGAATGCGTGCAATCCGCCGACGCGGGCCAAGTCGAACAGTTCCCTTCGTGAGAACGCGAAGTGCTCGCAAAGATGGTTGTTGACGGCGACGCCCAGGCGCGAGAGTTCGGTTTTCAGCACTTGCGTCACGAGCGGTGCACACCCCCCGCAGGAACTCGCTGCCTTGGTGCACTGCTTGAGCGCCCCGACCGTCCTCGCGCCGCCCGCGATGGCTGCGCACAGATCGCGCTTGCTGACATTGTTGCAGGAACAAATTTGCGCGGAGTCGGGCAGGGCGCCAAGCCCCAGGGACTGATGGCCGTTGACTTCATCAGCCGCAGAGAACATCAGCTGCTCCGGATTTGCCGGCAGCGGCGATTCGTTCTGCACCATTTGCAGCCACGTGCCGTACTCCTCGGCGCCGCCGATCAGGATGCCGCCCAGCAAGCGGGTTCCCTCTTCGTTGATCACGAGTTTCTTGTAAATTTGGCGGCGCTCATCGATGAATACGCAGGCCCGGGCACCGTGCCCCGCGGCGTGGGCGTCGCCGATGGAAGCGACATCGACTCCCATGAGCTTGAGCTTGGTGCTCATATCGGCCCCGGCGAATTGGGCCTCTGGCTTGCCCAGCAGTTGCGAGGCGACGATGCCCGCCATCTGGTAGCCCGGCGCCACCAGGCCGTAGATCTTTCCCTTCCACAGCGCGCATTCCCCGATCGCGAAAATGTCCGGATCGGAGGTGCGGCAGGCATCGTCGATCACCACGCCGCCGCGCTCGCCCACCATAAGACCCGCCGCCCGCGCCAACTCGTCGCGCGGGCGTATGCCGGCGGAGAAAACGATGAGGTCCGTCTCGAGTACCGAGCCGTCCGCAAATCGCAGGCAATGTGCGTGGGCGCTGCCGTCGGCGATCGCGGTGGTCTGTTTTCTCGTGTGGACGCCCACTCCGAGGCCGCGAATACGTCCGAGCAGCATGCTGCCGCCGGCGTCGTCAATTTGCACCGCCATGAGCCGCGGCGCGAATTCGACCACGTGAGTCTCGAGTCCGAGATCCTTGAGCGCCTTCGCCGCTTCGAGACCGAGCAGCCCACCGCCGATGACCACGCCGCTCTTTGCATTGACGCTCGCGTTGCGTATGGCGTCCAAGTCATCGATGGTGCGGTAGACGAAGCAACCGGGACGATCATGACCCGGTATCGATGGCACGAAAGGATACGAGCCGGTTGCCACCACCACGCGATCGTATTCCAGGGAGAGACCGCTCGCTGTTTCCACCACGCACCGTCCGCGATCGATGGCGACCGCCCGTTCGGACAACTGGAGGCTGATGCCGGATCGATCGAAAAAATCGGGCGCGGCCAACGACAGGTCCTGCGCGCTCTTGCCGGAGAAGTAGGAAGTCAAATGCACGCGATCGTAGGCCGGACGCGATTCCTCGCACAGCACCGTGATCTCGAAATTGGATGCAGCCGCCTGCAGCTGCTCCAGCAGCCGCTGCCCGACCATGCCATTACCGATGACAACTATTTTCATGGCCGCTCCGTTGATGCCGCTAGTCGGCCTGCGCGATCGCCGCATCCAAAGTCAACCCCGTCATTTCCGGCGCCGACCACGCGAGCCACTGTCGATGCAGGATGACGACCAGCGCGAAGGCCGCCGCCGCCAGAATGCCGAACGTGGTGAAACCCCACTGGTAGCTGCCGGTGCTTTCCTTGGCGATACCCATCACGACCGGCAGGTAGAACCCGCCGATGCCGCCTGCCGCGCCGATGATGCCCGTCATCAATCCCGTCTTTCCCTTCCAGCGATGCGGCACCAGCTGGAATGTGGCGCCGTTTCCGAGGCCGAAACACATATACAGGGTGAACATCAGCGCGACCGCGCCAGGCAACGGCGGCATCAGCATGGCGAATCCAATATTGGAGAGTGCGATCGCCAGCAGCAGCACCAGCAACACTTTGACCCCTGAGAGACGATCGGCCAGGAACCCTCCCACCGGCCGCACCATGGCACCCGTGAGGGCCAGGCCCGCCATGATCATGCCCGCATCGACCTTCGATAGTTCGTATTGAGCCGTCAGGAGCAGGCTCACGTATGAGGACATGCCGACAAAGCCGCCGAACGTGATGCTGTACACCAGCATGACCACCCAGGTATCGCGCTCGCGGAGCACGGTCAAATACTTGCGCGGCAGTACGGCAAGCGCCACAGCGGCGCCGAGGAGCGGAAGCAACAGCTGCCCCGCTTTTCCATGGCCGAACAATCCGCCGTTCACCATCAACACCAGTGCCATCACGCTCAGCAACGACACCACGAATCCGGCGAATGCGCGCGTACCGCTGCCGCTCTTGACGCTGCGATCGTCCGCCCACAGCATCACGGCCGCCGCCGTGAGGGCGAGCAGCGGCAGCACGGCCGCCGTCGCGTGCTGCCAGCCGTAGTGTTGCGCGAGAGTGGGAAACACGAAACCGTCCACCACCGCGCCGATATTTCCGGCGGCCGCGAGTCCCAAGACCAAACCCTGCACTCTCGGCGGATAGCTGCTCCCCGCCATCGGCAGCGCGATCGCAAAGCTGGCGCCGCCCAGACCGAGCAGCGCCCCCAGCATGAGAAGCATGGAGTAGGTGGGCACGATGGGAAACAGCAGGATCAACGACGGAATCGCCGAGATCGAAATGCCGAGCAGCGCAAGCCGCCTTCCGTCCACGGACTGGAACAGGTTGCCGAGCGTCACGCGCACGATCGAGGCGCTGAGCACGGGCACTGCGACCAAGAATCCAGCCTGAGTCGGCGACAGCGACAGCTGCTTGGAAACGTACGGCGCCAACGGCCCGAACATCACCCACGCCGTAAATCCCGTATCGAAGTACAGGAAACACGCCAGCAAGGCTTTCCAATTTCCGCTGCGCAACGATGCGATCACTTGCTTCATCGTCATTTCCCCTGAGTGTTGGCTTCACCGACTGCGATACGTGAAGGCAAAAAAAAACCGCCAACGGTACGCACCCTAAAAAGATGCGTACGGGTTGGCGGCATTGCCTCTCGCAGATTCGCTGTTGAACCTGCCCCGTGCAAACGGCAATACGCCGCTTGCGTAGTAACCAGCTGCAACATGCGTGCCAGTACGTCGCGCACCGGCCGCTCCCATGCGGATCAAGCTGTTAGCCGCCGTCGCGCACCGAACGACCTCGGTCCGCGCGCAGCAGCGAATCAAAAAGGGGCGCGGACCGAATGTTTGCGCACACAGATGGTGCGGGTGGAGCGCTTGATGTGACTCCAACATTGTGGTCCTTTAGGTGTATCACTTTAGGAATGACACACGTTCAGGTAGCCGATGAGTCGACGCAACAAGCCGCCCGATGCAACCCAGACGCGCGATGCGGCCCAGGCCGACACGCTTGCGGCGCGCTTTCTGCGGTCGGCCCAATTGTGCCGCGCTCGCGATCTCAAGCTGCTCTACACCTTGAGCGACTTGGTCAAGGGCATCAGCGAGCTGATCCATGCTCTCCAGAAGGAGCGCGGCGCCTCATCGATTTACCTGGGGTCCAACGGCGCCCATTTTGCCGATCGGCTGGTCGCGCGCGTCACTGAAAGCCGCAGCCTGGAGGTACGGGTGCGCGACCACCTCGAGCATATGGACGAGAAGCTCGACCCGATGAGTTGCAGCGCGCGATTCTATACGCGCGTCGCGTTTGCCTTTCGCGCTCTCGACTCCCTGCCGGGCACGCGTGAGCAGGTATCGGCACTGACGCTGGCTCCGCAAGATGCCGTCAAGGCATTTACCGACGTGATCGCCCTTCTGCTGGCGGTGGGTTTCGAGGCGGCAGACATCGCCGCCGACCCGGAGACATCCCGCGCGCTGATCGCTCTCGTGAACTTCGCACAGGGCAAGGAATATGCCGGCCAGGAGCGGGCGACCGCCGGCGCCGCCCTGTCCCGCGGCCATTTTGACGCCGTCGATCGGCGCCATTTGCGGCACTTGGAAGCCGCGCAAGAGCGCGCCTTCAAGATCTTTACCGAATTTGCCGATCCCCGCCACGTCACCATGTTCCTCGAGTTGAGCAGCAGTCCGGAAACGGTGGAGTTCAAACAGCTGCGCGCCGGCGCCTTCGAGCAGAGTCCAAGCGCTGAGCCCTCAAGCGTGACCGCCGCTGCGTGGTACGAAGTGACGACGCGGCGAATCGATGCGATGAGAGGCATCGAGGACAGCCTTGCTGTCGATCTCGGACGACTCTGCACCGCCAAGCTCGCCGATGCCAAGGCGGGAGCAAAACGCGTCGAGGCGCTTGACGGAGATGTCCATGATCTGACCGCGCCGGTCGCCATGCTGGTGACCGAGTTGGGGACGGCGGTCGACGGCCAGGGCATGGCCGGGAGAGCAGAGTTATCTGGGGGCGTCGAGTTGTATGGCATGGAAGATGGACTGCCGAAGCCCATGCGTTCGATCCTCGATGTGGTCGAAGCTCAATCGCGTCGAATCGACGACATCAATTCTCAACTCGAATCGGCTCGCGTCGCTCTCACGGAGCGCAAGGTCATCGAGCGCGCCAAAGGAATCTTGATGCGCAGCCGCCGGCTATCGGAGAAGGATGCCTACACGCTGTTGCGGGAGACGGCCATGAGTCAGAACAAGCGGATATTCGAAGTAGCGGAGGCGATTATCAGCATGGCGGATATTTTCAAATCCTGAAGAGAGGCCGTGATCCCGCGGCATCGTGCAACTTAAAGGGCGTTGTTCGGCCAAATCGCGGTGCGCCACATATGGGCAACATTCGATCCGTCGAACCCCAGTCCCTCCTTGGGCTCGCGGAAATACCGTCCGATGATGTCCTCGAAGATGTCTGGTTCCAACCTCTCTGAAGCGTCAAGGAAGTAAATATCGTAGAGCGTCACCAGGCGCGCACTCATATACCAACGGTGCCGCTTGGCGCGTTCCGCGGCTTCGCGGATGTAATCGGGCGGTACGTAGCCCTCGCCGAAAAATCGAATATAGGACTCGGGATAGCGATAACCCACGGACTCGTCGGCGAAGTACCGCAAAGCCTGGTGATTCTGCACCGCCCAGGCAATTTCCTCGTCCACGTAAGGGGCAATCATTTGCGCACCCCAGTAGCCATGATCGCAGCGAATCAGGCAGCCGTTTGAAATATCGTGGAGCAGGCACGCCAGCACGATCTTTTCCTCCTGGCCCGCTTCCAGCGCGCGCTTGGCGCTGGTGAGGAGATGACGATAGGTGACGTCGGTGACCCGGTGCTTGAAGAAGTCGAGAAGGCGCGGCCGTTGCGGCATGCGCGGGAGCGCCGGGTTGTCGCCCATCATGAAGACGGTGCCCGGCTTCAATTGCGCGAACAGCGCCGATTCGACATCGGCGCCTGCCGTGCCGTTTGTCGCAACCGGCGCCGGAAGGATCAGTCGCTGGTAGCCGGCTTGCGGAAAAGGACCGTCGGGATTGTCACTCATGCTTCCAGTGTGATTTGTTTTTCCGCGATCCGTCAACTTCGCGCCTGACCGCTGGGTTCCCGGGAGCGGGGCGCCGCCGCTGCGCGACCGATTGGGCGAACGAATTGGCGTCCATGACGGGGTAATACAAGGGGCGACGCTGATCGCTCAGCGAATCGCCCCTTAGAACTACCTACGACTTGATGAAGGCCAGGAGATCGGCGTTGATGGTGTCGGCTTCTGTGGTGCACATGCCATGTGGGAAACCCTTGTAGGTCTTCAAGGTCCCCTTTTTCAGCAATTTGGCGCTCAACGGTCCCGAGTCGGCATAGGGAACGATCTGGTCATCGTCGCCATGCATCACCAGCGTCGGCACGGAGATGCTCTTGAGGTCCGGGGTGAAGTCGGTTTGGGAGAAGGCCACGATGCCGTCATAGTGCGCCTTGATGCTTCCCATCATGCCTTGACGCCACCAGTTTTGAATGACGCCTTCGGATACCTTGGCGCCCGGCCGGTTGAAGCCGTAGAACGGGCCCGCGGGCAGATCGCGGTAGAACTGAGCCCGGTTGGCTGCAAGCTGCGCCTGGAGTCCGTCGAACACTTCCTTGGGCAAACCTCCTGGATTGGACTCGGACTTGACCATGATCGGCGGCACCGCGCTGATGAGTACGGCCTTGGCCACGCGGCCGTCGCCGTGGCGCCCCAGATAATGCGCGACCTCACCGCCTCCGGTGGAGTGGCCGACATGCACGGCGTTCTTCAAATTGAGCTGCGCAGTCAAAGCCGCAAGGTCGTCGGCATAGTGATTCATGTCGTGACCGTCGGCAACTTGAGTCGAGCGGCCGTGGCCGCGCCGATCGTGGGCGATGACCCGGAACCCTTGCTTCAGGAAAAATAGCATTTGAGCGTCCCAATCGTCCGCCGACAGCGGCCAGCCATGGGAAAAGACGATGGGTTGACCCGTCCCCCAATCTTTGAAGAATATCGTGACTCCGTCTTTGGTGGTGATGGTGCTCATGTTCAGATCTCCTGTGTTGAGAGCGACAGGCGCTTGCGCTGAATGGTTCGGCGTTTATACCACGAGTGCTTGACTTCGCAATGACAGCGAGACACCGCTTTGCAACAAGACTTGGTCGGCGCTTCCGCAGTGCGGCCGGAAGATTCTCCAGCGTCAATTCTGAATGCCGATCGCGAGAATCAACTTATAATGAGCGAACCTTCAAAAGTGGGGGCGGCGGGCTCGGCACGACGGAGGATCGGAAAACTTTATGAGCGCTGATGCCTCTTTGCGGCGGATCAAGAACGACCGGGACCGCGGATTCAGCGCGGCGGTGTCGGTGCCCTTGGGCTCGAAATCGCTGCTCTTCGTTTCCGGCGAAGTCGGGCGAGATGCCTCGGGTTCGATCGTGCCGGGAGGCTTTGAGGCCGAAGCCCGTCAATGTTTCGCAAATATAAAGTACGCCTTGGAGCGCGGCGGCGCCGGTTTTGCGGACGTCGTGCGCATCACTGCGTACCTTACGGACCTGGCCGATTACCCGGTGTACGCCAAGGTTCGAACCGAAGTGTTCGGCGAACACTGGCCTGCGAGCGCTACGGTCGGAGTGAATGATCTGCTGCTGGGCGCAAAACTCGAAGTGGATGCGATCGCGGCCGTCGCGGTTCCTTCTTGAACCCGCCCAGCTTCATCGAAGAACGCTATCGGCGCGAAACGCCCACCTCGGCGGCACTGATGGCGCGGGCCGCCGGGGCGCTGCCGGGCGGCAATACCCGAACGAGCAGCTTTCACTCGCCATATCCGGTGGTGATCGAGCGCGCCGACGGACCCTGGTTGTGGGATGTGGATCAGCGGCGCTATGTGGATTTGTTTTGCAACGGGCTCAGCCTCATCCATGGCAACAACTTTCCGCCCGCGCGCGCCGCGATCTCGGACGCGATTCAACGCGGTACGGCATGGTCGGGTACATCGCGCGATCAGATCGCTTACGCGGAACTGCTGCGAGACCGGATCGAAGCGCTGCAATTGCTGCGTTTCACCAATTCCGGTTCCGAGGCGGGCATGCTCGCGGTAAAGGCGGCCCGGCACATTACCGGCCGCCCCTACATCGTCAAAGCCGTCGGCGCCTATCATGGCAGCTATCCCGATCTGGAGGCCGGTCTGTACGGCCAGGGGGATCTGGTGGGCCGCGCACTCGTCGCACCCTTCAATGACCTCGACCGCTTCGAGAGCGTCATGGCGCGGCATGGCCGGGAGGTCGCGGCCATCGTGATCGAACCGGTGCTGGTCACCGGCCGGGTGGTGCCGCCGGCGCCGGGATTTCTATCGGGCCTGCAGGCGTTGGCGCGGCGCCACGGCGCCATGACCATACTGGACGACTGTCTGATGCTGCGGCTCGCCGTGGGCGGCTCCGCCGAAAAATTCTCGCTGCAGCCCGACATCGTGGTGCTCGGCAAATTCCTGGGCGGCGGAACCCCCTTAGGCGCCTTCGGCGGCTCGCGCGAGATCATGAAGATCTTCAACCCCACGACGCCGGGGTGTGTATTCCACGGTGGATCGTTCAATGGGAATCCGGTGGGCTGCGCAGCCGGCCTGGTCACGATGCAGTACCTGACGGCGGAACGGATATCGGCGATGGATGCGGCGGCGTTGCGCATCCGAACCGCACTCGTGCAGCACGGGAAACGATTGGGCATCGATGTCATCGTCACCGGGATCGGATCCATCGCGGGCATTGCATTTGCCGCCGATCCGCTGCGGCACGAAGACGATCCGTCGGCGCTCGGTCTGGCCTCGATGTTTCATCTCGCCTGTTTGAGTGAAGGGGTCCTCATCGGACCCGGCGGCATCATCAGTCTGTCCACCGCGCATGACGAAGCGGCGGTGGCGCATGCCATCGCGGGTCTATCGGCGGCGTTGGAAAGCATCGCGCGGCTTCCCGCCGCAGTGAATTAGGCATGGTTTCAAGAAACGGATCCGAACGTACGTTAGCGGCGCTGCACCATCATTTGGATCAACAAGTTACGGTACCCGCAGCACTGCATTTTTTGGGGCGCACACACTTGGCATGGCGATCCCAATGAAATCAGCAGTTTGCAAATGGCTGGCGTACGTAAAAGTCCGTTCCTTGACGGCACGCCTAAATGACCACCCGTCGGCCCGCTCCACAGGCGGATCACTCGCCGCCGTTGCCGAGCACGACCTTTTGAGCCATGACTCGCAGACTCGCAGAAGACTGGCGGTGCTCTCGGCGTGCGGAGCGCGAGCCGAGTCGATGGGGTTTTGCTGATCGCCTGCGGTAGGCCCGCCAAGAACGCTCGCAGCCTGCTGTTGGGCATCAATCCGGGCTCGACTGGTCGAGCCGCTGATGGCCGGAGTCGCATCGGAAATCGCGACTTGGGTGGGAACGGTCGAGAGCTTCTGCTCACCCGCTACATACAACCCGAGCCTGAACTCGATCTCCTTCTGGAGCGCTTACGGCTCACGCTTTCCGCCCCCTCCTGTAGTGCAGACCTTCGGGGGTGCACCCTAAGCACATCAATCACTTACCGCCCGCAAAGCCTCGAATCCGCGAAGTTCGGCTAGTGACGCTAAGCCGATTTCATTGGTTGGAATTCGAAAGAACATTTATTCCATTGCTTGCGCCCGGCCAATGTCCGGTGTAGAAGCCCGATAGTCAGCGCTTCTAAACAACCCTAAGCTGGACGAAGGGATGCAATCATTTCGCACAATGGATTTTGTGCAATCGTTTCCGCTGTCCATGAGCGAACCCTTCTCAACAGGCTCGAAGGAATAAGGTCGGCGCGCTGCGTATGCTCATAACACCATAAACAACGGCTCATACAAGAAGGATCTTTCCATGAACACGAAAATGAAAATGCTGATTGGTGCCGCTATCGCGACGACGCTTGCCGGCGTCGCGATAGCGACGCCGCAAAAGAACGTGGTTGCACCCATTCTCGGGGTCGGCACGAACGCGAATGATATCGAAGTGCATGGGGTCGCGAAGACCAGCGATGGTTCCTTCCACGTATCCCTAGAGACCGAGGGACCGACGAGCATTACGACCACTTTGGGGTCCTACGCCGCGGGAGGCCAGAATGGTTGGCATTCCCATCCCGGTATGGTCATAGTCACGCTCACTAAGGGGTCGATTCAATGGTACGACGCCAATTGTAAGCTGACGATTTACAACGCCGGCGATTCCTGGATGGAGGGCAGTCAAGTTCACTACCTGAGAGTGCTAGGAACTAGCGCGATTCAATTTGTGACGACGTTTATCGTGGCGCAGGGGCAGGCGAACCGGATCGATCAGCCGGCTCCCGCCTGCGCGGCCGCACTCGGTATCGACCAATGAGAACTGAGCCGCTCCGTTAGCGTGCGTTAGAGGATGGGAGGGGGGGCCGCCGCTGAATTCCAATTATAATTTGATCGGCTCATGGGCGGCCCCCAAAAAAAATTAAGAACGGAGAAATCGAAGACGCTGGCGTTTACGGTAGAGGGCGACAAGTTACGCAATTACGCCTCGGCATGGCGGGATCGCTGGAACTCGATGATGGAACTCTTCATGGCAGGCGGCAACTATCCGCCTTTCGGGTGTGCCCTTCCCTGCTGGTCTTCCCGGCGGCGGTCGAGGCGGAGATCGCGGCGGCGAAGTAAAACGGCTGTCATTTTCAGAAGTCGGCTTCAGTAGAGACCCAGGGAAATAGGCTGTACTGAAATCCTCTTCTGATATGTTTGTTGAGGGCCCCGCTGTCCGCGATTACGCCGGGGCTCGCAAGTGCAATCGTCTTCTGAAAATGACGAGTTCAGCGGCGCTGACTCTATTTACTATTGATAACATATTTTATCAATAGTGATATCCACCCCATCCCCCTCTCATCAATGCTCAATCGCCGAGCGCCCATGAGAGAGGGATGGCGGAGAGGAAGGGATTCGAAACCTTGGCCGGCGTGAAGCCGACACCGGCTTATCAGGCCGGCGCAATAAACCGCTCTGCCACCTCTGGAAAAACGTCTGCGGGGCGACTTTCCAGAATTAACAAAGCTACGGATATATATGCCAAGGGCCAAACCAAGCAAGCGTCTTCCGTCACCGTTTCGAGCACTCAGCTCAGCAACATGCTGTCGCTGCGGAATTTCACAATCCCGCCCAGGTGCCGCCGGCGACGGAGTGGTTTGCCAACGGGGCTCCGGCTCGAAGCAGTGCCGATGTCTCTGATCTTAGGATCGCCCTCGAGCTGTCATATATGTGTGGACATTTGTACATACAACAGGTAGCGTACTTCACATGAGCGATGCGCTTGCGGGCTTCGACTGGGATGAGGGAAACCGCAAAAAGTGCCAGAAGCACGGTGTCACACTCAATGAGATCGAAGCGGCACTCAGCAGACTGATGCGCGTGTTCCCAGATCCCGCCCACTCAGCGGTCGAGACACGCTATCTCGGCATCGGGACAACGGCGGCCAGCCGCCACGTCCTCATCGCTTTCACGTATCGGACTCTCGGTGAGGAGCGATTTATCCGCCCCATCAGCGCCCGGTTCATGCACGCCAAGGAGATCCACCATTATGAAGCGCAAAGTCAAGACTCTAGCGAAGCTGCCTCGACTCAAGACTGACAGCCAAGCGGAGCAGTTCGTCGCTAACAGCGATCTCACGCAGTTCGATCTCTCGGCTCTGAAGCCCACGCGGTTTGAATTTGCCCCCAAGGAGGCCCGCATCAACATGCGTCTGCCCGGGGAACTCCTGAGCGCGGTCAAGCGCGCGGCGAAACGGCGTGGTGTGCCCTACCAGCGCTTCATTCGCCAGACGCTCGAGGATGCCATCAAGGAATCTAGGTCATGACTCGGCACGCCAATCAGGACGTGGGGTCAGGCGCCGGCGCGCCGCCCGGCGTTTTCTTGCGCCAATACACATACAGCGGTATTCCGAGGAGCGCCATGCCGATTCCGAAGACCGACTCGCGCGGCCGCGTCATGAGGGTGGACACCACGAGTCCGGAGGCGGCGAGCAGATACAGCAGCGGCAGCCACGGATAGCCGGCGCACCGGTAGGGCCGCGGCCGCTCGGGCTGCGTCCGTCGCAACACGAAGACGGCGCCGACGGTCAGCACATACGTCAACGTCATCATGAACACGAAGCAGGTATACAGCTGATCGTAGCGGCTGGTCGCGATCAGGAAGATCACCCAGCCGCATTGCGCGAGCAAACTGGTGACCGGTGTGCGCCATCGCGGATGCACCCGGGTCATGCCCGGAAAGAACACCCCGTCGCGCGCCATCGAATAGTAGATCCGCGCTCCGCCGAGGATGACGACGGAGGACGCGCCGAAGGAAATCAGCGCGATGAACAGGGCCACCCAACGCCCCACATCGCGCGAAAACAGCGCGGTCATGGCGGCATCGGCCGGGGCCTTGCTGGCAACCAACTGCGCCGGGGCGAGTGCGTAGAGGAAAACGGCGTTCACGAGCAGATAGGTCACGATCACCAGCACGATGCCGACGATCAGCGCCAGCGGCAGGTTGCGTTGCGGATTTTTGATCTCGCCCGCGACCCACGACAAAAATTCCCAACCATCGTAGGTCCATAGAAGTGCGATCATCGCGACGCCGGCGCCGCGCAGCGTAAGGGACGAGCCCGGCGTGACAGCGTCAGCAGCTGCGGATGCACCCCCCGCCGTCGTGGGCGCAAAGTGGCTGAAGGAGCCGTGGCCGAGCAGGAAGCCGCTCGCCACGATCCCGAACACGGCGACCAGGTAGGCGATCGCCGTCAGGTTCTGCAGGCGCGCTGCCCACTTGACGCTGCGCAAATTAACCGCGGTCAACAGGATGATGGCGCCGGCCGCGATTGCGGCCCCCTGATCGAGCTTCCACGGCAGGCCGAAGACATGCCCGGCGAGCAGCACGTGATCGGCGGCGAGCGCCGGAAAGGCATGGCCTAGGAAAATCGCGAACGCGATGGCCATGGCCGCCAGCGCGCCGCTGCTGCCGGCGGTGAACAGCACCCAGCCATAGAGGAAGGCGGGAAAGCCGCCATAGGCCTCGCGAATGAAAACGTACTGACCGCCGGCTTCCGGAAACATGCCGCCCAATTCCGCGCACGCCAGCCCCGCAAGCAGCGTGACTGCGCCGGCGACCACCCACAACAGGAGCGCAAAGCGGGGATCGGGCACGGCGTGAAGCACGTCGGCCGGCGTGATGAAGATGGCGGCTCCGATGGTGCCGCTCACCACCAACATGACCGAGTCGAACAGGGTGAGGCGGCGCACGAGTGCGTCAACTCGCATATAGAGGCTCCTCGCGATCCGACACGCGCAGCCTACTGGATCTCACGGCGCCGGGCACCGGCACCCGGGCCCAACGGTTGGGGCGGTGACGGTTTGCCAGGCCCGCTAAGGCAGATCCCCGCTAAGGCAGATCCCCGCTAAGGCAGATCCTGCAGCGCCCCGAAAGCGCCTGGCTTGGTGGCACTTTGCAGCAGCACGCCGGGACCATTCGTCACGACACCCGCTTGCACCGGATGACTGACGCCGGTACTGACGATGATATCGGGCTTGCCGTCGCCGTTGATGTCCGCGACGGCGATCTCATTCGCGTCCTCGGCCATGTAGCTGCTGGCCGCCAGGAATCGGCCTGGATTGGCTGGATCGTGCAGCAGCACGATCACGGTTTCCTGCCCGCCGATGACAATGTCGAGCTTGCCGGTGCCTTGCAGGTCCCTAACGAGGATGGACTGGGGGGAATCCGGCGTGATGGGATAGCTGACGGCGGCCAGGAAGCTGCCGTGGTTGGCCGCATCCTGCAGCAGCACGTTGACGGTCGGGGCGCTGCCGCCGGTCGGTCCCGGATCCGTGATCACGAGATCATTGAGTCCGTCGCCATTCACGTCGGCGATGGCGATGAGGTTGCCCCCCGCCACGTCCAGGTTGGCGGTTTGGGTGAAAACGACGGTCGGAGCGGCGTATGTCGTTGCCGAGGCGGCGCCCGTGTGCAGCAGAACCTTCACGCCGACGCCGTCCGTCAGCGCCACGTCGGCGGCGCCATCACCATTGAGGTCCCCGACCGCAACCCAGTTGGCGCCGCCGGGGTATAGGGTGAGCGGTGCGGCGAAGGTTCCCGGGGACGTCTGCACGAACAACGATACGTTGAAATCCGCGGCGATCAGGTCGGGCAAACCATCGGCGTTCATGTCGCCTATCGCTACCTGCGAGGCGCCGGGACTGGCCAAGACCAGCGGTGTATTGAAGGTGCCGGGACTCGCCTTGTCATTGAAGAATACGCGCAGCGCGCCGTCCTCGAAGCTGGCGGAGACCAGATCCATGAAACCGTCACCGTTGAGATCAGCGCTGGCGAGATACAGCGGGTCATCGCCGGCTGCCGTCAGCGTTGGCGCAGCGAAGGCGCCCGCCGCCTTCGATAGATACGCCTTGAGATTGGACGATCCCGCCGCCGTCTCCGGATGCACCGAGCTGGCCGCAACAATGTCGGCGAAGCCGTCGCCGTTGAAATCCGCACTGACGACGCCCGCGGAAACCTCGTAGGGCGTGAAGTTGCCGCAGGACGAGTAGCAACCGCCGCCGCCATAGCCGTCGTCGCAGCTCGCCAGCAGTGCGGATAGGGCCATTCCGAGGGCGATTCGTCGATACCGGGGCGCCGTTTCGGTGGAACTTGACTGCAACATGCTTATCTCCCAAGCAGTTTGTATTCGGCGCTCCTGCGCCTCACCCCCTCCGGGGCCGCCGCGTTCGCGGCGTTCAAGTCGGCTTCCTGCCGACTTAGTCTTTGCGGCCGGCAGGGCGGATCGGCCATTTGACTATAACGGGCGATTCTACCCCCGGTTGACCGGATTTCGGCTTGGGCGCCCTCCCGATTCCGCGGCAACCGACCATGCCGTGGGTTCCCGGTGGTTCCTGCCCGCGCAATACCTCGCATCTGAATAAACCATTTTACCGGTCGTTCCGCGATCAGTAGCCTTGGGCGATGAACATCATTGGACCCGATAACTTGCTTTTTGGTGTCGACGACGTGGGCGCCTGCTCCCGGTACTTGATCGACTATGGATTGGACCCTGTCGGCGTGACCGAAACGGGAGGCACGTTCGAGGGTTTGGACGGCACGTCGGTGACCCTGCGCGGCAAGGATGATGCGAGCCTGCCGCCGCCGCTGGGCACTGCCAGCATGCTGCGCAAGACCACTTACGGCGTCGCGGACTTGGGCACGCTGGCCGCCGTCGGCGCTGAATTGCGCAAGGATCGCGAGGTGCGCACCTTGGCGGACCACTCGATCGAGAGCGTGGACGACATGGGCTTCGTCATCGGCTTCCAGGTGACGGTACGGCGCCCGCTCGACCTGCCCGGCGAGCTCGTCAATGCGCCGGGCGCAGCGCCGCAGCGGCCGCCAAACGCGGTCGCGGTCAACGAGGATGCCGTCATTCGTCCGCGCACGCTTTCGCACGTGGTCTATTTCGTGCCCGATGCGGCCAAGGCCGAGGCTTTCTATGTGGAGCGACTGGGGTTTCACTGCACCGATCGATTTCTCGGTGTGGGGCCTTTCTTGCGGCCGCGCGGTTCACTGGACCACCACTGCCTGTTTTTGATTCAGACTCCGGCGTTCATGAAGGGCTGCGAGCATTTTACGTTTCACTTGGGCGGTCCCACGGAGTTGATGCAGGCCGGTACCCGCTTCACGGATCGCGGCTATCAGTCGTTTTGGGGGCCGGGACGTCACAAATTCGGGTCGAATTGGTTTTGGTATTTCAATAGCCCGTTGAGTTGCCATGTCGAATACGATGCCGATATGGATCTGCACGATGATTCCTGGACCGCGCGTGAAGTTCCCATCAGTGCCGACGCCTCGCAGCTGTTCTTGTTCGCGCACCGCAAGCGGTGGTCGCCGGGGGGCCCGCCGTCGGGTGAGGCGCACTAACCGTACGCATGCCCCCTTTGACCGTCCGTCTATGCCGCCTCGAGGAACTCCCCGAGGGTGAGTCACGCGGCTTCGATCCGCTGGGGGACGGGCACGACACGATGTTGGTGGTCCGCCGCGGCAACCGGCTGCACGCCTGGCGGGACGCCTGTCCTCACATCAACGGCGCGCCGATGGCCTGGCGCAAAGACGCGTATCTCAACGCCGGTCGCGATCGGATCGTGTGCAGTGCGCACGGCGCGCTGTTCGATATCGTCACGGGAGTATGCATTCTGGGACCTTGCATCGGCCAAGCGCTGCAGCCGCTGCATCTCACCGTGCGGGGCGACACAGTCTTTGTCGACATGGGCCCTGGGCGGGAATGACCGGCGACTTCAGTGACCGTGCCGCCGATTTGATCGGCCGCGAGCGGCACCTCGCTGCGGACCGGTCGCAACCCGGCCATGCCACCCAACAGCAGCAGAGCGGCAGCAAACGTCCCAAAGAAATGTGGACACCGCGTCGATGTCTTCATCGGTTCTCCGGCACCAGTGAACTTGAGAACCTATCTCAACGGCGAATACGGCGTCGGGCACAGAAGCGTTGAGTCCTCGTGAACGAGGGAGAATTCGCCGTGCCCAAATGAACGACGAGAACACCGAACACCATCTGGCGCGCTATCTATCTCCCGAGGCCGCGCGGCGCCTGGAAACGATGCGAAATAAATATGATCCGGAGCGGCGTTTCCCGGGATTCTTGTAATTCACCGGACTCTTGTAGTTCAGGCCGGCATTGACTTGTCCGTGCCGCGGCGTCCATGATCATTGCCACGATCAGGCGAGCCGCATGGGGAATCATTGCATGCCGGTTGATTCACAAGTCAAAGCGTTTCTCGAAGAGTTCGCTAAATTCCCTCCGCTGCATACACTCACGCCCGAAGTTGCCCGCAGCGTCACATTTCCATCGGCACCGGCGCTCGCCGTGGAGCGCGTCGAAGACCTCCTCGTTCGCTCGCCGGACGGCCATGATATTCCCGTACGCTTTTATCGACCACGGTGCGCGACCTCACTGCCGATGGTTGTGTTCTTTCATGGCGGTGGATGGGTTCTCGGAACCCTGGATTCCTATGACAGCCTGTGTCGACAAATTGCCGTCCAAGGCGCCTGCGCGGTCTTGTCCGTGGACTACCGCTTGGCGCCGGAACACAAATTTCCGGCCGCGCCCGACGATGCGTTGGCCGTAACCCGGTGGGCCGGCGCGAATGCGGAATTGCTTGAAGTCGATGGCCGGCGCATTGCCGTGGCAGGCGATAGTGCCGGTGGGAATCTGGCCGCCGTGACCTGCGTTCGGCTTCGCGACGAAGGTGGCCCCAGATTGGTGGGTCAGCTGTTGATTTATCCTGTCGTACGCCACTTTCTGCCGGCAACCGGATCGATGGTGACGAACGGCAGCGGATATCTATTGGACATGGCCGCAATGGAATGGTTTACCGGGCATTACTTGAGCGGGGGATAGCGACCAAACCCACCCGCATTTTGCCGTGGCCCTGACCCCGGATCTGTCCGATCTACCGCCGGCGCTCATCATTACGGCGGAATATGATCCATTGCTCGACGAGGGCGAGTACTACGCGGAGCGTTTACAGGCCGCGGGAAATCGCGCCGACCGGTTGCGATTCAACGGGATGATCCATGGATTTTTTGGGATGGCCGGCATCGACCGCGGTAGCGAAGCGGTAGAGCGTGCCATGGCATGGTTGCGGGAAATCTTTGCCGGCGCCGCTCGCTGACATCCACTACGCATAAAGCGGTCGGTACGGCCGATCGCACTGCAATCCACGGCCCTCAAATCGCATTGCCCCTTGACCGGCAGCCCGCGCAAATGGTATGCAACGCGTACAAATGTGAAGGGGAGTGGCGAAATGACCGATGTGACTCTTTACCACTGGGAGCCGAACGCCAATTCCGGCAAGCCCATGCTGGCTCTGATGGAGAAGGGCGTGGCTTTCAACAGCCACTATCTGGACCTGCTCAGTTTCGACCAGCACAAGCCCGACTATCTTGCCATCAATCCTCAGGGGACGATTCCCGCCATGAAGCACGGGGATCTCGTGCTCACGGAATCCACCGCGATCATGGAATACGTCGATGAAGTATTTCCTGGTCCGAAACTGATGCCCGACGATCCGCGGGATCGCTGGCGCATCCGCTGGTGGATGAAGTTCATGGACCAATGGCTCGCGCCGAGCTTCTCGATGATCGGGTGGAGCATATTCATCGGGCCGGCTGTTCGATCCAAGGACCCGGAGGAACTGAAGGCCGCGATCGAGCGAATCCCCCTGCCTGAACGCCGCGTTGCCTGGCGCAAGGCGATCTACGGGCTGTTCGGCGACGATGAGATGAAGGAGTCGCAGCGTCGGGTCACAGTGGGCATCCGCATGCTGGAGGAGGCGCTGTCGAGGCGGGCTTGGTTGGCGAGCGACCGCTACAGCCTCGCCGACGCCAACGGTTTTAACCTGGCCTACGCGTTGCCGCTGTCGCAGCCATCGCTGTCCAATGATGAGATCACACCCAACATCATGCGCTGGCTTCGCGCCATCTATGCGCGTCCCGCCACCAAGGCCTGCTGGGCGATGGGTAGGACCAACATGGTCAAGCGCGTCACCATACTCGAACAGCCGCACATCGGCCGGGAGCAAGTCGCATGAGCATGACCTTGTATCACGGCGAGCCTAACGGCCCGTCCTTCACCGCGCTTGCCGCAATGTTCGAAAAGGCTCTGCAGGCGGATCTCGTGCGCATCGATCTTGCGGCCGGAATGCGGCACGGACTGTCTTGCGCGCAGCAGCCCGAAGTTGCGATGAGCGTCGAGGGCGAGGGTCCGGTGCTGGTGGTCGACAATGAAGGAATGACCGATTCGGTCTTCATCGCCTGCTATCTCGATGATGTGGGCAACGGCGCGCCGCTGCGGCCTTCCGACCCCTATGGCCGCTGGGAGACGATGACTTGGTGCCGCCAGATGATCGAGCGCACCGCGCCTGCCGCCGCCTTCCTCGGCTGCAAGGCCCACCCGCCGAAGGCGGATCCTCCGATGCTCGCCAACATCGGCAGCGCCGATCTGCGTTTGCGTTGGGAGGCGATCGGCGCGGGCGCGTTCGCGGATGACAAACTCGCCGACAGCAGGGCGAAGATCGCCGCCGCGGTCGGGAAGATCGAGGCGAGACTCGATGGGCGCAACTGGCTGATGGGGGAATTCACGATTGCCGATCTCGAAAGCTATGCCTGGCTCGCGGGTATGGTGGATCTGGTGCCGGAGGCATTCGCCGGCAAGAAGCGCACGGCGGCATGGATGGAACGCATCAAGGGGCGGCCGGCGGTTGGCACAGCGCTGTCGCTGGCAAGGGTTGCCGATCCGGCCGCCTACTGGGCGCCGGGCCCGGAAATCAACCGTTGGGGCTGAAGTCACGGCCGCGCGATGAAAATCATCCGTGCGCATCCGAGGCTGGGCTGGCATGAGCGAGTTTGACGGCCTTCATGTCCTCGTCACCGGCGCCTCCACCGGTATCGGGCTGGCGACGGCGAAGCTGCTCGCGCGCCGGGGTGCGAAGGTGTTTCTGGTGGCGCGCAGCGCGGCGAAGCTCACCGAAGCCGCCGAGTCGATCGCGGGCGAGGGCGGCATGGCGGCGCATGACGCGGCCGATGTGTCCGATCGGAAAGCGCTGCTCGCGGTCATGGACAAGGCCGAAGAGACGTTCGGCGCGATCGGGGGACTGTTCGCCAATGCGGGCACCGGCGGAGTCTTCGCTCCGCTCTGCAGCTACGACGAGGGTACTTTCGAGGCGGTGATCCGCACCAACCTCAGCAGCGTGTTCTGGGCGATCAAGCGCGTGCTTCCCGGCATGATCCTGCGGAAAGGCGGCAGCATCGTCGTGACCGGAAGCCTTGCCAGCGAGCGGGGCATGCCGAACAACGCCGCCTACGTCGCGTCCAAGCATGGCGTGCTGGGCCTGGCCCGCGCCGCCGCCATCGAGGCTGCGCCGCATAACGTGCGCGTCAACTGCGTACTTCCGGGCCTGATCGAAACGCCGATGCTGATGCAGCTCGATCCGAACGCCACTCCCGAGGGAATCCGCGCCATGCTCGGCAAGGGCGTGCCCATGGGCCGCATTGGAACGGCGGACGAACTGGCGGAATTGGCCTGTTTCCTGCTTTCCGAGCGCGCCAGTCATATCACCGCGCAAGCCATCGCCGTCGACGGCGGCATTCTTGGCACTCACTCACCACGATAGGACAATCATGATCCTCAAGTACTATCACGCCGAACCGGTCGCGAACTCGCTCAAGTCGATGATCCCGCTCATCGAGAAAGGACTGGTCTACGAGAGCCTCTACGTCGACCTGCACAAATTCGAGCAGCACTCGGAGCGGTTCGTGGCGATCAATCCGGAAGGCCAGGTGCCGGTGCTCGACCACGACGGAACTATCGTCACGCATACCACCGTCATCAACGAGTATCTCGAAGATGTATTTCCCGACATGCCGCTGCGGCCGCGCAATCCGGTGGGCGCGGCGCGCATGCGCTACTGGAACAAATTCATCGATGAGCACGTGATGAACCACGTCTCGATGCACGGCTGGCACCGCATGATCGGCATCATCGCGCGCAACATCGACAACGGAGAGTTCGACCAGCTGATGGAGCGCATTCCGCTGCCGGACCAGCGCAAGAAATGGAAAACGGCGCGCTCGGGCTTCAGCGAGGCGGATCTTGCGAATGCCACCGAGAAGATCATCTACGCGGTCGACAAGGTCGAAGCGCAGCTTGCAAAGACCGCGTGGATCGCGGGCGATGACTACACGCTCGCCGACATCAACTTCTATTCGCACTGCGGCATGATGGTCGAGCGCATGTTCCCTGAACTCGAGATCGCCAAACGCTGCCCGCGTCTGGTGGCCTGGCGCGAGAAGATGACGGCGCGTCCGGCCGTGGCCAGGGCGCTCCGCGGTGAGGATCGCACCGCGCCGGGCCTGCGCACGTGGACGGGGCACGCGCGCTGAGCGCAGACGCGCCGAGCGCAGACGCGATGAGCGCAGGGATTATTTGTTTGTGTTACATACAAAAAGCGTTATGATTTGCGCAGCCTCGGGCCGCGCCACGCTTGGACTAGGTCGCCTTCAGCCCCTTTCTCTGCTGCTTGTAGCTTTCACGGCGCATCCTCTCAAAGCCGGTGCGTTTTTCATATCCGGGGTCGATGGGATAGTCGCGGAAGTCCTGCAGAATCTCGTCGAACAGCTCGCGCAGCTCGTCCTTGAATTCGGGATGCGAGAAAACGTAGAAACGATGTTCTCGCATGGCATCGAGCACGCGCGCGGCGATCACGTCCGGCTCCATGCCGAACTCGTGAATCTCCGCCAGGCGCTTGACGTTCTCGATATCCACCGGCTTGGCGCTTGCCTTGAGGTCCTCGGGCCGGATGTTGTCGCTGGCATAAATGTAGGATTTGACCAGGCCCGGGCAGAGCACCGATACCCCGATGCCATGCGGAGCAAGACTCGCCCGCAGCGATTCGGACATGCCGCGAACGGCGAACTTGGTGGTGTTGTAGATACCGGGCTTACCGGCCGAGAGAAAACCGGCCATCGAGGCGGTATTGACGATGTAGCCGCCCTTGCCCGCGGCGATCATGCGCGGCACGAAGGTCATCACGCCGTTGATGGGGCCGTGCAAATTCACGCCCATCACCCAGTCCCAATCGTCGTAGCTCGATTCCTCGATGGTCTGGAACAGGTTGATACCGGCGTTGTTGAAGAGCAGGCTCACGGGTCCGAACTTGGCTTCGACCTGATCCGCGGCCTGCGCCATGGCTTCGCGCGAGGAAACGTCGACCTGCACGCCCATGACGCGTGGGTCGCGGAGCGACTTCGACGCCGCCTCGATCGACTCGCTGCGGATGTCGGCGATCGCGACGTTGCACCCTTGCTGAAGGAGCGCACGGACCAGCCCGATGCCGATGCCATTTGCGCCGCCGGTGACGAATGCGGTGCGGCCTGCAAAGTCTTTCATTTCGATCCTCTCTGACGCGCGGTTTCCGCCGCGTGGATCGGGTTGCGAAACAACATGCTGAAGGTGTTCTTGTATTCCTGATTCTCGGGCAGATCGGGTACGGCGGCACACATCGCCTCTGCACGGTCCTCGACTCCCTGACGAAACTCGCTGTGGGTCATGATGTACAGCTCGTCGTTGAGAATGCCCTGCAGCACGCGTTGCCCGACGGCTTCGCCAGTCATGTACAGATGCGAAAAGCTGCCTCCCTGCTGACGCCGCTTGTCCGCCTCGGCATAACCGGTCGATGACAGCTCCGCAGGCCGCGTCTTCGCAGCTTCGGCGATGTTCGATTGCACGGCGCCGGGGCAAAAGGCCGAGCAGATGATTCCCAGCGGCTCGAGTTCAGCGCGCATGCATTCCATCATGTGCACGGCGGCTCCCTTGGAAGTGCCGTAGATGGTGGCCCCGGGGTGTGGTACGAGACCTGACATGGACGCGGTGTTCACGATATGGCCGCCTTCGCCGTGCTGCTTGATGCGCGGCAGAATGATGACGATGCCGTTGATGGTGCCGCCCAGGTTGACGCCCATCACCCAGTCCCAGTCGGCGAAGGTCGCAAGTTCCGTCGGACCGACGACGGCGACGCCGGCATTATTGCAGAGCACGTGGATCTTGCCGAAGCGGGCCTCGGCCGCGTCCGCGGCGCGCGCATAATCGGCGCGGTCGGTGACATCGAGCTTCAGCGCCAGCACGCGCAGGGGTGTGCCCAGTTCGGCCCGCGCGGCTTCCAGATGATCGTCGCGAATATCGGCGACGACCACGTTCATCCCCGCACCCAGCAATGCCTTGGCGATGCCAAGTCCGATTCCGCTGGCTCCGCCGGTCACGAACGCGGTCTTGCCGGGCAGATTCTTCATGTGGTCCGATCCTCCCCCTCACGGCATGGCCGCTCTTAGGCGGCATCAACAAAAGGCTGGACAAGCAGCCTCGAATCATATTGTATCTAACACATACAATCTGCGGTTTGTAAAGCGAATAGGACGAGGAGAATGATAGTGGCAGGGGGAGTTTCCGAGGTGGTCGCGCCGGCGGCGCGCGCAGGACCCGGCGTGCAGCCATGGCCCGCGCGCGGCGCGGCGTATTACGCGCTGCTGATCATCATTCTCGCCACCATGCTCAATTTTCTCGATGCGCGTAATAC
>Ga0179592_10000045_pt1 | contig 55163 bp, 60 predicted proteins | sample CZODoug2_1_08_16_FD_148623 | JGI IMG/M metagenome (GOLD analysis project Ga0179592, IMG submission 148623) | Vadose zone soil fungal communities from Angelo Coast Range Reserve, California, USA - CZODoug2_1_08_16fungal (Illumina Assembly) | ecosystem: Environmental > Terrestrial > Soil > Vadose...
GGCTGCGCTCACCTGGCCGGACGCGCGCAGGCACGCTGCATGAAGCGCCGCGTCGCACAGCACATTGATGAGCCGCGGCGAGCCGCCGGTATGCTGAAAGATCATCGCGTGCGCATCCGCCGTGAACAGTTCCTTTCCCCCGCCGCCCGCCACATTGAGGCGATGTTCGATGTAGGCCCTGGCGCCTTCCGGGCCAAGCCCCGCGAGGTGGACCTGACGCGGCTTTTGCGCCACGACGACGCGCGCGGCAAGACCGCCGCCGGCTTGCTGGGGATCGTGCTGTCCGACCAACAGTGTCTTCAGGCGCGGTGCGCGGGACAGCAAATCGCCGAGCGTGACCAGCGTTGCGCCCGTCAGCAGTTGCGCATCATCGATCACCAGCATCGGCGGCGCAGCACGCGAGCCGGCCGCGTCGAGCGCCGCGGCCACTTCCGACAACAGCCGGGGATGATTCGCTTCCCCCTCGACCGACGTGGTCCCGAGCTGCATGACGACCGCCTGCAGCAGTTCGGTGGCGGATATATGCGGTTGATTGATGCGGCAGGCCGCGAAATAGCCCGAAACCTCGTGGAGCACGTCGTCGAGCAGTAGTGTCTTGCCGACGCCGGGCGGCCCCAGGAACAGAACCACCCTGGCGCTGCCGCGAAGGGCGGCAATCACGGCGGCGCGGGCCTGCAGGTATTCCTTGCCCGAATACAGGAAATCCGGGTCCGGACGCAGTCGAAACGGCAGTTTCTGGAAGCCGAAGAATTGGGGGTACATGTCGATTGGTGCCGGTCGCGGTACTAACCGCCTGTTTGCAGACAATATACCGGGTCATTCGGCTTACGCCAGGCGTCCGCTTGGACATAATGGATTCCGTTCCGACGACCCGCTCCCAGGCTCGAATCGAGGCCCGGTTAAAGGCTCCAAATCCATGCAGAATCACATCCCGAATCACATCCAAAATCACGTCCAGGATCATACGGTGTTCTCCTACCTTCGCAGGCCGGGATGACTGCGTACAGTGAGGTATGAAGATGGGAGCGGTGTCGACCAACATGCCAGTACTACAGGGTCCCGACAAGGCGAATGGGGGGCTTGGGTTCCGGACGGCCGGGTTCACCCTCCTCGAGCTGCTGGTCGTCATGGTCATTATCGGCCTTCTGGCCGGGTTCGTCGCCCCGCGCTATTTTTCCCAGGTCGGGAAATCGCAGGTCAAAGCCGCCAAAGCGCAGGTCGATGCCCTGGACAAGGCCATCGAACAGTTCCGCCTCGACATGAACCGGTTGCCCACCACGGAGGAGGGGCTGGCGGCGCTCAATGTCGCACCCCCCAACGAACCGAATTGGGGCGGGCCGTACCTGAAAAAGGACGTGCCCAAGGATCCCTGGGGCCATCCCTACGTGTATCTGGCGCCGGGTACCCACAACAATGATTTCGATCTCGTGTCCTATGGCAAAGATGGTCAGCCCGGCGGCGAAGGCGAAAACGCCGACATCGGGAACTGGTAGACAGCCATGGAATTTCGTGTAAAAGCCCTCGACCGCGAGCAGGCTGTACTTGCACAGCACGTGGATGCGATAGACGAGACGGATGCTCGTCGGCAGCTGGGGTTACTGGGTCTGCGGGTCATTTCGCTGACTCCCGTTCGCCAGGCGCGTCTGTTCGCCCGCCCCGGCAAGATACCGCTCGTCATCTTCAGCCAGGAACTGGTGTCGCTGCTCGATGCCGGCCTGTCCTTGGTCGAGTCGATGGAGGCGCTGACCGAGAAGGAAGAGACCGCAGCGGTGCGGCGTCCTCTCGAGCAGATATTGAGCCGCCTGTACGAGGGTCAGACCCTGGGTGCGGCGCTCGCCGAACATCCCACAACCTTTCCTTATCTTTTCATCGCCACGGTGCGTGCCAGCGAACGCACTGGATCGCTGCGCGAGGCGCTGACCCGTTTCATTACTTATCAACAGCAGATCGACGCGCTACGCAAGACCCTGGTGAACGCCTCGATTTATCCGGCAGTGCTGCTCGCGGCGGGCGTGCTGGTGACGTTGTTCCTGATGGGCTATGTGGTGCCGCGATTCAGTTCGATTTACGAGCAACTGGGTTCGGATCTGCCGCTTGCCTCCCGATTGCTGCTGCAATGGGGCCAGATGCTCGAAGCGCACACCATGACGGTGATCGTGGTCGGCGGCTCGGCGGCGGCCGCCATCGGGTATGGATTGTCGCGGCGCTCGACTCGGGCGCTCTTCGGTTCGTGGTTCGCCAAGGTGCCGGCGATCGGGCGCCAGCTGCGCCTGTATCAGTTGGCGCGACTGTACCGGACCGTGGGAATGCTCCTGCGCAGCGGCATGCCCGCAGTGACGGCGATGACCATGTCGTCGGGTTTGCTCAGCGAAGCCCTGCGTCCCGCCTTCTCCAAGGCGACGCAGTCGGTGCGTGAAGGGCAGTCGATTGCGAATGCGATGGAGCTTCAAGGGCTCACCACTCCGGTCGCAGCGCGCATGCTGCGCGTCGGCGAGCGCAGCGGCAACATGGGTGAGATGACGGAGCGTATCGCCGCGTTCTACGACGAAGAGATCGGTCGATGGGTGGCCATCGTGACGCGCTTGATCGAGCCTTTGTTCATGACGGTGATCGGGCTGCTGATCGGTGTCATCGTGGTCCTGATGTATTTCCCGATATTCCAACTGGCCGGAAGTGTCCAATGAATGCCGTCGTTTCGCTTCCCGATCAAGCGTCGCCGCAGGACGAGCCGGCCGAAGTTGCCGTCGAGTCGGAGATTCAAGCTGCGGCAGGCGTGCCGGCGGCGGTTCCGCTCGACGAGGCCGTCATTGCGCGCGCCATCGCCGATGCCGCGCGCACCGGCCGCTCGACGATCGACATACTGAAGGAAACCGCGGGACGCGCGCCCGCGGACCTGGCCAAGGCACTGGCGACTGCGCTCGACTACCGGTTCGTCGGCGGGGAAGAGCTGTCCATGCTCGAACCGGCCTTCGACATCCTTCCGCCGTCCGAGGCCACTCGACGCTTCTGCGCCGTGGTGCGAAGTTCGAGCGGTCTGCTGGCGATCGTCGCCGATCCGTTCGACTCCGCGCTTCGCAGCTGGCTGGAGACGCGCACCATCGAGGTGCTCGACTGGGCGGTTGCCGCGCATCACGAGCTGGCCAATTTCATCGCGCGCCGCGCGGAAGCGCTGCGCGCCATCGATTCCGTGCTGTCGCAAGCCGAAGCGGAGGGCAGCGCGAATGCGGGCCCGGACAATCTGTCGTACGTCTCGATCAGCGAGGATTCAAGTCCGATCGTGCGGCTGGTGCATTCGACCGTCTACGATGCGTTGCGTGCCGGGGCCAGCGACATCCACTTGGAATCGACCGCGAACGGCCTCAACGTGCGCTACCGCATTGACGGCGTCTTGGTGAGCATTGCAACCGTGAGCGGCATGGCGGTGGCCGAGCAGGTGATCTCGCGCATCAAGGTGATGTCGGAGCTCGACATCGCGGAGCGCCGGGTGCCGCAGGACGGCCGTTTCAGCATCGCGCTCGACCGCCGTCCGATCGACTTCCGCGTATCCGTGATTCCCAGCATCTTCGGCGAAGATGCGGTGCTGCGCGCCCTCGACAAACAGGCGCTCACCGAGCGTCTGCACGGGCTGCGGCTCGACGTCCTTGGCTTCGACATGCGCGTCGTGACCCAGCTGCGACGCTTGAGCTCATTGCCCTACGGCATGTTGCTGGTCACGGGACCCACCGGCAGCGGCAAGACGACGACTTTGTATGCCGCGATTTCGGAAACGCAAACGGGATCGGACAAGATCGTCACGATCGAGGATCCGGTCGAATACCAGTTGCAGGGAGTGCTGCAAATCCCCGTCAACGAAAAGAAGGGCCTGACCTTTGCGCGGGGCCTCCGGTCCATCCTGCGCCACGATCCGGACAAGATCATGGTGGGCGAAATCCGCGATTCCGAGACTGCACAAATCGCCATCCAATCGGCGCTCACCGGGCACTTGGTGTTCACCACGGTGCACGCCAACAACGTGTTCGACGTGGTGAGCCGGTTCACCCATATGGGCGTCGATACCTATAGTTTCGTATCCGCGCTATCGGGCGTATTGGCACAGCGCCTCATTCGCGTGGTCTGCGAGCAATGCGCCGAGCGGCAGGTGCCGTCGCGGCAGCTCCTCGAGGAATCGCAGCTGTCGGTGGCCGCGAGCGCCGCCTACAACTTCACCATCGGGCGCGGCTGTCAGCATTGCCGCGGCAGCGGTTATCGGGGCCGAAAAGCCATCGGCGAGCTCCTGGTGCTCAACGACGAGTTGCGCGAGGCCATCATCAATCGCGCGCCGGTGCGCCAGCTGAAGGAGCTGTCCCAGAAGGGCGGCGTGCGGTTGATCCGCAGCGTCGCGCTGGATCTCGTGCGCCGGGGCGAGACCACACTCGAGGAGGTCAACCGTGTCACCGTTATGGCGTGATGAGGTAGGAATTTATCTCGCCCAACGGCGGGCGTGCCTGGTGCGTATGCGCCGCGGCGTTCGTCCGACGTTGGCGGCCGACGTGGATCATGCCAACCCGGCCGCGGCCGCCGGCTGGGAGGGCGCGCTTACGCTGCTGGAACAGCAAATGAACGAGGGCACGTGGTCCGACGCGCGGGTCCGCGTGGTGCTCGCGGATCACTGGGTGCGATATTCCGTGGTGCCCTGGTCCGATGCCTTGAGTTCCACCGGTGAACGTCTGGCGCATGCGCGCGAATTGATGTCCGGCATCTTCGGCGCCGAAATGAGCGACTGGACCGTGTCCTTGTCCGAGGCGCCCCCGGGCTCGTCGCGTCTCGCCAGCGCCGTGCCGACGGCATTGCTGCAGGCGCTCAAGGATGCGGCGCTGCGCCACCGTCAGAAGCTGATGTCAGTGCAGCCGCAGCTCATTGCCGCCTACAACACCTGGCGCCATGTCTTGCCTGCCGCCACCGCCGCCTGGTTCGTCACCGTCGAGGAGGGCTCGCTCGCGGCCCTGCGCATGTGCGGCGACGGGATCGACCGGGTGCACGCCGTGCGCATCGGGCTCGATTGGGCGCGTGAACTGAAGCGGCTGCAGACCTTCGGACGGCTTGCCAGCGCGAGTCCCACCGACGGGCGCGTGTACGTCGATCTGCCGGCGGCCCTGCGCACTCTGCGCCCCGAGGCGTCCGCAGACCTTGAGTGGCTCGATGAGCCGAATCCGCCGTTGACCACCTTGCATCAGCTCGAACACCTGCGCAGAAGGGCGGCATGAGGCCGGCCATTCAATTGGATTTTGCCGGAGGGCGCCGCGCGCTGTCGCTGGCGGGCGGATTGCTGTTGGCGGTGGGCGTCGTGGCGGCCAGCGTCGTTCTTGTGGAATATCGCACCGTCGCTCAGCACCGCGCCGGCCTCGAACTCAAGCTGGCCGCGGTGGCCCGCGCCGATGCGCTGGCGGCCGCGCCCGTCGAAACGCCCGCCGATGCGCGCATCGTCGTGAGCGCGGAGCAGGCGGCGACGGATCTCGCGACGCCGTGGACGCTGTTGCTGTCGGAACTCGAACAGGCGAGCAAGGAGACGCAGGGACAGGTCGCAGTGCTCGGCGTCGAGCCGGATCACGCCAAGCACAACGTGCGCGTGAGTGCCGAGGCGCGCACGCTGACTTTGGCGCTGGCCTATGTGGAGCGTCTGCAATCGAGCCGGTCACTGAGCTATCCCATGCTCGACCGGCATGAAATCCGCGCCGAAGATTCACAGCATCCGGTGCGTTTCGAATTGACCGGCGCCTGGAGAGACCTGCCGTGAACGCCCCCCAAGATAACCGCAGCGTGACGCGCGCCCCGATGGCGGGCCCCCCGATACCGGGCGTCGCGCCGCCGCCGGCCGCACTTCCGGTCGCGTCGCGAACGGCCTTGCAGGCGCGTGCCGAACAGATGCTGGTGCGCGCCGTGCCGCAGGTGAAGTATCAACTCATGCGGGTGGGTCCCGTCGGGTTGACCGGGATCGGAGTGCTGCTCGCGGCCGCCGTCGCGGCAATCGCCCTGCTGCTCCCAGCGCACCAATCGGTGCTTGCGCTGCGCGACGAGTTGACCAAGGCGGGCCATGCGATGCCGAGCACCGCGAAGCCGCAGCAGAGTCCGCAACAATTCGCGGCGTCGCTGCCCACTCGCGAACAGATTCCCGCGATACTGGGAGTGGTGCTCGTCCAGGCGACCGATGCGGGCATCGACCTTCCGCAGGGACGCTACACCTTCACCCCGCCGACATCCAACCGGCTCGCCCGCTACACCTTCGAGTTTCCGGTCAAAGGGGACTACGGCAACATCCGCAGCTTCATCAACAAATCGCTGGCGGCCATTCCAGCGCTGGGATTGGACAAGCTGCACGTCGAGCGCAAAAACGTCGGTGATACGGTGGTGAACGCCGACGTCGGCTTCGTCATTTACCTGCGAGGTGCTTAAGTGTTAGGCAAGTTAACGCTGCGTACCAAGGCCCTCATCGGCATCGCCGTGGTTTGCGCCGGATACATCGTCTTGATGCCGGACACGTCTCAGACCATCGAACCCACCCGCGGCTCAAGTACGCCGTCGCGCGACGCAGGGGCGCCCGGTGCAGCGGCACCGTCCCGCGCCATTCATCCCGCGCAGACCGGCCGCAAGTCTCCCGTGATGAACGCGTCCTTCGCCCCGTCCGATCGCATCGTCAAGGACACCGCGGCGGCTTCACTTTTTTCTCCGCAGTCGTGGTACGTGGCGCCGCCGCCGCCGCCGCCTGCGCCGGTCGTCTACCAGCCGCCTCCCGCGCCGACGGCGCCGCCGTTGCCGTTCGCCTTCATGGGCAGCTATCGCACCCAGGGTGGAGGTGCGGTCTACTACCTCACCGCGGGCGATCGGGTTTACGACGTCAAGGTCGGCGACACGCTCGACAACACCTACAGCGTAGACGGAGTCAAATCCGGGCAACTGCTGCTGACCTATATGCCACTCAAAATTCAGCAATCCATTGCTGTGGGCGATGAATGATGAACAGAACTCTGCGAAATCTCCTCGGAATGCTGCTGAGCACGGCGATGCTGCTGGGCTGCGCGGCCACCCAGCTGCACCGCGACGGCCTTGCGGAGGTCGAGCGCGGCAATTACGAAGCCGGCGTGTCGAAGCTCTCCGAAGCAGTCGCGCAGGAGCCGCAGAACATGATGTTCAGGTTGGATCTGACGGCGCGGCGCGAGGACTCGATTCAAAAATTGATCTCCGCCGGCGATGCATTGCGCGCCGCCGGGCAGTACGACACCGCGGTGACCACCTACCGCCGGGTGCTGACCATCGAGGCCGGAAACCAGAGAGCCCTGCACGGCATCGATGCGGTCGAGACCGACCGGCGCCATGCCGGCATGGTGGGCGAAGCCTTCAAGGATTTCGAACGCAAAGACTATGATGGGGCCGACACGATTCTACGCACCGTGCTGAATGAGGATTCGGGCTTCGGGCCCGCGACCTCCCTCGCCGCCAAGATCAATGCGGCGCGCGGACCTATAAACGCGGGACCGCGCTTGAAGTCGCGCAACAACGCCAAGGTCACACTGCAGTTCCGCGATGCGCCCACGAAAATGGTATTCGAGGTGCTGGCGCGGCAGACGGGCATCAATTTCGTGCTCGACAAGGATGTGAAGAGCGACAGCAAGACCACGATCTTCGTCCAGGAAGTGCCGATCGAGGAGGCAATCGACCTGGTGCTCGATCAGAACACGCTGGCGAGGCAGATTCTGTCGTCGAACATGGTGCTCATCTATCCGAATACCCCGGCCAAGCAAAAGGACTACGAGGAACAGATCGTCCACACCTTCTACTTGACGAACGCCGTGCCCAAGGACGTGGAAAGCATGCTGAAGTCCATGCTCGGCGCCAAGACTTTGTTCATCGACGAGCGCACCAGCGTCGTCGTGATGCGCGATACGCCGGATGCGGTGCGCATGGCCGAGAAATTGGTGGCCTCGATCGACGTGCCGGAACCTGAGGTCCTGATCGAAGTGGAAGTGCTCGAGATTGCCCGCAGCAAGCTGCTCAATCTCGGAATCACTCCTCCAGGTTCCTTCACCGCCAGCGCGAGTTCGATAGCCAAAAAGGCTGCCGCCGGTGCAACGAGCGGAGCCTCGAACCTGGTTCTGTCGGATCTGAGCCACCAGAATGCCAATACCATCCAGGTCTCGTCGGTCAGCCTGACGGCGAATGCGCTGCAGACGCTGAGCAATACCAACACCTTGGCAAGTCCGCGCATTCGCGCGCGCAACAAGGAAAAGGCCAAGATTTTGATCGGCAGCCGGGTGCCGGTGATTACCAGCAGCACGGCACTTTTGAGCAGCGGCACGGCGAGCAGCAGCAGCGTGCAATATCTGGACGTTGGCCTGACTCTGGAGGTTCAACCGACGGTGTACCAGGACGGCGATGTGTCCATCAAGATCGGACTCGAAGTCAGCTCCATCACCGACACCAAGCAGGTCGCAGGAACACTGGCCTACACCATCGGCACCCGCAACGCCAACACCGTGTTGAGATTGAAGGACGGCGAGACGCAAATCCTGGCCGGCCTGATCCAGGACTCCGATACGCGCAGCGCCTCGGGAATCCCGGGCTTGAGCCAGATTCCGATCGTGGGACGGCTGTTCGGCGCTCACAATACGGACCGGGAGAAAAGCGAGATCGTATTGTCGGTCACGCCGCACATCATCCGCACGCAGGCGCACGCGGCTTCCGATTCGACCGAATTCTGGTATGGCACCGAGACCCGCTCGCGCAGCACGCCGTTCGGCGGGGGCGGAGCATTCGACTCCGGTTCCGCGCCGGCTTCCGCCGGCGAGGGTGCGGTCGGCGGCGGGGCAGGCCTGCCGACCAGCGGCCCCCGGCCTTCGGTCGCGCAACCCGTCGTGGTCCCATCGGCCACGCCGGCCGCGGCGCCGCCGGCGCCTCCTCCTGGGCCGTCACCGCATCCTACCGTGACAGTGGATGGGCCCGGCGAAATCGCCGTGGGCCAGGAATTCGACGTCACCGTGCGGGTGGCGACCGACATCGGGATCGGCCGCTTGCGCGGCCAGGTGCGGTTCGACTCCAGCGCCCTGCAGCTCATCAGTGCGACCGCCGGGGACGTGGTCCCCGCCAGCGCCGGCAGCCCCACGGTCGATGCGAAGAGCGGCGGCGCCCAGATGGACGTGGTCGCCTCCGGTGACCCAATCATGGGCGAGGGCAGCCTCATGCTGCTGCGCTTCAAGGCGCTGGCCGCGCGCCCGGCGAGCTCGATCGCCGCGCAGATTTCGGCGATGGCACCGTCGGGCGCAGCGATGGCGAATGCGGCATCGCAGCCGCTCTCTGTCGCCATCAAACCGTGATCTAAAGGCTCTTAAGCATGCGCGCCCGCGGGTTTACGCTCATCGAGTTGGTGGTCACGGTAGCCATCATCGGCGTGCTCACGAGTGCCGCCATGCCGCTGGTGCGGCTCGAAGCGCAACGCGAGCGTGAGTCCGAGCTGCATCTATCCTTGCGGATATTGCGAAATGCCATCGATGCGTACAAGGAGGCGGCGGACACGGGTCACGTCAAAATGGAATTGGGCGACTCCGGCTACCCGCCGAACCTTCAGGTTCTGGTCGACGGCGTCGAGGACATTCAGAGCGAAAAGAAGGTCATGATGTATTTCCTGCGCCACGTGCCGCGCGATCCAATGTTCCCCGATGCCACCGTGCCGGCGGCGGATACGTGGGGGCTGCGCAGTTACAAGAGTCCGCCGTCGGATCCGCAACCGGGCGACGATGTGTTCGATGTGTATACCCTGGCGCAGGGAAAGGGACTGAACGGGATAGCGTATCGTGAGTGGTAGCCCCGCCAAATTCCGGCGCCGTCGCGGATTCACCTTGATCGAGTTGCTGGTGGTCATGAGCATCATCGGCGTGCTGCTGACCATTGCGGTGCCGCGCTACTTTCGTACCGTGCAGCACTCCAAGGAAACCGTACTGCGGCGCGACTTGTCGACGATACGAGAATCCATCGACCGGTACTACGGCGATCTCGGCCAGTATCCGGACGCCCTGGCGGCGTTGGTCGACAAGCATTACATCCGCGGTGTACCGGTGGACCCGTTCACCAAGTCCGCCGAGAGTTGGCTCGTGATCGAGTCGGACGACCCCGATCATCCCGGGGTGCGGGACATTCACAGCGGTTCGCCGGAGAACGCTGCCGACGGATCCCCCTTCGTCAGCTGGTAGCGTATGGCCATTCCGGCAAGCCGCACGAGGACCTTTGGCCGCGCAGCGGGGTTCACCTACATCGGCCTACTGATCGCCGTCGTGATCATGGGCATTGCGCTTTCGGCGGTGGGCGTCGTCTGGCGCACGCAGGGGCAGCGTGAACGCGAACAGCAACTGCTGTTCATCGGACGCGACTTTGAACATGCGATCGCCTCGTATTACAAGACAGGTCGTCAATTTCCCCAGGAGATCGACGACCTTCTGGACGACAAGCGCGCACCGCTCCCGGCCCACCACCTGCGCCGGCTCTACAACGACCCGATGACGGGCGCTCAGGACTGGAGCATCATCCGGGAGGGCGCGATGGGAATCACCGGGATCGCCAGCATTTCCAAGGACGCCCCGATCAAGAAGGATGGCTTCCGTAATGATGAGGACGCGTTCAAGGACGCGACAGCCTACAGCGATTGGCAATTCGTGTTTAAACCGCGCGTCCGCTTCCGGCGCGCGGCCGGCGCGGCTCCGCCGGCCGCGGATTGACCACATCGCTGATATCTTGACCACGTCGCCGAAATCTTGACCACACCGCTGAAACCGCCGTCCGATCATGAGCGCCTTGCCGCGATCGAAAAGGCGAAGCATGAGTGGGAATTCACCGTGGACGCCCTCACCGCCATGGTGTGCCTGCTCGATCCTGACGGCATCGTGCTGCGCGCGAACCGAGTGGTCGAACATTGGGGGCTCGGATCGGTCAGCGGCGTCATCGGCAAGAGCGTGCATGCGGTCCTGCATCCGGCGTGCTCCGATGTGGATTGCGAGCTCGCGCGCGGATTGCGGGAGGCATTTCTCGAGTTGCGGAACGGCTTTGCGCAGGAGTTCGAAGTCTACACGTCGGACTCCGATCGGACGCTGCAGTACGTGCTGCGTCCAATGCGCACCGGCGACGACACGGCGGCTCCGCCCACGGATGCGCGCAACGTGCTGGTGGTCACCGATGTGTCCGCGTTGCGCCGCGCGCAGCGGGCTCTCGAGAGCCTCAATCTGGACCTGGAGTCGCGGGTGCAGCTTCGCACCCGAGAGCTGCACGATTCCAACCGCGAATTGCGCAATGAGGTCGCCCGGCGCGAGCATGCAGAACTCGAACTCCGGGCCTCGCGCAATAACCTGGCGCTGCTCTCCGAACAATTGATCCAGGCGCAGGAAGTCGAGCGCCGGCGCATCGCCCTCGAGCTTCACGACTCTGTCGGCCAGTCGTTGAGCGCCATCAAATACACTCTGGAACGCGCCATCATCATGGTTCAGCGCGGCAATCTCGGAAGTCCCGAGAGTGTGCTGACCCTGGCAGTGCAGCGCATCCATGAAACGGCGGACGGCATACGCGCAATATCGATGAATCTGCGGCCGCAAATGCTGGACACCCTGGGAGCGGCGTCGGCGACCAGCTGGTTCTGCCGCGGTTTTGCGGAAATCTATCCCACGCTCACGGTGCGCGCCGAGATCACCGCACAAAACAGCGAAATCCCCAAACGAATCTCGACCCATCTGTACCGCTGCGTGCAGGAGCTGCTCAATAACGTGGCCAAGCATGCGGACGCCGGCACCGTGTGGGTCACGCTCAAGCGAGAGGGCCCCACATTGAGTCTCGAAGTTCGCGATGATGGCAGCGGGATAGAGACCCTGACGGACGACCCCTCGCGATTGCACGGATCCGGCATCCGCAATTTACGCGAACGGGCCGACATGACCGGCGGGCAATTCACGCTCGCATCCACGCCCAACGGGGGCACTTCCGCGCAAATCATCTGGTCCTTGGATGAGAGCGATTTCGCGGAAGGGATTTAGCCGAGGGGTCCGCGGGTGATGCTGCGACCGCGTCCCCATGCGGCCGCGCGTCACTGATCCACGGGTTTGCGCAACCGCTCATCCATTTCCCCCAGGGTGGCGGCAATCGAATGCTCCGTCTCCTGAAGTTCGGTGCGCAGTTTCGCGATTTCCTCGCGGATCAGCGCTCCCAACTCCGTGAAGCGCGACGCTTCGGCGTTCTCGGCAAGCAGGCGCTGCGCCTGCAGCTCCTGCGCTTGCCGCCGGAACTCCGTGAGCAGAGTTCCCTGCCAGCGACCCACGATGATCCACAGGACGAGAAGGGCGAGGGCGAAGAGCATCAGCATCACGACTCCGACGGGGACCTCCGCCGAGGTCAACAGCAGGTTCAGTTTTGCCGACGCGGCGAATACCCGCCAGTTCAGGACGACGAAGAGGGCGGCCAAACCCGAGGCGATCAAGACCAGCGATGACCTGAAGCGCACAGTAAGTCCCCCGCGGTCGCGGCTCACGTAAAATACTCGGACAGGCTCCCTGCGGCGCTACAAGGCCGCCCAATCCAGGATGACCTTGCCCGATTTTCCGGATTTCATGATCTCGAAACCTTCGAGATAGTCGTGCACACCGAGGCGATGCGTGATGACGGGGCGCACGTTCAAGCCGCTCTGCAGCATGCTCGACATCTTGTACCAGGTCTCGAACATTTCGCGCCCGTAGATCCCCTTGATGACCAGTCCCTTGAAGATGACGTCATTCCAATCGATGGCCGTCTCGCCGGGCGGGATGCCGAGCATGGATATGCTGCCGCCATGATTCATGGTGCGCAGCATTTCGCGAAAGGCCGTGGCGTTGCCGGACATTTCGAAGCCCACGTCGAAGCCTTCTTCCATGCCGAGCTCGCGCATGGCGCCGTCCAACGATTCGCGCGATACGTTCAGCGCCTTCGAGGCGCCCATGGCGGCCGCCAACCGCAGCCGGTAATCGTTCACGTCGGTGATGACGACGTGCCGGGCGCCGCAATGGCGCGCGATCGCCACCGCCATGATGCCGATGGGGCCGGCGCCGGTGATGAGCACGTCCTCGCCGACCACGTTGAACGCGAGGGCGGTGTGGGTGGCGTTGCCGAACGGATCGAGTATCGAGGCGATCTCATCGTCGATGGCCGCCGGCAGCTTGAACACGTTGGTGGCCGGGATGGTCAAGTATTCGGCGAAAGCGCCGGGGCGATTCACGCCCACGCCCGACGTGTTGCGGCACAAATGGCGCCGCCCCGCGCGGCAATTGCGGCAATGGCCGCAGGTGATATGCCCCTCGCCCGACACCCGGTCGCCGGTCTGAAAGCCGCGCACTTCGCTGCCCATCTCGACGATCTCACCCGCATATTCGTGGCCCACGGCCATGGGCACCGGCACCGTCTTTTGCGCCCACGCGTCCCAGTTGTAGATGTGCATGTCGGTGCCGCAGATGGCGGAACGGTGCACCTTGATGAGTACGTCGTTGTGGCCCACCGCGGGTTCCGGAACGTCCTCCATCCAGATACCGGGTTCGGCCCTTGCCTTGACGAGCGCTTTCATGTTGACCCTCGACTACTTAATGATGCCGAGATCGCGGCCGGCGCGACCGAAGGCTTGGACGACACGATCCAGCTGCCCCGTGGTGTGCGCCGCGTTCATCTGGGTGCGAATCCGCGCCTTGCCATGCGGCACGACCGGGAATGCAAAGGCCACGACATAGACACCGCCAGCCTGACACTGCTCGGCCACGCGCACCGCCAGCGGGGCTTCGCCCAGCATGATGGGGATGATGGGATGTTCGCCCGGCAGCAGATCGAACCCCAGAGCCTGCATCTGCGTACGAAAGTACCGCGCGTTGCCGTGCACCCGCTCGCGCAGTTCGGGCGAACTCTCGAGAATATCGAGAACCTTCAGGGTGGCGGCCGCGACCGGCGGGGCGATGCTGTTCGAGAACAGGTACGGGCGGGAACGCTGCCGCAGCCACCCGACGATCTCCCTGCGCGCCGCGACGTAACCGCCGCTTGCCCCACCCAGGGCTTTGCCGAGCGTACCCGTCATGATGTCGATCCGATCCGTCACCCCGCGCAGCTCGTGCGAGCCGCGGCCGCGTGCACCGATGAATCCGGTGGCATGCGAATCGTCCACCATCACCAGGGCTCCATAGCGATCCGCCAGGCCGCAGATGGCATCGAGTTTGGCGATCGAACCATCCATCGAGAACACCCCGTCGGTCGCGATCAGGCGAACCCGGGCATCCTGCGAGTCCTTCAAGGCTTGCTCGAGCTCATTCATGTCGTTGTTGGCGTAGCGCAGCCGGCGGGCCTTGCAGAGGCGAATGCCGTCGATGATGCTCGCGTGGTTCAAGGAGTCGCTGATGACCGCATCCTGATCGTCGAGCAGCGTTTCGAACAAACCGCCGTTCGCGTCGAAGCAGGACGAATAGAGAATGGCGTCCTCCATCGACAGATAGGCGCTCAAGCGCTCCTCGAGCTCCCGGTGCACGCGTTGCGTCCCGCAGATGAAGCGAACCGAGGCCACGCCGTAGCCGTAGCGATCGAGCGCATCGTGCGCGGCCGCGACCACCGCCGGGTGATTGGCGAGCCCAAGGTAGTTGTTCGCGCAGAGATTCACCATCTCGCGGCCGTCGGCGAGCGTTACCACCGGCCCCTGGGCCGAGCCGATGACGCGCTCGCGCTTGAGTAACCCGGCCGCCTCGAGCGCCTGGGTATCCTTGTCGAGCCGGGCACGGAATTCTTTGATGGCGCTCATCCCGCTATTATAGCGGGCATGGACGAAACCGATGTTCCACGATTGGACAAATGGCTGTGGCATTGCCGGTTTTACAAGACGCGAAGCCTGGCCACCGCCGCCATCGCCGGCGGCAAGGTTCACCTGAACGCCGACCGGGTGAAACCGGCTCATCGGGTGCGCATCGGCGACCGCTTGAGCCTGTCGCTGCAGGGCATCGTTGCGGAGTTCGAGGTTTTGGGCCTTCCCGAGCGTCGCGGTCCCGCCGCGGAAGCGCAGGCCCACTATCTCGAGACCGCCGAGAGCGCGGAGCGGCGTGGACGGTTGCGGGAACAGCAGCGCTTGGCGCAAGTTTCGAGACCCCGGCCCGACGTCAGACCCGATAAGCGCGATCGACGCCGCTTGATGCGACTGCAGCGGGATCAAACCTAGGCGTCAAGCCCAAAGATCGGTCATGCTTTCCGGGTCGTCGAGCTCGCACAGGCTCGCCATCTCGGGTTGAAGCTTGGTCCAGTCGGCGTGGCTCCAGATCGCGGTCACGATGCCGCCGGTCGGCAGCTCGCGCGGCTGCGGCTTGGGACCCAAACGGCTTGCGATCTGGCTCAGGCCGGGATTGTGGCCGCAGACCATGAGATGCTTTACCCCGAGATCACGCCCCGTCAGGACCCGCCAGGTGGTTTCGGGAGTCGCCAGGTACAGCTCGCGGGCGCACCGAACCTGCTTGCCCTCGAGTTCGCAAATGGCGGCCACGATCGATGCCGTTGCCCAGGCCCGCTCGGCGGGACTCGTCAGGATGAGGTCCGGAATCAGGTCCCGGTGCACGATCCGCGTCGCCATCTCCTTCGCCTCGATGGCGCCGCGACGCGTGAGCACGCGTTCGAAGTCCTCGGGACAACTATCCACAGCCTGTGCCTGGCCATGCCGCAGGAGAGTCAGCCTGAGCGTACCCACAATCGCCCGTCCGAGATTTTGGTTTCGAATACCCGCACCGGCTCGTAGGCCGGCGGCGATAGCGCTTGACCCGTGCGCAGGCAGAAGCGCGCGCCATGTCGCGGGCAGATGATTTCCGTTCCTTCGACGTCGCCCCCCGTCAGCTCGGCACCGTCATGGGTGCAGACGTCCTCGATGGCGAAGTATTCAGCGCCGCTGCGCACCACGGCTATCATGCGTCGGCCTACCGGAATGGAAATCGCCTTGCCGTCGTGCAAGTCGGCCGTGGGTCCCGCATCGATCCATTTCACGAATGGTGTACTCGTTCGTCACTCAGAATCACTTCGCCGCCCTCACATCATGCCGGTTTGCAGCCGCGCTTCATCCGACATCATGGTTTGGTTCCACGGCGGGTCGAAGACCAGTTCCACGTTGGCTCGCGCCACAGTCGGAACGATTTCGACCTTGCCGCGCACGTCCTGGACCAGGATCTCGCCCATGCCGCAGCCGGGCGCGGTCAGTGTCATCTTGATGTCGACGTTGCGGGTCGCATCGTCGTTTCTGGTGACTTCGCACTCGTACACCAGTCCCAAGTCGACTATGTTTACCGGGATCTCGGGGTCGTAGCAAGTCTTGAGCTGTTGCCAGATGATGCCCTTGACGTCCTCCTCGGAGGCGCCAGGCGGTACCTCGGGTGCCAAGGAGGCCGTCTTACCGATCGCGTCCGCCTCATGCCCGTCGATGCGGAACAGATTTCCGTCGATGTACACCGTGAAGCTGCCGCCCAACGCCTGAGTGATGTAGCCCACCGAGCCCAGCTTCAGGTTGACTTCGACGCCGGCGGGTATGGCGACCGCCTTGACGTCGCGCTGCACGACAATGGGTTCATTTTCGTAAGAATGCATTGTTCCTCAATCCGTCTCCGTCGATACGGCGCTCAGGTGCTTAAGATCAGGGGCTCTCAAGGCGGCGGCAAGCGTGTGCCAGCATAGACTTGCGCATTTGACGCGCGCCGGGAACTCGCGGACGCCGGAGAGGGCGGCCAGCTTGCCGAGTTCGTCGCTGGGTGCGTCATCGTCGGTCAACAGGCTGTGGATCCGGTCGAACAGCGCGAGCGCATCGGTGCGGCTCTTGCCCTTGACGGCTTCGGTCATCAGCGAGGCGGAGGCGGTCGATATGGCGCAGCCCTGGCCTTCGAAGCGGATGTCCGCGATCGCATCGCCCGCCATCTTGAGCTGCACCGTCAGCCGATCGCCGCATAGGGGATTGAAGCCTTCGACGCGCGCATCGGGGAGCTCGAGCACGCCGAAGTTCCGCGGTCGCCGATTGTGATCGAGAATCACGTCTCGATAGAGATCATTCAACTCCATTTTGTCCTCACGCGTGCTTCAGGGCGACTCATGCGAAGATCGACTGGGCGCGCCGTATACTTCCGTTCAACCGGTCGATTTCCTCGAACGTGTTGTAGAACGCGAACGAGGCACGCGCCGTGGCCGGCAGCTTGAAGTACTCCATCACGGGCATGGCGCAGTGATGCCCCGTGCGGATGGCGATGCCGTCCTCATCGAGAATGGTGCCAAGGTCGTGGGGATGCACACCCGCGACCACGAAGGAGACCAGGCTGGCCTTATCGCGCGCCGTGCCGACGATTCGCAGGCCTTCGATCTTGCTCAACGTCTCGGAGGCGTACGCGAGCAGGGCGTGTTCGTGGGCGTGCGCTCCGTCCCGATCCAGCGCGCTCACGTAGTCGATCGCCGCCCCTAAACCGATGGCACCGGAGATGTTGGGCGTGCCGGCCTCGAACTTGTAGGGCAGGCCATTGTAAGTCGTCTTTCGAAAGGTCACCGTCAGGATCATGTCGCCGCCGCCCTGCCAGGGAGGCATGCGCTCCAACAGCGACTCACGGCCGTAGAGGATCCCGATGCCGGTGGGACCGAACAGCTTGTGCCCGGAAAATGCATAGAAGTCGCAGCCCAGATCCTGAACGTCGACGGTCATGTGGGGAACCGCCTGCGCGCCGTCGATGAGCGTGGTGATCCCGCGCGCCTTGGCGGCCGCCACCAATCGTCGTACGGGCAGCACCGTTCCCAAGGCATTCGAGACGTGAGCGCAGGCGAACAAACGGGTCCTGTCGGACATCAGCGCTTCGACGGCTTCCACATGAACTTCGCCGTGCTCGTCCATCGGAGCCACCTGAAGCTTGGCGCCGGTCTGTTCGCAGACCATCTGCCAGGGGACGATGTTCGCGTGGTGTTCCAAATGGGTAATGAGGATTTCGTCGCCGGCTTTCAGGATCGGCCGCAGATAGCTCTGCGCGACCAGATTGACGGCTTCCGTGGTGCCGCGCACGAAGACGACTTCGTGCCGTGAGACGGCATGCAGAAAAGCAAGCACCTTATCGCGCGCCGCCTCGTACAGGCCGGTCGCTTCCTGGCTGAGCGTATGCACGCCGCGGTGAATGTTCGCGTGGTGACGTCGCTCGTAGTCGTCGACTGCCTCGATGACGGCCGTGGGCCGCTGCGCCGATGCGCCATTGTCCAGATACGCGAGCGGTTTGCCGCGAATCATGCGCGCGAGCACCGGAAAGTCCTTCCGCAGGGACATAACATCAAATCGAGAATCATTAACTAAAGCTATGTTTTTCATCTGAATTTATTCAGTACTTGAGAATCCGGCAATTGCGCAATCAAGGCATCCTCGATCGCAGAACGGGCCGATGGAACCGACATACCGGTCAACACATCCGCGAGGAAGGCATAGACCAACAGGCTCTGCGCCGTCTCGCGGTCCAACCCGCGGGACAGCATGTAGAACAGCATGTCCGGATCGAGGCGGCCGGTGGTGGCGCCATGCGAACATTTCACTTCATCCGCACGAATCTCGAGCTGCGGCCGCGTGTCGATCTCGGCGGTTGTCGAGAGCAGCAGGCCGCGGCAGGACTGCTGCGAGTCGGTCTGGGCCGCGCCTGCATTGACAATCACCTTGCTGTTGAACACGACGCGGCTCGTGCCGCTGGCGATGGCCCGCGCCGTCTGCCGGCTGCGGGTCTCGCGCGCGCTATGAGTTGCGATATTCACGCAGTCCACGTGGCGCGCCTCATGTCCGACCAGGAGCGAATAGGCATCCAGATGGGCTCCGGGCTGGCACAGATCCGCTTCGAGCGAGGTGCGCACCAAGCCGCCGCCGAGCGCGATGGTGAATTGTTTGATTAGGCTGTTGCCGCCCAGCCGCAGGGTCAGCGAATCGATGTGCTCGGCGCCGGCGCTGGTCGCGAAGACACGGTAGTGTTCGAGCTTCGAATCCCGGCCGGCCGCGACGTGCGTGGCCGAGTTGCACAGCGGTCGATGCGTGCCTTGCTCCACGTGGTGCTCGATGATGGTGGCGCTCGAGCCCGGTACGGCATCGATGATGACCCGTGGATGCGCGATGTGGTTCGCGCCTTCGGCCGTCGATACGTGCAGGATGACCAGGGGAGTCTTCACCTTGCCCGTCACCTTGAGATACAAGCCGTCCACAAAGAGCGCCGTGTTGACGAGAGCCCAGCGTGCTTGATCGGCATCCGACAGCGGTTCGAGATGCGCCGCAACCAATGCGGGATCTGTTCGAGAAAGATCTCGTAAGCTGGTGATTTCAATACCATTAAAGAATGCATCTATGCCGCCCGGCAACACCGGATGTCCATTCACCATGAGCACGGTAGCGGCCAACTCGTCGACGCCGACCAACGACAGGGACGCGGTGGGCTGCAACAGTCCCGGCGCGCTCGGCGGGGCGTCGATGAAGCCGTGCGACGTCAAGTGGCGCAGATTCGTGTAGCGCCAGGTTTCGTCGCGCGTGGTGGGCAGGCCCAGCCGCATGACGCGCTGCATGGCGTTCTGGCGCAGAACCGTGAGCGGGTCCGACTGCGTCGAGTCGCGTGCCAGCCATTGCGCCTCGAAGGCGCGCAGCGCGGGGGACAGCGGCGGAGCCGCCGCGGCGTGCGGTGCGGACGTCATGCGACCTTCGACTCCTGCTGCACCCAATCGTAGCCGCGTCGTTCGAGTTCCAAGGCGAGCGAGCGGTCGCCCGATTTCAGGATGCGGCCGCCGGACAGCACGTGGACGTGGTCCGGCACGATGTAACCGAGCAGCCGTTGGTAATGGGTGACCAGCACCACCGCGCGGTTCGGATCGCGCAAGCTGTTCACGCCCATCGAGACGATCTTGAGTGCATCGATATCGAGGCCCGAGTCGGTCTCGTCGAGGATGGCGAGCTTCGGCTCCAGGACGAGCATCTGCAGGACTTCGTTGCGCTTCTTCTCGCCGCCGGAAAAGCCCTCGTTCACGCCGCGCGACAGAAAGGACTCGCTCATTTGCATGAGCTTCATCTTCTGCTTGATGAGCGCCAGGAACTCGTAGGCATCCACTTCGGGCTGGCCGGCCGCCTTGCGCTTGGCATTGAGCGCCGCTTTCAGCAGGTACACATTGTTCACGCCCGGTATTTCGACGGGATATTGGAATCCCAGAAACAGGCCGGCGCGCGCGCGCTCCTCGGCGGGCAGCGCCAGCAGATCCTGGCCTTCGAAGGTGACGGACCCGCCGGTCACTTCATAGTCGGCGCGGCCCGCGAGCACCTGGGCGAGGGTGCTCTTCCCCGACCCGTTGGGTCCCATGATGGCGTGGATCTCGCCCCGTCGGACCTCGAGATTGACGCCCTTGAGGATATCCTTGCCCGCAACGCGAACGCTCAAATCGGTAATTTTCAGCAAACTCGTTCCTTTATCCATCGTTCCTTTATCCATGGGGTCAACCGACCGCGCCTTCCAGACTTACGCTCAATAAATTTTGTGCTTCCACCGCGAATTCCATCGGCAGCTCCTTGAACACCACCTTGCAGAAGCCGCTGACGATCATGTTGACCGCGTCCTCGGTGGAAATGCCGCGCTGCAGGCAGTAGAACAGCTGATCCTCACCGATCTTCGACGTGCTGGCCTCGTGCTCGACCGTGGCGCTCGGATTCTTGACCTCCATGTAGGGGAAGGTGTGCGCGGCGCATTTCGGACCCATCAGCAGGGAGTCGCATTGCGTGAAATTGCGCGCGCCCTCGGCGCTCGGCAGGATCTTCACGAGCCCGCGGTAGGTGTTCTCGGCATGACCGGCGGAGATTCCCTTCGAGACGATAGTGCTCTTAGTGTTGCGTCCGATGTGAATCATCTTGGTGCCGGTGTCGGCCTGCTGATAATTGTTCGCGACCGCAACCGAATAGAATTCACCGACGGAATTGTCGCCCTTGAGCACGCAGCTCGGATATTTCCAGGTGATGGCGGAGCCGGTTTCCACCTGCGTCCAGGAAATCTTGGAATTGCGGCCGCGGCACTCGCCGCGCTTGGTGACGAAATTGTAGATCCCGCCAAGGCCGTTCTCGTCGCCCGGATACCAGTTCTGCACGGTGGAATACTTGATCCGCGCATCATCCAAGGCGACCAATTCGACCACCGCGGCATGCAATTGATTTTCGTCGCGCATGGGTGCCGTGCAGCCCTCGAGATAACTCACGGAAGCGCCTTCGGCGGCGACGATCAAGGTCCGCTCGAACTGACCCGTCTTGGCGGCATTGATGCGGAAGTACGTCGACAGTTCCATCGGGCAGCGCACGCCCGCAGGGACGTACACGAAGGAGCCGTCCGAGAACACGGCGGAGTTGAGCGCGGCAAAGAAGTTGTCGCCTGTCGGCACGACCGTGCCGAGATAGCGTTCGATGAGATGCGGATGATCGCGGACCGCGTCGGAGAACGAGCAGAAGATGACGCCCGCCTTGCCGAGCTTGTCCTTGAACGTGGTGGCCACCGACACGCTGTCGAAGACCGCATCGACCGCGACGCCCGCCAACCGCGCACGTTCATGCAGGGGTATGCCGAGCTTGGCGTAGGTGGCGAGCAGCTTCGGGTCGACCTCGTCGAGGCTCTTCGGCGCATTCAACGGCGCTCGCGGCGCCGAATAATAGGAAATGTCCTGATAGTCGATGGGCTTGTAGTGCACGTGCGCCCAGACCGGCTCGCGCATGGTTTTCCAGTGACGGAATGCCTTCAGGCGCCAATCGAGCAGGAATTGCGGTTCATTCTTCTTGTGCGATATCGCGGCGACGACGTCCTCGTTGAGCCCGGGCGGCAGGCTGTCGGATTCGATGTCCGTGACGAATCCGTGCCGGTACTTCTGATTGATCAGGGCTTCTACATCTTGGGTTTTGGTGGACACGAGTTCTTCCAATGAGCGAAACGTTACGATTGAGGAACGACTAAGCGGGCGGGCGCGCGGGCCGACGAGGCCGTGAGCGGCGCGAGGCGCACCTCGGCCGAATCCAAACCGGCGAGTTGATGCAGGGTCACATCATCGAGCGCCCGGCGGATGGCGGCATTCACCCTCTGCCAGCCGGCGCCGACACGGCACTGGCGCTCGATGCCGCACCGACTCGATGCGCCGCTGCATTCGGTGATGGCGATGGGCCCCTCGAATACATCCAGGATCTGGGTCGCCGTGATATTCTCCGGCCGGCGCGCGAGCTTGTAGCCGCCGTGGGCGCCGCGCGAAGAGATCACCATGCCGGCGCGCTGCAGACCTTTCAGCACCTTGCTTACGGTCGGACGGTTGAGCCGTGTACTTTCGGCAAGATCCGCCGCGGCGCGGTGGCGCGAGGGATCTTGCGCTAAACTGGCGAGGACCACCGTCGCATAGTCCGTCAATTTGCCCATTCGCAACATAGGAGTTTCCAGAGGAACTTGATGTGGACTAGTTTAGTCCTATTTGCGGTGGAGGTCCACCCGCTCAGGCAGTGCAGAGTTGATTTTGTTATTCTTCGCAATTTCCCGTACGTTTGTATCACCGACGACAGAAGCGAGAGAGTTCCGCATGAACACCACAGAATTAGCCGCGACCGCCCACGCAATGGTCGCGAACCAGCGAGGAATTTTGGCGGCGGACGAGAGCACGAGCACCATCGGCAAGCGGTTCAACACCATCCACCTGGAATCGACCGAGGAAAATCGGCGCGCCTACCGCGAAATGCTGTTCACGGCGCCGGATGCGAGCCGATACATCAGTGGGGTCATTTTGTACGATGAAACGATACGGCAGAAGACTAAAGACGGTACCCCGTTCCCCACGTATCTGGCCAACAACAAGATGATCCCCGGCATCAAGGTTGATACCGGCGCCAAACCGCTCGCCGGATTCCCGGGAGAGACCATCACCGAAGGACTCGATGGCCTGCGAGAACGCATGGCGGAGTACTACAAATTGGGCGCCCGGTTCGCGAAGTGGCGCGCCGTGATCGACATCGGATCCGGTATTCCCACCGCCTATGCAATCGACGCTAACTCCGCAGCCCTCGCGCGCTATGCCACGATATGCCAGGAAGCAAACATCGTGCCCATCGTGGAGCCCGAGGTATTGATGGACGGCGGCCATACGCTGGAGCGCTGCGAGGAGGTCACGAACGTCGTTCTGGACCGGATTTTCACGCATTTGTTTGCGGCCCGGGTCTACCTCGAAGGCATGATCCTCAAGCCGAACATGGTGATTGCGGGTAAGAAGTGCGCGCAGCGGGCGTCGCCGGAACAGGTGGCGGAGGCTACCGTGCGGACCTTGAAGCGCCAGGTGCCGTCCGCGGTGCCCGGGATCGCTTTCCTGTCGGGCGGGCAGAGTCCCACCGAGGCGACCCTGCACTTGAGCCTCATGAACGCGAACGGCGCACTGCCGTGGGCCCTGACCTTCAGTTATGGCCGCGCTCTGCAGGAGTACGCTCTCAGTGCCTGGGGCGGGAAGTCGACGGCCTTTGCGGCCGGGCAGCAAGCGCTGGCGGTGCGTGCAAAGATGAACAGTCTCGCTGCCGGCGGGACGTACAAGCCTTCGATGGAAAAGTCCGCGGCGTAAATTAAAAGGTCCCGACGCGGCTCCGTACTTGGTGCGGAGCCCCTCCGGCACAATTGAACCAAGATTCCCCTATCGTCGAGATCCGAAACTTGGGCTATGCCGTCGGCGGTCGCCCGATCTTCGACGGCCTCGACATGGACATCCCGCGCGGCAAGGTCACCGCGGTCATGGGGCCGAGCGGTACCGGCAAGACCACCTTGCTGCGGCTCGTCACCGGCCAGGTTCACGCGGATAAGGGCTCGATCCACGTGGCCGGCGAGGACATGCGCAACTTGAAGCGCGCGGATTTGTACGCGCTGCGGCGGCGCATGGGCATGCTGTTCCAGAACGGCGCATTGCTCACCGACCTCAACGTGTTCGAGAACGTTGCGTTTCCAATCCGCGAACACACGGATCTCCCCGAACGCCTCATCCGCCAGCTGGTGCTCACGAAATTGGAAGCGGTGGGTCTGCGGGGCGCTGCCGACCTGATGCCGTCCGAACTCTCCGGGGGCATGGGCCGCCGGGTGGCCCTGGCGCGAGCCATCGTGATGGACCCGGAAATCCTCATCTATGATGAACCCTTCGTGGGTCTCGATCCGATCTCGATGGGCGTGATACTGCGCCTGATTCGCCGCTTGAACGACACCCTGGGGTTGACCAGCATCGTGGTCTCGCACGACGTGCAGGAAATCTCCACGGTCTCCGACAATGTGTTCCTGTTGTCCGCGGGCAAGGTGGTCGCGCGCGGCTCACCGCAGGAACTCAGGGCAAATCCGTCGGAAGTCGTGCGGCAATTCGTCAGCGGCCTGCCCGACGGACCGGTGGCATTTCACTATCCGGCTCCCGACTATTACGGCCAGCTCCTGGCGCGCGGCGAGGATCATTGAGCGTCATCAGGGAGCTGTGGCGAAGTCTGATCGACTCGTTGATCGGGTTGGGCGCGGTGGTCCGCTTCCTGCTGCGAATGATCGTCGTCACGCCCAGCGCGCTGTTGCGGTTCGATCTGATCGTGGCGCAGATTTTCAATTCGGGCGCGCTGTCGCTGGTCATCATCATGCTGTCCGGCCTGTTCGTCGGCATGGTTCTTGGGCTTCAGGGATTCCAGCTCCTGCAGCGATTCGGCTCCGAGGATTCGTTGGGGATTGCCGCAGCCATCGGGTTGGTCAAGGAGTTGGGGCCCGTGGTCACCGCCCTGCTGTTCGCGGGACGTGCGGGAACCGCTCTGGCGTCCGAGCTCGGGCTGATGCGCGCCACCGATCAGTTGTCGGCCATGGAGATGATGGCGGTGGATCCGATCACCCGCGTCGTCGTACCGCGCTTCCTCGGCGGCGTCATTGCGATGCCGTTGCTCGCGGCCATTTTCAGCCTGATCGGCATTTACGGCGCGCAGCTCATCGGGGTGCAGATCATGGGCGTCGATTCCGGCAGCTTCTGGTCGCAGATGCGCGGCGGCGTGGGTCTTGCCGATATCAATGAAGGCATCGTCAAAAGCTTGATTTTCGGGGTCGCCTGCAGCCTGATTGCGGTCTACGAGGGCTACTATGCAACGCCGACGGCGGCGGGGGTCGGAACCGCCACCACGCGCACGGTGGTCACGTCGGCCGTGGTGGTCCTGTTTCTGGATTATTTACTGACGGCAGCATTTCTGTAAGAGGCATCGTTATGCGCAAGTCCAATACACTGAATCTCGGAACCGGAGCCTTCGTGGTCCTCGGCTTCGCAGCGTTGCTCTTTCTCACGACTCAGACCACCACCCGCGGCATCTCGTTCGGCAGCCCCCCGCACTTCGACGTCACCGCAAAATTCGACAACATCGGGGATCTTCGGGTGGGCGCCCCCGTCTCGATGTCGGGAGTGGAAATCGGGCGCGTCATGCATATCGATTTCGACACCAAGGAATACAAGGCGGTTGTGCGGATGCGGCTGAACGCAAAATACAACCAGATTCCGACGGACAGCGACGCAGCCATCTATACTCAAGGACTGCTGGGCGGCAAGTTCATCGGCCTGACCGCCGGGGGCGCTGAAACTTACCTGAAGGACAAGGATCAAATAGATTTCACGCAGTCTGCATTCGTGCTCGAGAATTTGATCGGCCAGTTCCTGGCGAATTTTGCGAAGGGATCGGGGCAGTCGAGTCCCGCATCCTCCAAACCAGACTCGCAGGCCGCACCGGAGAAGACCAAATGAAAACCATACCCGCGAATCGATCGACCGCCGCCGTGAGGGCAATCGCCTGTTGCCTGTCGTTCATGGCGCTCGGCCTGGCCGCGACCACGCCCGCGGCTGTGGCACCCCCGGCCGATGCGGCCCCGGCTGCGGCGCCCCCGGCCAACACGATGGGCCCGCAGGAACTGGTCGAGAACTCGGCGAAGCGCATGTTGGCGGAACTGGACAAGAATCGGCCGGTGTATGCGAAAGATCCGGCCAAGCTCGATGCGTTGGTGGCAAACGTGCTGCTGCCGAACTTCGACAGCGAATACTCCGCGAGGCTGGTGCTCGGACAGACCTGGCGCACCGCGACGCCCGAGCAGCGAAAACGTTTCGTCGATGCGTTCTACCATTCTCTGTTGCGGAACTATGGCACGGCGCTGCTCAACTTCACGGCCGACAAATTCGTCATCCTGCCTTACAAGGGCGACCCGGCCGATACGACCGCGACCGTGCGCACCGAAGTGAAGAAGTCCTCCGGCGAGAATGTGCCGGTCAATTTCAGTTTGCGCAAAACCGAGTCGGGCTGGAAGGCGTGGGACGTCGTCATCGAGGGAATTTCCTACGTCAAGAGCTTCCGCACGGATTTCGGGGCGGAGATCCAACAGAAAGGTCTCGATGAGGTCATCAACCGCCTGGAGGCGGACGGCAAGGTGCGCGCCAATGGCGCAGCGCCGGGAACCGGCGCTTGAAGAAGTGCCGCGACGGCAACACGACGTTCGAGACCCTTGAGGGTGAGCGGTCGCGGGTCGTCGGATCGCTTGAATTCGCGACGGTCGCGAAACTGCTGCCATTGGGCACGGCCGCAATCGAAAGCGGTCACGCCGCGGTCATCGATCTCGCCGGCGTGACGGACAGCGACAGTTCAGGTCTGGCTCTGCTCATCGAATGGCTGAGCGTCGCGAAGGAGTCGCGACGCTCGTTGAGCTACGAGAATATGCCCGCGCAATTGCATCAGCTCGCGGGGTTGAGCGAGGTCGAGGGGTTGTTCACTTCGGCTTCGGCGTGATTGGTTTGTCGTCGCTGGGCGCCGTGCCCGCCGGCAGGTCGGCATCCGGATCGACCAAGTCCTCGTTGCTCACCTTACCGTCGGATACCAGGTAGGCACGTCGCTGCAGGTAGGCGTCGCGCACGAACGCATAGGGATCGTAGGTGTGGCTCAACGTCTCATCGAGCGGCAATAGCGCGGCGCGCCGATCCGTCAACTCGGGCAGGTACAGACCGTACTTGATCCAGGTGTTCTTGATGTACTGCTTCGGATTCGTGTACGAATCCACTACCCGAGCCGGCGCATCCCGCAGGTCCGACGGCCCGAAGACCGGCAATTCGACGAATGGCCCCGGGTGGACGCCCCATTTCCCCAGCGTTTGACCGAAATCCTCGTTGTTGCGTGCGAGCCCGGCGGAGGAGGCGGGATCGAGGATGCCCCCGATGCCCACGGTGGTATTGAGAGCGAAGCGACCCAGGTCGTTCGCCGCGGCGAGGAACTTTCCTTGCAGCGCGTCATTGACCATCACGGTGGGCGTGTCGAGGTTGGCGAAGAAATTGGTGACGCCCGTGCGAATGGGCTGGGGAACGAACCTGACGTACGTGCGTGCCACGGGCTTGGCCACCGCCCGATCGAGAACGTCGTTGAACTTGTAGACCCCGCGGTTCCACGATTCCCACGGATCCTGCGGCGAGCGCGGGCTGTTGGGCGGCAACGTAACGCAGGCACTCAAGCCCGTCGCAATAATGGCGGCAAACGCAACCCGCGCGAAGCCTTCCTTCCCCATGGTGAAACTCTCCCTAACCGTTTATGGATGCTGAATGAAGTCCGTTACGATACCGCTGCCGCATTGACGCTTCTGGTGTTTTCGTCAATGACGACCACTGCCGTTGTCGTCCGCCACCGTGTTCTTGCGATCTTTCGGCATGGCGGCCTTGATTTCATCCAGCCGGGCGCTGAATCGAGCGCGTTGCACGGGGTCCAGTCCCGGCAGCCCCAAGGCCATTTGCAATTGCGCGGCCGACATTCGCAGGTCGCCGCTCATGACGTAGTAGAACGACATATAGTAATAGGAGTCGGCAAGATCTCCGGCGGCATTCGCTGCCTTGGCGATCATCTTGGTCTGGTCCGGCGTCGGTTCGACCACATTGAACAAATCGTCCAGCAAGAGCTGAGCGCGCTTGTTCTCGCCGCTGCGCATCAAGGTCTCCGACAAGCGGATAGTGACCGGCACATTGCGCGGAAATAAATTGAGAGCCTTGTCCAATACTTCCTGAGAGTCCTTCAACTGGCCGTTCAGCATGTAGGCCTGCCCGAGCGCGCCATAGAACTGAGTCACTTTGGGATATTCGCGTACCAATGCCTGCAGATCGGGGATCGCCGCAGTGGGATTGCGCATGTTGATGTCCGCGATATCCTTGCCGTAGCGCTGCTCCATCGACAGGCCTGCGCCATTCTTGACCAGGCTGGCGTAGTAGTCGCGGACGACTCTGGGGTCCCCGACCAGCGAACGCAGCCGCTCCCGGGTCAGCTGATAACCCAGCGAATCCTCATGATGGATGCGCCCGATCTGTTCCGCACGATTGCGCGCCTCCGCGACGCGATCGGAAAAAATGGGGTGATCGATCAAGAACTGAACGGCATTGACGCGGTCGGGAGAGGGCATTCCGCGCGACATATATCCGAAAAAACTCGCCATGCCCAAGGGATCGTAGCCGGCGGCGGCCATGGTACCGATGCCGATCCGGTCGGCCTCGAACTCATTGGCGCGGGTGTAATTGATCTGATGTTGGATGGCGGCGCCCTGGGTGGCCATGATCGCCCCTTCCATGGCGTCGGGCGACCCGTGCCCGGCGGTTGCGCCCAATAAGATGGCCGCCAGCATCGCCGCTGTCGACATCAAGCCCGCATGGCTCTGGTCGATGAGCCCGCGCACGAGGTGGCGCTGGGTGACGTGCGCGGTCTCGTGGGCCATGACCCCGGCCAGTTCGTTCTCATTGCGCGTCGCCAGGATCAGCCCGCTGTCGATGGCGACGAATCCCCCCGGCATGGCAAATGCGTTGATGACCGGATCGCGGACGACGAAGTAATAGAATTGGTGCTGACCCTCTTCGGCGCGGCTTGACAGCGTATGGCCGATCTGCTGGATGTAGGAGTTGACCTCGGGGTCCTCCAGCACGGTGCCGCCCTGGCCCATTTGCCGGAACCAGCCCAGGCCCGCCTGGTATTCGTCTTCGAGGGATACTGCCGCATTCGCCGGGCTCCCGAGCTCCGGCAGGTCCTGATCGGTCGCGCTCAAGCCCGCGGCCCAGCCCAAGCTCACGCTCGAACCCACCGTGACGGCGGCCATAAAGGCCGTCAGAGATTTCCACAGCTTCATCGAATATTCACCATCGAAGCTTGGAGTGTCCTTCGTGCCGCAAAGTTCTATTGTGCACGCAGCGACGCCGGGCGGTCGATATTACAGCGCTTCGGACGCATAATCGGCCAAACGCGAGCGTTCGCCGCGTTTCAGCGTGATATGACCCGAATAGGCCCAGCCGTGGAAGCGGTTGACGACATAGGTCAAACCCGTTGTGGTTTCGGTCAGATAGGGGGTATCGATCTGGGCGATGTTGCCCAGGCAAACCATCTTGGTTCCGGGGCCGGCGCGGGTCACGAGCGCCTTCATCTGTTTCGGGGTCAGATTCTGCGCTTCATCGATGATGATGAAGCGGTTCAAAAACGTGCGCCCGCGCATGAAATTCAGGGACCTTATCTTGATTCGATGGCGCAGCAGGTCGTTGGTCGCACCGCGCCCCCAGGTGCCCCCCGGCTGGCTCTGGGTCAATACTTCCAGGTTGTCCATCAGGGCGCCCATCCAAGGCTCCATTTTTTCCTCCTCGGTTCCCGGGAGGAATCCAATGTCCTCTCCCAAGGGAATCGTCACGCGCGTCATGATGATCTCGCTGAACCGATTGTGGTCCAGCGTTTGCGCGAGGCCCGCCGCCAGCGTCAAGAGGGTCTTGCCCGTGCCGGCGGGGCCGAGGACGGTCACGAAATCGATCTCGGGGTCCATGAGAAGGTTCAAGGCAAGGTTCTGCTCGCGATTGCGCGCATTGACTCCCCAGACATTGTTGCGCTCCGTGCGATAGTCGAGTGTCAGTTCGAGAACGGCCGAGTCCCCCTCGATCTTGCGCACGATGGCCTCCACGCCGTTCTCGCCGGGATCGTAGACGAACTGATTGGCGCGCCATTCGCGCACCAACGGCCCGCGGACGCGATAGAAGGTCCGGCTCTGCTGCTGCCAGGACTCCATGCCCTTGCCGTGCTTTTCCCAGAAATTCGCCGGTAGCTGCTGCACACCGCTGACCAGGAGGTCCGCGTCCTCGATGGTCTTGTCGCTCGAGTAGTCCTCTGCGTGGACGCCGACGATCGCGGCCTTGATCCGTAGATTGATGTCCTTCGACACCAGCGTCACCCGCGCGGCGGGGAAGTTCTGCTGCAAGGCCAGGGTATTGGCGAGAATGGTGTTGTCCGCGCCCTGGCCCGGGAGGCTGTCCGGCAGCACGGACTCGAGCAGAGAGGTTTGAAAATACAGACGCCCCCCGGGCGGGCGCTTGCCGTGATTGATCGGCACCGCGGTCGGCAACGAGAGACCGCGATCGATGTCCTTCTTGGTGGCGTCGCGCATCAATTCATCGAGAAAGCGGCTCACCTGGCGGACATTGCGGGCCGATTCGGAGAGACCCTTCTTGCCGGCGTCCAGCTCTTCGAGAACCGTCATCGGAATGTACACGTCGTGCTCTTCGAAGCGGAAAATCGCCGTCGGGTCATGCATGAGCACGTTCGTGTCGAGTACGAAAATGCGCCGTTCCTGCTTTCCCTGACGGCCCCGGACGATGACGGCTGTCTGCGGCCGCACGGACTCGGTCACAGTGCCTGCACCGCAGCCAGAACCGCTTCGGCGTGTCCCTTGACCTTCACCTTGCGCCACTCCTGGCGCAGCACGCCCTTCGCGTCGATCAGGAAAGTGCTGCGTTCGATTCCCATGTACTTCTTGCCGTACATGCTCTTCTCCTGGATGACGTCATACAGTTTGCAGACGGTGTTGTCGGGGTCGCTCAGAAGGTCGAAGGGGAACCCCATTTTCTTCTTGAATTTCTCGTGCGATTCGACGGAATCGGCGGAGATTCCGCAGATCAGCGTCTTGGCTTTCTTGAAGCCGGCGAAGTGGCCGGAAAAACTTTCGCCCTCCAGAGTGCACCCCGGCGTGTTGTCGCGCGGATAGAAGTACATCACCACGGGCTGCCCCACGGCATCCTTGAGGGACCAATCGCCGCCGGTTCCCTTCAGCGTGAACTGCGGTGCCCTCTTGCCTGTCTCAATCTTGCTCATTGCTCAGCTCTTTACGGGTTCGAAAATGGCATCGAGATTCAAGTGATCGCAGAAATCCATGAATTCCTCGCGCAGCACGCCGATGTGCAGCCGGCTCGGCACGTTCACGATCATTTGCACTGAAAACATCGGTGCGCCCGTGTGGGCGGCGGCGTAGGCGCGAGTCGAGATCTCTGCGATGTCGACGCCGCGCTGCGCGAAGAAGCCCGACAGGCCGGACACGATGCCCGTCTGATCGAGGCATACGACGTCGATGGAGTAGGGCAGCATATCATTGCGCGCGGCACGCTCTTCGGTGCGCCGCAGCTGGATGTTCATGCCGGTGGCATCGGCCAGCTTCTTGAATTCACCTTCGAGCTTCGCGAGCGTGTGCCAGTTGCCGTTCACCAGCAGCAGCATCGCAAATTCGTTGCCCAGGGATGTCATGCGGCTGTCGCTGATGCTCCCCCCGCAATCGGCCACCGCCTTCGATAGTTCATGGACCAGCCCGACGCGGTCGCCCCCAACCGCGGAAATCACGATATGTTGTTTCATTGGGTGGGAATTCTACCGGATGGGCGCTTGCCAGGGTGCATGTCGGGCACTTCAGGTAGCGGTATTTCCTGTGGAGCCTGTCGCAATGTTTTCCGGAAGCCTGGTTGCTATTGTCACGCCCATGATGGAGGGCGGCGCGTTGGATTGGGCAGCGTGGGACCGCTTGCTGGATTTTCACGTCGGCGAGGGCTCGGACGGCATCGTGATCGCGGGCACCACGGGAGAATCCCCGGTGCTGTCCCTCGATGAAATCGAGGAGTTGACGCGCCGGGCGCTGGCGCGCTGCGGCGGCAAGCTGAAGGTGATCGTGGGGGCCGGGACGCATTCGACGGCCACGACGGTGGCGCGTGCGCGCGCGTTGTCCCGGCTTGGACCCGATGCCGTGATGTTCGTCACGCCGTATTACAATAAGCCGCCTCAGGAGGGGCTTTACCGTCATTTCATGGCGGCCGCCGACGCCTCGGCGGTTCCGGTCGTTCTGTATAATGTTCCGAGCCGCACGGGAGTGGATATGCTGCCCGGGACGGTTGCCCGCCTCGCGAAACATCCCCTGATCGTTGCGCTCAAGGAAGCGACTCCGCAAATGACCCGGGCGCGCGAGTTGCTCGCGCAAGTGCCTGCGGGGTTTACGCTGCTTTCCGGCGATGACGCGACCGCGGTGGACTTCATGAGCGAGGGGGCGAAGGGCGTCATTTCCGTAACGGGGAACGTGGCGCCGCGCAGGTTACGCGAGGTGTGCGCGGCCGCGCTTGCCGGCGATTTCGCGAAGGCGCGGAGTATCGATGCCGATTTGCAGCTCCTGCACAAGGATTTGTTCGTTGAGGCCAACCCCATTCCGGTAAAATGGGCGGTCGCCAGAATGGGCCTCATCGGGAACGCCATACGTCTACCATTGGTCGATCTGGCGCCGGTGCACCAGGAAGCGGTTTTGCGCGCCATGCGCGCGGCCGGCGTTACACTTGAGGAGCAAGCAGCTTGAGTTTTGAGCGAATCATCGTTTTATTGGCGGCAGCGGCGCTGTTGTCAGGCTGCCACATCATGCGGCGGCTGAACCCGGATTGTCATGTCAGACAGGAATATCAGCAAGCTGTGCAGGTGGCCGCGCTCAAGGTCCCGGAAGGCCTGGATTCGCCGAATACCAAGGACGCACTCGTGATTCCCACCGTCGAGTTGGCGCCGCCGCCGCCGGGACCCAAGGACGCTTGCCTGGATGTACCGCCCCGTTACAAGCCGGCTCCGGCGAACAAGGCGGCCACCCCGGGGTAGGTGCGCCAGGCGGGGGCCCGGAGTCCCGACCGATTTGATAGCTGGGGCGGCCTCCGGTACCCTTGCGGCCCGAGTGGAGAGGTGGCCGAGCGGTCGAAGGCGCACGCCTGGAAAGTGTGTAACACCTAACCGTGTTCGTGGGTTCGAATCCCACCCTCTCCGCCACTAACCGAGTCTATGGTGGCTCGCGTTTGCATCTTCGCGACGACTGGCCACGAACCCCGTCAGGCCCGGAAGGGAGCAGCGGTAGAGGCTTTAAGTCGGGCGCTGAAGTCCTGCTGGCGCGGGCCGCCTCCTATTTGACCCCTAACCCTTGACGCACGGGCTAAACTTGATCCTATGAGCTACATCGTCCTCGCGCGCAAATGGCGCCCCAAGCGATTCGCCGAAATGGTGGGTCAGGAACACGTGCTGCGCGCGCTCGGGAACGCGCTCGACACGGGCAAAGTGCATCACGCGTTTTTGTTCACCGGCACCCGTGGCGTGGGCAAGACGACGGTGGCGCGCATCCTCGCCAAGTCGTTGAACTGCGAAACGGGCGTGAGTTCGAATCCCTGCGGCGTCTGCGCCGCGTGCCGTGAAATCGACGAGGGCCGGTTCATCGATCTCATCGAGGTGGACGCGGCGTCGCGCACCAAAGTCGACGATACCCGCGAGCTGCTGGACAACGTGCAGTACGCGCCCACTCGCGGCCGCTACAAGGTGTATCTCATCGACGAGGTGCACATGCTGTCGGGCCACTCGTTCAATGCGCTGCTCAAAACCCTGGAAGAGCCGCCGCCGCACGTGAAGTTCCTGCTGGCCACGACCGATCCGCAGAAGCTGCCGGTCACCGTGCTGTCGCGGTGCCTGCAATTCAGCCTCAAGCGGTTGTCGGCGCAGCTCATCGGCGAGCGCTTGAAATACATTGCCGGGGCAGAGAAACTCGAATTCGAACCGGCTGCGATGGCGTTGCTGGCGCGCGCGGCGGAAGGCAGCATGCGCGATGGGTTGAGCTTGATGGATCAACTGATCGCCTTCGCCGGCGGCTCATTGAACGAGACCGACACGCGCACGATGCTGGGCACGATCGACCGCGGGCACGTGACCCGAATCCTCGATGCCCTTGCGCGTCAGGATGGACCGGGTCTGTTGGCTCACGTGCAGGAACTGGATGGCGATGCGCCCGACTATGATCGCGCGCTGACGGAATTGGCCGCATTTCTTCAGAGAATCGCCATCGTGCAGATCGTGCCCGAAGCTGCGGCACAGGACGAGGAATTTGACGGCGAGGCCTTGACGCGGTTGTCCCGGACCCTCTTGCCCGAGGACGTGCAGCTGTACTATCAAATCGCCTTGGGCGGCCGGCGCGACCTGGCCATGGCGCCCGAACCGCGGATCGGATTCGAGATGAGCCTGCTGCGAATGCTGGCATTTCGACCTGAGTCGGCGCGTTCGAGCGCCGCTCCTTCTGCGGCCGGTACCGGTCGTCCGCTCGTGGCGCCCTCCGCTGCGCCGTCCGCGGCACCGGCAGCCGCAGCGCGCGCGGCGCCGATCCCGGCTACCATCGATGCCGGCAACTGGCCGGCCGTGGTGGAAGCGGCCAACTTGAGCGGAATGGTGCGGCAGATCGCGCTGAACTGCGTGCCGGCCTCCTTCGACGGCAGCCTGCTGCGGTTGTCCTTCGATGAGTCGGCGGCGCATCAGCGTTCGAGGCAGATGGATGACAAGCTTGCGCAGTCCCTGTCGGCCTACCTGGGCCGGGATATTCGCATTGCATTCGAGTCCGCCGACACGGCTCTCGTCACTCCGGCGCGCCGACGCGCAATGGCCGAACAGGACAAGTCCTCGCGTGCGGCGGCCGCGTTCGAGGAAGATCCCGCCGTGAAGAACCTGCGTCAACGTTTCGGCGCGGAAGTCGATCCAGCGTCGGTGAAACCGGCGAACTAGGGCGAACTAGCAAGAGGAGACATCGTTTATGTTGAAGGGCGGAATGGGAAATCTGTTGCGTCAAGCGCAGCAAATGCAGGAGACCATGCAGAAAGCGCAGGCCGAACTCGCCGACCTCGAGGTCACGGGCGAGTCCGGCGCCGGCATGGTCAAGATCGTGCTGAACGGGCGCCACGAGGCCACGAACATCACCATAACCCCTAAGCTCCTCGGCGAGGACAAGGACATGCTGGAGGACCTGGTCGTGGCGGCCATCAACGACGCAGTCCACAAGCTGGCGGCGCGGAGCCAGGAAAAGTATGCCGGTCTCATGTCGGGTCTCAATCTTCCGCCGGGCATGAAACTGCCGTTCTGAGCCGCCCCGATCGATGAAATACACGCCCACATTGGCTCGTTTGATCGAATCGCTGAGGTGTCTGCCGGGCGTCGGTCCGAAGTCGGCGCAGCGTATGGCCTTTTATCTGTTGGAGCGCGATCGCGACGGCGGCCGGGTTCTCGCCCACGCCTTGGCGGAAGCCCTCAGCAGCGTCGGGCATTGCAAGCGCTGCCGCATGCTGACGGAAAGCGAATTGTGCGTGACTTGCGCGTCGAATCAACGGGACGTCGCGCAGTTGTGCGTGGTCGAGTCGCCCGCCGACGTCGTCGCCATCGAACAGTCTGGAGGGTTTCGCGGCCGCTATTTCGTTCTCATGGGGCATCTGTCTCCCCTGGATGGAATCGGACCCGCTGAACTGGGACTCCAGGAATTCGAGCTGCTGCTGGGACTGGGCGAAGTTCGCGAAGTGATTCTGGCCACCAATCCAACCGTGGAAGGCGAGGCCACGGCGCACTATCTCGGCGAGCTTGCACTGCGGCGGGGCCTCAAGGTGTCCCGCATTGCACACGGAGTACCCGTGGGCGGCGAACTCGAATACGTCGATGGCGGTACGCTGGCGCACGCTTTGGCGGGGCGCACGGCGGTTTCGTAACGCACCCGTCAGTGCGGTCTGGTATCGCTGGTCGCCAGATTGATCGCGTGCAATACCTCCGCGGTCTGAAAGGGCTTGGTGAGCAGGGCGTGAGCGCCGGCCTTCCGTGCCGCCGCCAAATATGCAGAGGTGGTGATCGCGTCGGGTTTGTAATCGGTAATGCCAAAATTTCCGCCGCCGGAAATTGCAATGATCCGTATTCGTGAAAACTCTTTCACGATCCTCTTGATCGCGTCGACGCCATGCATCTTGGGCATGATGATGTCCGTAATGACGATATCGACTTCCGCAGCCCTTAGTTGTTGGAGGGCGTCGTCGCCATTCTCCGCAGTGCGTACGATGAAGCCGGCCCGCTCCAGCACCCGAGTCAGAACCCTGCGGATAGCCGCCTCGTCCTCGATAATTAACACGCTTTTCACGTATTGGCTCCTTCATGAGTCTGCGACACAGGTTCCTCCGCCGATGGTTTTGGGCCCGCCGGGAAAAAGATATGAAAGGTCGTACCAAGATCGGGCGTGCTGTCGACCACGATGGATGCGCCGAAGCTTTCGGCGATGCCGTGAACCACCGATAAGCCGAGCCCCGTGCCAACGCCGACCTCGCGAGTCGTGAAGAACGGCTCAAATATTCGCTCTTTGGTTCCCGCATCCATCCCGTGGCCGGTATCAGCGATCGACAACACCACATGATCGCCGGACCACGCGCTGATCCCGTCCGGCCCCGGCCCTGGCGCAGGCCGGGTGGCCAGACTGATCGTGAGAACTCCTTGGCCGCCGCGCAGAGCCTGGTAGGCATTCGTGCAAATGTTCATGATGAGTTGAATTGTCAACGCGGCGTCAGCCTTCACCGGCGGGCACGGTCCCGCGATGTCGGTCCGCAGATCCACGGTGGCTGGAATCAAAGCGCCAAAAAGCCGCAAGGCTTCGTGAATGACCGGCTCGAGATCGATCCATTCGAGTACCGGGACTCCGGCATCGCGCGAGAAAGTCAGGATTTTTTGCACCACGTCCTTGGCGCGATAGGCCGAAGCGAGCACATCCTCCAGATCCAAACGCACCGCCGACTCGTCCGCCGCATCGGCAATTGCCAACTCCGTCGCCAATACGATGGGCAGCAAGACATTGTTGAATTCGTGCGCAATGCCGCCTGCCAAGGTGCCGACGGTCTCCAAGCGCTGCCGATGCCGCAAACGGATCTCGAGCTGCCGCTGGCGGCCCTCAGCGGCCGCCCTTTCCCTGTTTTCTGCCCGCAGTCGCTCGTTGACTCCGACCAGTTCATTTCGCATATTGTCGAGATCGCTGCCGAGCTCGTTCAGCTCACGAAAACGTGTCCGCAATCTCAGGCTTTGTACGTAATCGCCGCTGGCGATGCGGCGCGCGATTTGCTTGAGCTGCACGACCGGCCGCGCCATCCAGTACCCTGCGCCGACGGCCACCGCCACCGCCACGCACAGGTATGCCGACAGCGCCCAGATGGTGTGCCGCATGGCCAGATGAATCTGTTCGATGGTCGGTACTTCGTCGAACCCAAGGCGTAGTTCCGCTGCGTGTCCGGGCCGCGAGATGGGCAGTTCAATGAAATAGATTCCGCTGCCGCCCGTGGTGAAGCCGTAATCCTGACGTCCGGGCCAGTGAACGTTGTTGGCAGAGAGGTCGCTGCGTGTGGTGTGCCCGTTGTCGAGCAGCTCCGCGTAGACGCCGTCGCCGTTGAGAATCGCCAAGTCAAGTACATCGGCAAGCCGCCGCGGCGACTCCAGAGAATCTCCTAGCTCAAGCTCGTCCGCAATGTTGCGCGACAGCGTGCGTACATGCTGGATAAAGACGTCGCCGTGGCTATGGCTGACGACCAGGCTGAGCCCGTAGTAGAGCACCGGCAATACGATGGCATGGAGTGCAATGACCACCAGCGCGATGCCCCTCGTAATTGAAAAGTCTATTCGTGCCATAGAATTCGAAGCGTCTTGATGCGAGGGTCTTTCGCGACATCGGCGGCCCAAGCGTAGCTGACCGCCGCAGGGTCGTTGGCGACGGCGTCCAGGAGCATCTTCGTGTTCCGATACAGGGGCGGCGCAGTGCGGCCCTGCTGCAGCGTCAGGGCCAGTACGCGGCGCTCGTAGGCTGATTCGGACATCGAAACGATGCTTTGAAAGAAGATCTGACGAATGAATTCTTCGGATTCGTTGCGCAGCGGACGCAGAACGTCGCCATTGGTCATGACGGTCAGGCCGAGAAACAGCTTCTGTATTTCCGGTGAATTGAGCGCCGTGACGGAGCTATTGGCGCTGACGATCAGGACCAGCCGGTCGGCGGCAACAGCACTGGGACTGCAACACATCAGCATTAGTACACCAATGTGCGCCAACAGCCGATGGGGTAGCCGGCGCATCACGGCAACGCCGCGCTCCACTGCAGCCGGTACTCGAACTCTTGTGCGCGGGACGTCTGACCGTGTGCGGCTTCCATGGTCAGCGCCTGGTGCCGCCAGAAGTCCCAACGCAGCCCCAAGGTGGCCCGTCTAAGCTCGAAATCCGGATGATTGACAAGGATGTAGACCGAGTCACCCGCGCGCGAGGAGTTCTCCTCCCGCCCATATACGGTCAATTGATGGGAAAACTGCCTTTCGAGTTGGGCGTAGCCGGCGACGAAGTTATCGCGCCGAGAGCCAACCATGCCCGTCAAGCTCATTTGCACCTCGTAGACGGCTGAAGTCAGCCGCCACATGTCGCCGTTCCAGTTGGCGAATCCTCCGTAAACGGTCTGCTCAACACGGTCGGCATGCAGCAGCGCCGCCGTGGAATTGGTAATTACCGGCATGACGCAGCGCGAAACCAGCAGGCCGAACGCGCTGGTACCGACAAAGTTAGGCAGATAGGCAATGCGTCCGGACAAGGCTGCGTGGCGTCCGGCAAAATGCGGATTGAGTAGATCGACCGGATCGAGCCCCTGGTTGGTTACGGTGGTTCCGAAACCGGCTCCGGCTGCCAGTTGCAGGCCGCCGTAGTCGCCGAACTGTCGGCGCGAATCGACCATCAAGCCGGTGATATGCTGCGGAATTATGCCGAGTTCGTCTTCCCATAGTTCCACTGAAGGCCGCGTCACTGAGGTCTGAAGATATCGACCATGGTGGTGCTCGGTGTTCCATGCACTGCCGGGCTGATGAAAGCGGCCGAGCCAGACTACCGTGTCGGCAATCGGCTCAAATCCCACCTGAAAGCGCTCCAGATCGTGCTCTTCCTTGCTGAGCTGAAATTCACCCAACAGTCGAAAGCGATCGCGGTCGATGGCCAATAACGCATCACCAATGACGTTCGCATCTTCGTTGAGTTCGCTGCCGGATTCTGGGGCCGTAAAGTGGTGGGCCTCGGCGCTCAGAAATAAGACAAATTCGCTGGAGTGGTGGCCGTGATCCTGCATGCCCTCCATGGCGTCGCCGGCGCACGCGAGCGAGGTCGAAAGCAGCCCGGCCAATAGTGCGGCTAGCGGCGCATTCGCACCTGGAAACATGGCTGGCCTTCGCACAATCGCGCCTCAGCGCCCATCCTTGATCCGAAGCATCGTTAGACGAACGAATTGTCGTCAATGTGGTTTCCGCGAGTGTACAGGCGGCAAAACCGAAGAGGTAGGGCGGCAAAACTGTACTTGGGCGCTGCGCCTCGCCTTAAGTCCAAGCCCCAAGCCTAGGGGTTCAGCTTCTCGTACAGCCGGAACAGACGGCGGTAGCTTTCGTAGCGTCGGGGTGCGATTTGTCCGCTCATCACGGCGGTACGCACCGCGCATCCGGGTTCTTCCATGTGGCGGCAATCGTTGAAGCGGCATAGGGCGCTCAAGGCGTGGACCTCGACGAATCCCCGTTCGGCCGCGCGCACGAGGCTGGCCGGCGGTGCGAAGTCGCGGACCCCGGGAGCATCGACGATGGCGGTTTCCGGACCCAGAGAGTAACGCCGCGCGGTCGTCGTCGTATGGCGGCCTTCCGCATCCCGCGTCAGTTCGGAGGTCTGTGCGGCCGCCTCGGGGGCGATGGCATTGACGATGGACGACTTGCCCACCCCCGATTGACCGACCAGCAGGGTCACACCGCCCGTCCAGACGGACCGCAGCCGTTCGACTCCCTCCGCGGATTGTATGGTCGTTTCCAGGCACGGCAGCCCCAAACCGAGATAGATCTCGATCTCCTGTCGGATGGCATCGAGCCCCAGATCGCTCTTGTTCACGATCAGCAAGGATGCGATGTCCTTCAACCGAGCGCCCGCCCAGTAGCGATCGACCAGAAACCAATCCGCGGCGGGTTCCGGCGCGACGACGATGGCCAACCGGTCGATGTTCGCCGCCACCGGCTCGGCGCGGCCGCGCAGGTCAATGCGTTCGATGAGATTGCGGCGCGGTTCGATGGACTCCACCGAGGCGCCGTCGTTGGCGGGTTCGTATACCCACGTGATGCGGTCGCCGCAGACGATGCGCTGCTTGCGCCCTTTGAGCGAACAGCGCAAGGGCGATACGCCGCCCGGCGGGGCGGCGCCGGGCGCTGTCCAGTCGGGCTGGACCAGCACTCCACGACCGTAGCTCGCGAGCACGACGCCATGACCCGTCGTGTCTATCATTGCGTTGGCTCTGCTACCATGCCGCTTTCACACCGCTCGTAGTGACAATGAAATCTCCAGAAAATCTCATTTGGATCGACCTCGAAATGACCGGCTTGAAGCCGGAATCCGATCTCATCATCGAGATCGCAACGATCGTAACCGACAAACACCTCAACGTGCTCGCGGAAGGGCCGGTGTTGGCCGTACGTCAAAGCGAGGCGACGCTCAACGCGATGGATGATTGGAACCGGAGGCAGCACGGAAATTCGGGTCTGGCCGCCCGGGTTCTCGCCAGCGATGTCGACGCCGCCGCGGCCGAGATCGCCACTTTGAAATTTCTCGAAGCGTGGGCCGAGCCCGGGCGATCGCCCATGTGCGGCAACAGCATCTGTCAGGATCGACGCTTCCTGGCGCGGCTCATGCCGCGGCTCGAGGGCTTTTTTCACTACCGGAATCTCGACGTGAGCACGCTCAAGGAGCTCGCGCAGCGCTGGGCGCCGCAGGTCGCGCAGGCCTTCCAGAAATCGTCCGCTCATCTGGCGCTGGACGACGTGCGTGAGTCGATCCGCGAACTTCAGTTCTACCGGGAACGCCTGCTGCGCATCTAACGCGATCTCATGCCGGTGTAGCGCCGGCAAGGAACATCCAAGTCTCGACCACAGTGTCGGGGTTCAAGGAAAGACTGTCGATGCCCTGTTCCACCAGCCACAGGGCCAGTTCCGGATGGTCGGAAGGCCCTTGGCCGCAGATTCCGACATACTTGCCTTGGCGCTTGCAGGCTTTAATGGCGAGCGACATCAAGGCTTTGACCGCATCGTCGCGCTCGTCGAAAAGTTTCGCGATGACCGCCGAATCCCGGTCGAGTCCCAGCGCCAATTGGGTCATGTCGTTCGATCCGATGGAAAAGCCGTCGAAGTATTCGAGGTAGCGGTCGGCGAGCAGGGCGTTCGTCGGCAATTCGCACATCATGATGTGCTTCAAGCCGTTATCGCCGCGCTTGAGGCCATTTTCGGCCAACAGGTCGGTGACGGTCTTCGCTTCGAGCAGCGTGCGGACGAAGGGCACCATGATCTGAACGTTGGTCAAACCCATCTCATCGCGCACCCGCTTCAACGCCCGGCATTCGAGTTCGAAGCAGGGCCTGAAGACCTTGTCGATGTAGCGCGAAGCACCGCGAAATCCGAGCATCGGATTTTCCTCGTGCGGTTCGTAGTTCTTGCCGCCGATCAGATTGGCATACTCGTTCGACTTGAAGTCGGACAGGCGCACGATGACGGGCTCGGGCGCGAACGCCGCCGCGATCTGGGCGATGCCCTCCGACAGCTTGTCCACATAAAAGGTGACCGGATCCGCATAGCCCGCGATCTGCTTGGTGATGGTGTCCTTGAGCTCCGCGCTCTGCTTGTCGAATTCGAGGAGCGCTCGCGGGTGTACGCCGATCATGCGATTGATGATGAACTCGAGCCGGGCGAGTCCGACGCCCCGGTGGGGAAGCCCGGCGAAGTCGAAGGCCCTATCGGGGTTGCCGACGTTCATCGTGATCTTGACCGGTATCGGCGGCAGGGAGTCCAGCTCGATGTTGCGCTCGTCGAACTCGAGCATGCCCTCGTAGACGTGACCCGTGTCGCCCTCGGCGCAGGAGACCGTGACGGCTTGATTTTCCTTGATGGCGGTAGTGGCGGTTCCGCACCCGACCACCGCCGGTATGCCGAGCTCGCGTGCGATGATGGCGGCGTGGCACGTTCGGCCGCCCCGGTTGGTGACGATGGCGGAGGCGCGCTTCATCACCGGCACCCAGTCGGGATCGGTCATATCGGCGACCAGCACGTCGCCGGCGCGGACACGGGACATCTCTTTGGCGTCCTTGATGATGCGCGCGGAGCCTGCGCCGATGCGCTGCCCGATGCTGCGGCCGCTGACGAGCAGCTTGGACCGGCCCTTCAGGGTAAAGCGTTGGATGGTGCGGCCGGCGCGGCTCTGAACGGTTTCCGGTCGGGCCTGTAGTATGTAGATCTTGCCGGTGCCGCCATCCTTTCCCCACTCGATGTCCATCGGCGTCCCGTAGTGCTGCTCGATGATCAACGCCTGCTTCGCCAAGCTGATGATGTCGGCCTCGTCGAGGGAGAAGCGGTTGCGATCTTCGGGCGCGACTTCGACCGTGCGCACGCGCTCCCGCGAACCCTTCTCGGCATAGATCATCTTGACCGCCTTGCCGCCCAGGTTCTTGCGCAACACGGAGCGCTTGCCGGCGCGCAACGCCGGCTTGTAGACGTAGAACTCATCGGGATTGACGGCTCCTTGCACCACGGTCTCCCCCAGACCGTAGGCCGCGGTGATGAACACGACATCGCGAAATCCGGAGTCCGTATCGAGAGTGAACATCACGCCGGCCGCACCCAGATCGCTGCGCACCATGTGCTGGACGCCGACCGACAGCGCCACCGCGTTGTGATCGAAGTTGCTGTGCACGCGATACGAGATCGCCCGGTCGTTGAACAGCGACGCGTACACTTCGTGCATGCTGGATAAAAGATGATCCTCGCCGCGCACGTTGAGAAAAGTTTCCTGCTGGCCGGCGAAGGATGCCTCGGGCAGATCCTCCGCGGTGGCCGACGAGCGCACCGCCACCGCGAACTCGCTGCCGTGGCCCATCTTGCGCCACGCATCAAGCACCGCGTCGTTGAGGCGCGCGGGAAAGGGAGTGGCCAGCATCCAGCCGCGGATCTCCTTGCCGACCACCGCAAGCCTTTCGACGTCGTCGACGTCGAGCGACTTAAGCGCCGACCGAATGCGCTCGTCGAGCCGACCCTGCGCCAGGAAATCTCGATAAGCATGCGAGGTGGTCGCGAACCCGCCGGGAACCGAGACGCCGAGGCTTGCGAGACCCGATATCATTTCCCCGATCGACGCGTTCTTGCCGCCGACGAGGTCGACGTCCTTGTTCTTCAGTTCTTCAAACGGAATGATGTAGGGTTTCATGACTGATGGCTTGTCCGACGATGGGTTAAGTGAAACACTTCGAGCGAGAGGCGACGAAAAATGAGGCTACCCTTGATAAAGCGAACCGTATTTTTTGTGTCGGACCAAACCGGCATCACCGCCGAGACGATGGGCCACAGCCTCATGACGCAGTTTGACGGCTTCGAGTTTCGGCAGGTGACTGTGCCATTTATCTCAACTGTTGACAAGGCGATCGAGGCCGTCCGCAAGATCGATCTGGTGGGCAAGCAGGAGGGCGTTCGGCCGATCGTTTTCAGCACCTTGGTGCAAGAGGACGTGCGCAACGTGGTACGCGGCAGCACGGGCTTTTTCCTGGACTTTTTCGACCCTTTCCTAGCACCGCTCGAAAACGAACTCAAGACGCAATCCCACCATTTAACGAGTAGGACACATCGTATGGCGGACACGCACGCCTATGCGATGCGCATCGACGCCACGAATTTCGCGTTGGCGAACGACGATGGATCGGTGGTGCGGGACTACGAACGCGCCGATGTCATACTGATCGGCGTGTCAAGATCGGGGAAGACGCCGACCTGCCTGTACCTCGCGATGCAATACGGCATATTCGCGGCGAATTATCCGTTGACGGAGGACGATCTTGAGGCCAGGAATTTGCCCGCTGCGCTCGAAATGTTTGCGCGAAAGCTGTTCGGCCTGACCATCAAGCCGGATCGACTGCAGCAGATCCGCAACGAGCGCCGGCCGGATAGCCGCTACTCATCGGCGCGTCAAGTCGCTTTCGAGGTGCGGGCGGCGGAGTCGCTGTTCGAGAGGCACGGCATTCCGGTCATCGATGCGACGGAGTGCTCAATCGAAGAAATTTCAAGCCGAATTCTCGACCGGACCGGCATCGAGCGCCGGCTTAGACCCTGACAAGTCGCGCGTGCATGGTATAGTCGAAATATGATCGCGGACCAATGGTGCGAAACATCCTGGCGGGCGGAGCCCGGCAGCTTCGTGAGTCTGATGACGTTGTACGAAAGCAATTTCGTGCGCCTGCGCTGGCTCGTGCGGGACCTGCGCGCGATTACCGATCGGGTGGTGTCGAAAACCGCGTCGGACTGTGATCTGTATCTCACACCGATGGACTTATCCCGCTATACGAGCGTATTCCGCCTCACCTATGAATTCGGCGATCAAACGGCCTGTATCCGGGATCCCGACTTGGAGGTGTGCGTGTATCACGATGCGCGGCTTGCCGAGGTTCGCAGCTTTCGCGGATTTCACCGCCATCCGCAGCTCTCGCGGCTGCGGTCGGGGCTCAAGCGTGAACTGGATCAGCGCTGGACTCGCAACATGATGTTAAATAAATGGCTGGAATATTGTGCCGAGCAGGGACATCACTTCTAGCGGACGAGTCGCCGTGTGATTTCCCGCGTTCACGAGGCTCTAGGCGGGAATTTGATCGATCGCTTAAGTTTTCTCAAAGGAGGTCTGGACGGGGGCAGTGTGAGCGCCGACGAAGAGCGGCTCATGCAGCTCTTCCAAAACCGCGCCGGCCTGAAGAAGGCATACGCGGATCTCAAGGATGAGTTTCACTTGTTGCGCGACCGCCTGAAACAGCAGGAAGGTGCAACCATTCGCGTGCAGGAACAGCTGGACGCGCTCGGCGAACTCCTCGCCGATCCGAACACCGGTTTCGGTGCCGTCGTATTCTATCAATTGCGCGGTCTTTGGAAGACATGCCATCAGCAGCTCTCCGCGTTCGCCACGGATTTGACGCGCACGCAGGAGGCGCGAGAGACCGCCAGGCACAAGGCGGAGTGCGACGCGGCGCGGGGCTCACGCCTCGCCGACGTCGACCGCAGGTTGGAAATTGCGATGGGCAAGGCGGATCTGCACCGGCAGCATCTGGCCGCCGCGCAAGGCGAATTGAATCGCCTCACCGCGATTTGGCACTATTTCGAGCGCCGCCGCCGCAACAAGTCGCTCGAGAGCATGCGGCAAGCAGTGGTGCTCGCCGATGCCGCGGTGGGAGATCTGCATGCCGAGCGCAGCGCCATCGGCGGCGAAGCCATCGACGAGTTTCCGGGCATCTCGCTCACTGCGCGGCGCAACATCAACCTCGCCATCATCGGCTATGCAGAACTCTTGTGCGAAAGCGTCGACGCCTACGGCCTTGCTGCGCGCGCCAAGGAAGCCGTGGCGCGCCGGGTGCACGAGATGAGCTTCGGCGGCCGGCAGGAATGCGAGGATTACATGCAGCGCGTGCAGAAGGCTCAGCTTGCCGTTGCGAATCAGAAGCAGATCACCGTGACGGTGAAGACGAAAATGGAGCGGCTGCGCGCCACCTGCGAGTATCGCAACGCCGCCGACACCGTGCCGACGGCGGATTCGCTGGCGGTGGGATCCGCGCCCGCGGACGGCGAGTCGGCGCGGGGGGCTCGCGTGGAGCGCTCCCAAAGTTGGAACGTCCTCGCCGAGGACTATTGGGACCTCTACACCCTGCTGATGCGCTAGCCTTCTAGTTAGTGATTGTCGGTGCGGCGGGCCTGCACCGGCTTGGGCGTATGCCCGGCCACGGTGGCCAGGTCGGCGGCGATCTGCGAAGCCTCGTCGAGAAGTATACCCGCCGCCGCATCGTCCTTGATTTCGTCCAGCGCCTTGACGGGCTTCATGTCGCGCGCGGTCCGCCAGGCGTTTTCGCGTTCCAGCCGCTCGCTCTCCTGCCGCTTGCGGTCGGCCTCGCGGGTCTTCAGGTTCAAGGACAGTGTCTTTTGACTGCGCATCGCTTCCAGCGCGGCGATGTCCGCCTGCAGATATCGGAAATCGGCGCTGTTCGCGGTGCGCTCATCGTGAAGTTTCTGCAGCGTTGCCGCGACCGGCTTCAGGTCGCCTTCGGCCTTGAACGAAGCGGGTTCGATGTGGTCCCACGGCAGGGCGCGGTCCCGCGTGCTTTCACCGACCTCATTGGCGTCGATGAGCGAGGGCAAGGCGATGTCGGGCGTCACGCCGCGGTCCTGCGTGCTTTCGCCGGTGATCCGGTAGTATTTCCCGATGGTCACGTTGAGCTGACCCAGCTCGGGCTTGCGCCCGAAAATCGTGTAGTTGAGGGGGTGCGCATTCTGCACCGTGCCTTTGCCGTAGGTCTGCTGACCGACGATGAGCGCGCGGCCGTAGTCCTGGATCGCGCCGGCAAAAATTTCCGACGCCGACGCGCTGAATCGATCCACCAGTACGATCATCGGACCGCTGTAGAAAACCGCGGGATCCGGGTCGTCGTCCACCTCGATTCGGCCGGTGGTATCGCGCAGTTGAACCACCGGGCCGCGATCGATGAACAGGCCCGTCAACGACTCGGCCTCGGGAAGATATCCGCCGCCGTTGGCGCGCAGATCCATGATGAGCGCTTCGGCGCCGTCCTTGCGCAGCTCGCCGATCAGCCGCTGCACGTCGCGGGTGGTGCTGCGGTAATCCTTCGCGCCGGCCCTGCTCGCATCGTAGTCCTGATAGAAACTCGGCACCGTGATGATGCCGACTTTGACGTCGCGGCCGTTGCGCGCGATGCTGCGCATGGCTTTGTGCGCTGCCTGCGCCTCGAGCGATACCCGATTGCGGGTGAATTCAATGACCTTTTGCGCGGAGCCCGGCGCCGCGCCGGCCGGAAGCAGCTGCAGGCGCACGAGCGTGCCGCCCGGCCCGCGTATCTTCTGCACGACATCGTCCAGACGCCAGCCGATCACGTCCAGGAGCTCGCCCGTCTTGCCTTCGCCGACCGCCGTGATGCGATCGTTGGCCGATAATTTCCCGCTCACCGCCGCCGGACCGCCCGCAATCACGTCGATGACGGTGACATAGTCGTCGGTCAACTGCAGCGAGGCGCCGATGCCCTCGTAGGAGAGGCTCATCTGAATGTTGTATTCCTCGGAGTTGCGCGCCGAGAAATAGTTCGAGTGCGGATCCAGGGATAGTACGAACGCATTCATGAACGCTTCGAACACGTCGTCCGGCTTGCTCTGATCCATGCGTTTCGCGACGTGCTCGTAGCGCTTGCGAAGGACGTCCACCGCCTCCGGCCATTGCTTGCCGGCCGTCACCAGGGACAACGCGTCGTTCTTCACGCGTTTGCGCCACAGTTCATTCATCTCGGCCGCATTCGCCGGCCACGGCTCCTTCTCACGGTCGAAGTTGAAGGTCTCGTCGATCTCGAAATCAGGCTTCTTCGATAACAGCTCGATCGCGTAGTTCATCCGCTCGCGGCTGCGCTGCTGGTAGCGGCGGAAAATGACGAAGGCGGGTTCGACGTCCCCCGACTTGATGGCGTCGTCGAGTTCGTACCGGTACTTTTCGAATTCGGCGATATCGCTGGCATAGAAATAACTGCGCCCGCCGTCGATTGCATCCAGATATCGATCCAGGATCAGACTCGACAACCGGTCATCCAACGGCATGCGGCGATAGTGTTCGCGCGCGATGATGTCGCTCACCCGGCGGGCGACATAGTTTTGTTGTTCCGTGGGCGCGAGCGCCGCCGTCGCCGGCAACGCGGCAGGCGAAGTCATCGCAGCACCCAGCAATGCCGCCAACCCGACGGCGCCTACGCAGACAGCGAGGCCGGTTACCCAGCGTTTGGCCCATGGCCTATTAGTCATCACCGTACCGATTCTCCTGTAAACTCACCCTCGATGCCGTTCGCCCAAGTGTATACGAGCTTCCGATGCGTCCGTTCACCGTTTTGATCGGTATTGTGATGGGGTCGGCTGCGTCGATCACGTTTGGGCTGTTTGCCGTGCTGGTGGTCTTCGCGCTGCTGGCAGGACGGCACCCGGACTTGTCCCACGAACTTCCGCAGCTCCTCCTGAGCCTGAGCGCATTTGCGGTTTTGACCGCCGCCAGTGCCGGTAGTTTCCTCGGACAAGCCAAGGGGCGGTCGTGGCGCGGCTGGGCCCATGCCGCCACCGTGATCTGCCTTGCCGCCGTGCTGCTGCTGTACTGGCCGCGTCAAGGCTGAAAAGGGCTAAAGTGGCTAACGGCAAACGAGTATCGCAGGTCCGCGCGGCCTGGTTAGGGGGCGCCCTGGTATTGCTTGGGGGCTGCGCCGGTGGCCAGAGAACGCCCCCTCCCTCTGCCGAAATCGACGAGACCGGCTACCGGGACGCGGTCCGGACATTGGCATCGGATGACTTCGAGGGCCGTGCGCCCGGCACCGAAGGTGAGGACAAAACGGTCGCCTACCTGGTGGGTCAGTTTCGCAAACTCGGTTTAAAGCCCGGCAACGGCGACAGTTACCTGCAAGCCGTGCCGCTGGTGGAGATCCGTACCGGCAGCGACGCAGCCCTGGTCGTGTCGGGCCGCGGGGCCGCCAAATCGCTGGAATATGCCAAGGACATGGTGATCTGGACGCGGCGCGAAGCGCCGGAGTCTGCGCTGCAGCGGAGCGGCCTTACGTTCGTGGGCTACGGCATCGTTGCCCCCGAATACCAGTGGAACGACTATGCCCGCATCGACGTTCACGGCAGGACGGTTGTCGTGATGGTGGGCGATCCGGGCTACGGGAGCCGGGATCCCAAGGTGTTCAGGGGCAACGCCGAGACCTACTACGGCCGCTGGAACTATAAGGTCGAGGAGGCTGCCCGGCAGGGCGCGGCGGGCGTGTTGTTGATTCACGACACCGGCGCGGCGGGGTGCACCTGGAGCGCCGTGGTGAACGGCCTCACGGGCCTGCACCTGGCGACGGCCGCGGCCGACGACAGCTCGGGAAGCCTCGCCATCGAGGGCTGGCTGTCCGCTGCGGCCGCCCGCGCACTGTTCGCTCAGGCGGGAGTCGATTACCAGGCCTCTACCGCGGCCGCCGCCCGGCCGGGTTTCGCGGCGATCGACTTGGGGCTGGCCGCGGATGCGCAGGTCCACAACACACTGCGGCGGTTCTCCTCGTCCAACGTGATCGGCGTGCTACCGGGCGCCAGACGCAAGCATGAATATGTCATATACACCGCGCATTGGGATCATCTGGGCCGGCAGTCCGCCCAGGCAGGGGGCGAGATTTTCAATGGTGCGGTCGACAATGCCTCCGGGGTCGCCGGACTCCTGATGTTGGCGCAATCGTTCAGGCGGACGCAACCGCCGCCGGACCGGTCGCTGGTGTTCATCGCGTTCACCGGCGAGGAGGCCGGATTGCTGGGGTCGGGCTATTACACCGACCATCCGCTCTACTCGATGCGCCAAACCGCGGCCGCGCTGAATCTCGACCAGATGCACATCGGCGGCCCGACCCGCGATGTGGTGATAGTCGGCTATGGGAATTCCGAGTTGGAAGAGAACCTGCGCGACGCGGCGCTGCTGCAAGGCCGTGAGGTGCATCCGGATCCCAATCCGGAACTAGGCTTGTACTACCGCTCGGACCAGCTCAGTTTTGCCCGCGGCGGAGTGCCGGCGCTGTACGCGAAAGCGGGCCTCGACGACTCGGCGCGCGGCCCCGACTGGGGGCGGGCGCAGCTCGAGGACTATCTCGCGCATCGCTATCGTCAGACCACGGACAAGTATTCCGCCGAGTGGGACGTGCGCGGGGCGCTCGAAGAGCTGCGGCTGTACTACGACGTCGGCAATCGGCTGTCGCGCAGCCGGCGGTTTCCTCGCTGGTATCCCAACAGTGAATTTCGCATGAGCCAGCATGAGGGGACCAACGCGCCCGGCCAGTGAGGCCCCCGCGCGCGCAGCTGTGCGGCGCGCGCGCGACGCAGTGAGGGCGGCGTCGCTCAGCGTTTGCCGACGCGCGACCAATTCTTCGTGCGGTCGAAACTGCCCGAAGTATTGTAAGGATCCGAACTGCGCAGCGCGGTCTCGTTGCTGTGCGGTTCCATATCCAAGGACAGCGCACGCTCGCGCCGGGCCCGGGCTTGTTCACGGGTCTCGAAGGCGGGCGGCCCCTGCCGATCGTTCGAATTCTTGATGCCGTTGCTCATCGACTTCCCTCTACGTTGCAAGTTACTTGCGGCGGTGATTTCGGTGTGGATTTGCCGCTGCGCCAATGTTCCCAAATCGCGACAACCGGCGGCCGACGCAGTGTTGAAATTGTGATGCAAGTCAAGTCGTATGTGACTTAACGCTGCCGCGCCGCCAGCGCGTCGGGAATTTGCCGATCGTAAGGGACCGTGCGATTCCGCCCGCGCAATTTCGCCGTATACAGCGCCTGGTCGGCGGCGTTGATGAAGTCGGCGATGTTCGCGAACGAGATGTGTTCGCCATGTGTGGCGCACCCGATCGAGATGGTCACGGTGGCTTGATCGGAGCCCATCATGTGTCCCGTGTTGCGAAAGGCGGCGACGATCCGTTCGCAGACGCACTGCGCCGTGGCCGCGTCGGTGGCAGGCAACACCACGACGAACTCCTCGCCGCCGTAGCGCGCGAGCAAATCCGTTTCGCGCGTATTGCCGCGCAATATGCGCGCCGTCGCCTGCAGAATGCGGTCGCCTGCCTGATGGCCGAACCGATCGTTGATGCCCTTGAAACTGTCGAGGTCCGCGAATGCGATGCTCAGGGGCCACTTGTGCCGCGAGGCATTCTCGAATTCACGGGCCAACACATGATCGAGATGCGCGCGGTTGTAAACGCCGGTCAATGAGTCGCGCCGGGTTTCCTCCTCCAGCTCGAGCGTGCGGGAGCTGGAGGTCTCCGCGACGGCGCGCAGCGTGTTGATTTCACGCAATGCGTGCAGGCTGCGCAGCATGAGCACTTCGCGCGCCTGCTCGAGGATCAACTCGGGGTGCTGCTTGGCGAGCGGCTCGCAGTCGAATATGGCCTCGGTCTCCGGAATCATGGCGCCGATGGTGCCCAGCACTTGACCGAATGCCATCTTGTCGAGGCCCAGGCTGCGCTCGCTGCTCTGCGCCGTTTCTGCAAAGCAGCGCTGCTGCGCGTCCAGAATGAACAGATCCGCCACGGGACCCGATAGCGCCACGCAGCGTTCGAATATCTGGTTGGGCTCGGCCGTAAACGCCAGTTCCACGTGGTGGCTGTGGCTGATCGCCAGATGCAGGCGTTCCGGAAGATTCCAGGTCCGCATGAGCCAGCCGCCGATTTCGGCATGATCCGTTTGCAGGCGCTTTCTTTCGATGTCGGCGAGCGCCGCATGATCGCGTTGCGAGACCGCGCCGCGATAAAGGTCGGGCATGACCTGGTCCAGCGCCAGCATTCCCACATCCTGCAGCAGGGCTGCGAGAAAGATCTCTTCCGCCATCGGATGATGCATGGCATCGGCGAGCGCGCGGGCCGAGGTTGCGGCGAGCAGTGCGCGGCGCCAATAAAGCGGATGGTCGAGCCCGTTCGGTTTCCCGGAGCGCAGCGACTTCACGAGGGAGAAGGAGAGCGCCAGCGTCAGCGTGGCGTTCAGCCCGAGCACCACCAACGCCTGGCGTAGATTCTCGCTCTTGCGGCGCTGGGCGTAGAGCGGCGAGTTGGCGATGCGCAGAATCTTCGTCGACAAGGCGGAATCCATGCTCAAGGCCTTGGCGACCTTGCTCATCTCGATGTCCGGATCTCGCGCAAGCTCGATGATGTGCGTCGCGACCCCGGGGGGCGACGGGAAATTAACGAGCGAGCGAAGGTGTGCTTCGACGTCAGGATTCACGCGTCATGCTCCAACCAACCAACCGGATCCGATCCTCTCTACTGGAGGTTAGCGTCAGCGGCGGTCGAAACTTGAGGTTTGGCTTGAGAGCCTGATTGCTTCAGGCCAGGCGCGCGCTGGTCCGCCACCATTGCCGCAGGCCCTTGAAGATCGCGTAGAAGCCCAAGGGGCCGAGTACCACGATCCAGGAGGCCAGCGACCCGGCCGGAAGACCCTGGTAGATTCCCCGATAAATGCGGGCGACGCTCGCACCCTCGTATCGCCCCAATGCCTGTGATCCGGCATAGAAAATAGCTGCGGGCATGACGCCGAAGCCCACCGCCAGCGCGATGGCGGCGTGAACCAGTTCACGGGTCCACCGGCCGGCCGGATCCAGCCTTTTGAGTATCGTCTCGAGGCGCATGGGCCAAGTGTAAACGAAATGCCGCCACGGTCGCGCCACGGGAAATACGCAGGCAGGCTCCTTGCTGTAGAATCGGCGAATGAAAGCTTGGACGCCTCAAACGCTGTACGACGCGAAACCTTGGGTTTTTATAGTCGTGGGTGGGATTCTGGCCGTCGGCATGATGATCTGGTCGTTGTCCGCCGGCCTGTGGAGCGTATGGCGCGGCTTGCTGTGTTTCGGTGGCGCGGCGCTGGCCATCGTCGGCGGGGCGACCTTGCAGCTACGGCAGGACTATCGCGCGCGTAGCAAATGGCGGCGCGAGACGCGCCGTTAATGCGCACTGCGGTCGTCGGCGTCGGCTATCTCGGCCGCTTTCACGCGCAAAAGTACGCCGTCCTGGCGAATTCCGAATTGGTGGGCATTGCCGATCCATCGCCCGTGGTGCGGGAGGCGGTCGGTGCGGAGCTGGGTGTGGCGGCTTACGCCGACCACCGGGAACTACTGGGTCGCGTCGACGCGGTCAGCATTGTCACTCCGACGCCGCACCACTTCACCGTCGCCAAGGAGTTTCTCGAGGCCGGGGCACATGTGCTGGTGGAAAAGCCCATGACCACGACCGTGGAGGAGGGCGAGGGTCTCATCGAAGCCGCACGGCGCGCCAATCGAATATTGCAGGTGGGACATTTGGAGCGGTTCAACGCAGCCGTCCGGGCGGTGCAGCCCATACTCACCACACCCCGCTTCATCGAGTCGGCCCGGCTCGCGCCGTTCAAATATCGCGGGACCGACGTCGACGTGGTGCTCGATTTGATGATTCATGACATCGACCTGATCCTCTCCATCGTGCGCTCCCCGGTGGTAGCGGTCGATGCGATCGGCACCAGTGTCTTCTCCAAGGAGATCGATATTGCCAACGCCCGTCTGCGCTTCGCGAACGGCTGCGTGGCCAACGCCACCGCGAGCCGCGTCAGCATGAAGACCGAGCGGCGGCTTCGGCTCTTTCAGGATGACGCGTATGTCTCGGTGGATCTACAGCAGAAGGTGCTGACCGTGATCCGCAAGGGCGCCGGTATGGGCGCGGACGGCATGCCGCAAGTGGCCATCGAAGAAACCAACTATGAACAGGGCGACGCGCTGAAGGCGGAGATCGAAGCGTTTCTCGAGGCTGCGGCGACCGGGCAGAGTCCCGCCGTGACGGGCGAGGATGGGTTGCTCGCGCTGCGTACGGCGGTGAGCATCGCTGAGCAGGTGGCAAGCTCGATGGGGAAATTCGCCTAAGGGGCAGGTGCCTTGGGCGCAGATGCCGGGGGCGGGGGCGGCGGGAGCGTGGCTCCGGGGCGAACGTCGGGGAGCGCCTGCGCCGGTCCGCTCGAGGGCTGCGGAGACTGATTCGCGGGTTCTGTATCGGTCACGATGACGCGGTCGACGAAATAGCGCGTATCCGCGAAGCAGGAGGTCGGTACGCCGGGGTGTTCGGTGTAGTGCAGCTGCACGCGATGACCGACTGCTTTGTCGAGTTGCGCGGCGACCGTCTTGTCGCGCACGCTGAACAACCACATCTGCGGCGAGATTCCGGCGACCAGGTATTGCGCGATCTCGCCTTCTTGGGTCTTGCACACCCATCCCTTGCGCGAGAACTTCTGCAGAACTCCGGCCCGTTCGCCGTCCGAATAGGCCCACGACAACGTGAGCCAGCTCCATAGGCCGATTCCGGCGATCACGACCACGATGAACATCACGAGGACCCGGACCCCGCGGCCAGCAGAGCTGCGTCGGGGCGAAAAGTTGGGAACTTCAATGCGCGTCATGCGGGTAACCCTGGCGTGTCACGAAAGGTGAAGATTAGAGGTAATCCGCCGCTGCATCAAATACACGCTCAACCGGTGAAAGATATTGTACGATCGTCGGCGCGTTCGCATAAATAATGTACGGAAGGGATATGGGCACCCACAGAAAGCCGAACTCCTTGTTCCTGGCAGCCACCCTTTGCGCGTCGTCCTGCGGGGCCGCCGCACTGCAGGCGGCGCAGCCGCCGGTGTTACCGGCGGAAATCAGCGACGTTGCGACCTTGTCGATCGCCGTCCCGCATCGATTCTTTACGATGGGTTACCGAGGCAGCGCGGTCATTTTCGACGGCGACAGCGGGAAGTTGGAAGGCCAGGTTCCGCTCGGCCAGGAGAGCACCTTGGCATTGTCCGCCGATAACAGCCGCATCTATGTCGGCGAGACGATGTGGACTCACGGCAACCGCGGCACCCGCATCGATCTGCTGTCGATCTATGACGGTAAAACCTTAAATCTTCTGAAGGAGATCGAATTGCCGGGGCGTGCGCTGGTCAACATGAAGTTCAACGATTTTAGTCTCAGTGCCTCGGGCAAGCGTGCCTACGTCTACAACATGCATCCGGCCTCATCCATCGTTTGGGTCGACCTCGTCAAAGAGGCGGTGGGAGGCTCCAGCGATCGGTATTGACCGGCTTGCCGGCCTGCTCCTGCGGTGCGCGTCCGGCTGGGCTTAAGGCTCCTGATTTGGATGGGCCGGGTTAAAGGCGTACACTGAGGCTTCATTTGGGGCCGACCGGTTTCGACATGGGTTGCGAAACTGCAGGGGCGTACCGAGGTGCAGGTTCCTCGTTAAACTATTTGCAAACTTATAGTTGCCAATCAAGACAACTACGCTCTAGCCGCCTAATCGCGGTTGAAACCCAGGCGGCTCGTGCTGATGCGAACGTTTGGGTGTAGCGCTCATCAGATAG
>Ga0179592_10000046_pt1 | contig 54787 bp, 42 predicted proteins | sample CZODoug2_1_08_16_FD_148623 | JGI IMG/M metagenome (GOLD analysis project Ga0179592, IMG submission 148623) | Vadose zone soil fungal communities from Angelo Coast Range Reserve, California, USA - CZODoug2_1_08_16fungal (Illumina Assembly) | ecosystem: Environmental > Terrestrial > Soil > Vadose...
GAAGCCTGCGTATGCCCCGGGGCTGCGACGGCGAACGCCAGGCACAGCGCTCGGACGAGCGGCCACGTGCTGCGTGGTTGTGCTTGCGCGAGTTGACGGTTGATATTTCTCATGGCGGACCTTTAACCCGCCGCCAGGATGGCGGCTGCTGCTGTGAAAAAGATTGCCATTGCAGCGGTGATGAGCCACAGCGGATTTTGGTCATCGTGAGAAGATGCAGGCGTGTCTCCGTCTGCCGACGCCCGAGCGGCTGCATCCGCCGAGACGCGTGTTGGCGATGTCTGTGGTCCGGCACTTGTCGACGTCGTATCGGCGGAATCATGGTCGGTAGATAGTGAATTCATCATGAATCTCCATTGAGTTGATTACGCGACTAGGGCATTGCCGTTGGGTCTGGGAGCGAGTTTTGTCGGGGCGGGTTTCGCCGCGATTTCGCGGCGAGTGCCGCGGATTTCATTCGTAACGAAACTGGGAATGCGGCTCCTCCTCGGCTTCGGTCACTGGCTCAGCTGAAGCGGACACCCACTTCCCCCGATACAGCCATCCACTAGCCCCGATGCAGCCATCCATGGCTTTTGCACCACACTCCCGACAAGTTACCATCATCGCGGTACGCGCTTAACGTCTACCTCCGCCCGAGTGGCCGCCTCCGCCGAAGTGACCGCCACCGCCGATGTGACCGACTCCATCTACGTTGCCGCGCCCATCATGCATTTCATTTCCTCTGAAATGGTCAATCTGATCCAGCCGCCTTGACGGCTCACGGTCATCGCCACGGTTCGGCACCCGACCCCTGTAGCCGCGCTGAACATCGAAGCGGCCATCAACATGACCGCGAAAGTTTTCCGGGCCGTGAAACCAGGGGCCGGCACCAACGAAGATACCGCCTGCAAACCATTCCGGGCCGTAGTAGCCGTAGGGAGCACAGGCATAAGGGGCGTAGTCATAGTATCCGTAAGGGCATCCGGGTTCGGCTCCGATGTCGATGCTGACCTGAGCCTCTGCCCTAGGAGCGGTCGCTGTGAAGCACACTTCTGCAACGGCGGCAGCGAGAACAAGACATTTGAATCTATTCATAAAACCTCCTCAAGATCGTAAAGCCAAGGTGACAAGTTCCTTGGTGGAGGAGTCAACATACGGCCGCCGGATTACACATTGATTCACCGAATCGAAAATCGAATTACAGCGGTAGCTTTCCGTGCCTCGATCTACTGTGCAGGAAGCAATATTCTCCACGCCCGTGTCGGGTGCCGCAGCGCCCAGTACAGCGATCCGATTCCAGTTTGGGCCGCATGAATAGGCGAATCCATTGCCTGCAATTGCGGCGCGCCCACAATCACCAGAGCGGGCACGTCTTCCGCGTCAAGGGGCGTGATTGCCTGCGATGCGACTGCCCGCGATGAGTCGGTCAAGAGAATGCTCTGCAGGCGTGGTGGGCGAAGATCCAGTGGTTTCAGCGGCAGCGCCGGCGTCCCCGCGGCGGCCGTGACGCTCCCGAGGGTTGCGGCGACGGCCAATGAAATCACAACGGCGACTGCGTGCTTGATTTTCCCGAAGCCGAACGCACGACCGCACATTGTCGTCATCGCACGATCCTGACGCACTTGGAATCTGCGAAAACCCGCACAGAATCGTCATTGGCGAGTCCCCGCATTTCCTGATGTCCGCATCTGTGGAAGCTCGCATCGGCAGTTCTCGCGATCCACATTATGTGACCGTTCCCCACGGCGCCGGCCGTAACCGAGACGGGAATCCAAGCAAAACCATTGATTCTCTGGCTTGCAAGAACCGCTCCCGGCGGTTGCGCATTCATGTCGTAGACGGTCACGACCATGTTGTCGGCGCCATCGTTATAGATTCGGAGCGATACCGCATCGTCGGCGCGAGCCGCGGTGGTCAGCAGCATCGCCGTCAGGGAGAGGCTGAGGAGGATGACGGCCTGAAGATTGGTACGCATGTGCCCTCGCAAACGTTGTTGATCCAGAACAGACGGCATGTGAACGATTTTTCACCATCTGTGACCTATCATCGGCGCTACCGGTTGTCGGTCGATTTCAACGGGGGCGGTGTGAGTTACGGCTGAAATATGATCCGACCGGCCGCGAAGATGGCCGGCGGCCCCGGCCTGCCCGGTAGGTTACGGTTGAAACCCCCGCCAAGCGCGACGACATCGACGAGCAATGTCTCTGGCTCAGGCTTGCCGTAAATATCAGTGACGGGTCTGTCACCGGGAGCAATGAATCATGTGGATCGTCGAACTTGCTTTGAACCGCCGCTATACGTTCATCGTGGTTGCGCTATTGATTTTCATCATCGGTCCCTTGAGCGTGATGCGCACCCCCACTGATATTTTTCCCAACATCGACATACCGGTGCTGAGCATCGTCTGGTCGTTCAACGGCTTCTCCGCGGAGGACATGGCGCACCGCGTGACCTCTCCCGTCGAACGCGCGCTGACCACGGACGTGGACAACATCGAACACATCGAGTCGCAGTCCCTGAACGGCGTCGCGGTGATCAAAGTGTTCTTCCATCCCGGCGCGGACATCAACCGCGCGATTGCGGAGGCTGCCGCGAATTCATCGTCGCTGCTGCGCAATCTGCCGCCCGGGATACTGCCGCCGCTGATCCTTTCCTACAACGCTTCCACCGTGCCCATTCTGCAGCTCGCCCTGACGAGCAAGACCTTGCCCGAACAAGAGCTGTACGACTACGGCAATAACTTCATTCGGACCCAACTGGCGACGGTGCAGGGTGCGGCCGTGCCGCTGCCGTTCGGCGGCAAAGTTCGGCAAATCATGGTGGATATCGATTCGCGGGCCCTGCAGGCGCGCGGCCTGGCGCCGCTGGATGTGGTCAACGCCGTCAACGCGCAGAACCTCATTCTGCCGGGCGGCACCGCAAAGATCGGCGCGCTGGAATACAACGTCAACCTGAACGGCAGCACACCCACGGTCGAAGCCCTCAACGATCTGCCGGTGAGTACGTCCGGCGGCAAGGTGATCTACGTGCGCGATGTCGCGCATGTGCGGGACGGCTATGCGCCGCAAACCAACATCGTGCGCACGAACGGCAACCGCTCGGCGTTGCTGCAAATCGAGAAGAGCGGCAATGCATCGACACTCGCCATCATTGCGCAAGTCAAGGCGATGCTGCCGCAGATCGCGGCGGGGCTGCCGAAGGCGCTCGGCATCCAGCCGGTGTCCGATCAGTCGGTGTTCGTCAGCAGCGCCGTCAGCGGCGTGGTGCGCGAGGCGCTGATCGCCGCTGCCTTGACCGGCCTGATGATTCTGCTGTTTCTGGCGAACTGGCGCGCCACCTTGATCATTGCCGTCACCATCCCGCTCTCGATCTTGACCTCGCTGATTGCGCTCTCGGCACTAGGACAGAGTATCAACATCATGACCTTGGGCGGACTCGCACTGGCGGTGGGCATTCTGGTGGACGACGGCACGGTCGCCATCGAAAACATCAGCCATCATCTCGAGGCCGGCACCGAAAAGCGCGAGGCGATTGTGCGGGCCTCCGCGGAGATCGCCGTCCCGACCCTGGTCTCGACATTGTCCATCTGCATCGTGTTCATTCCGATGTTTCTGTTGTCCGGGGTGGCGCGTTATCTGTTCGTGCCGCTGGGGGAGGCCGTGGTCTTTGCCATGCTGGCCTCGTACTTCTTCTCACGCACCTTGATTCCGACGCTGGCGATGTATTTGCTGCGCAGCGCCGCGCAGGACTCTGCCGACGCCGATAAACCGATTGGGCCCTTCATGCGCTTTCAGCGCCGCTTCGAGCGTGGTTTCGAGAAGTTTCGCGCCTTCTACCGCGGACGTCTGGAGTGGGGGTTGGCACGGCCCCGTGCTTTCGCGATCGGGTTCTTGGGCGTGTGCTTGGGAACCGCGATGCTGGTGCCGTTTCTGGGCCAGGACTTCTTCCCGACCTCGGACACCGGAGAGATTCGGCTGCATTTGCGCGCCAAGACCGGAACGCGCATCGAGGAGGCCGCGCGGATCACGGACAACGTGGAAACGCGCATTCGTTCGCTGATTCCGAAGGCCGAACTCGGCAGCATCCTGGACAACATCGGTCTACCGGTCAGCGGCATCAACCTGACCTATGATTCCGCGTCGCCGATCGGCAATGCGGACGCCGATGTCCTGGTCACGCTCAATGCCAAGCACAGGCCCACGGCGCAGTACGTGCAGACGCTGCGGACCGCGCTGAACGCTGATTTCCCCGGTGTGTCCTTCGGCTTTTTGCCGGCCGACATCATCAGCCAGATTCTCAATTTCGGCCTGCCGTCACCCATCGACGTTCAGATCGTCGGCGGCGACGTGAACGGCAACCGGGCGGCGGCGACGAAGTTGGTGGCGCGGCTGCGCCAAGTGCAGGGCCTGGTCGACTTGCGCATCCAGCAGCCCGATGATGCGCCGGCGATCAATATCGATGTCGACCGCACCGAGGCGATGAAAGCCGGCTTCCAGCAGCGCCAGATCGGACAGAACCTGCTGATTGCACTCTCGGGAAGTTCGCAGACCTCGCCCAATTTCTGGCTCAATCCGAAGAACGGGGTGAGCTATCCCTTGATGACCATGACGCCGCAGTACACGGTGGATTCGCTGGACGCGCTGCGCAATATTCCGCTTGCCGGTGCCGGCGCCGGTGGTGGTGTGGCCGCCGGTGCGGGCACGGCCGCGGGCGCAAGCCCCGGTGCCCCCGGAGCGGCGCAGTCGCAGATCTTGGGTTCGCTCGGCACGCTCGATCGCGGCTCGCAGGAGGCCGTGGTCTCTCACTACAACGTCCAGCCGGTAATCGATATTTTCGGTTCGGTCCAGGGCCGAGATCTCGGCGGGGTGGCGCGTGAGATCACCGGCCTGGTCGATCAAGCGCGCGGCAGTTTACCGGCGGGTTCCAGTATCGTGGTGCGTGGACAGGTGCAGACCATGCAGTCCTCGTTCACGGGCCTATTGACCGGGCTCGGCTTCGCCGTGCTGCTCGTGTACCTGCTCATGGTGATCAACTTCCAATCGTGGCTCGACCCGCTCATCATCATAAGCGGGCTTCCGGCCGCCTTGGTCGGCATCGTGTGGATGCTGTTCGTCACCGGCACGACGGTCAGCGTGCCGGCATTGACCGGGACCATCATGTGCATCGGCATCGCGACCGCCAACAGCATTCTCGTGGTGAGTTTTGCGCGTGGGACGTTGGCGCAGGGGACGGAGCCCCTGCGCGCCGCCCTCGATGCCGGCCTCGGGCGGTTTCGCCCGGTGCTGATGACCGCGCTCGCCATGGTGATCGGCATGTTGCCGATGGCCCTCGGCTTGGGCGACGGCGGCGAGCAGAACGCTCCCCTGGGGCGCGCCGTGATCGGCGGGCTCTTGTTCGGAACCATGTCCACCTTGCTGTTCGTGCCGGTCGTATTTGCGGCAGTACACGGATGGCTCAAGCGCCGCGAGGCGCATACGGCCGCGATGGCCCCTGTGTCCGCGAATTGAATGGGAGAGAGATCATGAACGATAGCGATGTGAACGGTAACGATATGAACGATCAGGATGCGACAGTGCAGCGCGACGCTCGCGATCCGACCATTACCCGCCGATCCTTGAAAACACGGCTGCTGCGCTTGACGCCGCTCGTGCTGGTGCTACTGGCCCTTGCAGCCGGGATCCTGCCGCGACTCAAGGCGCACGCCGCGCTTCGTATGCAAACCCAGTCGTTCAGCTCTCCCGTGGTCTCTGTGGTACACCCGAAGGCCGCGCCGGCCGTGCAGCGCATCGAGTTGCCGGCCGATGTGCAGGCGTATCAAGAAGCCTCGATCTTTGCGCGCACCAACGGCTATCTCGCGCACTGGTACAAGGACATCGGCACGCAGGTGCCGGCGGGCGAGCTGTTGGCCTACATTGAGACGCCCGAAGTCGACGCGCAACTCGAGCAGGCGCGCGCCGATCAGAATACGGCACAAGCCCAGTACGACATCGCCAAGGTGACCGCCGACCGCTGGGTGGGTCTGCTCAAGACCAATGCGGTTTCGCGCGAAGTCGCCGAACAGGACGTGGCCACGATGAAGGCGCAGGCGGCCACTCTCGCGGCGACCCAGGCGAACGTGCATCGCTTGAGCAAGTTGCAGTCCTACGAACGAGTGGTTGCGCCCTTTGCGGGCGTGGTCACCGCGCGCAACGTGGATGTCGGCGCGTTGATCGATTCAGGCAGCGCCGGCGGCTCCAAGATGGAACTCTTCCATTTGGCGGAAACGGACAAGCTGCGGGTCTTCGTCGACGTTCCTCAGGTCTACGCACAAGATATGCAGCCCGGTGTGCCGGCAACGCTGACTCTTCCACAGCGGCCGGACCGCCCCTTGCACGGCGCGGTCGCGCGCACTTCGGGAGCGATCAATTCCGCCAGCCGCACCTTGCGGGTCGAGGTCGACGTCGACAACCAGGACGGTGCCGTTCTGCCGGGTGCCTACGCGCTGGTCGATCTGGACTTGACCACGTCCCACCCGCTCCTGTCCGTGCCCGTGAATACGCTGCTATTCCGCCCGAATGGGGTGCAGGTGGCAGTCGTCGACGGGACGGGCAAGGCGCAGCTGCGAACGGTTACCTTGGGACGGGACTTCGGCACGACCGTGGAAGTGACCTCCGGGCTCGACGCGAGCGAGCGCGTCATTGCCAACCCGGGCGATGCCATCGCACCCGGCGACGCCGTGCGCGTCGTCGAGAACCCGCCGGGCGCCGGGAAGCCGTCGAAATCGCCGTCGGCCTAGCGCCATGAGCAACCCCAAGCCGTCGGAGAATGACCATGAATGTCGGACTTGATACCAAAATTCGCGCGAGCGCCGGAGCGCTGGCCCTGACGCTGCTGCTCGCCGGCTGCGCGACGGGGCCCGCCTATGTGCGGCCTGGCGTCGATGTACCCCAATCGTTCAAGGAGCGGCCCGCCGGCGCCCCGGCAGCGCTGCCGCAGCCGGGCTGGAAGCCCGTTTCCCCACAGGATGCCCAGGATCGCGGCGCCTGGTGGGAAATCTTCCATGATGAACCGTTGAATCAGCTCGAGGCGCGCGTCACCGTGTCCAATCAAAGCATCGTCAAGGCGGTGGCTACGCTGCAGCAGGCGCGCGCGATGGTGGGCCAAGCACGCGCAGCGTATTTCCCGACGATTCAAGCGGGAATCGAGCCCAATCGAAGCCGTACCTCGCAGACCGTGGTCGGGCGCCAGGGCCTGGCCGGCCAGACGGTGTGGGACAACACCGCGGCCGTGAACGCCTCCTGGGAGCCGGATCTATTCGGCAAAGTGGGGCATGCGGTCGAGGGCGCGAAGGCCCGGGAACAGGCGAGCGCCGCCGATCTGGCATCGGTCGAACTGGCCATGCACGCCGAACTCGCGGTGAATTACTTCGACCTGCGCGGGCTGGACACGCAAACTGACCTACTGCAACAGACCGTCGTTGCCTTCCAGTCGGCCCTCGACATCGCGACACAGCGATTCGCCGCCGGGGTCGCATCGGATTCGGACGTGGCCTTCGCGCAGACCCAACTGCAGACGACGCGCTCGCAACTCATCGATCTCGGCGTCATGCGCGCCCAGCTCGAGCATGCGATCGCCACGCTGATCGGCGAATCCGCCTCGACATTTGCATTGCCGGCGAACGCCGCGCAGCTCGCGCCGCCGGACGTTCCCGCCGGCGTCCCCTCTCAACTGCTGGAACGGCGGCCCGACGTGGCGGCGGCGGAGCGTCTCGTGGCGGCCTCGAATGCGGACGTGGGCTCGGCCACCGCCGCCTTTTTTCCCGATCTGATGCTGTCCTTGACCGGCGGCCTCGAATCCGGGGGCTTTTCGCAATGGGCGAGCGCGCCCAGCCGCTTCTGGGCCGTCGGCATACCCTTGGTCGGCACGTTGTTCGATGGCGGTCTGCGCAAGCAGAAATTGAACGGCGCCAAGGCGAGCTATCAGTCGGCGGTGGCGGACTACCGTCAGGTGGTGCTGACTTCCTTTCAAGAGGTCGAGGACAACCTCGCGGCGCTGCGCATTCTCGCCGATGAGTCGGACGCGCAGCGCTTAGCGGTCAGCGCAGCGCAGCATGAGCTTGAGTTGGCGTTGCAGCGCTATCAGGGCGGTGCGGTCGGGTACTTGGAGGTGGTGACTGCGCAGAGCACCGCTCTGACCAATGAGCGTACCGCGATCGAGATCGCGCGGCGCCGGCTCGACGCCAGCGTACTGCTGGTGAAAGCTCTGGGCGGCCTCTGGAATCCCGCCTGAATCGCGCTCAGGCGGTTAATAAACTGTTTGGACGGGCGCGCTGAACGAATACCCCACACCGCGTTCGGTAAGGATGAACTGCGGCTGCGAGGGGTCGGCCTCGATTTTGCGGCGCAGCCGCAGCACTTGAACGTCGATGGAGCGATCGTAGACCTCATTGTCATACACGCGGCTGGCTTCCAACAGCTGATCCCGGGTCAGGATCCGCTGCGGAGCGGCCAGCAGCGCCGCGAGTAAATTGAATTCCCCGTTGGTCAGCTCGAGCCGTTGTCCAGGGTTCTTGGACAGTCGTCGTGTGCGCAGGTTGAGCTCGAACTCGGCAAAGCGGTAGGCGCGAACGTCTCTCTGCCTCGCCTCAGTCAACGCCGCCCCTTTGGTTCGCCGCAGCACCGTCCGAATACGCGCCAGCAGTTCCCGGGGACTGAACGGCTTGGTCAGGTAATCGTCGGCACCGAGTTCAAGACCCATGATGCGATCGGCTTCATCGCGTACGCCGGTCAACATGATGACGGGTATCGCCGAGTCCTCGCGCAACTTGCGGGCAAGCGTCATTCCGTCTTCACCGGCCAAACGCAGGTCAAGGACCACCAGATCGATCGCGTGCTCGGTGAGCGTGGCCGACATTTCCTTGCCGTTTGAAGTCACGCTGACCCGCAGTTCGTTCTGTGCGAGGTAGTCCTTCAGCAAGTCGCGAATCTGAGGGTCGTCATCGACGACCAAAATATGCGGTTGGATTGTCTCAGACATACCGGTTCTCCGAAGCCAGACGCAATAATCTTAGCACTTATACGCAAAGCTCTCACGCCTCAAGCATCTCGCCAGTGTGGCCGGCGAGAATCGCGGTTCGATTTCGCGTATCGCACGAGATATTGCATTTGCAATCAAATTGAACCGTTTGATTGATCCAGAGCGCGGGCGAGCGACTCGGCGAGATCTACCCGCTGCAGCGGTTTATGTAACACCTCTTTCACGTCGATGGCTGCTGCCCGGTGCTCCAGAGGGGCGCCCCCGTGGCCACTCATCAGGATGATCGGAACATCCGGCCTCAGGCGTCGGATCTCGCGAGCGAGTTCTGTGCCCACGAGTTCCGGCATCGCCTCATCGGTAAGAATTAGATCGAAGCGCGCAGGTTTAGCCCGAAAGGCCTGCAGCGCTACGCGGCTGGACTCAAAGCCCACCGGCTCGTAGCCGAGCCCGGCAAGCATTTCTTCCGCGAGCGCTACCAGCATCGGTTCGTCATCGACGATCATCACCGTTTCACCACGTCCGAGCGGAAGCTCGCGGACTGCGGTCGTCGTGGCGGGCCTACCGGCTTCCGTCGAGACCGGTAGCCAGATCTGGAAGCAAGTGCCCTCTCCAATGGCGGATTTTACATCGATCGCACCGCCGAGATCGGTCACGATCCCATGTACGAGCGATAGGCCCAGCCCCGTACCTTTGCCGACACCTCGGGTGGTGAAGAACGGATCGAATATGCGTTCGACCACGGCTGGTGGAATACCGACACCCGTATCTGCAATCACGAGGCGTACGTAGGGTCCGGCGGAGAGAGTGCCGCGCGACACCGCTTGCGCCTCGGCCAAGTCGACGCGTTCGAGAAGTACTTTGAGTATGCCGCCATGCTCCATGGCATGCACGGCGTTGGTACAGAGATTCATCGCGACCTGATGTAAGTGGGTCGAATCGCCGATGAGCGCGGCATCGCCTGCGATGAGGTTTTTTTCCAGCCGGATGGCGGCGGGCAGCGAGGCCGCGATGAGCTCCAGAGTTTCTTCGATGACTGACTGGACATGTACGTGAGCGCGTTCGCCAAGGCCGCTGCGGCTGAATCCGAGAATGCCATCGACGAGCGCCTTGGCGCGCCCGGCCGCGTGCATCACATTATCGATGTAACGCCGCAAAGGGGTGTCCGGCGTGGACAGTTGTTGCACGAGCTCACCGTAGCCCAGGATTGCGCCGAGTATATTGTTGAAGTCGTGGGCGATGCCGCCTGCCAAGGTGCCCATTGCCTCCATCTTCTGCGACTGGCGCAATTGCGCCTCCAATCGTTCTCTGTCCAATTGCGCCTGCTTTTGAGCCGTAACGTCGATGGCCGATCCGACGAAGCGATACGGCCGACCCGTTTCATCCCGGAGACACCGGCCCCTCTCAAGCAGCCAACGCCAGTCGCCGTTGCGCACGCGATATTCGCATTCAAAACTCGGCGTGCGGCCCTCGAGATGATCCCGGATGGCGGGCTCGAGGCGTATCCGGTCATCGGGATGAATCTCGATTTGCGCGAGCCACGCGGCGCGGGTCGTCGTTACATGCTCCGTACCGTGTCCTTCGAGCATTGCCATTTTTGCCGATAGGAACAACCGATCGGTCGCGAGATCCCAATCCCAGTGTCCCTCGTTCGCGCCTTCCATCGCCAGTGCATAGCGCTCTTCACTCGCGCGCAGCGCACCTTCACCCGCTTCAATACGACGTAGTTGGCGCCAAATCAGCCCAATCCCAATTAAACCCAACAGTGCGACCACGGCGCTGCGCGCCGCCAGTCGCATCGCTTCATCGCGCCACGGACGCAAAGCAATCATTTCCTCGCGGGTGACCGCGAGCACGAGCGGAGTGTCCCTGACGCGCGCCACCGCAACAAAGTCCCGCTTGCCGTCGATCGGATTTACGAGCCGGCTTGCCGGCGCTTTCAATGCGGCGAGTTGCGGAAATCGCTTGTCCAATGCAGCGGAATCCGGCGGATCGCGCATGAGCAATTGGCCGTCATCGCGCAGAAGTTGTACAGCGCTGCCGTTGCCGAGCGTGACCGCAGCGTAGAATTGCGCGAGATCCTCGAGGTCGACGATAGCTGCCACGACACCGGCGAACGCCCCGGTCTCGTCCTCCAACCGCCGCGACAGGATGATTCCCGGACGCCCGTCGGAGCGGGTGATTACCGGCTCGCTCATGAACAGGCCCGCCACCGTGCCGTCGCGCTGCGCAATGAAGTACGATCGGTCCGACACGTCGAGATAGGGAGGTGAGGATCCGCGCGAGCGGTGTCGCTGGATGCCTTGGGCATCGGTGATCGTGATCATCCGTATTTGCCTGACCCCCGCCGAGCGATTTGCAAGGACTTCATCGAGACGCTCGGGCGCCATTTTCTTGCTGTCGTTTTGATACCAACGCGCCGTATCGTGCAGCAATAAATCGATGCCCTGAAAAGTCCAGGCGGTTTGCTCGGCAAGCGCCGTCGCCACATTGGTGATTTCGCGGTGCGTAGCCGCAAACGTACTGTTATAGGAACGCCACGCGTCGTAAGCCGATGAGCCGGCGAATGCGATGACTACCAGCACGCCTAGTATGACGATCCTCAGCCGAAGCCGTTTGAATCGGAGGGGACCGGCCGGTTGGGTGTTCAAGTTGGTGTTTTCGGTCATCCGTCGCTTACCTACTCAGGAGGCAGGACCGATGATAGCGCTTACTGCCACCAGCAGCGCATGGCGGGTCAGCGGCTTCGCGATCACCTGGTCGACGCCGAGGGACTGGGCGGTCGTGCCGGCGGTGGAAAGATCAGCCCGAAATTGAGCGGAGATCGCGATGATCGGCGTTCCGGGGTGCGCAGCGCGAATTTTGTCGGCCACGCGTGAGCCCGTACTTTTTGGCATTCCAATGTTCACGATCACGAGATCTGCTGCACCTTGGGGCGGCAGGTCACACGGTGTGACAGCACTCACGCGATAACCGGCAGCCGCGAGCCACTCCTGGAGGAGCGCGCGCATCAGATCATCCGCTTCATATATCACGATCGAGCACATCGGCCGTAGTGTCCCAGCGAAGGAGCGCGCGCCGATGTCGAGGTACGGTCCCTAGTCTTTCATTTGAAACAAGTAAGCTTTCGGAGCTCGATCCAAGGCGTAAAAGAGGCGCCGGTTACAGTCGAAACGAATACTGATCGCGGATATTTCAATGGTAACGGCGTCGAAATTGAATCCCCTTCCGCGCTCGTTACTTTCTGGCCCGGCAGATTTCTTTTTGGCGCATAAGCTGTCGTGCGTCGCCACTATTCGGAGGCTGACACATGCTTTTTTCCGCTCGTTGCAGACATCTCTGGTCCGTGATCGCGATGCTCGGCGCCTGGTGTGCAGGGATCTCACCGTCATCAGCTCAATCCGAGCCCGTTCACCCCCAGGCCAAAAGCATTGCATGCCCTGAGAATGACAGTGGGCTGAAACTGCCGGCCGGATTTTGCGCCACCATTTTTGCCGACGGCATCGGTCATGCTCGCCACCTGGTTGTCGCTCCGAACGGGGTCGTTTACGTCAACACCTGGTCGGGTCACTATTACGGCAATGACACACCGCACGTCGGGGGCTTCCTGGTCGCGTTGCAAGACACCATCGGCGCGGGTAAAGCGAACATCAACAGCCGTTTCGGTGAAACCGTGCAGAGCGGCGGTGCGGGGGGCACCGGCATCGGCCTCTACAAGGGCGCCTTGTTCGCCGAGATCAACGACAAGATCGTACGCTATGCGCTTCCCGCGGGCTCACTCGTTCCGCGCGGACCTGCAGTCCCGGTCGTGACGGGATTGCCGTTGGGCGGGGATCATCCCATGCATCCTTTCACAATCGACGGCGAGGGTTCCCTGTACATCGACGTCGCCACCGCGACCAATGCCTGCCAGGCGCAAAATCGCACGGCGAAATCTGCGGGCATCGATCCGTGTACCGAGCTCGAGACGCGCGGCGGTATCTGGCGTTATGACGCCAGCAAGACGAACCAGACATTCTCGCCGTCCGGACGGTTTGCCACCGGGATACGAAATGCGGAGGGATTCGCCATCGATCCCGCCGGATACTTCTTTGTCACCCAGCACGGCCGTGACCAGCTGCATGCGAATTGGCCGGATCTGTACAAACCCGAGGAGGAGGCGACGCAACCGGCGGAAACTCTGCTGCGCTTGAGCCAGGGCGGCGACTACGGCTGGCCGGAGTGCTACTACGACGCTGTGCAGGGAAAATTGGTGCTCGCTCCGGAGTACGGCGGCGATGGCGGCAAGAAGGTTGGTCCATGCGCGACCAAGATTGCCCCGATCGCAGCGTTTCCCGCCCACTGGGCACCCAACGCGATGGCGCTGTACGAGAAGCAGCAATTCCCAACCCGTTACCGTCACGGCGTCTTTATCGCCTTCCACGGATCGTGGGATCGAGCCCCGTACCCCCAGGGCGGCTACAACGTGGTATTCCAGGCCTTGGCGGGCGATCACGCGTCGGGTCAGTGCGAGATATTTGCCGACGGATTTGCAGGGGCGGTGAAGTCACCCGGCCAAGCCGAGCATCGTCCGTCCGGCCTGGCGGTCGGGCCCGACGGCTCGCTCTTCGTCTCCGATGATGTGCGTGGGCGGATTTACCGCATCGTCTATCGGGGCGGATCAGCCGCTGAAGGCGGCGCTGCCAAGTTCACGCCCTGCCCGAGCGCATCAGCTCCTGCCGGCAACGTCAGCGCCGATGACGCCAAACCTCCCGAAGGCACGCATCCCGATGCCGGCGCCGCAGCCGAAACCGCGGGTCTTCCCGTTGCGGCCGGTGCGACCAAGGAGATGGTTGCGCTGGGCGATCGCATTTACCACGGTCAAGTCGGTGGAGCGACCTGTACGGGTTGCCACGGTGCGAACGCGAAGGGCACTCCACTGGGTCCCGATCTTACCGACACCCAATGGCTGTGGAGCGATGGCAGTTACGCAGCGATCGCGCAGACCATCACCACCGGCGTGCCGCAGCCCAAGCAATATCGCTCCCCCATGCCACCCACGGGCGGCGCGGAACTGTCCTCCGATCAGGTTTCGGCACTGGCCGCGTACATCTGGGGCTTGAGCCACCGTTCAGCGGCCGCGTCAAGTACATCCACCACGTCGAGAACGAGTACGACGGTTCCTGCCAAACTTGCCATCCCTGGCGACAAGAACACCGCTTTCTCGAAGCCCTTTCATGCGACCGCCGTCGGGGTGGGCGCCTCCTGATTCGGGACGCGACGGTCTTGACCCGCACCGTCGCTCCTGGCCCTGCACGGGAGCTCAAGCCGCTTGCGCTGGCGGCGTCACTATTTACGTGGCTGTTCTTCGGCGGAGGCGCCATCAATGCTGCAATCACCGCGTTCCTCGGATGACGCGCGCGCAGGCCGCCAACCCGGCGGCAATACAAACGTAATGAGACATGAGAATCGCGCAATTCCGCCGTAACACGCGGGTTGTGAACTACAGCGAAGTTGCAGTTGATCGGTCGCCGAGCGACCAAGAGATGCTCATATGAATCACAACGGTCTGGACAATACACACCCTTTCAGCGCCGAGCCGCGTTTCCAGTCGGCACGGGAGCAAGAACTGCCTCTCGGTGCCCATCTGACGACCTCGCGCCGAGGATATACCCATCATGGCGTGTATGTCGGCGATGGGCGAGTGGTCCACTATTCGGGTTTCTCCGCATTCTGGCAATGCGGTCCGGTTGAGGAAGTCTCCCTGCCTCGATTCTCCGACGGTCATACGGTGCAAATCGTCGATCATCCCAAATCTGTATTTTCGCCCGAAGAAATCGTACGACGCGCCCGTTCGCGCCTCGGTGAGAACGATTATCGCCTACTGAGCAATAACTGCGAGCACTTCTGCAATTGGTGTCTCGACGGCGTCAGTCATAGCGCCCAGGTGGAACGGCCGTTGGTGCTGCCGTTTCGCGTGCTCGGCGCCCTGTTTCATACGTAACCGAGGCGGCGGAATCCGCAACACTCCCGACACCGGAGGCGCCCACGCTTCAACCAGTCGTCCTATAGATCCATTTATCCAATCAGAAGAGCGCCCAGCATGTCGGCATCAACGCAGGTCCGGATCCCGCCCGTCGAAACTGAATTCGTGGATATTCCCGAAACCCAGCTCAAGGTCTCGCGAGTGGCGCTCGGAACGTGGGCCATGGGCGGCTGGATGTGGGGAGGAACTGATCAGCGTGAATCGGTCGCCACCATTCACGCAGCTCTGCATGTCGGTCCGGAGTTCATGGCACCTCTGCAACGCGTCTAATTGCCCGACATATACGGAGTACTTATGAAACTTGGATTTATCGGACTCGGACGCATGGGCGCGGCGATGGCGGCCAACCTCGTCAAGGCCGGACACGACGTGAGCGTGTTCAATCGCAGTCCCGGGAAAGGCAGCTCGCTCGTCAAGCTCGGCGCACACGAGGCCGCCGATGTTGCCGGGGCATGCGGCGGTGAGGTACTGGTCACGATGCTGGCGGATGATGACGCGGCATCCAACATCGCCTATGGTCCAGGCGGTCTCATCGACAGTCTGCCCAAGGGCGCGATCCATCTCTCCATGAGTACTATCAGTGTCGCGCTCTCGAAACGCCTCACGCAGGCGCACGCAAAGGCCGGACAGCGCTACGTGGCCGCGCCGGTGTTTGGACGCCCGGACGCGGCCGCGGCGGCCAAGCTGTTCATTGTCGCGGCGGGCGATGCGGCGACGATCGATGTGTGTCAGCCGCTGTTTCGCGCGCTGGGACAGAAGGCATTTCCGATCGGCACGGAGCCGTCGGCGGCGAATCTCGTGAAACTCAGCGGTAATTTTTTGATGGCTTCCGCCATCGAGGCCCTCGGCGAAGCCGTCGCCCTCATCGGCAAGGCCGGCATTGACCGGCGCGCGTACATCGAGCTCCTCACCTCCAGCATCTTCAACGTACCGGCCTACAAAACATACGGTGGTCTCATCGCTCAAGGAGAATTCGAGCCGGCCGCATTCGCCGCACCGCTCGGATACAAGGACATCCGCCTCGCGCTGGCGGCAGCCGATGGTCTGCGCGTGCCGATGCCCCTTGCAAGCCTGCTGCATGATCGATTTCTACGACTCCTCGCCCAGGGCGGCGATCATCTTGATTGGTCTGCCATCGGTGGTCTGGCGGCGCAGGATGCCGGCAATCATCAAGTGACCGCGACATCGTTGATGTCGTCCGCAGTTTAGGCAGCCCATTCACGTCTCCCGGTGCCCCCATGCTTGCCATAGTTCGAATCGCGCTGAGCCGACCCTATACGTTTATCGTGGCGGCATTGCTAATTTTCCTCACCGGTACGCTCGCCGCACTGCGCATGCCGGTCGATATTTTTCCGAGCATCAATATCCCGATCATCGGCGTGGCCTTTCAATATCAGGGCTTGCCGCCCGACCAGATGGCGGGCCGCATCATCACCCCGTTCGAGCGTGCGCTGACGACGACGGTCAACGACATCGAGCACTTCGAAGCGAATTCCTATACCACCTTCGGTATCGTCAAGATCTACTTCCACCCAACCGTCAATATTGCCACCGCCAACGCGCAGGTCACCGCGATAGCGCAGAGCTTGCTCAAGCAGATGCCGCCCGGCACGACGCCGCCGCTCATCATCAATTACAGCGCCTCCTCGGTACCGATCATTCAACTGGCCCTGTCGGGCAAGGGACTCACCGAGCAGAACCTCGCCGATCTCGGGGTCAATTTCGTGCGCCCGCGTCTCGTCACGGTGCAGGGTGCGGGCATTCCCTGGCCGTTCGGCGGCAAGTCGCCGCAGGTGATGTTCGACCTCGACACCGCCGCGCTCGAGGCGCGCGGCCTGACGGGGCTCGACGTCGCCAATGCGCTCGCCGCACAGAACCTCATCACCCCGGTGGGCTCCGAAAAGATCGGTGATTACGAATACACCGTCAACCTCAACAGCGCGCCGTCAAAAATCCAGGAACTTGGCGACCTGCCGATCAAGAGCGTAGCGGGCGCAATGGTGTACATGCACGACGTCGCGCATGTGCACAACGGCAATGCGGTGCAGACCAATGTGGTCCATGTCGACGGCAACCGCTCGGTGCTCTTGAGCGTGTTCAAGAACGGCACGACGTCGACCCTCGACATCGTCAGCGGCATCAAGAACATGCTGACGGTCATCAAGCCCTCGCTGCCGGACGCACTCGAGATCAAGCCAATCGGCGATCAGTCGACATTCGTGCGGGCCTCGATCAACGGCGTGATCCGCGAAGGTGTGATCGCGGCGGCACTCACGAGCCTGATGATTCTGCTCTTCCTCGGCAGCTGGCGCTCGACTCTGATCGTGACTACTTCGATACCGCTGTCGATCTTGGGTGCGATCGGCGCGCTTTCGGCGATCGGAGAAACGCTTAACATCATGACCTTGGGGGGACTCGCGCTCGCTGTGGGCATACTCGTCGACGAGGCGACGGTGACCATCGAAAGCATCAACTACCACCTCGAGCAGGGAAAGGAGGTGGAAACCGCGATCATCGATGGCGCCTCGCAGATCGTCATCCCGGCTTTCGTGTCGCTGCTGTGCATCTGCATCGTGTTCATTCCGATGTTCTTCCTGAGCGGCGTGGCGCGCTTCCTGTTCGTGCCGATGGCGGAGAGCGTGATGTTCGCCATGGTCTTTTCGTTCTTGTTGTCGCGGACACTGGTGCCGACGATCGCGAAATATCTGCTGCGCAAGCACGTAGGCGTCGCCGGCGAACGTTCCGACGGCGTCGAATCGCCGCCCAGAAACCCGCTGGTGCGCTTTCAGCACGGCTTCGAGAAGGGTTTTGCGCGGCTGCGCGCCGGATATCACGATTTGCTGGCGCTCGCCATCGAGCATCGGAGACTGTTTGTCGGCGGGTTTCTGGGCTTCATTGCGGTCTCGTTCCTGCTGGCGCCATTTCTCGGCCGCAACTTCTTCCCGCAGGTCGACGGCGGCCAGATGCTGTTGCATGTACGGGCGCCGGTCGGCATGCGTATCGAGGAAACCGCTGCGCGGTTCGCAGATGTCCAGAAGGCGATCCGAGAGGCGATCCCGCCGGCCGAAGTGGCGGCGGTCACGGACAATATCGGCACGTATCTTTCAGCGATCAATACGATCTACAACAACACCGGGACGATCGGCGAGTCGGACGGCGACATCCAGATCTCGCTCAACCCGGGGCATGCGCCGACCGCCGATTACGTCAGTCGCCTGCGCGAGGAGCTGCCGCGCCGTTTCCCCGGCATGACTTTTTCGTTTTTGCCTGCCGACATCGTCAGCCAGATCCTCAATTTCGGAGCTCCGGCCCCGATCGACCTGCAGATCCGCGGCAACGATCTCGATGCGGACTATGCTTACGCCAACAAGCTCCTGGCGCAGATCCGCCATGTCCCCGGCGTTGCCGATGCGCGCATTCAGCAGTCGGCCCGGCAGCCGACCATAAACGTCAATATGGACCGCACGCGGGCTCGATACACCGGCGTGACTGCTGCCGACGTAACCGACAGTCTGGTCGTCAACCTCGCGAGTTCCAGCCAGGTGGCGCCCACCTACTGGCTCAACGAGAAGAACGGCGTCACATATCCGATCGCGCTGCAGACGCCGCAATACCAAATCGATACGCTCCCGGCGCTGCAGAATCTGCCGATCAACGCCACCGGCGCTCCAACCACGGTGCTGGGCGGCATCGCGGATATCCACCGCACGCACAGCAACGCGGTGGTCTCGCAGTACGACATCGCTCCGATGGTGGAGATCTATGCGACGACTCAGGGGCGAGACCTCGGTGCGGTCTCCGCCGATATCCAGAGGATCGTTGCCCAGAATGACAAGGACAAGCCGAAGGGCTCGATCGTCGCCCTGGTCGGCCAGACGGCGACCATGAACAGCGCCTACTCCGGCCTGCTGTTCGGCCTCTTAGGCGCCATCGTACTGGTCTACTTCGTGGTCGTGATCAACTTCCAGTCGTGGAGCGACCCCTTCGTCATCATCACCGCACTGCCGGCGGCGATCGCCGGTATCGTCTGGATGCTGTTTGCGACGCATACGACGCTGTCGGTGCCGGCTCTCACCGGCGCGATCATGTGCATGGGCGTCGCGACCGCGAACAGCGTGCTGGTGGTGAGTTTCGCACGCGAGAAGCTCAGCGAGATCGGCGATGCGACGCAAGCCGCGCTCGAGGCCGGATTCGTGCGCCTGCGCCCAGTGTCGATGACGGCGCTCGCGATGGTGATCGGCATGCTGCCCATGGCTCTCGGTCTCGGCGAGGGCGGCGAGCAGAATGCGCCGCTCGGCCGAGCCGTGATCGGCGGTCTGATTTTCGCCACCATCTCGACACTGTTCTTCGTACCCGTGATGTTCAGCATCATTCACCGGCACTACGGCATAAAGCCGGCGCCGACAACCAACTTCGGAGCAGCTCATGCCCCAGCCTGATCGTAATCCCATCCACCCCGTTCTGCGCCGGCTTGCCCTGACGGGGGGAGCATTCGCACTCCTCGCCATCGCCGTCGTCGCCTATGGCCTCGGCACCCGCGCGGCGCAAAACACACGTCTTCACGATGTGACCGAGGCGCTGGCCGTGCCGGTGGTGGCCCTCGTTACGCCCACAGGCGTAAAGAATGATGCGACCCTGGACTTGCCCGGACGACTGGAGGCCTACATCCAAGCGCCCATCTACGCTCGCGTCCCGGGCTACCTGAAGAGCTGGAAGCACGACATAGGCGCCAAGGTGAAGGCCGGAGACGTGCTCGCCGAAATCGATACACCCGATCTCGACCAGCAGCTCATGCAGGCCCGCGCCGACTTGAGCGTCGCCCAGGCCAATGCCAAGCTCGCGCAGATCAGCGCCGAGCGGTGGCAGTCGCTGGCCAGCACCGACGCCGTCGCCAAGCAAGACGTCGATACGCGCACCTTCACCTGGAACGCCAATATCGCCCAGGTCAAGTCGGCGCAGGCGAACGTAGACCACCTGGCCGCCGAGGAAGGCTTCAAACGCCTGACCGCGCCGTTCGACGGCATCGTCACTGCGCGTGCAACCGACATCGGCGCCCTGATCAACGTGGGGGCCGCCGGCGGCGCGCAGCTGTTCGTGGTCTCGGAAACGGGGAAGCTGCGCGTCTATGTCAACGTGCCGCAGAACTATGTTCCCAGCGTGCCGCCGGGCACCCAGGCCACAATCACCGTACCCGAACATCCGGGGAGGACCTATGGCGGAACGGTCGAAGCTTCGGCCCAGGCCGTCGACCCGCTCAGCGGCACGACCCTGATGCAGCTCATCGTCGACAACACAGCGGGTGAGCTGATGCCGGGCGACTATGCCGGCATTCATCTGCAGATCCCGGCCGCGGCCCATGTGCTCAGCGTGCCGTCGAGTGCGCTGATTTTCGATGCCAAGGGGCTCTCCATCGCCACCGTGGACGCCGAGAACCGCGTGCTGCTCAAGTCGGTGTCGATCGAACGCGACTTGGGTGCGGTCATCGAACTCGCCTCCGGCCTAGCGCCGAACGACCGCGTGATCCAAAACCCGCCCGACGGAATCGGCAATGGCGCCGAGGTGCGTCTTGCCGGGCCGGCGCCGGGCGGCGCGCTCGCCAGCCAGGCGAAGAATAAAAATGAAAAGGGTTAAGAGCCTATGGTCCGGCGTGGGGCTGACGCTGCTGCTCGGCGCCTGTTCGCTCGCGCCGCCGCTGAAAACCCCGGTTGTTCCCACTGCGGATGCCTATAAGGAAATGGGGCCCTGGACGCGGGCAGAACCGGCCGACCGTCTGCCGCGCGACAGCTGGTGGACGCTCTACGACAGCGCGGAGCTCGACGAGCTGCAGAAAAGGCTGATCGACGGGAACCCGACCCTTGCCGCCGCGCTGGCCAATTACGCGCAGGCCAGGGCCCTCGCCGATCAGGCGCGCGCGGGGCTGTTTCCGACGCTGGGCTTGAGCGCCGGCGTTGCGCGCAATCGCGATTCTCTCGACCGACCGCTCAGATTGCCCACCGCGGCGGCCTACTACGATACCAACTCGCTGGCCGGCAGCGTCAATTATGAGCCCGACCTGTGGGGGCAGATTCGCAACGAAGTCGCCGCCGGCAAGGCCAACGCCGCCGCGGCCGCCGCGGACCTCGAGAATGCCCGCCTGTCGCTGATCGCGCAGCTGGTCGACGACTACATTCAGCTGCGCAGCCTCGACCGCGATAGTGCGATTCTCGACGAGACTGTGCAGGCCTATACTCGCGCGCTCGGACTGACCCAACAACGTCACGACGCCGGCATCGCGCCCGGCCTCGACGTCTCGCAGGCGCAGACTCAGCTCAATGGCGCACGCTCCCAGGCGGCGCAGACGCTCGCGCAGCGCGCGCTGATGGAACACGCGATTGCGGCGCTGCTGGGCGTATCGGCCTCGACGTTCTCGATCAAGCCGCAGATCGTCGACCTTAAGCTCCCGCAGATCCCCACCGGCCTCCCGAGTACGTTGGTGCAGCGCCGTCCGGATATCGCAGGCGCGCAGCGGCGCATGATAGCGGCCAATGCCAACATCGGGGTTGCGCGTGCGGCGTATTTCCCGTCCCTCACGCTCGGCGCTCAGGCCGGCTTCGAAAGCCAAGCCTTCTCGAACTGGCTGAGCGCGCCCAGCGCTTTCTGGGCGATCGGACCGAACGCCCTGCTCAGCGTGTTCGACGGCGGGCTGCGCCGGGCGCAGGTCGCCCAGGCGCGCGCCGAGTTCGACGCCTCCGCCGCATACTACCGCGGTACGGTCGTCAGCGCGTTTCAGCAGGTCGAGGACAGCCTCGCCGCGCTCAATCACTACCATGACGCCAGCGTCGATGAAAAGGCCGCCATCGACGCCGCACAGCGCACCCTGGACTTTTCCCTAGCGCTCTACAAGCAGGGTGCAACCGACTACCTCACCGTCGTCACCTCGCAGACCGCGCTCCTGCAGACTCAGCTCCAGGCGCTCAATCTCGATACCCTGCAGCTGACCGCCAGCGTAGACCTCATTCGCGCGCTCGGCGGTGGCTGGGAGGATTCCGCGAGGGCACAAGACGCCAAGACGATGAGCGCGAAGCAGCGCGGATAGGAGCTCGCAGTTCGTGAGCACCGATTGCTCACTGCAAGGCTCGACTTGAACCGCTGCCAGCGCTGTTTTCGCGGAACTCCGGCCAGGTGAAACCAACTTGCGGCTCATTTCGAATGAAATGCCGGACTCTCATGGATGCAACACTGCGTCTACTGAACGAGGCCACAATTCCCCTCGTATCTACTAACTGAAGACACAACTAGGAGACGGATATGAACGGTTACCGAATGATAGCCTTTGTTGCAGCAATTCTGATCACAATGTGCGAAGCTCTATTCTTCGTCGGTACAACGACGGGACTGAACTAACCATTAGAAGGGTCGGTCTCGCGACGGAGCGATGCCCAATGCGCTGACATTCTGCCTCCTATGATCACGATCGTGATCGACGAGCAAGATGACCGCCACGTGCTTCGCTCCGGACGTCGACCCTGCTCTCCCGCTCTTGCCTCCCTTGCCTCGCTCAACTGTGCTATGGCGTTTGCAATCAAGAGCAATCGCGGTTGAATTCGTGCAAGCCAAATTTCAGCTGCAATATCCCGCGCAAGACATGAAATAGAAATGCGAGTCTCAGCGGCCACACTCTCTGTCGAAACCGACGCAATTTCGCGGACGGCTATGAACAGGAGAATCGAAATGAGATATCACAACGCGGCGGTGGTGCTGCCGCTGCTTGTCGCCATAGCGGCTGGTTGCACTACGATGGGAACCGGGACCGGGTCCACGCCGTCCGGCGCAAACGCGGCCACCTTTAACTGGAAGAGCTCCGACGGGGTTTCTGGGACCATCAACGCAACGGTGTCGGGCGGCAAGGCGTACAGCGGACAGTATTTCCAGATCACCAAGGACACGACAGTTGATAGCATCGGGCCCCTCTGGGCCGGCTGGGGCGGCTGGGGCGGCCGAGGCGGCCGTGGCTGGGGTTACTGGGGGGTAGACCCGTCGCCCGACTTCATCACGCACTACACAGGACGTGTCGTCGCGAATCTCGCGGAACCTAGCGGCACGCATATGCGATGCCAGTTCCAGCTCGTACACCCGTCCGACGGAATGAATGGCGGGGGACTCGGCCAATGTCAGATGCCTGATGGAACATCCATTGATGCCAATTTTCCGAGAGGATGAAAGGCGAACGACGAACTCCACGGTATGCAGGGAGGCCGCGTGCGGGGGGGTGCCCCTATGTGGTTGTCAATGACATTTCGGGGCGAGGCGGGCTGTAGAGCGTCCCGGCGCTCTCAGCTTCGTCTCGTCATTGGGCAACACCCCCCGGATCATGGACGACTGGGGGCAGGAATCATGCCGGGCCGAGCTGGCCAACCCCAGCTTACCCGGGGTCACGAGCAGTCGGGTGCTGCATCGCAAAGGATGCCGCAACCTGGAAGGCGTTGCGGCAACATATGTGCTAGTGGGCGACGGCGACCGAATTCACGACCCGAGACACACCAGGAACTTGGAGAGCGACCGACTCGGCCGTCCGGCTGTCAATCCCTGTGCTCACTAGTCCATCTAGATACACCACGTGGTTCAAGGTTTCCACGTTGATTGAATTCGGCCCGCCTAATTCCGTATGTTGACCTAACTGCGCCTGCACGTTCGCCGTGATTTTCGCATCGCCGGGACAACCGTTGATTCCGCATTTCCCGTAGGTCGCGCAACCCGAAAGCGCGCTGGTCAGGATGAGAGCGAAAGCGAACATATGGCGTGTTGGATTGTGAATACTCATTGTCTGGTTCCTCCTGCTGCTTGGTGATCAACTACGTCGAGCACCAAGCATGGCAAGGAAAGGTTTCGAGTCGATTTCACTTCCTGCCGCGCGTATTGCGCCCGCAATCGAAACATTGCCGCTGTCAGACGCCGTGACAATCACACGCCGGATTGCCCCGAGCCGCAACACATCGGAAGCGCGTCATGACGACGCAATCGTCAGTGAAGGACACCTTCGGGGGCGCGGCACCGCAATCTTGAGCGGAGCGCCGCGGTCGGCGCCCTCCTCAATTTGTCATCGGAGCGCAGCCTACCGACTGCCGCCCAGTTTGAGCGACAGATTCTCGACCACGCGTCTGTCACCAGCCGCCTTGCTCGCGATGCGGATGGCGTCTCGCAGATCCCATTCGCTGCTGACGAACCCATGCAGCACGACGGCGCCGTTCTCGACCGATACGGTGACATGTTCGTCGTAGAAATACGGGTCTGAGTGCAGGGCATCCTTCACACGCTTCGCTAACTTCTTGTCTGCGTTTGAGTCGGCGGCTTGCGTTGAATGGTCCGTGAGGGAAGCGGATTGATTCGATGCCGGCGAGTCCACGTCCTGTGCGCCGGCCCGCGCGGCGAATCCAATCGACCCGAAGGCGGTGGACCCAAGAAATGCGAAATTGACCAAAATTAGCTTTCTGCGTGTAATCTTCATGGTTCTCTCCTAAGAATCTGGGGATGCCGCAAATGACTGACGGCGACGCTCAACGGGTGGTCTCGAGAAGAAACCACGCGCGACGTTCCGCCTCGTCGATCCAGACCTCGATCAGGCTTGCGCCGGCGACATCGCCCCCCTCATCACACAGCGCATGTACCCCTCGAAGGCTGATCGCCAATTGCCGATTATCTTCCAGAAGCTCCGCGAGCATGTCCTCGGGCGCGACATATCCCTCGTCGTTATCGGCGACCCGCTGAAGTCGAGCGATGTGACCAATCGAATGCAAGGTCGTTCCGCCGATCTTTCTCACCCGCTCTGCAATCGCATCGGTCGCAGCGAAAATCTGCTCACTCTGCTCGTCGAGAAGAAGATGATAGTCGCGAAAATGCGGACCAGATACATGCCAGTGAAAGTTCTTCGTCTTGATGTAAAGGGCGAACATATCGGCCAAGATGCCCGTCAAGGCGGACGCGATGTCCCCGACGACACGGGATTCAAGCCCTGGCGATCCGTGGGTTGGTCCAAGGGTCCGACGGGCCGATTCTCGAGCATTCATCGTTCTAATCTCCTGTAGGTTCCGAGTGATGCGAGACGAGCACAGATTTGTGGTTCTTTGCTCGTCGTATGTGTGGATGTTGCGCGAGCTTCATGTCTCGGGCATTACCCCGCGGATCATGTTGGTTACGGATGAAACTCGGGCCGCCGCGGCGGAGAGGAGGGCAGGGGAATCGGGTCAGGGCGCAAGGTTCGAAAAATAGGCGCTGACCGCGGTGATATCCGCAGCGCCGGTTGCCACGGCCCGCTGCGGTACAATCGCTCGCCGGCGCCCCACGCGCCGCCCAGCTGCTTATCCAAATAGTTTGGACTCCCGGCACGGTGCTCACTGTGGACGTCAGCTTCAGCGCCGGCCGTTACCACCAATTGTCAAGGTCCGACTCTCGAATTTCAAATGACATGCGGGCCGAGCCGTTCGATTTCAGAAGTAATGGTGGCGACATCGATTCTGAGGTCAACTATGGTTTTATGAGAGCGGCCGATATTTCCAACGACGCATGGGAGTAATCATGTTCGGTATCGTTCGTTACTCGTTCACGATCGTTGCAACCTTCTGTGTAGCGGCACTTTGCGGTGAGCGCGCATTCGGGCAGGTCCTGCAGGGCGAAGCGGCCTACGGAGGTTGGCACGACGACAGGCCGGGGTTGCGTCGTCTGCTCACGCCTCAGGATCTGCCGCCGATTGAAAAGCCTACTTTTGGTCTCGCTCAAGTTGTACCGATACCCACCGGTGCACGACCGCAAGTGCCGGACGGCTTCTCCATGGAACGGGTGACGCCGGCACTGCGCAAACCCCGGGTGATCCGCGAAGCACCCAACGGGGACCTATTCGTCGCCGATACGATGTTCGATGCGGTGCATGTATTGCGGATCCCACCCGGCAGCGCACACGCTGTCCGGGACGAAGTTTTTGCGAGTGGACTGAAACAGCCATTCGGTTTTGCGTTTTATCCCCTGGGACCCAACCCGCGGTGGGTTTACATTGCCAACAGCGATGGCGTGGTCCGGTTCCGCTACAAGACCGGCGATCTCAAGGCAACCGGTAAGCCGGAGCAGATCATCGCGGGAATTTCGACGACCCATCACTATGCTCGCGACATCGCCTTTTCGGCGGACGGACATCGCCTGTTCCTTTCCGTGGGGTCCGGATCGAACGCTGCCCCGGACATGTCCCCGGAGCCGCACCTCTTCATGAATCCCTCGCCGCGGTCGAAGACCGAACGGTTGGGCGCAGCCTGTGACACCCTCTGGAGGGTGGCGTACCGCGGCGACGCCCGGTCCGCGTCGGGTGGAGGCGAGACCGCACGCGACACCGGCAATTGATCCCTGCGCGACGCTTGCCGAACGCTCCCTATAACCATTTGTTTACTATGGAACTTTAGTATACTCAATCACAACTACGCTGCGACTATGTCGCGAGAATTATCACCACTTCGAGGCGGCGCCCATGTGACTTCGGCGACCGGCCTCGACGGGTAAAACAAGACGGGTAAAACAAAATGTGAGCAGGCGTCCGCAATTGACCAGGGGGCGGCTTCCGTGCGGACTCGCCCTCAGATCTCCAAATTCGGAGTCCGTTCCGGGGTTAGGGTATCGTCGACATGACGCTCATGCCGGGAGCCCGCATGGATTCTAGTTCGCAGGCCATGCTGGAGCTTGCAGACGGGGCGCACCAAACGCTTCGCGACGATGGTGAGTTCGCTCTTTACCGCGCCCAGTACCGGAACTCGACCAACGGGACTCTGCAGCCGGTGCTGGTGGTTGCACCGCTCCGGGAGCACACCGCTCCACGGAGTCTTCGCCGCATGGAACACGAATATTCCTTGCGAGCCGAACTGGATCCGGCCTGGGCTGTTCGGCCTCTCGCACTCGAGACGCACCAGGGCCGCCCTGCGCTCGTGCTCGAGGACCCCGGAGGGGAACCTCTGGACCGTCTGGTTGGAACGCCGATGGGGTTGCGACAATTCCTTCGTGTCGCCATTGGACTGTCGGCCGCACTCGGCCGCGTTCACCAAAACGGTCTTATCCACAAGGACATCAAGCCCGCCAACGCTCTTGTGAACCCTACGACCGGGCGGGCGTGGCTGATGGGCTTTGGCATCGCATCGCGTCTGCCACGCGAGCGGCAGTCGCCCGGCCCTCCGGGAATTCTCGCCGGAGCACTCGCCTACATGGCCCCCGAACAGACCGGACGCATGAATCGTTCGATCGACTCCCGCAGCGACCTGTATTCACTCGGCGTCACGCTCTATGAAATTCTGACCGGCAGCCTGCCGTTCACGGCCTCTGATCCGATGGAGTTGGTGCACTGTCATATCGCAAGACAGCCGGTCGCGCCCGGTATCCGGTCGAAGGACGTTCCAGCCCCCGTCTCTGCAATCATCTTGAAGCTCCTCGCCAAAACCGCCGAAGAACGCTATCAGACTGCGGCCGGTGTCGAAGCCGACTTCAGTCGCTGCCTCGGCGAATGGGAGGCCATGGGACGCACCGAGGAATTCACCCTCGGCACGCACGACACTTCAGGCAGACTACTGATGCCCGAGAAACTGTACGGGCGTGCCGAACAACGCGAGGCCCTGCTGGCTGCCTTTGATAAGGTGATCGCCGCTGGAACACCGGTACTGATTCTGGTGTCCGGCTATTCCGGGGTCGGCAAGTCCTCGCTCGTCCATGAGCTGGACAAAGCGATCGTCCTGCGGCGCGGAATCTTCCTTTCGGGAAAATTCGACCAGTACCGACGGGATATTCCGTACGCGACGCTCGCTCACGCGTTCCGGATCTTCATTCGCCAGATTCTGAGCGGGAGCGAGTCAGAGGTCGAGCGTTGGCGAAACGCGATTCAGAAATCAGTTGGCCCGAATGGCGAACTCGTCGTGAAACTCATTCCCGAGCTGGAGTTCGTGATCGGCAAGCAGCCACCGGTTGCGTCCCTTCCGGCCACGGACGCCGAGAGCCGTTTTCACATGGTGTTCCGATCCTTTCTGGCCGTCTTCGCCTGTAAGGAGCACCCGCTCGCCCTCTTTCTCGATGATCTTCAGTGGCTGGATGCCGCGACCCTCAAGCTGCTCGAGCACCTCATGACGCACCCCGATGTTCGTCACCTCCTCCTCATCGGAGCATTTCGCGACAACGAGGTCAGCGAGTCTCGCTCCTTGGAGCAAACTCTGGATGCCATTCGGGCAACCGGGGCTGTGGTGCGCGATATCGCTCTCGCACCTCTCTCGCCTGAGGACGTGATCCAATTCGTCGCTGAAACGTTGCATTGTGCGCACGCGTCTGCCGAGCCTCTTGCCCGGCTGGTTCACGACAAGACGCTGGGCAACCCCTTTTTTGCAATCCAATTTCTCACGGCGCTGTGTGACGAGGGATTGTTGGCATTTGACCCGGGCGCGGCTGCCTGGAAGTGGGACCTGGGTCGAATCCGGGCCAAAGGCTACACCGACAACGTAGTGGATCTCATGGTCGGCAGGCTGAAGCGGTTGTCCGACACGACGCAGGGACAAGTCAAGCAACTTGCCTGTCTCGGGAATGCAGCCGAGATGGCCACTCTGACGTTGGTTCACGGGTTGTCGGAGGAGGAAATTCACGCGGCACTTTGGGAGGCCATCCGCATGGAACTGATCGTCCGGCAGGGCGGCGGCTACGCGTTCGTCCACGACCGCGTCCAGGAGGCGGCCTACGGACTCATCCCCGAAGGTGAACGTCCCGCGATTCATCTTCGGATCGGCAGGGTGCTTGCGGATCAAACAGCCTCGGAGAAACTCGAGAATAGTATCTTCGAGATCGTGAATCAGCTCAACCGCGGCGCCGCGCTCATCACTTCTCCGGAAGAGCGGGAGAGAGTCTCCCGGCTGAACCTGATCGCCGGCGAGCGAGCAAAAGCATCAACGGCTTATGCTTCGGCGCTGGCCTATTTTTACGCCGGCCGGGTGCTGTTGCCGGACGACGCTTGGGAGCAGCGCTATACACTCATGTTTGCGCTGGAGTTCCACCGTGCGGAGTGCGAGTTTCTGAGCAGTCAGCTGGCGGCTGCGGAACTACGGCTCGCTGAACTCGCGGCGCGCACCGCGACGCTGGTTGACAGTGCCGCGGTAGCGTGCCTGCGCCTGGAGCTCTACACCACCTTGGATCGCAGTGATCGCGGCGTCGAGCTGTGCCTGGAGTATCTCCAGCGCATCGGCATTCAATGGTCGCCGCACCCGACAAAAGAGCAGGCGCGGACGGAATACGATGAGATCCGGCGGCGCATTGACAGCCGCTCCATCGAGGATCTGGTTGATCTGCCGCTGATGAGCGACCCGGGGTGGCGAGCGACCCTCGATGTCCTCGCCCAAGTCGTCACGCCCGCCTTGTTCACGGACGACAATCTGCTCTGTCTCGTCCTGTGCCGCATGGCGAACATCAGTATCGAACATGGCAACAGCGGCGCCTCGTGTTTCGCCTATGTCTGGCTCGGCATGATCGTGGGCCCACACTACAACGACTACCCGGCGGCGTTCCGCTTTGGCCAGCTCGGCTTCGAGCTGGTCGAGCAGCGCGGCCTGGATCGCTTCAAGGCCCGTGTCTACATGTCCTTCGGCAACCTCGTCAATCCCTGGACGAAGCACGTACGCACCGGCCGCGCGCTGGTGCGGCGCGCCTTCAACACGGCCAACGAGATCGGTGACCTCACCTTTGCGGCTTACAGCCGCAACAATCTGATCACCAACCTGCTCGCTTCCGGCGAGCCGCTGCCCGACATCCAGCGGGAAGCCGAGGCCGGACTCGCATTCGCGCGCAAGATACAGTTTGGTCTCGTCATCGACATTGTCACCAGCCAGCTAAGGCTGATCCTAACACTTCGGGGTCTGACGCCCTCGTTCAACTCCTTCAACGACGCGCAGTTCGACGAGGCGCGCTTCGAACAGCACTTCGAAGCAGATCCGCGCCTCGCACTTCCCTCATGCTGGTATTGGATCCGAAAGTTGCAAGCGCGCTATTATGCGGGCGACCTGGAGTCCGCCATCGACGCCGAATTGCAGGCGGAACGGCTGCTGTGGACTTCACCGTCATTTTTTGAGGTGGCGGAATTCCGCTTTTATGCGGCGCTTGCGCGAGCGGCATACTGCAACGCGACCTCGGCCGACCAGCATGCTCAGCACCTGGAAGCTCTCACCGCGCATCACCTGCAGCTTAAGATATGGGCGCATCACTGCCCCGAGAATTTCGGAAACTGCACGGCATTGATCGATGCCGAGATCGCTCGGATCGAAGGGAGACAGCTCGAGGCCGAGCGTCTCTACGAGCAGGCCATCCGCTTGGCGCGCGAGGGCGGTTTCATCCAGAACGAAGGCATTGCCGGCGAGCTCGCCGCGCGGTTCCACGCGGCACGTGGCTTGGAGACCATCGCCCAAGCGTACCTGCGCAATTCCCGATACTGCTATCTGCGTTGGGGGGCCGACGGCAAGGTGCGGCAACTGGATGAGCTCTACCCTCACCTGCGCTCGGAACCGTCACCGCCTCCACCGACAACCACGATCGGCGCTCAGGTCGAACACCTGGATCTCGCGACCGTCGTAAAGGTCTCCCAAGCGGTCTCGAGCGAGATCGTGTTGGAGAAGTTGATCGACATCCTCATGCGAACCGCGCTCGAGCACGCAGGGGCGCAGCGCGGGCTTTTGATGATTCAGCACGGCGGCGCACAGCGGCTCGAGGCGGAAGCCACGACCGGCGGCGACACCATTGCTGTCCGCTTACGTCAAGCGGGCGTCTCGGCGGCGGAACTGCCTGAGTCCGTCCTCCACTACGTCGTGCGGACACGAGAGAGCGTGATTCTGGACGATGCTTTGGTGCAGAACGTATTTTCTGCCGACGAGTATATCCGCCGTAATCGCGTCCGTTCCGTTCTCTGCCTGCCTCTGATCAAGCAGACCACACTGATCGGAGTGCTCTACCTCGAGAATAATTTGACTCCCGGGGTCTTCACGCCTGCCCGGAGCGCGGTGCTGAAGTTGATCGCCTCCCAGGCCGCGATCGCGCTCGAGAATGCCCACCTCTATACGGATTTGAAGCAGGAGAACAGCGAACGCCGGCGCGTCGAGGAGGCCTTGCGGCGCAGCGAGGCCTACTTGGATCAAGCCCAGGCGGCGAGTCACACGGGCAGCTTCGGCTGGAATGCGGTTACCGATGAGATGTACTGGTCCGCGGAGACTTTTCGGATATACGAAGTTGACGGGACGGTTCCACCCGGGCTCGCGCAAATCGTTCGACAGACACATCCGGAGGATAGGGATTTCCATCAACAAATACTCGATCGCGCCCGGCATGAAGGGAAGGATTTTGACCTGGAGTATCGGTTGCTGATGCCGGATGGCCCGGTCAAGCATCTCCAGGTGGTGGCTCGTGCGCTCGCGGACGAATCAGGCGAGCTCAAGTTTGTCGGTGCGGTGATGGACGTCACCCGGCGCAAACTTGCGGAGGAAGCGCAACGATTACAGGAACAGGAGCGCGAGGAGATGCAGCGGCAGCTGCAGCAGGCGGCTAAAATGGAGGCGGTCGGGCGCCTGGCCGGCGGCATCGCGCACGACTTCAACAACATCTTGGGCGCGATTCTCGGTTTCGGCGAACTTGTGCAGAACAGCCTGGGCGAAGGCAGCGCCGTGCGCCGCCAGATCGATCAGGTGATGCAGGCGGGTACGCGTGGGAAAGCACTCGTCGACCGCATTCTCGCTTTCAGCCGCAGCGGGATGGGGGAGCGCGAGCCGGTGCACGTACAGTCGGTCGTCGAGGAAACGCTCGAGTTGCTTGCGGCATCACTGCCCGCTGACGTGCGTCTCGAGAGTCGACTCGATGCGGCCGATATGGCGGTGGTGGGAGATGCGACCCAGTTCCACCAAGTCGTCATGAATCTCTGCACGAACGCGGTGCATGCGATGGAGAGGGCCGGCGTGCTCACAGTGGTGGTGGAGCGTGTAGCGTTGGGCGGGCGCCGCATACTGTCGCACGGTACGTTGGCGGCCGGCGGCGCCTACGTGCGTCTCTTGGTGAGGGATACCGGCGGCGGCATTCCGCCCGCGGTGCTCAAGCGTATGTTCGATCCGTTTTTCACGACGAAACGTGTCGGCGACGGCACGGGCCTTGGCCTCGCGCTGGTGCATGGTATTGTCGCCGATTTCGGCGGTGTAATTGACGTGGCGACGCAGCTGGGCGCGGGCACCACCTTCACGATCTGGCTGCCGGCTGCCGGCGCAATGCCGAGGCGCCGGGCGGAACCCGCGGGCGAGCTGCCGCGAGGCAACGGTGAGACCGTCATGATCGTAGACGACGAGCATGCACTGGTTGCGCTCGCGGAGGAGACGCTCGCCGAGCTTGGCTACGAGCCGGTCGGGTTTGCCTCGAGCCTCGCCGCCTTGCAGGCGTTTCGCGCGGAACCGAAGCGCTTCGATCTCGTGCTGACCGACGAGACGATGCCCGACCTCACGGGGACCGAACTGGCGCGCGAGATCCGCCAGTTGCGCCCAGAGATCTCGATCATACTCATGAGCGGCTACGGTGGTGCGCAACTGACCGAACGCGCGCAGGCCGCAGGGGTCATCGATGTGCTCCGCAAACCGCTCATTCGCCGCGATATCGCTGAACCGGTCGCGCGGGCGCTGCAGGCGCGCTGCAACTGAAACCTCCGAGATCCGATAGTGCTCTTGACCGGCAGCCAATCGTCCTCGGCGTCACCCACCAGGACGACCGGAGTCTTGGCCGACCAGCCACAGAGCGGTGGTAGTCCACCGCGGCGATGCGCGTTTCGACTGAAATACACGCCGAACGCTGCGCAATCGTCCCGTAATCTGTTCTTGCCACTCTTGCTGTTGAAACGGCAGCACACGGGCCAGCCGGATATGAACAGGAGAAACGGCATGATTCATTCGGTTTTGAAACGGGCCTTTCCGATCCTCCTCGCTCCTGCGACAGGTTGCACGACCTTCCCCGTTGCCTGAGACCGCGGTATGCCCCATAACCTCTTACCGGCGGGTGATGCGCCGACGCTGACGTCGATGTATCGGCTGAGCGCGGCGACGCGGCTGCGGGTGAGCGTGAAGTGGCTGCGCCGACGCCTTCTTTGGCTGGCCACCGCCGCGGCGGCGGCTCTTGCGGTTGCCGGCGCCGCGTACTACTGGTCGTTCGCGCGCTTCCTGGTATCGACCGACGACGCGTATGTGCAAGCCGATTCGACCATCGTGGCCTCCCGGGTCTCGGGCTATGTCGCGGCGGTGCTGATCGAGGATCATCAGCAGGTGCCGGCCGGCGAGGTGCTGGCGCGCATCGACGATCGAGACTTTCGCGCAAGCCTGGACCAGGCGCGCGCCGATGTTCGAGCCAGCCAGGCCGCGGTCGACGACCTGCAGGCACAACTCACCGAACAGAACACACTCATCGCCAGGGCGCGCGCGGGCGTTTCAGCGAGTCAAGCGGCACTTGACTTGGCGAATCTCAATCGCGTGCGTTACCAGAAAATGGCCGGGATCGGCTTCGGGTCCGAGCAGCAGTCGCAGGAAGCCGATGCTCAAGCCCGCGAGCGCGCCGCCGATCTTGACCGAGACCGGGCTGCGCTTGCCGCGTCCCAGAGCCAAGTGCAGGTGCTGCACGCGAAACTCGCGCAGGCACTGGCTCTGCACGATCGTTCGGAGGCCATCGAACGTCGCGCGGCGCTCGAACTCGACTATACAACCATCACTGCGCCCATTGATGGCGTCGTCGCTGCGCGCACGGTCCGCCTCGGCCAATACGTCCAGGCCGGCACCCAGTTGACGGCGCTGGTGCCGCTGCGCGAGGTGTACATCATGGCCAATTTCAAGGAGACGCAACTGAAGAGTGTGCGCGCCGGCGAGCCGGTACGGGTGCGCGTGGACACGTTTCCGGGCACTTACATGCGTGCCTGCGTCGATAGCCTTGCGCCGGCCAGCGGACTGGAATTCAGCTTGCTGCCGCCCGACAACGCGACCGGAAATTTCACCAAAATCGTGCAGCGCGTCCCAGTCAAGATCCGCCTTGATTCAAGCCAGCCGCTGATCGGTCGGCTGCGGCCGGGAATGTCGGTGGAGGCTTCCATCGATACCAGGCCGGCTGAGCGGCGCAGTGCCTCATGTCGAGCACCGCAGCTCTAGTCTCCGCCCCGCAGGTTGCGCACGGCGCGCCGGGTGCGCCGGGTGCGGAGATGCAGGGCCACTCGGCGCGCTCGACGGCGCCCGCCCTGGAGCAGGTGTCGCTGAAAACCTGGGTGGCGGTGGTCGGCTCGACGATCGGCGCGTTCCTGGCCATTCTCAATATCCAGGTCGTCGGCGCATCGCTGGCCGATATTCAAGGCGGCATTGGCGCCGGAATCGACGATGGCGGCTGGATCACGACCTCCTATCTCATCGCCGAGATCATCGTAATTCCCTTGAGCGGCTGGCTCTCGAGCGTGTTCTCGTTGCGGACGTACTTGCTGACCAGCACGGCACTGTTCCTGGCGTTGACCGCGGCCTGCGCGTTCGCCCAGACTCTGAGTCAGATGATCGTGATTCGGGCCGCACAGGGATTCGCCGGCGGCGTGCTCATCCCGCTCGCCTTTACCATCATCATGACCCGACTGCCGCGCTCCAAGCATCCGATCGGCCTTGCAATCTATTCTGTCGCCGTGGTTTTCGCACCGTCGATCGGACCCGCGCTCGGCGGCTATTTCAGCGACAATTTCGGCTGGCAGTCGATCTTCTTCCTGAGCCTGCCGCCCGGAGTGGTGATGATCGCCATGCTGTGGTATGCACTCGAACCCGCGCCCCGCCGATTCGATCTGTTGGCAGAAGGCGATTGGTTGGGGGTACTCACCATGTCGCTCGGCCTCGGCTGTCTGGAGACGGTACTCGAGGAAGGAAACAAGGACGATTGGTTCGGCTCGCCGTTCATCCTGCGCCTTGCCGTGGTCGGGGTCGTAAGTTTGGCGGTCTTCATCTACGTGGAGCTGAAGCGCTCGGCTCCGCTATTGAATCTGCGATTGCTGACTCGCCGCAACTTCGGACTCGGCACCTGCGCGAATTTCGTATTCGGGTTCTCGATGTTCGGCTGGATCTATCTCATTCCCCAATATTTGTCGCGCCTGCAGGGCTATAGCTCCCAGGAAATAGGGGGCGTGATGGTCTGGCTCGGACTGCCGCAATTGTTCCTGATCCCGTTCATACCTAAGATCATGCAACGCGTTCAGGCACGCGCGCTGGTGATCGTCGGGTACTCGTTGTTCATCGGCGGCAGCTTGCTCGCGATGTCCCTTTCCGATGACTTTTCGGGCCCCGAATTCCTGGGCTCGAGCCTGGTGCGTGCCCTGGCACAGGCGATGACCATGGCGCCGCTGGCGGCCATCGCCATCGCCGGAATCGAACCGCAAAACGCAGGTTCTGCCTCTGCGCTGTTCAACGCGATTCGCAATCTGGGCGGCGCCGTCGGAATCGCGCTGCTGCAAACCCTCCTCACCAAGCGGGAACAGTTCCACTCCGACATACTGTCCTCGCAAGTAACCCTCCTTACCACGGGCACACGGCAGCGGCTCGACCGCCTCGTCGATTATTTCCTAGCGCATGGTGCGAGCGACCGGGCTTTTGCGCAGCGAGAAGCGGTGGTGGCGATAGGCCGAGCGGTCCGGCATCAGGCATTCATGCTGGGATTCAGCGACGCCATCATCGTTCAAAGCGCGGTGTTGGGTCTGGGGCTGGCGGCTGTGCTATTCCTGCGTGGCGCCTCGCAATCCCCCGCCGCGGAAGAACTCCATTGAGCGCGCCTCGGCCACGGATCAAGCCTGTCGCTGTGTTCGTGTGGTCGCTGGCGGCGTGGTCCGCGACCGGCTGCGCAACCGGCACTCGCTACGTTCGGCCCGCGCCTCCGACGCAAACTCAGTACCTCCCGCCGGCGACCGAACGCCGCACCACCGGAAACGTCGCTGCTGCCACCCCGCATATCACGATGGGCAGCGGTCCTCCGCAGCACTGGTGGACCCTGCTCGGCTCGGATGAGGTCGATCGCCTGGTGATACGGGCATTGCAAAACAATCAATCGCTTGCAGGCGCGCAGGCGCATCTGGCGGCCGCGCGCGAGTATTTACGCGCGGCCCGCGGCGCCTGGTATCCCCAGGTCAACGCGGCTGCCGGGGCGCAAAGGACCCGCTTTGGCGCCACGGTGCTGGGCTCCCTGGCAAAGGATTTTCCGCCATTCTCGGCCTACGCCGCCGGTGCGGAGGTGAGTTACGACATTGATCTTTTCGGCGGCACGAGATCGCACGTCGAACAGACCGCCGCCGCCGCGCAGTATCGCTCGGCGCAGCTTGGAGCCGTCGCGCTCAGCGTCAGCGGCAATGTCGTCATCCAAGCTCTGCAGATCGCGACACTGCGGGCGCAGATCCGGGTCGCAGATCAGATTGTGGCTGACGATGAGCACACGCTGGACCTGCTACGCGCAGCCCGCGAAGCGGGCGCCGTATCGGGGATGGATGTGCTCAGCTCACAAAGCCAAGTCGACCATGATCGCACGCTGCTGCCACCCCTGCACCAGGGGCTGAGCGAGGCGCAGGATGCGCTGGCGGTGCTGCTCGGGGTGGCTCCGTCCGATGCAGCAGGCACCAACGTGGAGTTGGACGCGCTCAAATTGGCGGATGACTTGCCGCTGGCAGTACCATCCGAACTCGTGCGCCGCCGGCCGGACATCGGCGCGGCCGAGGCGCAGCTGCAGGCGGCGGGCGCCTCAGTCGGCCTTGCCACGGCCAACCTGTATCCGAAGTTCACGCTGACCGCCAGTCTCGGCGGGGAAGGGCTGCTCGGCGGTGGGCCGTCGGAGACCGCCTGGAATCTCTTGGGAGGACTGACGGCGCCGATTTTCCACGGCGGCGCGCTCAAAGCCGAACGACGAGCCGCGCAAGATGAATACCAGGCGGCCTTTGCCGCGTATCAGCAGACGGTGCTGGTTGCCTTTAGTCAAGTTGCGTCGACCTTGCAGGCGGTCGGCAATGATGCGGATTCACTGAACGCGCAGCAACTGGCTCTTGATTCCGCGGGCGCATCACTGGCCCTCACCCGGCAAGCGTATGCATCCGGCAATGCCGGATATATACAAGTGCTGGATGCCGAGCGGCTTCATCAGCAGGCGCAGCTGGGTCGAGTGCAAGCCGATGGCCAGCGCTACATCGATGTGGTCAAGCTGATGCTGGCCGCAGGCGGCCGTACAGATGTCCCTCCGGACGACGCTAAGGATCGGGGTGGCGACCCTTGATCGAGCCTCCCATGCTGCATCCTCAAATTATGCGTCACGAGCCGCTCTCTGTGGATGCGATCGCGGTAACGGCAATCGGTCGCGGGTGCTGAGGGAAAACGCGTCAGACATTCTCCAAGCAGTTCTGGCCTCCAAAATGTCATCTGTAACCCGGGGCGCTGCCGCCGACATTGATCGGCAACAAGGAGCACCGACACTGGACCTCAGGAAATGCAACTGTGTACGCGCCTCAAGAAGTGCGCGGAGTGGCAAACGACTCCCTTGTGTACGTTTTTGCAGATTCCAGTTGCCGCTAGATCACGGTAAGCGACCAGGTCCGTTTTCTGCTAATTGCCAGCATCCACCCACCTCTGAAGGAGCATTAATGGCGACCCCAGCAACTACCTCCGCACCCTTGAGCCTACCGCCGCTTCCGTACGTGGAAAGCGCTCTAGAGCCCGTGATTTCCGCCAAGACGCTGAGCTTTCATCACGGCAAGCACCATCGAACGTACGTCGAGAACGCGAATAAATTGATCGCGGGCACCGACCTTGCCGATCTGCCTCTCGACCGGATTGTGACCTCGACCGCAGGCATCGCCGAGCGCGCTAGCATCTTCAACAACGCTGCGCAAGCTTGGAACCACAGCTTTTACTGGAATTGCCTCATGCCCAAGGGGGGCGGCGAACCGCCCACGGCGCTACGGCACAAAATGGAGGCGGCATTCGGCAGCGTCGATGCCTGCAAGAAAGCGCTGGCCAGCAATGCGGTTTCCCAATTCGGAAGCGGCTGGGCGTGGCTCGTGTTGGAGGGTTCCGAGCTCAAGGTGGTCCAGAGCGCCAACGCCAATACTCCGTTAACGCAAGGCCTGAGGCCGTTGCTCACGATCGATGTTTGGGAACATGCGTACTACCTCGATTACCAGAACAAGCGCGCCGATCACGTCAACGCGCTGATCGACAAGCTCGTAAATTGGGAATTTGCGGCAGAGAACCTCGCGAGATTCGGGGATGATCGGTTATAGCCCGCGGCATCTCCGCGGGGGGGGGGGCGCACGATGTCTACTCTGAACACAAGGAAGAAAAAGGCTTGGTGCGTCGTTGTTGCGGATGACCACGGGCCCGAATTTGTGCCGTCGACTACAGGCGTAGCGAAGATGTCGCCGGTGCAGTATTGCGGCTTTGGAGACTCCGCGACGTTGCTACAAAAGGCGATGCATCGTGCAATGAGAATTGCCCATCCTTCTCAGATTGCGGTGACGGTCAGGGAGGATAACCGCGCGCGCTGGGAGTCGGCCTTGTGGTTCCTTCGTCCCGAGCACCGTTTCGTGTCGGATACCCGGATGACATCGTCACTGACGACGGCGGCGGCGCTGCTGTCGATCGCGGCCAACTCGGCCTCAAATGTTGTGACAATTCTGCCGACACGGTTACGTGGGTGACGAACGGACACTGTCCTCAGCTATCGATCAACTCTGCACGATGTTACCCGGTGTCCCGGAAGGAGCAGCTACTCTCGGCATGGTTGAAATCGACGACGGAGTCGATGAAGACTATCTCGTGCCATGCGAGGCCAATGAAGGCCCCGGCTTGGCAATACTGGGAATGGCTCGCCGGCCGGTGGCTTGGGTTGCGCAACACTTGCGGCAACACGGCGCAATGGTGGCGTCCGGGATCTTGACGGCCTACGCAGGAGTATTCGCCGAGCACATTCACAACCGCTGGCCAGCTCTTGCGAATGCGTTATCCGATTTCAAAGCCGCGGCGGTGGGCGGCGAAAATCGATTGCACGCGGATTTGTGTCGTAACGTTCCAAGAAGTGTGCTGCGGCCGTTGAGGTGGTCTCCGCCTATGTTTCCGCAGCGGGCGCTGTCAGTCTTCCGTTGTGGTTGGAGGGGACTACACACGGCAAGAGCCGTATCTAGAATCAGCGCATCGTGTGTCGTTACGATCGATTCGGTACCGCAATTCCTCCCGAAAGTTGAGCATCAGCCGGGGCAAACCCCACCGTTCAGAATGGAGAGGATTTCGCCAGAGAAATCCGGCAGTGTCGACGTAGCCGCCGTTGAAGCTTAGTAGCGTGGGAATTTTTGGTTTCATCGTACGCCAGCCGTACCGTTACGGTTTCGATTCGGCGGGAGTCCATGTCGCATCGGCGTGGTTAGTGGTCATCGCTCCCGCGATATTCGCCGTCTTCGAGCCAAGATCTCTCTCCGACACGCCACCGTCCTGAGTGGCGATGAAAGTCATCACTCCCGACGAGCGGTACATGGCGGGATAAGCGATGGCGGCAAATCCGACACCTGAGTTCGAGAGGATGCGGAAGTAATAGCCCTGGAAGAGAACCGGTTTGCTCGTGCCCTCTATTTGGGGAAGCAGCGTCTTGGCGAGTCGATCCGCTTCGCTGTCCGATCCCGGATGCGTTTTCGCCGTCACCAGCGTGTTGCACATTCCGATCGCCGCCATTTCGTTTTCGCCGATTCGCCGGAACTGGATCTCATTGGAGCCGGTTTTCGAATCGAATCGCCACCCGCCATCGCGTGACACGAGAGGGATCGGAAAAGGCCAGTTCTCTGCGCCGATGTACAAGGTTGTGGTTCCGCCAGACTCGCGGACCCATCGGTGCATTTCTTGGTATTTCTGAACGAAACGTTCCCGTTCGAGGGTGTCCTCAGCCTTGTCATCGGAGCTGATGAGCTCACTGCCCGCTCCGAGAATCTTGCCGACCGCCCGCTCGTCATGTTCTTGGACCGCGGATACGAGCGCGCGGCTCGCATCGTCGGGCGATGAGAAGGTCGTTTGGCCCGATGCTCCAGCCAGACACGGTTTGACCGACACCGCCAAGAGCAGCGCGCTTGCCACCAGCGCGGCGCTTGCGGTTGCCGCGGGAAGGTGACGTTTTTCGAAACTACTCTTTGTATCGCGCATGATTTCAAACTCCTTTGATCGACTTGATAGTAACCCTGGCGTCATTTTCATCGGTGACCTCCTCCACCCCCGCCATGGAACCCGCCGCCAGCGAACCCCCCACCATGGGAGCCCCCGCCGAAGCTTGTCCTGCCCCGCGAGGAAAATCCCCTCGCTTCGCCTCCATGATTGAAGCCGCTGAAAGCGCTGGAATGCATGCCGTAGGACGCGCCGCCATCAACGGCGCCGCTACCGCCACCAAAGCCGTTGCGATTGCCGAACTCTCTGCTATGGGAGAAGTACGGGCGATCGCCGTGAATCAAGCCATGCCCGTGCCAATCCGTTCCCCAGTGGTGCCACCCCCAGCCGAAGCTGCCGAAGAGACCGATGCCAATTCCCACACCGAATCCGATCCCCGGCCCGTCGAAGAAGAAGCCCGGAACCCCAATCCAACCCGGATAGAACGCGAGCGGATCACCGTAGACGACCCACGGATCGTATTGCGGCACATACACGACTTGCGGATTTGCCGGTTCAATGACGATCGTATTTCCCTGGGTCGTCACGGATTCCTGAGGCGTGCTCTTCAAGTTCCCGGCCTGTTGCGCCCGCTGGCGCATCACCTGAACCGCGGCGAGGACATCTTGTTGTCCGTTCACGTACGCCTGCCCGAGCGACGAAGTCCATGACAAATTCTTGTCCATCATGCCAAGCAGCCCCGGAAACTGTATCAGAGCCTTGACGCCGGGATCCCAGGATTGAGCATCGATCGCTGTGGCGAGAGCATCTCCCTTCAGGTCCGGATGTTGTTGCAGCCACCGGTCCGCCTCCACGATTTCCGTAGGATAGGTCGCGGCTGCCAGGATCTGCGCCACCAACGCATCTGGGTACAGTGCGATCGGTGCGACCAACTGGTCCAACTCTTGAACTGACGGTTGCGGCAGCGAAGCGGATGGCGGCGCAGCCGGAGTCGGCGGTTGTGTTTCGGCTTGGGCGGCCTCGCTGGCGCACCCTCCTTGCAGACACCCCAGCACAATCGAACCGGAGGCCAGCAGAATCAATACTCGTCTCGACCGTCTCATGTCTCATCTCCTATAAGCCCGGCGAACGAAGTGCCGTCGGTGTCTGGAGTTGAGCTTCGGTGGGGAAGGTTGCGCATCGATTTCGTATCAGGAGTCGGAGCTTTCAGCCGTAATGCATCGTGCCGCGGAGGCAGTGCCTACGGAGAAGCAGAGACTTCTCGCACAATAGGACGATTCAGAGGAACCTTGGTCGCCGCTTGCGGGCGATCAGTGGCGCTGGCTTCGGTCGCGACGTGGACGGCTTGCTCATCAGTCAAACCATCGGCGATCACGCGAAAGAAAACGGCCGTGATTAGGACAGCTGCGACAAATGCGAACAGGCGAATTGTGTTCATAGGGGTGCCTTCGAGTTTGGATCAACGTATAGGAATGTGATCACTGGGACCTTAAGCGTTCAGCTGCAACCTGCGCGGCCGCCTTCACGCAATGCGTCCGATGAGGATCACGAACAGCGTGACCGCCGGCGCACCCCAAGCGTGATTTGCAGCCAATCCTTGCGGTCGTGTGTGTATATGTGGGTTAGTGTTCGGCGCGCACGCAACTGCGCGGCATACAGATCAACATCCTGCACACTTTTCACTGCGCTGCCGCGCGCTGCGACTGCAAAAAGGCGCCACCGATCGCTCGGATCGAGTGGCGCAACGGTGTTTTGCTCAATTATTGTTGTACCGCCCTGTCGTTCCGGCGGTATCAAAAATGGCAACATGCGAATTGGATGTCTGTTCCACGCATCAGGTGTTCGTCTATTCAGCATGCAATACTCCGGCGCTCACAATGGCTATGAGCGTGAGAGCCGGCAATTGCTGAATGATTTCGACGTCTCGACAATGGATTACGAATGAAATGCGCGGCTGACGGAGAACGATTTGCTGATCGGCGAGCCCGGCCACACCGCAAGTTTCCTGGATTGCTCCCGCGGCGAGTCGTCGCGATGACACAGCGATGCCGAGCGAAATGCGGTGGTCAACGCGCACCCGCGCAGTAAGAATTTCAAGGAAGACATCATTCAGACCTTTTACGACGGTATTAAGCGCAAGCCGGAGACGACATTCGGCAACGTCAAGGCCGACGTTCTGGCGGACAAGGACCCGACTTTCAAGCGGGGCGACTTCTGCAGCGTGATCCGCGAATCGGCTTGGTCGGCGTGACGTGCCTCATATTGATCCCTCGACCTTGATCGGCGAGGGCGAGCACCCAGGAGCCAGACTATGAACCATAACCCCACCTCTCCACACCTGACTCACGCAACGGGCGCGCCGGTCAGCGACAATCAATATCCAGACCGCCGGCCCCCGCGGCCCGGCCCTGCTGCAGGACATCTGGTTGATCGAGAAGCTCGCACACTTTGACCGCGAAGTGATCCCCGAGCGGCGCATGCACGCCAAGGGCGCGGGTGCCCATGGCACCTTCACGGTCACGCACGACATTAGCCGCCACACCAAAGCGAAGATTTTCGCCGAGGTCGGCGAGCAGATTCCGATGTTCGCCCGTTTCTCCACTGTCGCCGGTGAGCGCGGCGCGGCCGACGCCGAGCGTGACATTCGCGGCTTCGCGTTGAAATTCTACACGGAGGAGGGCAACTGGGGCCTGGTCGGCAACAATACCCCGGTATTCTTTTTTCGCGACCCGCTGCGCTTTCCCGACCTCAACCACGCGATCAAGCGCGATCCGCGTACCGGCATCCGGGCTACGGCGCGGGCGTCGCTCAAGCGATTGCCCGACTGGACGATGGCAGGGACACCTCGCGAAGCACGATTCCGAAGGACTCGGACCGTCTGTATGCCTAAGTTACAGCCCTATTGAAGAAGCTCGCGATTGCGCTCGCTGAGTGCCTGCTTTCTCATGGGCAGCAAGTCATTGCTCGGCGGTGGATCGCCGCATCATCTGAGCCAGCGGCTGAAGAAACTGAAGGTGCGGTCCCATGCCTGCTGCGACCAAACGGGGTCGTACTGGGTGGCGGGAATGCGGCCCGGCCCGACGGCGGTCTCATTGGCGAAGGCATGGTGTGCGAGGTAGCGGTGAAAGTCGAAGGCCACGCCGGCTTCGCGGAGTTTTTCCTGCAGCAGATCGATGGTTGCGATGGGGAAGAATTCGTCCTGCGTGGCCCAATGCGCCTGCAGCGGCACGTGGATCTTGGCCGCGTCAATGTATTCGAGTGGCGGGCAGCCGTACCAGACCACGGCAGCGTCGACCTCTGGGGCCATGCACAACGCCAGCAGAGCCAGCGCGCCTCCCATGCAAAATCCGGTTACGCCGACCTTGCCGCTGCGGGTTTTCAGATACTGCACGGCGCCACGGATATCCTGCGAGGCTGCATCGCCGAAGTTCAGGCCCGTCATCAGGTGATGCGCCTCTTCAGCCTCGACCGTCGATTTGCCGCGGTACAGGTCGGGCACGAGCGCTATGTAGCCCGCGCTCGCCAGACGGTCGGCGACGCCGCGGATTTGATTATTGACCCCCCACCACTCCTGAATGACGACGACTGCCGCAGCCCCGGAAGCGTGTTCCGGCTCGGCCAGGTAGCCCTGAACATTTTGCCCGTCGGGGCGCTTGAAGGTGACCGTCGTTGCCATTAGCAAACTCCTAATTGTGAATGCAGAGCGATGTATGCTGTAAAGTAAAGCGTAACCAGGCCCGGCGGCGCAGACAACCCTGCGTTGCGGGGTATATTTTCGGTCGGCTCTCCAGTAAGGAGGTGTTGGCACGATGCCGATCACGGGTTACGCGCCGGTTTCCCGGCGTCGGTGCATCATTTCGATTGAAACACTGCGGCGCTGGGACCTCACCGGATGCGTCACATCCGCAACGTGCGCCGCGCGCCGTGACATCGTCGGTATCATCGGGAAGCGACGGTGACACTCAGCTTTTTTCAAGAGCCGCGAGCCCGGCCCGGGCGATCTGCGCGTCATGCTCCTTGGTATCCGCGCTGACGCCGATTGCCCCGATCACTTCACCATCCACGATGACCGGGAGAGCGCCCTGCATTTCGATGAAACCACGCGCGGTCGTGGCTGCGATGCGACCATTGTTGATTGCATCCTCGAGATCCTGGCTCGGCTTCTTGAACAAGGCCGCCGTTCGCGCCTTGCCCGGCGCAAGCTCGACCCCGGCGAGTAGAGCGGCGTGATCCATGCGCTCAATCAAGATGGGCCACCCTCCGTCATCGACCACGGCAATGACGCCGGCCCAATGATTGCGTGCTGCCTCCGCTTCGGCAGCGGCCACCATTTTACGCGCTGCGGCCAAGGTGATGACTTTCTTCTCGGCGAGCTGGGCCGAGGCACTCCCGGCGGTGAGCGACGCAAGTCCGAACGCGAGTCCGAACATCAGGAATTTTCGCATCACATTCTCCTCGGCCTAGGGCCTTTCACGCGCGTCATTCGTGGCTGTCCGCCGCTCCGTAATAAACCGCCACCGCATGCATCTCGTTTGGCGTCAGCTCGTGCGCGATTACGCGCATTTGTTCGTTGATATCGTTCTGCCGCATGCCTTGTGCGAAGGCTGCCAGTTGGCGTTCTATGTATTCCGTGTGTTGGCCGCGCAACGCCGGAGCCCCGAGCTTCTCGGCGCCAGGACCATGACAGGCGGCGCAAGGTGGGATCCCGCGCTCGGGATCGCCGGCAAATACCAGGCGGAGGCCAGGATCGTGCTGCCGCAGACTGCGACCGCCCGCGGGAGCGCCTTCAGCCGCAACCGCCGCCAGACCGTCGGGACGATGGGCGAAATAGGCCGCCACATCGGCCGAGTCCTGATCGGTCAGGACGGCGGCAATCGCGCTCATGACGCCCCAGAGGCGCTTGCCCGAGCGGTAGTCATCGAGCTGCTTGTAGATCACCGCCGGATTCATGCCGGCGAGGGTGGGAATGAGGGTCGACGGACTGACGCCACGCTCACCATGGCAGGCGGCACAATTGAGCGCAACGAAGTCGCCGCGTTGCTCGCTGCCAGACGCGATCCGCGCCAGCGTCTCTGGGGTCCAAGCAATTCGCGTCGGAGTCCGTTGTGGCGGCTGTGGCTCGGTTGCGCGCCGTCTGTCCGCAGTGAGGCCAACCGCGCGGCAGAACGCGGCCCAGGTCCCGAGCGCGGGACCGTTTTGCTGGAATCGCCCAAGCACGATGAATCCGATGAGGAACGAAACGATGAACACCACTGCCATCGTCCCCCAGGCGATACGCGGCCAAGGATCATCGTGCTTGAATGGGCCTTGCTCGCGGACCATTACCGTTGTCCGCTGGAATCGGACTGGGTCGTGATCCCGACTGCGGGAACCGAATGCTGCTTGAGGAAGAAGAACTGCCCGATCGGATAGCCATAGGCGAGGACCATCAGCGCCGCCACGATCGCGTTCCAGAGTCCGAACCCGTTGAGCGCCGGCGACACCTGCACGGGCGGGTTCACGGCAACTGCGTAGCCCAGCGGTTCCGACTGCGCTCTCGCACCGAAATGTGAGCGAACGAGGATGACGATCAGAAGAATCGCAGAGCCCAACAGGACCACGCCGCCGATGACAGAGATGATTACGAGTGGACCCATGTGGGCGATCAGGGGATCGGTATAATCGAACGCCGCGACCCGCCGCGGCTGTCCCATCAGACCGGCGATGTGCCAGGGAATGGTGGTGATCAGCATCCCCCAGAACCACAGCCAGAGTTGTGCGCGTGCCAGACCCTTGGAGCGCAGCGGCCTCCCGGTGATTCGCGGCCACATTTCGTATGCGATGGCGAAGTACATGATCACGACCGTGCCGCCAAAGATCAGGTGAAAGTGCGCGGTGACCCAGGAGGTGTTGTGGATCATCGCGTTCATGGCATAGCTCATGTTGATGAGCCCGCCGAACCCGCCGAGGCCGAGCATCACGAGCGACAATCCGACCGCCAGCACCATCGGCTCGTCCCAGGGCAGCGCTGGGATCCACCCAAGAAGTCCGCGACCGCCCCGGATGCGCCCTGCGATTTCCAAGCTCGCGCAGGTCGAAAAAACGGTGAGCAGTGTCGGTAGCACCACCAGGAAGGTGAGGGAGGTCTGCAGGAACTTGAATCCCGAACCGTGTTCTGGGTCCATGAAGAGATGATGCATCCCGACGGGAAGCGAAAAGACGAGTAGCATAATGAAGGCGAGCCGCCCCATGGTGTCGCTGTACATCCGCCCGCCGGCAGCCAACGGTACCAGCGTATAGAAGGCAATATAGGCCGGCATCAGCCAGAAATAGACGATGGCGTGCAGGGTCACGGAAAACAGAGTACGCCCCAATGCGGCGTCGATCAGATCGCTCCAGCCGAAGGCCCGCGGTAGCAAGATACCAACCAATTCGAGCAGGACACCGGTTGCGGCCCACGCCCACAGTATTGCGGTCGCGGTGATGGCGAACATCGGAAGCGGGACAGGGCGCCCGGGATTGTCCCGTTTCCACGCCGTCATGTTGAGGATCATTACCACGACCCAGATCATTGAGCCGCCTATGAGCAGGAACGCGCCCCCGTAGTACCAACCGCTCGCCATCAGCGGCGGGTAGAAGGTATAGAGCACCGAGGCCCGGCCGGAGAGAATCGTGGCAACCGCCATCACCGTGCCGACCAGGCAGATGACGAATCCAATCCAGGAGGCCGTCGCGCCGCGAATCGGACGACCGAGGCTCGTCGCAGCCACGGCATAGCCAAAACCCATGGTGAAGAACGTCGTCACGACATAGGCCATCGCCGTGCCGTGCAAGGTGACCGACGCGTAGTACGCGGCAGAATCGTCGAGCGGCGCCGGCAGCGGACTACGCACGAGCATCTGCCAAGCGCCGAGCAGCACGGCGGGCAGGAACGTGGCGAAGGCCACCCAGTAGTGGAAGAGCGCCAGTCGGCTACTGCGTTGCACAGCCTACCCTTTCGACGGAAGTCGGGTTGGCAAACCGCTCTTGCGGCACGACCCGTACATGCGCCCACATGGCGTGATGACCGAGACCACAGAACTCATGGCACGGCATGGCGTACTCGCCCTCCTTGGCGAAACGAGTGCGTACTTCCGCGACAAAACCCGGGACCACCATGGTGTTCACATTGGTATCGGGGAGAAGGAAGCCATGTACGACATCGGCACTGGTGAGACGGAACTTTACCGCGGTCCCTACCGGCACCTGAACGCAATGAGGCGCGAATTCATACTGTTCGGCAATGATCCGCACCGTGACGGATCCATCGGGCTCGACGGCGGTGCCGAGATTGCTCTCGACGAATTCGCCTTGGAGATGCAGAGTCGTCGGATCGACGACTTCGACATTGCTGGAAGGGTGCATCGCACCCGAGATGCCGGTCAGAACCACGATTGCCATCATGACCAGGAGCATCGCCGCCATTATCATAATCCAGCGCTTCTCGGTGCGAGTGACGACTTCTTCCGGGACGATGCCGTCCGGCAGCGGCCGACGCAGCGGATTGGAAGATTGCTCAGCCAATTGAACCTCGCGGCATGAACAAGAGGAAATAAAACGCCAACCAACCGAGGAACAGAAGCCCGACCGCAATGCTGGCGACGAGGTACGCGCCGATCGGCCCGTTACGGAGCGCCTGCACCGCCTCGTCCGAGCTGGCGGGCAGGTCGACGTGATCCGGTGAATGCGCGGTCGACTGGGTTGACTCGTCGACCGGCATTAGGATCACTCCTTGGGGTGGGTCGCCGCCGGCGCGGAGGCGTTGACCTGTTGGAAGTATGCTGCGACAGCAGCGGTCTCTTGATCGTTGAGCCGCTTGGCGACGTCCGCCATTGCGTCGGGACTGTTCTTGCGGAATCCGCGCTTCCACATCGTCAGCTGAAAGGCGATGTACTGCGCGTATTGTCCGCCCAGGTACGGGATGGCCGGCGGCTCGCCGGCACCCCCTGGCCCGTGACAACTGTTGCAGGACTGGAGATCCTTCGCCGCGTCGCCGACCTTGGCGAGCTGCTCGCCGCGCTCGACGAGCATCAGCTGCGCGTCTTTTAACGGCAGGAACGGGGCGTTGACGCCCGCATAATAGGCGGCGACGTCGGCGGTGTCCTCGGACGACAGCGCCCTGGCGATCGGTGTCATGACGGCATTGTCTCTGCCGCCCGATGAATAGTCCCGTAGCTGCTTTGCAAGATAGTAGGCCGACTGGCCGGCAATTCGCGGAAACGCACCGCTCCCGTCAGAAGCGCCGTTGTAAGCGTGACATTCGGCGCAGGCCGGGGCGCCGGCCGCCACGCCCTGGGCCGCGATGGCGGCACCCCGAGAGACATCGGCTTGATGATCGCCGGCCGCCGCCAGCGCATGCGCACACCACATGATGCCGATGCCCACGAGCGTCGCGACCGCTTTGTAATTCTTAGCGGCGCGGTTGGTGCTCATGTGTGGACCAACGGGCCGGGCGCCTTCAAATATCGGTACTTGATCGCGTCCAACGCCCAATAGGTGAGCGCACCGATGGTCACGCTGTAGTTGTAGGACCCGTTTTGCGGAAATGCCGAGGCCCCGATGCTGAACACGTTGGGCACGTCCCAGCACTGCAGATAGCGGTTGACGACGCTCGTCTTGGGATCGTCACCCATGACCGCGCCGCCGGCATTGTGCGTGCTTTGATATACCGTCGTCGTATAGGGCCGCTTGGTTCCCCCGCGAATCACAGCCTTTCCCCCCATCGCGCGGCCGATCTCAACGACCTTGTCGGCAATATATTGCGACATGCGGATGTCGTTCTCGGGGAAGTCGAATGTCATGCGCAACAGCGGCAGACCCCAAGCGTCCTTGTAGGTCGGATCGAGGTCCAGGTAGTTGAGCCGGCTCGCGGTCGACGTGCCGTGCTGCTGGAGGAGAACTGTATGGTTGTAATGCCGCGCGACCGCTTGTTTCCACTTCAGCCCCCAATTGGGAGTTCCCGGCGGTGTCGGGTGAAATTCGATCGGGCGGCCGCCGGTCATGATCGCTCCGACATACTGACCACCGATGAATCCGAGCGGCCCATGGTCGAAGTTGTCGCCGCCGAAATCATCGATCATCGTGCCGTTCGCGCCCGACGCCATGAACGGATTGATGTTCGTGCTTTCGTCCATGAAGACGGTCGCCCCACCCGTTGTCTGATAGCAATAATTGCGCCCCACGACCCCCTCGCCGGTCTTGGGATCGTAAGGCTTGCCTATCCCCGAGAGCAGCAGCATGCGCACGTTGTTGAGCGGGAAGGCGGTGATCACTACCAGATCAGCGGGCTGCTCGAACTCTCGGCCTGTGGCGTCCGCGTAAGTGACGCCCGTCGCCCTCTTGCGTGCACTGTCCAGATTGATGCGCAGGACCTGGCAGTTCGTCCGCAGCTCATAATTCGGATTCTTGAGCAACGTGGGCAGAATGATCGTCTGCGGACTGGCCTTGGCGAAGTGTTCGCAGGCGTAGCGTTCGCAGAATCCACAAAAGACGCATTGTTGCAGCGCGAGACCTTCAGGATTGGTGTAAGGCTGGCTGAGATTCGCGGATGGCTGCGGGTAAGGGTGATATCCCAGGCTTCCGGCGCCCTTGCGAAATAGGGCGCCGAAATAGGGCTCCTTCATCGGCGGAGTCGGATACTCGCGCGTACGTGGCGCTTCGAACGGATTGCCGCCCGGTTGAATCGTTCCCTTGATGTTGCCGGCTTTTCCACTAACCCCGCAGAGATATTCGAAGCGATCGAAATGGGGCTCGAGCTCGTCGTAGGTGACGCCCCAATCCTGGATGGTTAGCTCCGGATCGAGGATCTTCTTGCCGTAGCGCTGTTCGATATGAGTCTTGTAGATGAAGTCGGCGGCTTGGAAGCGGAAGCTCTGACCGTTCCAGTGGACGAACGAGCCCCCGAGTCCCGTCCCCGGCAGGAAACTCCCCCAGCGGCGGATCGGCAGTGCTGTCTCGCCGGATGAATTGCGAAAGGTCACCGCCTCCTTCACGTTGTCCTGCATCATCCCCTTGCGGATCGAAAAGCGCAGTTCGTCATGGATGGCCGGCGACTGGAAATCGGGAACGGTGTAGCGCGGAGCGCCACGCTCGATGCCCACCACCTTCAACCCTGTCTTGGCAAGCTCCAATGCAATCAGGGAGCCGGTCAAGCCCACGCCAATCGTGACGACATCAACCGGCTTCAGACGTTCCGCCATTTTCGGGCTCCAGTGATCTTAAGGCTCTCGAGCGGGGATGCCCGGATTCATGTGTATGCCGCCGTGGGGATCCTCGCCGATACTCGTCGGTGGTCGGTTGATCTTGATGCCGTACTGATCGACCACGTCGTAGTACGAAGCATAGGCTCCGGGAAAGCCGATCATCCGCCATGCCACCATGTCGCGGTTGCCGCCGTAGACCGGATCGCTGAAGAAGCCCTCAAGGGTGCACTCCCAAAGATGCGCGAAGAAAACTTCGGAGGGCACCCCGCCGAGATTCATGCCGCCCTTCTCAAGATGAGTAAGATATGCGTCCTGGTGGTCCGAGCTCATCCGGGCGAACGGCGTCGCGGCGTGCGCCAGCTCTTTGTTGATCGCGGCGAGCGAAGTCCGGAAGAGTTCCGCCGGCGTGAAAGGCAGCTGGTATCCCTGGCTCGGCGTACCAGGCCGCCAGGGACCGCTTCGATAGAGCCGCTCGCCTGCACCCCATGCGCCGGCGAGCTGCTTGTCGATGTAGTTGGGAACGCCGGCCTTGAATGCCCCCGGCCATTGGTCGTCGTCTGGGATGAGCCGTGACACGGCGGCTTCAACGAATGCGGCTTCTTCGCTATTCAGAAATAAGTAGGCGACCGGTTGTGTGTCCGCCGACTTCGGAGCGGCAGCGACACGAGACTGCGGGAGCACCGCCACCCCCACAAGGCCAGCTGCTTTGAGCACCGTCCTTCGCGAGAATTCAACCATATTGATGCCCTCGCACTGGACTGACGTCGGGGTAAGCCATCGGTTTTGATAGGCAAGCTACGCACACTCGGTCGCGAATCGGTTCCAGGTGGCCGCGCGAAGGTCACATATGTCACCGCGGTGGCGCGCCACGCGATCTGCCCCAGCAATCGCACCGACAAACGAGTTGGGATGGTCACGCCGTTGAAATGAACCGCAGTTCGCATGTGCCCGAGCGTGGCAACGGTCAGTACAGGATTTCGACCGGTGAGTTGAACAAATAGCCCACACCGCGTTCGGTGAGGATGAACTGCGGTTGGGAGGGATCGATCTCGATTTTGCGACGCAGCCGGAACACCTGAATGTCGATGGACCGGTCGTAAACCTCATTGTCGTAGACATGGCTTGCTTCCAGCAGCTGATCCCGAGTGAGACTCCGCTGTGGAGCGGCCACTAGCGCCGCGAGTAGATTGAATTCGCCCTTGCTCAAGTCAATACGATGTTCCGGCTGTTGTTTTGCCAGCCGCCTCGTTCGCATGTTGAGTTCGAAGGAGTCAAAGCGGTAGGCGCGGACGTCTCTTTGCTTTGTCTCCGTCAGCGCCTCCCCTTTGGTTCGCCTCAGCACCGTTCGAACGCGGGCCAGAAGCTCTCGTGGGCTAAACGGTTTGGTGAGGTAGTCGTCAGCGCCGAGCTCGAGACCCATGATTCGATCGGCTTCGTCGTGCACGCCGGTCAGGAGGATGATGGGAATAGCGGACTCCTCGCGCAACCTTCGGGCAAGCACCATACCGTCCTCACCCGCAAGGCGCAGATCGAGAACCACCAGATCGATCGAGTGATCGACGAGGATCCCCGTCATCTCCTTGCCGGACGATGCCACATTCACCCGCAACTCGTTCGATGTGAAGTACTCTTGCAGCAAGTCGCGAATCTGGGGATCGTCATCCACGATCAAGATGTGCGGCGGAATGGTTTTCGGTATATCCAGTCCGCTATGGTGGCGAGAACCGGCATCATCATTATTCACATGCTGATGTCTCATTTCGATACTCCTGTTGGTCTCCGGCCCGCGAAATTGGTTAGCGTGTAGTCAGGATACGGCGTCTCAGCCACCAGACGATGGCAAGCGCGTGTCGCCGGGTTTCATATGTGACGGGGTATGGCGTCACCGGTGACGACGACGTCGCACGATCGGGGCGCAGCCTTGAAGGCGGCGACGCGGCATAGCCAGCTAAGGGGCGGAGGGCCCGGGGAGCTCCGCCATGGCGCGCAGCAAATCGGCGCGCTTGAACGGTTTGGCGAGCGCCCGGGCCGCGCCGAGCGCGAGGGCGGCATCGGCGTCCAGGCCGTGCCCGGAATTGAACAGACCCGATATCGCGATGACCGCGACCTGGGGGTAGTACCGCTTCAGTTCCGAGATAATGGCGGCCCCGTTCGTACCGGGCATGTGGATGTCGGTGACCACCACCGCAGGTACTGCGAATTTCACGGCCGCGAGTCCGGCACTGCCGTCCGCCGCCGTGCGCACGCCGTAGCCGGCCGCCCGCAACCAGTCGGTCAAGGCTTCGCGCATGATCGGGTCGTCTTCAATGACAAGGATATCTGGGGTCGTTGTCATGTTCATATAGCGTCAGATTGCGAGTAATGTTATGGCCCTGGGAGTCCGAAAGGTCACAACTGTGACCGAGGGGGAGCTTGCGTGGCTAAACTCTCGCGCATGAGCGTTCAGGCGGTCATGAACAGGCAAGTTCACGCCCCCACGAGTGGCCGGTCGCATGTCCTCGCCGTCGACGACGATCCGGTGATTCGCGAAGCGATCAGCGACTATCTGGGCCAGTACGACTTTCGCGTCACTGCGGTCGCTGATGGGCGCGCGATGCAGGCCGTGCTCGCGCATGACGTGGTCGACCTGGTGGTGCTGGACCTCAAGCTGCGGGACGAGGATGGGATGGCGCTGGCGAGCGGGCTGCGCGAGGAGTCGGCAATTCCGATCATCATGCTGACCGGCCGGCGCGAAGAGGCGGATCGGGTAATGGGGCTGGAGCTGGCGGCGGATGACTATCTGACCAAACCGTTCAGCCCCCGCGAGTTGCTGGCGCGCATCCGCGCGGTGCTGCGACGGCGCCAGCCGGAGATCCAGCAGGGGCGGCCGGAGGGCATTCGAGCCTACCGTTTCGACGGCTGGGAGCTGAATCTCAACACGCGCCGCCTGAAGGCGCCGGCCGGGCGGGTGGTACGGCTCAGCAACGGCGAGTTCAGTCTGCTCGTGGTGCTGCTGGGGGCGGCCAATCGCATTCTGACGCGCGATCAACTTCTGGACATGTCGCGGCTGCACGGCGATGACGTCTACAACCGCTCGGTCAACACGCAGATCCTGCGGCTGCGGCGCAAGCTGGAGTGCGATCCGGCGACACCGCGCTACATCCGTACCGAGCGCGGCGCGGGGTATGTCTTCAGCGTACGGGTTGACATCATCTACTGAGCGGCGTGCAGGACGCGCGCCAGCGCAGCGGCGATGTCGCGCGACTGCAGCGGCTTGACGAGCAGCTCGCTGACGCCGGCGGCGAGTGCTCGCTGCGCCAGGATCGGGCCGCTATAGCCACTCACCAGTACGATCGGCAACTCGCGCCGCTGCGGGCGCAACTCGCTCGCGAGCCCGGTCCCGGTGAGCCCGGGCATGACATCATCGGTGACGACGACATCGAAGGAGCGGGGCGCGGCCTTGAATGCGGCGAGTGCGGCGTGGCTGTCGGAGAATGACACCGGTTCGTAGCCGAGGCGGGAGAGCACCTCGGCAGTCATCGCCAGAACATTCGCATCGTCATCGACCAGCAGTACGCGCTCGCCGTTGCCGCGTGGCAGCGGGATTTCTGCCGCTTCGGCGGTGACCAGCGCGCCCTGCGCGCGGGGGAGGTAGATGGTAAAGGTGCTGCCCTGCTCGAGGATGCTGTGTACATCGATCGCACCGCCCGCGTCGGTGACGATTGAGTACACCAACGACAGACCGAGGCCGGTGCCGCGGCCGATCTCCTTGGTGGTGAAGAACGGCTCGAAGATGCGCGACAGCGTCGCCGCGTCCATGCCGGTTCCGCTGTCCTCGACCGTCAGGCGCACGTAATGGCCCGGCCATAGCATGCCGTTGGAGAGCGCCCGTTCGGCGGGGAGGTCCACGGCCTCGAGCGCCACGCGCAGGGTGCCGCCCGCGCTCGTGGCTTGGATCGCGTTACTGCACAGGTTCATCACCACCTGGTGCAGCTGAGTGGCATCACCGATCACCACGAGAGGCAACTGCGGGATGCTCGCCTGCAGACGGATGCCGGCGGGAAGCGAGCCGCGCAGCAGCTCGAGCGTCTCGGCCACGACCCGTCCGATGTCGAGCGGTGCGCGCTTGCCGATCTGGCTGCGGCTGTAAGCCAAGATCTGCTCGACGAGCGCGCGGCCACGGGTCGCACCGGTGAGCACGTTCTTCGCATAGCGCTTGAGCGGGGAGTGTTCGGGACTCTCCTCGAAGAGCATTTCGCCGTAGGCGAACACGCCCGCCAGCACGTTGTTGAAGTCGTGCGCGATGCCGGCGGCCAGCCGTCCGACAGATTCCATCTTCTCCGCCTGGCGCAGTCGCTGCTCGAGCAGCTCGCGTTCAGCCTGCGCGTGCTTGCGCTCCGTGA